>WNFX01005105.1_pt1 | contig 15164 bp, 13 predicted proteins | sample 5400111 | NCBI WGS metagenome assembly WNFX01 (sample SAMN13153363, study PRJNA577476) | soil metagenome | isolation source: 40 cm soil or saprolite under grassland replicate 1 | place: USA:California | collected 2016-06-15 | reverse complement strand
CACCGCACCGCCGTTCGGGGCGCTTGAACCAGCCGGTCTGATGGACGTTGATGCCGCACCGAACGATCTGCGCTCAGTCACGCAGGCCCCGCCAGTCGCTCAGTTGGTGGCTGGTAGGCGGCACCGTTTACCGTCTGCCCGGCCTGAGGCGCGGCCAGCCGCAGGCAGGTTTACCTCATGGAGGTCATCCACGGTTCTGGCCGGCCGGGGGCGCCGCGGCCGCCCTCAGCCGACGCTGGGAGCGCAGAGCAAAAAGCACGCTCAGCGCCACGATTCCGATCGTGAACCACCAGCTGTAATGGGAGATGGTCTTGGCCGCGGCGACCGCGTGGTGACCTAGCGCGTACCCCAGCCCGGCGAGCAGGCCGGCCCACAGCAGAACGCCGATCAGGTCCAAGATGAGGAACGTGACGAGCCTCATCCCGGCCCAGCCAGCTACGACACCAATGATCGCCCGGGGGATGGGCAGGAAGCAGCTGACCACCACGGCTGGCCAGGTGAACTTGCGGCCGGCCCGCTGCACGCGCGCCATGTGCTTGGCCACGCGCCGGCTGCCGGGCAGGGCCATGATGAACCGCTCGCCCCACAGCCGCCCCGCCCACCAGTACACGGCGTCGAACTTCATCAGCCCCGGAACCGCGGCGAGCAGCACCACCGCCAGCGTGCCGGCCCCGGCCCGGGCGAACGCGGCGGCCGAGATAATGGATTCGGTGCTGCCATTGAGCAGTTCGGCCACCACCGGGTGCGTGCCGAGCAGCGACACCCGCACCGGCAGCAGGACCCAGAAGAACAAGCCGCTGACCACGATGGCCAGCCAGCAGCAGATGTCGGCTGCCCGCGGCTTGCCGTGCCAGGGCAGCCGCGGGTCGGTCCAGCGGTCCGCCGTCTCGGGCGCGGCGGCCGCCGCGCGTTCCGCGGCCGGGGCGGATTCGGACTCGGGGACGCTCACCAGGCAAACCCCCTGCCGTTGTCGCACCCCGGAGCGGCGGCAACCAGGGCCACGCACGCAATCACCCAGCCGGCGGGCCCAGCGTAGCCGTTGCGCCGGCGTTGCACGACCAGCCCGGCGGCCTGCCGTTCGCGCAGATCATGGCAGAACTGGCCGGCACTACCCAGGCCCGGGCCGGGGCTAGCCCGTACGTGGTGTGCGCGGCGGATGAGCTCCAGACGCGCCGCAAGCCGGCCACACCTCAAGACCTGCGGCGGCCAAGCCACATGAAGCGCGAGCCCGCAGAGCCAGCTGGCGGCGACATCCGGCGCCACAGACAGCTGGACGGTTGAGCGGCCCGCGCGGCGTACGGGGGCAACGCGGCGCGGGCCGCGTCCGCCCGGGGAGCATCGTGGCAGTGACACGAACAAGCCCACCAGGCAGACACCAGCCGGGTGCGAGCCGGCCTGCGCTGCTGCTGTCACCTCGTACGGGGGTTGGGACGCCGGCCCTGTGCGCATCGGCCCCGACTGGTTCGTCAACCGTGGCCCCAAGATAACTCCCCCTTGCCGACGTGAATAGTAGGTGTTACCAGGTTTCAGCGGTCCTGCCGCCGACGGGCGATCCTGGCGGCGGCGTCTACGGCGCTTAGGCCGTGGAAGTGCAACCGAAGGCCGCCGGGAAGTTCACGCCTGGGCGCGGCGGGTTGCTCGGGGTGCCTGCCGTTGTGGCGGGGGCGGCCCGCACCACTTTCGCCGGGCCGGGGATGATGCGGGCCGCGTCTAGCCGTGAATGGCGCCGAGCACGGTGGAGCACTGCGCGCGTACGTCCCTGTCCGGCGCCCGCGTCCAATGCGGTCACCGCTCGGCCTGGCCGGGAAGCCGATGCCCAGGTCTTCCGCAGCTGGCCAAGGCCACCGATAGCAGGGGTTTCCCCGCCCGGTTCTGGGCGTTCTCCCGGCGGCGTGGCACCAGCGCGTGCCGCCGAGTGCTGCGCGAACGGTGCGCGAACGCTGCCGTTCATACCTTCGCCAGTGCACCGGGATTTCCAACGACGTACCTGAGGGGGACGACATGACTGCATCAGCTGGCGTTGCCGCCGCCGTGTATGAGGGGCCGGCCGGCGATGTGCGCGGTGAGGCTGCCGGGGCGCAGGCGGCCATCGTCCTTGTCTGCCGTGACCCTGGCGCCCGGGAGATCCTGCGCCGGGAGCTGTCCAAGCGGTACGGCGGCGACTATCAGATCGTGGTCTGCGGCCGCCCCGCGGACCTGGCACCGTGGATGCGGGACCTGGCGGCGGCTGGGCTGCCGGTGGCGCTGGTCATCGGCGGGGTCGGTGCGCAGGACCGCGATGGCATCGAGGTGCTGGCCGCGGTCCGTTCCATCGACCCGACGGCGCTTCGGGTGGCCGCGGTTGGCTGGGGTGACTGGCAATCGATGCGGTCGGTCTTCGACGCGGTCACCGTGGGCAAGATCGACCACTGGGTGACACGTCCGGCGCAGGCCCCAGCCCGGGTCCCGGCCGGCTTTTATGACGCCACCACCGGGCACGCCCGGCAGATGCTGCACGAACTCGGCCTGCAGTCCCCGGAACTGCCGGTTGTCGTGCTCCAGTTCGCGGCCGAGCCGTCAGCGCTGGTCAACCCCACCAACCGGCAGATCGTTGACGCCTTCGGCGTCATGACACCGATCTCGCCCCGGCAGGTCTTCGATGTGGCAGTGGTCGGCGCGGGCCCGGCCGGGCTCGCCGCCGCGGTCGGCGCGTCCTCCGAAGGCCTGCGGACCGTGGTTGCCGAGCATGAGGCCATCGGCGGCCAGGCCGGGACCAGCTCGATGATCCGCAACTACCCGGGCTTCTCCCAGGGCATCAGCGGCGCCCAGCTGGCGCAGGAGACCTGGCGGCAGGCCTGGACCTTCGGCACCACCTTCCTGTACATGCGCCAGGCCCAGAGCCTGTCCAGCGAGCACGGCCACTACCGGCTGCGGCTGTCCGACGGCAGCGCCCTGACCACCCGCACCGTGATCATCGCGACCGGCGCCACCTACCGGCGGCTCGGCATCCCGGCCCTGGAGGCGCTGCAGGGCCGGGGGGTCTTCTACGGCCCTGCGGCCAGTGAGGCACCGGCCATGCGCGGGCGGAACGTGTTCGTCGCCGGAGGCGGCAACTCCGCCGGGCAGACCGCCCTGCACATGGCCAAATGGGCCCGCCGGGTGACCGTCCTGGTGCGCGCACAGTCGCTGGCCGACAGCATGTCGGACTACCTCATCCGCGAGATCGAGGCCACCCCGAACGTCGACGTCTGCTACCGAGTGCAGGTCGCCGGCGGCGCCGGCACCAGCACCGGCGGTCTCGAATCGCTGGTACTGCACGACACCGCCTCCGGGGAACGGCGCAGCGTCCCAGCCGACGCCCTATTCGTCCTCATCGGCTCCCAGCCGCGGACGGAATGGTTCGGCCAGAGCATCGCACGCGACCAGTGGGGGTTCATCCTCACCGGACCCGACCTGCTGGCCGGCACCGGCACCGGCCACCGCTGGCCCCCCGGCCGCCCCCCGCTGCCGCTAGAGACCAGCCTGCCCGGGGTCTTCGCAGCCGGTGACGTCCGCCACGGATCGGTCAAACGGGTCGCCTCCGCCGTAGGCGAAGGCGCCGACACCATCCCCCTGGTCCACCGCCACCTGCAAACCACCACCGCCGCACCAGCCACCGCGGGCCGGTAAACCCCTCCCGTCTCGCCCCTCCGTGGCGGGACGACGAAGTCGGCATAGTCCTGGAGACCGGCCTCGACGGGGTGAGATCGAAGAGCTTCTCACCGAAAGCTACTTCCTGCTGGCGCCCCGGGCGTTGCGGGCCATCGTTGATCGGCCCACGGACGATTGTGGTGCTCAGATAGCGGCGCCGGTGACCGGCCGGGTGGCCCAGAACGCGGCGCAGACCCTGGCTTCACCCAGAAATGAGGGTTGACAATCAAGTGGCAGCCGCAGTGAGGGCGACCGGCCGCACCGGGGGCGATGGGCTTGCAGTGGAGGTGGGATGGGCAGGGCCGTGCCGATGGCTGTGATCTGATGTGGCGGCCGGCCCACCCAGCACCCGGCATGCGCTTGACCCGGCGAGTCCGCCCGAGTATGCGCTGAGGCGGCTGAAGCGAACGCGCTGTCTATGCCGCGATGAACGCTATCTCGCGGCGGTCGCTACCGTCGCGGGGCGTGCGGGCAGCGCAGGTTCCGGTCCGGGGCTGTGAGCTGTCCGCGCCCGGCTGCGGGAGAAATAATTCCGTGGCAGGGGTTGCCGCCGGCACTGGCGCCGAGGGCTGGTGGCCGCGGCCGTCCCGGGAGGAGGCCACGATGGAGGAACATTTCGTCTGGATGACCACCCGCCAGATCAAGCCGGGCACGCTGGCCGGCTTCGAGCGGGCCTGGCGGCCGGACACGCATCCGGAGGGCATGTTGCGCGCCTACGCGTACTGGTCCGCCGATGAGCGGGAAATTATCGGGGTCTCGTTCTGGGCCTCGCAGGAGCTGTGCGAGACGTGGCGCTCCTCGGGCTCAGAGACCCGCCGGCGCGAGGCGATGGCCGCCTACGTCCTTGGCGAGCAGGAGCGGTTCTACCGCGGCCGGGAGCTCCACGTGCCCGAGCACTAGCCGCCACGCCAAGGGCGCGAGCTGACCGCGATGGCGGGGTACGCAGCTGCGCCGGGGCAGACCCGGGCTTGCACCCTGCTGCCAAGCGAGACCAATTAAGTACCAGACGTTACCGGTCGTCGTCGCCGTAAGGGACCTCCTGACGCTGTTCGAGCACGTCATCTTCGGGCTCGTCGTCGGGAATCTCGGCCGGCACTGAGGGCTGCTCGCGATCCTCGGCGTCGTAGTCGGCGTACTCGTCGTCGGCGTATTCATCCTCGGGGTTGCTGCCGGTGCTGGAGACCATGGCTGTGAGTCTTACCTGCCGGTGCCCGGGACGCAAAACAGGTGGTCATCGCAGGCGCCTGGCAGTCCGCTGCCACCCGACCTCCCGAATAGCAGATGTCTGGAACAGCCGCCGCGGAGCTAAGGTCGCACAGTGCTGGCCGAGTCCGCCGTGTCCGGCTCGGTCAGAGCGCCGAGCATCTCGCCTAGATGTTCATAAATCCCGAGATGCCCCTCGCCGTCACGCAGGATGAGTCGTGCGCTGGGCAAATGCTCCAACAGGCACCGTCCGTGTGCGGGCGGGGCGAAGCGGTCGTCGCTGCCGTACCACAGCAAAACCGGGCAGCGGACTGCGCTCAGGTCGATGTCCCATCGTCCGATCCAGGACACGTTGTCCCAGCCAGCGCCGCTGGTTCCCTGGCGCAATGCCTCGTGCATCGTTTCCGCAAACACCGGGGCGTATCGCTGGTCCTGCAACAGCTCACGGTCGCGGGAGGACAGCAGATCCTCGAAGGCCGACGCCACCCCGGCGCCGCCAGACACGCGAGCCAGCTCCGCCAGCGGCTCGAATCCGGCGGCGAACGCCGATGCCGCAGCGGCCGGATCACCCGGCAGCAACGACACCGCGGCGCGGTCGTTGTCATCGAGCTCGCCGAGCGCGCCAGGAACCAGCTGGAACGGCCCGGCGCCCGAGGCGACCCCCGCCCGGCTAACCCGGCCGCCCGGGACTGAGGCAGCGGCCAGCGCCCCCGGCCCCCCGCCGGACATGCCGAGGGTAGCGAACCGCGCCACACCCAGCTCGTCGGCAACTGCATGCGCATCTGCGGCGATCGACGCGAGCCCGAACGGCGCGCGGGTAGAACCGCCATAGCCAGGCCGGTCGAAGGAGATAAGCCGGACGCCGCGCTCGGCCGCGAGTTGCTCTCCATAGCAAAGGTCCAGCCGGGAACCCGGGGTCCCGTGGAAGTACATCGCCACCGTGCCATCGGGTTCACCCGCGTCACGGACCCGCAATACCCGGCCCCCGCGGCTGATCTCCATCTCGCGCATCTGATGACACTAGCGATACCGCCCTCCACTGCGGGATAGCCGGCTGCGCCATGACGACCGCAGCCAACATCGAGTGCGCACGCTGGCCAGGCCCGACGCTGGTCGGTGGTGAGGGAGCCACGGCGGCGCGGCTGCTATTGATCCACCTGCGAGAGCGCACTTACGAGCGCACTTATTTGCCGCGAAGCGCGCGTGTGGCACCAGGCAAGGTCGGCCGGGTATCTGCGCAAGACCCGCCAACTACTCGGGTTCACGGCGCATCAGGCCGGCCGGGCCGAGTTCGTCGGCGAGTGTCTTCACCACCCCGGCCAGGCCGGGGAAGAGCCCATTGGAGATGGCGAGTTCCACCAGCGGCACGCGCACCGAGGAGGCCAGCACAAAAACGACCGATCCGCCCGTCCCGAGAAGGGAGTCGGTCGCGGCGTGGTCACCCAGATCTGTCGCGAGAGTCCGGGCCAGCCGGACGGCCCCGAGGAAGACGCTTTCGAACGCGGACCGCCACGCATCGTCTGTCGTGGCCGCGACGGTCCCTGCTGGCGTGCCGCCCACGCTGATCAGCGCACCGTCCAGGCGGCCAAAACGGTCCTGGGCGGCCGCAATCAGCAGGCCTGGCGTGGCGGGATCGGCATTATCCGCGACAACCCAAGCGACGGTGTCAGGCGCGTCGGCGTTCTGCACGAGGCGGGTCGCGGCCGCAGCGGCCGTAGCCTCGTGGGGGGCGCTGAGCACGACGCGGGCCCCTTCGGCGATGAGTGCCTGGGCCGCAGCGAACCCAAGACCACGGCTGCCGCCGGTCACGAGGTAGACCCTGCCGCGCAATCCGAGATCCATCCGGCCATTCTGCCCCAGGACCGCGGCGCCCCGGGGGAGCGCTCAGCGGGGGATCCGAGCCGCGATGCACTGCTAGAAGGTCGTTTCGGTCGGCGGCGTAACCTGTCTATCCCGCTCGCCGCCGTCAGCGAGACCGCGCCGCTGAGCCTGCCTGTCGGTCAGCCTGGTCAGAGCATGTTCTCGATCACGGGTGCCGGGCGCTGCCTGAGGCGCCGCCGGTGTCAGCTCCCGGCGCTCCCGGTTAGCTCCGGCGGTGCCGGTGATCCGCCCGGGCCGATCTCGGCTTTGAGCGCGGCAAGCTCCTTATCCACCTGTGCGGCCGTCCCGGCTTCGTCGAGCTCTTGCTGGATGTCGTCGGTGTCTCCCCCGACGTCTTCGAGCACTCCGGACGCGAGCAGCTCGTCGACGGCGCCAGCGCGGGCCTGCATATTGGCGATCTTGTCCTGGGCCCGCTGCAGCTCCGCTCCCGAGTCGCCAACGGTGTGGGAGATGCCCGCGGCGCTCTCGCCCACCGAGCTCTCGGCCTTCGCCGCGGTGTACTGGGCCTTCAGCACCTCCTTCTGCGTCCGGAAGGTGTTCACCCGCTTCTGCAGCGCATCGAGGGTCTGCCCGAGCTTCTCCTCCTGCTCGGTGAGCTGCTGGTGCTGGGGCTCCATCGCGTCGATCTGGGCCTGGGCGGCGGCCTTGCGGGACAGGGCCTCCCGCGCCAGCTCCTCGTTGCCCTGCGCCAGCGCCGCCTTGGCCTGATCCTGGAGATGGGCCACCGAATGCTGCAGCTGCTGCTCCTGCAGCTCGATCTGCTTACGCGACGCGGCGATGTCCACCAGTCCCCGGCGGACCTGGGTGATCTGATCGAGCATCTGCTCATAGGACAGATCAAGCATCTCGTCAGGCTTCTCGGCGGCATCGAGCGCCTTGTTGGCCTTGGCCTGCACTATCGCGTGGGCCCGCTGGAAAAGGCTCATGCCGGGCTGCTCCTCGCCGATGGTGGCCCGGCCGCGCCGATTCCGCCGCCGGGCCGGCTCCGGTCGATGCCGGCGCCGATACTGGCACCGATACCCCAGAGGCTACCGCCGGGGCCGCCCCGGTGACCGGGCACCCAGCTGGTCACGGAATGTAATGGACCATCGATCAGACAGTCCGCCGAGCCGCTCGATATGGGCGCCTCTCTCGCCGCGGCGGAGGCCCAGTCGCGCCGTGCCGAACAGGTCTATCTGCGGCCAGCGGCCGCGGTAGCGCTGAACGCGCGGTTCGACGTGGCCACCGCGTCACCAGGTGGGCGCCTGGCAGATGGCGATCGCGATGGCGGCGCGCGCCAGGCGGCCGATGTCGGCGTTGTGAGCGGCGGTGGCCTTCTGGGCCCGCCGGTTCGGCCGGCGCGGAGCCTATCGTGGGTTTCATGGCTATCGCGCAGGCGGAGTTCGGCCGTACCGGCCATCACAGCACGCGGGTGATCTTCGGGGGAGCGTGCCTCGCGGCGGTGTCCCAGCGGGTCGCGGACCAGACCTTGGATGTCTTGCTCTCCTACGGGGTGAACCACCTGGACGTGGCCTCGTCCTACGGCGAGGCGGAGGTGCGCGTCCGGCCATGGCTGCGGCGCGAGCCCGGCCGGTTCTTCCTGGCGACCAAGGGGGATGAGCGCACCAAGGAAGGTGCGCGCGAGGAACTCCACCGGTCCCTTGACCGGATGGGTGTCGACCACGTCGACCTGTGGCAGCTGCATTCCCTGGCGGACCCGATCGAATGGGACATCGCACTCAGCCCGGGCGGCGCTATCGAGGCAGCGGTCGAGGCGCGGGACGAGGGCCTGATCCGCTGGATCGGCGTCACCGGCCACGGCGCCCAGATCGCCGCCACCCACCGGCGCAGCCTCGATCGGTTCGACTTCGACTCGGTGCTGCTCCCCTACAACTACGTCACCATGCAGAACTCCTACTACGCGGCCAACTTTGATGCGCTCTACCGCACCTGCCGTGAGCGGAACGTGGCGATCCAGACGATCAAGTCGATCGCCCGGCGCCCCTGGCTTGGACGGCCGCACACACGAGCGACCTGGTATGAGCCGCTCCAAGAGCAGAACGACATCGATCTGGCGGTCTGGTGGGTGCTGAGCCGTCCGGGGCTGTTCCTTGACAGCGTCGGCGACGCCGACCTGCTCCCCAAGGTGCTCGACGCGGCCAGCCGTTTCGCCGGGCTGGCGGACGACGCCGCGATAACCGAGCTGGTGAACAGGTCAGCAGCCGAGCCACTGTTCGTCTGAGTCGGCGGGCGTTGGCCCGGACGCATTACGTGGCACCGTGCTCCGCGACGACCTTCCCGGACGGTTTCCTCGCGGTCATCGCCTGCGGCGGGCCTTTGGCCGACCATCACCGCCGTCCGCCCGCCGCGCCCAAGGTATTTCCCGGCCGCCACCTCACGGGACGGCCCCGGCACCCGTCTACAGGGTGCGTCCGCGGAAAGGGCGCAGCTGACACTCACGGCAAGGAAGGGAACGATCTATGTCGATCGAGGAGAACAAGGCTGTTGCGGGCCGGTGGTTCACGGAGTTCTGGGGCAAGGACTTCAACCCGGCCGTCATCGACGAGCTCGCGGCCCCGGACATCCGGTTTGAGTACTCGCTGCACGCGCCGCTGCGCGGTCGCGACGCGGTCCGCACGTTCGCCGGGAAGTTCCGCACCGCATTCCCGGACCTGAACTTCTGGGGCACCGCCGACCTCATCGCCGAAGGCGACTACGTGGTCGGCCAGTGGGAAGGCGGTGGCACCCACACCGGCGAGGCGTTCGACGACATGCCCATCGGCTCGCTGCCGGCCAGCACCGGCAAGGTGATGCGATTCACGGGCACCACCGTCCTGAAGGTTGAGAACGGCCTCATCACCGAGGAGATCGGCCTCGACGACGGCGTCACCGCGCTCCGCCAGCTCGGCCTCATCTCCAAAGCCTGAACACACCGACAGCTCAGGTGTGCCGTGGCGGAGCTGGCCCTGCCACGGCACACCGCCCGGCCGAGAGAAGAGATGACCGCACCGCCGGGTCATGGCCGGGCCAGCGACAGGGTGGGCTCAGATGACCCGCCGACCGCTGTGGTCCACTCCCTGGCGTCCCGAGCGCACCATCGCCTTCGCCGCCATCGGCTGCCCAAGGCTCAGCGTCCTCGTCCGGAGCCGGTGACTTGTCCTCGTGCGCTCATTCAACCGCCGGCCCGTCGAACTGTTCGCCGACGAACTGTTCGCCGTGCTCGGTCCCCTCATATCTGGAGAGGTCCTCGTTGATTCCGACCAGCCGCAAGACTTGTCCTCCTGGGGCTTGAAAGTAGAGATGCGGATCCGGCACTTCAAGTACCTTGACACCGAAGGCGACAATTTTCTGCCTCATTTCTTCGACGTTGTCGGCCTTCAGCTCCAGATAGATCGCTTTCAAAAACCCGCTCTCGTCCAGAGCGACGCCCTCGTTCTCGTAGAGAAACGCGATATAGAAGTTGTCTCCCATACGGAAGTCATCCTTTAGATCACTCTCTCTCGTGATCTTGCAGCCTAGGACATCACGATAGAATTCACGAATTCTATCCTTTTCCGTGCGAGGAGCTCGAACCACCGAATGATTTCCAAAAATTACCTTTGCCATGATCACACCTTTGACTTGTAACTGAAGCACGATTGAAGGCGCTAGATGACGAAGGAACTTGGGCATCACTTCCATTTCGAGTCATTCCGGCTCGTCGTCGGTCTGTCGGTGGTTGCGCGACGAAGGTTCAGCGCGCCTCCTACGTGCTTAGACACCGCTCCGTTCTCGATGTGGGCGGTCGTCGCCGGATCTTCCGGACCGGGCCAGCTGGCCTGCGAGCCGTGCCGGGCCGGCACCTCCCTCATCGAGGCTGTCCCTCGGCCGGCCCCCACAGCGGCCACTTTGGGAGATGGCCAAGGATGCCCGGCCGGAACCCCGTTAGCGTGGCTCTGAGCGCGTGATCATGCCAGATACGTGCCCAGTTCAGCGGCCCGTGTCGCGTTGTGCCAGGTCATCGTGTGGTCGCTCCGCCCCGTGGTAAGGAGAAGGTCTGCGGTTCGATTCCGTAAGGGGGCTCTGTGAGGTCTTCACGTTTCACCAGGCTCCATGTTCACGTTTGGGGCTGACGTTTCCTGCCGCCAGGAGTGTATGGGCCTGACTGGCCTGAATTGATCTTGTGGGTGGTGCGGCTGCGGGCGTTGTGTGGCCTTGCCAGCCTGGATCAGGGCGTGCGGGCCCGCTGCGGTGGTGCTGGGGGAGGTGCCGGCGCTGCTGCTGTCCGCTGGAAAGCTGTGGGCTGTTATGGCGGGGCAGCGGTGAGCATGGCCAGGGTTTCGCGCCGCCGTCTGCGGGTCTTCGGCGGGAGCCCGGCGGCAGCGCGCCTGGTGTTTTCGGCCTGGCGTTCGGTGAACGCTTCCGCGATGCGCTGGTTGCGGACGATAAGCAGGCAGGCCAGCCACAGGTAGAGCGGGGTCAGGCCCATGAGGCGGCACCAGCCGCGGGCGATGTTGCTGGTAGCGGGGTCCTTGATGGTGGAGAAGGTGCGCTCGGAGCCGGTGCGCCGGGCGTAGGAGCGGCGGTGCGCCGGGGATGGGTAGTCGTGTTTCTGCCGGGTCTTCGCCGCGGCCTGCGGGGGGACGGTGATGGTCTGCTGGGTGCAGCAGGCGGGCGGGTTTTCGGGCGGGATGAGGATCTCGGGGCGGCTGCGGCCGAGGGTCATCGAGGCCGGACGGAGCGGGCAGCGGATCTTGCCCATGACGGCGGGGCAGGAGACCCGGTGGCAGCCGTCGGCGTCATCGGCTGTGATCCGGCCGAGCTTGTGCCGGGCTAGCTCACCGGCCCGGGTGTCGTGCGCGGTGATCTCGTCCGGAGTGGCGTCGCGGGGCAGCGGCTGTAGTTCCAGCAGCGTTTTGGGCGTGAGGGGGCAGTACAGGTTCCCGTTGGCGATGATGGCACCAGCGTGGGTGCCCTGGGGGCCGCGGTCGTGCGGGTGCAGGTCCTGAACCAGCTGCGCGCCGGCGGCGCGGAGCGGGATGGCCCAGGCGGCGGCGTCGCGGTGGGCATAGCCGGAGTCGGCGAGCACGTCGCCGAGCGGGATGCCGGCCGCTGGCATGCGGGTCAGGACGGGGACCAGGGCGCGGACCGGGTCGGTCTCGCAGGAGGTGAGGGTCATCCGGCGGGCCAGCTCGGGCACCGGGAGGCCTGCTTCCTCACGCACCATGGTGCCGGCCGAGTGGTAGTAGCCGAAGAACATCTCGCCCTTGGGGCCGGGCAGGTTGCTGGTGCGGTGCCCCCAGGACGCCTCGGGGTCAGCGCGCCCGGTGGTGCCGTGCCGGGGTGGGCGGGAGAAGGTTTCCACGTCGGTCCAGTCGACGGCCAGCGCGGTGCTGGCGTTCTTGTACTGGCCGGGGATGCTGGCCTCCAGCAGGTCATCGCCGGTCCGTGCAAGAACATTGGAGGGGGCGCCGTCGGGATGCTCTTTGGCCAGCGCGTCTGCCATGAGGCCGTAGGTGCGCTCGACTTGGCGGTAGGTGAGCTGGTGCGGGCCGGTCTTCCAGGCTTCGGTCACGCCGAGCCGCGCCTGGTCCGGGCCGGGCAGCGCGATCAGCGCGGCGTGGACCTCGGTGAGGTAGGCGGGCCGGCGGTCCTCCAGGGTGAGCATCATCCCGGTCAGCAGGGTGCGGACTGGGAGCTGGCGGTGCCGCACCCCGGCGGGCAGCAGTGCCTCGATCCGCGGTGCGACGCCGGAGCCGTCGATGATGTCCTCGATCCTGCTGAGCGTGGCCGGGCCGCTCACCGGCTGCTCCCGCCGAGCAGCGCCACCGCCTCGGCCTCATCGCCGGGCTGCAAGGTGGCAATAATGTCGCCGAGCCGCTGGCTGCAGGTGATCCCGGCGGCGTGCAGGAACGTGGCCAGGCCGAGGATCTGCGCGCAGTCAGCCAGCCAGGTGGCCCGCAGCCGGGAGGTGTCCAGCCGCGCCAGCCCGGTCCCGCCCGCCAGCGACCGGGCCAGCGGGTTAGTGATGTTATGCCGGCCCGGGGCCGTCCCGCCGGTGACCAGGTTCTCCCCGGCGAACGCTGCCGATGCCAGCAGCGGCTCATGGTAGCGGGCCAGCACCGGCACCGCCCGCGGCTGGGTGCCCCGCACCTCGACGATCACGCCGCCGGACCGGCAGATCACGTCGGTGCCGCGCACCTGCCGCAGGTCGCTGCGGATGAGCCCGGCGCCGGCGCCCAGGCAGACCAGGCCCGCGGCGCGCATCCGCCGTGCGGCCGTCGGCTGGGCACCTGCCAGCGCGAGGTAGCCGTCGATCGCGGCGGGGCTGTAGGGCGCCTTGGCCCGCTCCCGCGGCAGCGGCGCGTCCGCAGGGCACAGCTGCGGGACCACGGCCCGGGCCAGGAACCGCAGGCTGGTGCGCAGCGTCCGCCGGGCCGGCCCGGACAGGCCGGGCGCGTGCGCGGCGAACCGCTCGATGACTGACGGATGCAGCAGCACTTCAGGAACTGGCTCCAGCCCGAGCCCCATCCCGTAGCCGGCGAGTTTTCCTGCCGCCCACAGCAGGTTCTTGGCCCGCTCCCGGCCATCCGGCGCTGCTTGCCCGACGACGGCCCGGGCGAAGGACGCAGCCTCCGGCGGCACCGACGGCTGCCAGGACGCGATATAGCCGGCGGCCCCAGGCCCCGGCAGCACGGGCGCCTCCCGCGCGGTCATACTGTAGATATACAGTAAGACATGACCCAGATCACGGACCTATGCCACCCTGAAGCGGTGCGTGTCGCCGCCAGCCACCAGGCCCAGGCCCAGAAGATCGCCGCCGAGCTCGCCGCCATCGCCGCCACCGGCATGGTGCTGCCCGGCTCGATCACCCAGCGGCGCACCCGCTGCGGCCGGGCCAACTGCGCCTGCCACGCCGACCCGCCCCGCCTGCACGGCCCCTACTGGCAATGGACCCGCAAGATCGCCGCCAAGACCATCTGCCGCTGGCTCAGCCCCGACCAGCACCATGACTACCAGCCCTGGATCGACAACGACCGGCGGCTGCGCAACCTGCTCGCCCAGCTCGAAGCACTCGGAGCCGCCGCACTCGAAGCCGACCCCCGCCGGCAGCGCAACCCCCGGCCTGCCCCCGGCGATACCGGCCAGACCACCACATAACACCGTGGGCCCGGCCCTCTTAACCTGTGGGCGGCACCCCGCTCACGCCACAAACGGCCAGCTCAAACCCAAACGTGAAGACCTGTCCAGGTCAGAGACTGATTCGCTCAGAACGAGCGATGTGGTGGGGACGTTGGTGGGGACTAACGGTCCTGCGAGCTGCCTGCGAGCTGCCCGCGGCTTCGAGACCGTGCCCAACGACCAGCGGTCCCGATGGATGTCGTCGTCGGAGTGCCAGCGATGCTCGCTACCGAGCACGGAGACCAGCCGTTCATGCGCTGGCGCAGGTCGACCTGACCGGGGCGCCGATCGCCCGGCTTCGTGCAGCGGTTCACTTCCGAGCAGCCGCCGCGGTCGTGTCCCACATACGTCGCCCACCCTGTCACCTGCCTGACGCACAAGGTCTGCCTCGGTCACCTACCCTGCCCCAATCCTTCACGGACTTCCTCCCCTCGGTGTGTAGAGCCGTCAGCGCGGGTGAACCCCGACGTGCCATGCATCAGCAGCTTAAATGGAGGCTGAAGGCAGCCTTCCTGGACACCTTCTGACGGCCGACTAGTAGCCCCTTGTGCCAAGGGCTGGGTTTACTGCATAATGGTGGAAACACCTCTGGGCCGGGGTGCTTTGTGTCCGCCCAGCTCGGGGTTTCTGCAGGTCAGAGCCCTATGACAAATAAAAACGTCGAGGTATTGAGCGTGGAATCAGGGAGTTCCAAATAATTGCTGTAAATCGAAACGGAAGTTATTTCTGGAGTATTGTCCCGAGATAGCAAATTAGGAAGATTTAGAATCCCTGGGAAATCAGAGAGGAATCCAGGAGGCCAAGGTTGTCGAAATCTAATTGGGGGGGTTGGCGCTTGGAGTGGTGGGTCCGGTGGGGCGTAGTGAGGGCTGTGCCAGGCAGCACCACCGTGCCGCCCCTCGTGGGGGCAAGCGGTGATGAGCAACTGCTGACGGCCCTGGATAGGGCGGGTTGGAGTCGGCAATACCCGAAGGGACGTGACCGCTCATGTATCTGACCAGGACCTGCCCGTGGTGCGGGAAGGTATCCCATGCGACGAGAGCCGCGGCCCTATGGTTTGCCCGGCGTATGGGCGGCGGCCGGCTCCGGGTCTACTGTTGCCCAGCTGGCCAGGGCTGGCATCTGACCTCAAGAAGGCCCAACCGTCGGCGACGCCCTGTCCGGCGGCCGCCGCGTGATGGCCGGGTCGTTTCACGCGGCGAGCAGATAGCGGAAGGCCACCGTGCCACCAGGCGACGGCGCCGCTACCGCTAGCGACTGGCGGCCGAGGT
>WNFX01003897.1_pt1 | contig 15167 bp, 14 predicted proteins | sample 5400111 | NCBI WGS metagenome assembly WNFX01 (sample SAMN13153363, study PRJNA577476) | soil metagenome | isolation source: 40 cm soil or saprolite under grassland replicate 1 | place: USA:California | collected 2016-06-15 | reverse complement strand
GCGGCCAGCGCGAAGCCATGACCCGCCCGATGACGGACACCCCACCAGGACCCCGGCCAGGCCGGTGACCGCTGCCACCGCTGACCCGGCGCCGGGCACCATGGAACCCCGGAACAGGCCCGGAGCACAGCGCCGGCACGCCGGCCACCAGGCACGGCAACGGCTGGAAGTGCCGCGGCCCGTACACGTCCCGAACCCCCGGGCAGAAAGGAAATTCCCGCAGGCAGAAGGCGCACACAGCAGTCCACTCCGGAGCCGTGTGCGCAGTCGAAGCCTGCCGGGGGCGCTTTTCCGAATACCCGATCGAACACCCTGAGATCAGGTGCAACGCTCTGACCTGCGGATACGCACACGGCCTGATACCGTCGCGGCCCATACGCGGCCCGCAAGATCCCAGATCCAGCCGGCGACGACTCCCCCGCAGGTCAGCAGGCAGAGCCATCCAACGACTTCCCAGGCCGTGCGCGTAAGCCACGAGCATCACTCAGCGTCAGCAAAACAACCTCGGGAGAGCGCGAATACGGCTCGTTATGTACTAGTCGAAAGGAGTTGACCGGCAACGAGAATGGAGCACCGTTACGTCGTTATGGATTGCCTGGCATGACGGCCGGTGGCTGTTGAAAGGCCATGCCCCGGTGCCTAACCCATGCACGGCTCGGCTGGGTATGAGGGTCTGGTAACGTGGCGGCCAGCGGACATCGCGATGTCTGATTTGCGGCCTGGCAGCCGGGGCTCAGGCCGGCGGCGCGGCCTCGCTATCGTCGGCCCGGCCTGCTCATGTCCGGCGGATGTCAGCCGGACGCGGCGCGCTACGCCTGGGACCCGCGTGCCGGGCGGGTAAGGCCGTTGCGCCGGTCCTGCCCAGTGGGACAGACTCTGACCCGTTCGCAGCCTGTCTCCGGAGGTATGAAGGTGCGCCGCTATCCGCAGTCCCGCATGGGCAGCGATGCCGACGATTACCACGGCGAGCGGGTCCTTGACCCGTACCGGTGGCTGGAGGCCACGACCAATCCGGAGACGGTGCGCTGGATCACGGCGCAGAACGAGGTCACTGAGACCTTCCTGGCGGCTGTTGCGGCCCGTGAGCCGATCCGGGCGCGGGTCACCCGGATGTGGGATTACCTCAAGCTTGGCGTGCCGTTCGAGCGGGGCGGCCGGTGGTTCCAGTTTCGCAATCCTGGCCTGGACGCGCAGTCCGTGCTCTGCCTGCTGGACAAGCCTGGCGGGTCAGCCCGCCCGCTGCTGGATCCCAATGCGCTGTGGCCGGACGGTGCGACGGCAGTGAGTTCTGCAGATGTCAGCGATGATGGCTCGCTGCTGGCCTATGCCACCAGCGACGGCGGCTCGGACTGGCTGACCTGGCACATCCGCGATGTCGAGACCGGTGCCGACCTGGCGGACGTGCTCCGGTGGTCGAAGTTCTGCCGGGCCGCCTGGCGCGCTGACGGGTCGGGCTTCTATTACGCGGCCATGCAGCCCACCGCGCCTGGCGCCGAATACCTTGAGTCCAATGCCGGCGGCCGGATCTTCCTGCACCGGGTGGGGACGCCGCAGGACGGCGATGAGCTTGTCTTCAGCCCGCCAGCAGGGCCGGACTGGTTCCCGTACGCGCAGGTCAGCGACGACGGCAGGTTCCTGATCGTCACTCTCGACAAGGGCTCGGTGTTCGAGAACCAGCTGCACGTCCTGGACCTGCGCGACCCACAGCCCGGCTGGACGCCGCTGGCCGGCGACTTCGAGTCGGTCAATCAGGTGGTGACCAGCGAAGATACGACCTTCTACCTGGTCACCGACTACCGAGCCGAACGCAAGCGGCTGGTTGCCGTGGACCTCGACCGGCCCGGCCGGGAGAACTGGCGCGAGATCATCGCCGAGGCACCCGACACCATGCAGAGTGCCCGGTTCTTCGGCGGTTACCTCGTCTGCCACTACCTCAAGGACGCCTGCTCTGCCCTGCGGGTGCATGCCCGCGACGGCAGCCACGTTCGCGATGTCCCGCTGCCCGGTATTGCCTCGCTCGGACTGGACCAGCAGCTGGAATGGGCGCTGACCGGCCGCGCCCGTTCCGATCTCATGCTCTTCAGCACGACCGCGTTCACTGACCCCGGCTCGATCTGGTCGCATCAGCTGTCAACTGGCCGGACTAAGCTCATCGAGCGCGCAGTGGCCGCCATCGATCCGGGCAGCTACCTCACCGAGCAGGTCTTCGCCGAGTCGGCGGATGGCACCCGGGTCCCGATGTTCTTGACCAGGCACAAGGACCTGAAGCAGGACGGGCAGGCGCCTGCGCTGCTGTCTGGCTACGGCGGCTTCGACGTCTCGGTGACGCCGAGTTTCTCCCCCCAGACGGCGGTCTGGCTGGAGCGCGGCGGAATGCTCGCCGTGGCGAATCTGCGCGGCGGCGGTGAGTACGGCCGGGCCTGGCACGATGACGGCCGGCGCGACCGCAAGCAGAACGTCTTCGACGACTTCTGCGCCTGCGCGAGGTGGCTGGCCGCATCGGGCTGGTCCAGCCGCGACCGGATCGCGATCATGGGCGGCTCGAACGGCGGGCTGCTCGTCGGCGCCTGCCTGACCCAGCATCCGGAGCTGTTCGGCGCCGTCGTCGGCAAGGTCGGGGTCTACGACATGCTGAGGTTCCACAAGTTCACGATCGGCTGGGCCTGGACCTTCGAGGTCGGCAGCCCGGATGACCCGGCGCAGTACCAGGGGCTGCGCGGCTACTCGCCGCTGCACAACGTGCGCCCGGGCACGCGCTACCCGGCGACGCTGCTGCTCACCGGCGACCACGACGACCGGGTCGTGCCAGGGCACTCGTTCAAGTTCGCCGCCGCACTGCAGGCCGCGCAAGCCGCACATGAGCCGGTCCTGATCCGGGTCGATACAGCGGCAGGCCACGGGGCGGGAACGCCGACCGCCAAGCGCATCGCCGCCGACACCGACGTGCTGGCATTCCTGGCAGCGGTGCTGCCGGCCACCAGCTCCTGACGAGCGGGCTCAGCCGCGACGCCCCAATCCGGCCGGCCCCGCGGGCGACCTGGCTGAGCAGCACGACCAGCCGACCAAGAAGCGTCGCTGCACCGGCCAACCAACCTCGCCGTGATCAACGACCAGAAGATGCAGATCCGCTGACCAACTACGCGGGCCACGACTGGCCTGCCGGATGCTACGACTCCTGCCACCCCTTCACCCCATGCCGACCCAGAAGATCACACCCCGCCGCACCCAGAAACGACGAGTCCCGGGCCGCGGGCCTGTGGCGTCATCTGGACCCCAGCTTCCTGGCCGGGGCGGGATGGGATCCCGGGCGGGAGGTCCTGGCGCCGTCCCTGGATCATCCCCTGCTGGGATTCCGGATCTGCCGGGTTCTCGGCTGCCAAGTGGCTCGCGCTGCTGCCCGGCCAGCTCTGCGCGACCTGCCGGGGCGCCTACCGCCGCGATGACCTGAGCATGGAGGAGTTCGCTGCCGCCGGGCCGGTGCGAGCCAAGCGGTGCGGCGAAGCCATCTGCTCGGTGGATGGCTGCCCGCGGCCGGTCCGCGTCCGCCGGCTGGAGCTGTGCTATACCCACGAGCATCAGCGCAAGCGGCTCGGCCTGCGGCTGCCGGAGTTCCCCGGTCATCCCGAGGCTGCTCCGCTGCCGGGCTTCGGCCGCTGCCGGGCCGGGGTGTGTGACCGGCAGGCTCACGGGCGGCGCGGGTTGTGCCGCCCGCGCGACGTCCGCTGGCGGGAACAGCGCCGGGCGGGACAGGTCAGCGGCGCCGGGTTCGGGGACTGGTGCCGGACGGCCGCCCCGGTCGCCAGCGGCCACCAGGTCATCTTCCGGGGGCTGGCGCCGCGGGTCCAGGCGGAGGTGCTGTTCGGCCTGCGGGAACGCTGCCGGCATGGCGCGCTGACCAGCCTTTGCGAGCTGCGGATCTTCTGCCGCCGGCTGCTCACCGGCAACGTCTCCACGATCATGTCGGTCGAGGCATCCCAGCTCGCCAGGCAGCAGCGGCGGCTGATCCGCGATCTTCAGGATGCGGTCAGCCTCGCAGGGATCTCACCCGGACAGGAGCAGCGCAGGGACATCTGGAACACCGCTGTCCTCGGCCACGGCCGCCGCCGCGTCATCGACTTCACCGGCATCTCGCGGCACTGGCTCCGGGAGGCGGTCAGACAATGGGTCGCTGAGGAGCTGCCCACCCGGCGAGGCGACCACGCCACCGCCATCTTGCAAGATCACGTGCGGCGGGCTGAGGAGCTCTCGGCCAGCCTGCGGCTGCACCGCGACGACCACGGCGATGACCCGTGCGCCCTGGGCCGGGCAGACATCATCGCGTTCCTGGCGCGGCTGAAACACCGTGAGGCCAGCGGGCACATCTCCTCGTGGCGGCGATCCGCGACCTGCCGCCGCCTCGCCATGATCTTGCGGGAGTGCCGCGCCCCCGGGCTGACCCGCCCCGGCCAGCCGATGGCCAGGCTGCCCGGCGACTTCGCCATCCGCCGCGACGACATCCCGCAGCAGCCCGCCGACGACGAGCCAGGCCGCGCGCTGCCCGCCGGCGTGCTCGGCCAGCTCATCGAGGCGCTCCCGGCGCTGGAGCAGGTCTCCGGGCTGAATATCCGGGCCGCAGCCGGGCTGCTCATGGACACCGGCCGCCGGCCGACCGAGATCTGCAAGCTCGGCTGGGACTGCCTGGACCAGGACTCCGACGGCAAGCACGCCCTGATCTGCACCGACTTCAAGGCCAACAAAGCAGGACGGCGGCTGCCCGTCACCGATGAGACCGCCAAGGTGGTCATCGGCCAGCAGCAGCGTACCCGTGCCCGCTATCCCGATACCCCGGCATCCGAACTCGCCCTCTTCCCCGGTCCACCAGGAACCGGGAGGGGAAGCGGTCCGTCGTGGACAGCGTCGCAGCTTCCCATCACCGTTCCCGGGTCGACTCGCTCCCGCCGCTGCGCCTGGAGGACGGGCGCGAGTTCGACAAGACCGCCGTGTTCCTCTACGCCTGCCGGCACAGCTTCGCCCAGCGGCACGCCGACGCCGGCACCCCAGTTGACGTGCTCAGGGACCTCATGGGTCACCGGTCCATGAGCACCACCCAGGGGTATTACCCGATCACCGCCAAGCGCACCCGCACAGCCGTGGACGCCCTGGCCGCCTTCCAGTTCGACCGCAGTAGCAACCGGGTCTGGCGTGAGGCCCGGGCCCTGCCCGACAGCGAGCATCAGCGGCTGGCAGCCGGCCAGGTGGCCGTCCCCTTTCGGCGTCTGCTCCGAGCCGTCCAACGTCCAGGCCGGCGGCGGAGCCTGCCCGTTCCGGTTCCGCTGCCTGGGCTGCGGGCACTTCCGTTCCGACCCTTCCTGCCTGCCTGAGCTCCGCGACTACCTCCACACCCTGCTGCGCACCCCCGCGAACGCGTCCGTTCCGCCTGCGACCTCCAGGAGCGGGCCAGGACCGAGGCGATGCCTTCGGAGGAGGAGATCACCCGGCTGCGCCAGCTCACCCGCCGGGCCGAAGCCGACCCCCGGCCAGCTCGGCGAGGCGGACCGGAACCAGATCACGCAGGCCATCGAGACAATGCGCGCCATGCGGCGCAGCGTCCACCTCGGCATGCCAGCCATCCGCCCCGACGCCACTCGCCTGCCCGAGCGGCACCCGGCATGACCTCCCGTTCACCCGAGGCGCTCATCGCGACCCGGCGGCGCGACAGCACCCGCCGCAGGCAACGCGTCCTCGACTCCCTCGGCCAGCTAGCCGCCTCCGGCCACGAGATAAGCGTCTCAGCCGTCGCTCGCGCCGCCGGAGTGGACCGGTCGTTCCCCTACCGTCATCACGACCTGCGCGCCCAGATCCGCACCCGGGCCGCTGCCGCCCCCGGCACCAGCCCGGCATCCATCGCCGTGAGCAGACCATCGCTGCTCGCCGACGTGGCCAACCTCCAAGAGCAGAACCAGCGGCTGCGACAGCAGAACCACAGCCTCACCGCCCGCCTGTCCGAACTCCTCGGCGCGGAAGTCTTCCACGCCAGCGGCATCGGGTACCCCGACGAAACCGGCCAGCTGAAAACCCGCGTCACCGAACTCGAACAGGCCATCCTCGACCTGCGCCAGCAACTCGAAGAACGAACCGACGAACTCGACGCCGCCCGCGCAGCCAACCGCGACCTCATGGCTCTTGCCAACCGGAAACCCGCCGGACCCGGACAATGCACCACGCCTGTCGCGCAGCGCAGCGACTAACAGATAGCACCTGACCTGGGGAAACGGAAACGATACGCTAAATACCCGATTTGCACCCCGAGAGAACCTCTGAGCTGGGCTGTGTCAGTTCGGCTGAGACTGGGATGGTGCTTATGTCTCAGGAATGATGGCACAGATCGCCGGATTCGATGACCTCGCCAGGGCGGGGTGGCGGATCGGGCATGTGGTGCTTGCGTCGGAACTCGGTTTCCCGGGCATCGGCTTGGGGGCCTTTGACCTCGCGTTGCAGCGCGCGTGCGAGGGGTTCGACGTAGCGCCAGTACGGATAGGGGTTCCAGGTATAGCTTGGCTCGGCGGTTCGGCGTACCTCACCGGTGAACGCGTCGTTGCCCGCAGGATCCAGGGCGAGCGCTTTCCATCTGGACGATGCCAGCAGCCGGGTCAGGGCAACAGCGGGAAGGTAGCGGGAGATATGAACCGTGGGGTCGCTCGAGCCGGACAGCCGGACGGCCGTCCAGCTCGCCCAGGAAACCCAGCCGGAATCCTGACGGATACGAACGTACTGCTGCAAGTGCCCCCATAGCACCTCGCATACTGTAATCAGTCGATTGCGATATAGCGAGATTGCGCCAGATGCACTGAGGCAACGAGCCGGATTGGCCGATAACCGGCCCTCAGCGGGCTGGCTGCCGGTTCCGCCGACGCTATCGGCTATGGTGTGAAGGCGTGTGCTGCTTCGCTGCCATGATTACCCGGATCGCCGCTTAGCGGCGGTACCGGGGCTGCTGTAACCGCAGCCTCAATGCCTGCCCCTGCCGGGGTCAGTGCCAGGTCCGTACCGCCGGATCAGTGTCCCGCCGGCAGCCACTCGCGTATCCATCCCTGCGCTGCCGGATCGTCCTGCCTGATCAGGGGAGTCATGTCTCAGTCGCAGCGATCCGATTCACATTCACAGTACGAAGAACCATTCCCGCACCCATCCGCAGCCGTACCCGCTGTCACGAACGGCCAGCCCGGCCAGGCTCGGGAGGAGCGCCCGCCCGCCGGCCAGCCTCGCCAGTCACCGCCGACACCCGCCGAGATGCGGTCTGGCTCCATCGCGACGCAGGACCCGTGCGCCGCCACGATGCTCCTGATAGTCGGGCTCCCCGGAGCCGGGAAAACCACCCGGGCCAAAGAGCTCGCCGTGGCGAACCGGGCGCTGCGGCTGACCCCGGATCACTGGATGATCCCGTTGTTCGGCGAGCCGATGGCCGGCGGCAAGCGCTTCGTGCTCGAAGGGCGGCTCATCTCGATTGCCCTGCAGGCGCTGCGGCTGGGGACCAGCGTCGTGCTCGACTACGGGCTCTGGGGCCGCGATGAACGGTCGGCACTGCGCTGGCTGGCGCGATCGGCCGGGGCAGCCTGCCAGGTGGCCTACCTGCCCGTGGACAAGGACGCCCAGCTCGCCCGGATCGCACACCGCCAGGCAACGTCACCGCATCAGACGTTCCCGATAAGCGAGGCCGACGTAGACCAATGGCGGGAGCAGTTCCAGATACCTGATGCCGCCGAGCTCGGCGGCGGTGAAATCCCCAGCCCGCCAGCAGGGTGGCCGGGCTGGGCGGAGTGGGCAGCAGACCACTGGCCCTCATGCACCGACAGCTAACCTGACCGTCCTGTCTAAGGCCGTCCTGACGGCGTTCGTGCTGGCCGGCGATGCCGCTGGCGTATTACCGCAGCTCAGCCGGCGCGTCCGCACCGGCGGCGGGGCGTTGCCAGCATGCACGCTCGCCGTCCAGGATGGCCAGACAATTTGGGGCCCAAGAGGGTGCTCAGGGAGATCCGCAGCCGCGGCGGCATCATCTTGTTCTCGACGAGATTAACGCGCTCGCCGGTGCCGGGGCCGGGGAGGCGCGATCGGCTGAGTCCGGGCGCCGTGCCAGGACCATCGTGTGCTGAGTGCTGGATTCCTGGCCTGTAGTGCGGCGCGCTGCAATGGGCTACGTGAGTCAGCCGCTGAGCGTCCGCCTGAACGACGCCACCCTCGCCCGCCTCGGCAACCGCGCCCGGCGGGTCCGGCTGGCGCCCCGGACCCTGGCCCGGCGGTATGTCGAGGAGGGCCTGCGGATGGACGAGCACCCGCTGATCCGGTTCGCCGACGGCCCCGCCGGCCGCCGCGCCCGCCTGGCGGGCACCGGGAAGGACGTGTGGGAGATCATCGCCGCCGTGGGTGACAACGGCGGCGGCCCGGCCGGGGCGGCCCGGTACCTGGAGATCCCGCTCGGCCTGATCCAGGCCGCGATCGCCTACTACGGCAACTACACCAGCGAGATCGATCAGCTGATCGAGCTCAACGAGCAAGAGAGCGCCGAAGCCCATGCCGCCTGCCTGGCCGGGCAGGCAGCCATCAAGCGGTGAAGGTCCTGCTGGACCAGATGCTCACCCCGGCGCTCGCGCGCGAACTGCGCGGCCGCGGCCACGACGCTGAAGCCGCCGCAGGGCACGCCGACCGCGGGGCACTGTCCGGCCCCGAGGTACTAGCCCTCGCCCGGGCCGGGCACCGTGCCGTGGTCACCAGCAACCTGCGGGACTTCCGCCCGCTGCACCACGAGGCGATCACCCCCGGCGGACCCGGCCATTACGGCATGATCTTCATCCCCGGCAGCTACCGCCGCACCAGGAACGACACCGGCAAGATCACCACCGCGCTGCAGGCCCTTCTGGCCAGGTATCCGGGCGGGGCGGGCCTGGCCGACGGTGAAGCCTGGCTCTGACCGGCCACGGCCCGTACGCGGCCCAAGCCCCTGCCGAAACGGCGTTTCCGCAGGCAGATGGCGCACACAGCAATCCATTCCGGAGCCGTGTTCGCAGGTTCGAATCCTGCTGGGGGCGCTTTTCCGAATATCCGATCGAACATCCTGAGATCAAGTGCAACGCTCTGACCTGCGGATACGCACACGGCCTGATGCCGTCGCGGCCCATACGCGGCCCGCAACGATCCCAGATCCTGCCGGCGACGACTCCCCGCAGGTCAGCAGGCAGAGCCATCCAACGACTTCCCAGGCCGTGCGCGTAAGCCACGACCATCACTCAACGTCAGCAAAACAACCTTGGGAGAGCGCGAATACGGCTCGTTCTGCGCGCGCGATGGGCGCGATCGCGGTTGTGCGACTGTTACATAGAAGGCGTTCTGATCGAGACACGCTTGCATGCCAAAGGACGCGCTGCGCTATCTCACGCGTACGTGCCCCTGGCCACGGCGGGTTCGGCTATGTCGCGTTCGTGATCGAGGTGGTGCACCGCGCCGAGGGTGACTGGGTGGCCCAGCCGCGCGCGCTGCGCGGCGGCCTGGCGGATCGCCCGGGTGATGAACGCGGTTTCCTTGCTCAGCGAGCACGGAAGTCCCGGTTCACCAGGTCGGGGAACCGCGGATTGCCAGGGTCAGGGACCGTCGTCCGCGCCTTCCGGGCGCGGCGGGTGTTGCCCTCCAGCCGCTGGCCGCATGATCCGCTTGACCGTGCACCGGGCCACGGCCACGCCCTGGCGGCGCGGCCAGCCCCAGGCCTTGACCGCCCCGTACAGCGACTCCGGCGCCCGCCGCCCGTCCGTACCGGGCTCGAAGATCCCCGCGAGCATCGTCGTCACCACAGCATCGCGCAGCGACCTTGCCGACGGCGGCCGTTGCTTCCTGGCCCGGTAGGTTCTCGGGGCGATCGCAAGGCCCAGGCCCGAAAGGGGCCCGGCAGATCGGCACGACCCCGAACCGGTGCCGGAACGCGTCGATGAACTGGCAGATCAGCCCTGTCGCGGGTCGTGCGCCCGCGCGAAGAACCCGTCGCCGACAAGATCTCGATCGTGCGCTCCAGCTCGGCCACCTTGCGGCGGAGCTGGCGGATCTCCCGGGACTCCGCAGTAGCCACCCCCGGCCGCTCGCCCCCGTCCACCTCAGCCTGGCGGATCCACTTGCGCAGCGTCTCCGCGGTCATCCCCAGCCGTGACGCCACCGCTGTGATCGCCGCGTACTCCGACGGGTAATCACCGGCGTGCGCCCGGACCAGCCTGATCGCCTTCGCCCTGGTCTCCGCGCTGTAGTTCTGCGTCTTCGCCACGTCGTGCCAGACTTCCCAGGATGGCAAGCGAACGGTCATGCTGGCCATCGCCAGGGAGCGCGCCGATCGGGCGAAGGCCGCCGCGCTCGACTCCTCGACCGGCGATCCGCGACTAAGCGAGGCGGGCGCGGAACAGGTCCGCGTCATCATCACCGGCACCGGCGCGCTCGGCGAGTGGGAGCTGATGACCGGCAAGAACGTGACGGATGCGCTGTCGGTGCTCGGTCCGCGCCGATCGCCGACGAATCGAAGGCGGCACTGGCGGAACTCGCGATCGCGGCGATATCTCGCTCGGACTCACCCCGCCGCCGCCCTGGCCGGCAAATCCGGATGCGGCCGCAGCACCGCTGCTGGCAATGTGACGACGTGCCCAACGATTCCATGCCCCGCCAGCTTGCCCGCACCAGGCTTTTCGCTCTCGGTGTCCCGCGTGACATCACGGTGTCGCCGGATGGCAGCACGATCTTCTTTCTCCGCAGCAGGGCCGGAGACGATCCGGTCTCGTGCCTGTGGGCGCTGGACTGCGAGACGGCGACCGAACGGCTGCTTGCCGATCCGCGGAGCTTGCTGCGCGATGCCCGTGAGGAGCTGTCTCCGCAGGAGCGGTCGCGCCGTGAGCGCGCCCGCGAGATGTCCGCGGGCATCGTCGGCTACGGCACGGACGACGCATGCGACCTGCTGGCATTCGCCCTCTCCGGGCAACTCTGGGCGGTCAGGCCCGCTGACGGCAGCGTTCGGATGGTGCCAGCCGCGAGTCCGGTGATCGACCCGAGGCCCGATCCGACCGGACGGCGGATCGCCTACGTCAGCGGCGGCGCCCTGCGTGTGGTGGCCGCCGACGGCGACCAGGACCTAGTCGTCGCCGCGCCGGAGGGCCCCGACGTGCAGTTCGGGCTCGCCGAGCACGTGGCAGCCGAATCGATGGGCCGCCACCGCGGCTACTGGTGGGCGCCCGGCGGCGACCAGCTGCTTGTCGCCAGGGTGGATACGGCAGGCGTGCTGCGCTGGCACCTCGCCGATGCCGCGGATCCGGCTCGGGAGCCTGTCAGCTTCGCCTATCCGGCCGCCGGGGGGGTCAACGCCCACGTCAGCCTGTGGATCGCCGATCTTGACCGCCTGCGAGGCGGCATCCGGACCGAAGTGGACTGGGTTACCACGGCTTTCGAGTACCTGACCCACGCCGGCTGGGACGGGATCGGACCGTATGCCGCGGTGCAGAATCGCAGCCAGAAGCAGGTCCGGGTGCTCGGCATCGACGCGCGGACCGGAGCTACCGAAGTTCTGGCTGAACAGCACGACAGCGCCTGGGTCGCGCTGGTACCGGGCCTGCCCGCCCGGACCACGGCGGGCGCCTTGCTGACCAGTGCGGACCTGGAAGACACTCGCCGACTGCTGGCCGACGGGCGGCCGATCACCCCGGCCGGCCTGCAACTGGAAGCCGTGACCGCCGTAGAGGGTGAGACAGTCGTCTTCACCGCATCGGACGATCCGACGCAGAGCCACCTGTGGGCCTACGATCCCAAGTCGGGCCTGCGGCGACTAAGTGATGAGCCCGGAGTGCACGGCGGCACCTGGCGAGCGGGGACCGCGGTGGTGCATTCCCGCAGCCTTGACCGGCCCGGCACCCGCTGCACGATCAGCCGGGAGGGCGGCGGCGAAGGAACCGGCTCGCCGAGGGTGCGGCACCTGGAGATCGAGTCGCACGCCGAGCATCCGGTGCTGGCTCCGCGCGTGCAGATGCTCTGCCTGGGTGCCCGCGCGCTGCGTGCCGCCCTCTTCCTGCCTACCTGGCATGGTGCGGGAGACGCACCGCTGCCAATGCTCCTGGATCCGTACGGCGGCCCGGCCGCGCGCAAGGTCACCTCCGAGCAGACCTGGTGGACGTACACGTCGCAGTGGTTCGCCGAGCAGGGCTTCGCGGTGCTGACAGCGGATGGCCGCGGCACGCCGGGCCGCGGCCCCGCCTGGGAACGAACGATCCACCTCGACATCGCAGCGCCCGTCCTTGCCGATCAGGTCGAGGCGCTGCAGGAGGCTGCCAGCCAGAATCCGGCGCTCGACCCGAGCCGGGTGGGCATCAGAGGCTGGTCCTTCGGCGGATACCTGGCAGTGCTCGCGGTACTGCGCCGCCCCGACGTCGTCCATGCGGCCGTCGCGGGCGCGCCGGTCATCGACCAGCGCTTGTATGACACGCACTGGCGCGAGCGCTATCTCGGCCACCCCGATGAGCATCCGGAAGCGTACGACCGCTGCTCGCTCATCGGCGAAGCGGCCGCCCTGACGCGCCCGCTGCTGCTGATCCACGGACTCGCGGATGACAACGTGGTCGCCGCGCACACCCTGCGATTGTCCGCTGCGCTTCTCGCGGCGGGCAGGCCGCACGAGGTGCTGCCACTGCCGCGGATCACGCACATGGCCGCCGACGACGCGGTAGCGGAGAACCTGCTGCTCCACGAACTCGACTTCTTCCAGCGAGCCCTGGGCTTGCCCAGGCAGCCCCCTCGCTGACTGGCCCGGCGTCGGCCGGCCAGCCCGGTGGCATCGTGGTCTTTCAGCGGACCGGCCTGCATCCCCGGCATCGTCCGCACCAAGATCACGGCCAGAACTACCGGATCATCTGCACTAGCTTCACCGGGTCGCCCTTGGCATCGCTAGCCGAGACCGTGTAGGGCAGGTTCACCGCCGTCACGCTTTTCACCGTGACAGTCGGGATGCTGACCGTGCATTTGCTGAAAGGTCTGCCGGGTGGCCGGTAGCTTGGCATGCTGGGAGCATCCGGGTTCGAGCTGACCGTCTTGGAGAACGTGGATCTCTTGCAGGTCAGCTTCACCCCCGGCGGAGCGAACACGACCGCCGATCCCCGCGCGAGGCCGGCCCTCAGCACTGCCTTCGGCGCTACGGCTGTCCCGCCCAGCTTGCCGATCGTCAGCACGTGCACGGCGACGGTGCTCACCGCAACCGCGGTGAGGCCAGGACCAGCGCGCAAACGGCGACCGCCGCCGCGGAAAGATACTTTCGCATAGGCCCAGCTCCTTTCTCAGATAGAACTGGTCCCCTCCAGCGTGCCCTGGCGGGACCGCGCCAATCGTCCAGCGCTCTGCTGCTCATGCCTCAAGCAGCAGAGCGGCACTACGTCCCGCACCATCTGGCAATCTAAGGATATCCATACGGTCGGTGACCAGGATGCGTACAGCCCTTATCGCGATGTCCAGCGCCTCAAAGCAGAGTGGCAATTCCTCGTCCCTGAGCATCCCGCTTCCGTGAACAACTTTGCTTCTGAGCGCATAAATTCTTGCCAACTTCGTGCGCAGTGCCAACCGCGCCTCCGTGCCTTGCGCAAGTAGTTTTGCTAGACAAGCGGTCACCCGGAAGGTTGGGCTCGCCCTCCTTGGTGCCGAAAAGATTCTCCCAGGCGATCACCGAGTCTACGAGCACATCAGACGGCTCCCGGCGCTCGGCAACGGCTCGCAAGATGCGGCTCAGCGCGAGATCGATCTTATCTACTTCAGGTGCATTCAACCTGTCGTACCACTCGCCCCATGCACCAACCTCAGCTGGTGTGAGCTGCGTCGGCATCAGGGTTGTGCCATGACGGGGGTCGCTCCACGAGTGGGCGATTCCAAAGCTGAATGGTTCATCAAAAGCTCGCCATGTCTGCACAAGCAGGACGCGGTACTCGCGCTCGACGGCCAGCATCAAACTGAAGCGCAGTCGTCTCACGGCCTGTTCTATCGCTGGCGGCGGGCGGAATCGGGGTGGCCAAGGCGCAGGCGGGTCGGCCATGTTGCCAGCCTGCGCCTGTATCAGGTAAGGGTAACTCATACTCAAGTACGACGTCGCCGTCATAGTTGACGACGATGGTAGCTCCTGAAGGATCACTCGCGGAAACCTGGCCTTTGAGCGATTCCGGCACTAGCTTGCGATCGACTTCGGTGGTCGCTCGCACCAAGCCGTCGCTGATACGTAGTTCTTGTCCCGCTGGCAGCAAGAACCCTGTGAAGCCAAGGAGGGCAGTGATAGTGCGCCGTTTGCCCGCAATGACGTCGCGCACAAGCCGTAGCTGGCTGATAGCCATGGTTATGAACCGATCCCGACCCGAATCAGCGACCGCAAGTTGCCGCCAAGCGGACTTCTGCAACGTTTCGGGAAGCATGATCAGCTGCAAACTACCACCGCTACCGGTATTGCGGAAGACAGTCGCCACATGGCTGGATGCCGCAGAGGGTTCGAGTCGACCGCTCATCCCGATGACGCCGTGCCCGGTGTCCCATTCGATGAACACTGCCTGGTCGATGCGCAGCGAAAAGACGACGGCCTTGCCGGGAGGGAAGGCCGTCCACCACGCTGTGGCCGTTGCACTGCGAAGGTCGTGACCAGCCTCAGCGGCCGATCCGTGCAGCTTCAGCTCCCCCTCGCCAGAGTCCGGCCCGGTCACGGCGCTGTGCAGCACATACCGCGGGTCTCGCAGCAGGTCGGCTGCCTTCCTCGACCAGGCCATCGCGCCCACCAGCAGCTGGCCCGCCACGACGTACGGCTCGACGGGGCTGATGCGCGGAGATGCATCAGCGCGCAACGTGCCAAGCAGCGCGACGCGGGCGGCGTTGATGCGGTCCATGCCCAGCCGCGCAATCTCGGGCGCCCCCAGCTCCAGGTCCCGCCAGATTCCCGGCACACGAGCCACGATAGCGGCGCCGCGGCTCATGGCCGGATCGCACGCCTCTCGTGCCGCCGGGAGCGTGTTGCGCTAGAGGCCGAGCACGCGGCGGAGACCGCGGTCGATGTCGTCCATGAGGGCAGCGGGAAGATGCCCGACCTGGGGGTCGAGGTCGGCCTTGTCGAGGGTCACCAGGGCGGTGACGTTGACGACGGAGTCGCGTGGCAGGCCGGA
>WNFX01005065.1_pt1 | contig 15169 bp, 3 predicted proteins | sample 5400111 | NCBI WGS metagenome assembly WNFX01 (sample SAMN13153363, study PRJNA577476) | soil metagenome | isolation source: 40 cm soil or saprolite under grassland replicate 1 | place: USA:California | collected 2016-06-15 | reverse complement strand
TGATCACCAGCCGCGCCTGCTTATCAAGCTATATCCGGCAGGGCAGGACCTGGACAAGTCCATTGCTAGTCTGCACTGGAAAGCCTCGCCCGCCACGCGCATGATGGAACTGCTGCGTCATACGGGTGTGCGGCTGGGTCTGGTGACCAACGGTGAGCGCTGGATGCTGGTCGATGCGCCTCCCAACGAGACGACGGGCTTTGCCTCGTGGTACGCTGCCCTCTGGCTTGAGGAACCCATCACGCTGCGGGCCTTTCGCAGCTTGCTAGGAGTACGACGCTTTTATGGTGTACCGGATGATGAGACCCTTGAGGCCTTGCTCACCAAAAGTGCCAGCAACCAGCAGGAAGTCACCGACCAGCTGGGCTACCAGGTGCGCCGGGCCGTCGAAATGCTGGTGCAATCGCTTGATCGCATCGACAAGGACAGGAACCGCAAACTGCTCATCTCGGTGTCAGAAACAGACCTCTATGAAGCGGCTCTAACAGTGATGATGCGGCTGGTCTTCCTCCTGTCAGCGGAGGAACGCGGCCTCTTGCTGCTCGGCGAACTGCTGTATGATCGCAATTACGCCGTTTCCACCCTCCAGGCTCAATTACGTGAACAAGCAGACCAATCCGGCGAAGAAGTGTTGGAGCGGCGGCACGATGCCTGGAGCCGCCTGCTCGCCATCTTCCGCGTCGTCTATGGCGGCGTCGAGCATCTAGATATGCGCCTTCCTGCCTATGGAGGTCACCTCTTCGATCCCGACCGCTATCCCTTCTTAGAGGGACGCACTCCTGACACCTCCTGGCGAGAGACGCCTGCCGAACCCCTGACGATCAACAACCGCAACGTGCTGCACCTGCTGGAAGCCTTACAGTTCCTTCAGGTGAAAGTGCCCGGAGGTGGTCCTGCCGAGCGGCGGCGCCTCTCGTTTCGCGCCCTGGATATCGAGCAGATCGGACACGTCTATGAGGGCCTGTTAGACCACACGGCCCGTCGCGCAAGCGCACCTGTCCTGGGTCTGTTCGGATCGCTTGCTAATGAAAGCGAAGTGGCACTGGATACGTTAGAGGAACTAGCTGCAAAAAGCGAGCAGGCTCTCTCTGCTTTTCTGGAAGAGAAGACGGGGCGTAGCCTCAACGCTATCAAGAATGCCCTGACGGTCTCGCCCATGCCCAAACGCTTCAGCCGCGCAGATTTAATGGCGGCTTGTGATAATAACCCGGCATTATTTGAACGCGTGTTGCCCTTCGCCGGTTTGCTGCGTACTGACACCTTCGACAAACCCGTTGTGATCACAACCGATTCGGTCTACGTCACGCAGGGCAGTGACCGCCGCACCACAGGCACCCACTACACCCCGCGCAGCCTGACCGAACCAATTGTGCAGCACACCCTCGACCCGCTGGTCTATATCGGCCCAGCAGAGGGCAAGCCGCAGGAGGAGTGGCAACTGCGCCCGGCAGCGGAGATCCTCGACCTGAAAGTCTGTGACATGGCGATGGGATCCGGCGCGTTCCTGGTTCAGGTCTGCCGCTACCTCTCCGAAAAGCTGGTGGAGACCTGGGAAAACGCCGAGCAAAGCCTGCCGGGCAAGCCGCAGATCACGCCGGAGGGCCTGCCCTCAACGGGAGCCTTGCACGAGACCCTGTTGCCCAGAGACCCGGACGAACGCCTCGCCATCGCCATGCGGCTGATCAGTGAACGCTGCATCTACGGCGTGGACAAGAACCCGCTTGCCGTCGAGATGGCCAAGCTCTCGCTCTGGCTCATCACCCTCAACAAGAACCGGCCCTTCACCTTCCTCGACCACGCTTTACGCTGCGGCGACTCGCTGCTCGGAGTTAATCTGCGTCAACTTACTACCTGGTCAATGGATAACATCCAGGAAACGAGCAAACCCCGCCAGATGGCTTGGTTTGAACCGGCCATCACCCGCTCCCTCGAAACTGCCCTCAAGCTGCGCCACCAGATCAGCAGCATACAGGAACTCGATGTGCATGACATCGAAACCAAAACGCGCCTCTTAGCTGAGGCCGATGAGGCCATGGAACTTGTCAAAATGGGAGCCGACCTGCTCATCGCAACCGCTTTGAGCGATGTCAAACGAAGAGACTTGCTCGAAGGCACCATCCATGTGAGATACATTGTGCTGGTAGGGGCCTTTGAAGATGCACATAGGGAGAAATTTACCACTGCACACCTGGAAAAGCTCAGGCAAGATCTTAAGGAAATACGCGAAGAGGTTGACGAATTATTGAATGGGCGTCTTCCCTTCCACTGGCCGCTGGAATATCCTGAAGTGTTTGTTAATGGTATGGAAGAGGAGAGAGGATTTGCTGCAATTGTGAGTAATCCACCATTTCAGGGAGGTAAGAAGATTACAGGTGCATTGGGTACAGATTATCGAGACTATATATTGCAATATTTGGCATATGGCCAACGGGGTAACGCAGACTTATGCTCCTACTTTTTTCTAAGAGCAAGTCAATTAGCGTGTTTTGGTGGACAGTGCGGTTTACTAGCAACCAACACTATTGCTCAGGGCGATACTCGTGAGGTCGGATTAGATCAATTAACAAAGGTAGGTTGGACTATACCGCGTGCTGTGCCTAGCCGTAAATGGCCAGGACAAGCTGGTCTGGAAGTAGCACATGTTTGGCTTCGACGAGGTGAATGGTATGGGCCATATTTACTCAATGAAAAGTTAGTTGAAGGTATTTCTCCCTCTCTGACTCAGAAAGAAGCTATAGAAGGTAATCCATTCCCACTTACTGCCAATGCAAACAAATCTTTCATAGGTTCTTATGTCCTAGGGATGGGTTTTGTGCTGGAACCAGAAGAAGCGCATGCGCTCATTCAGAAAGACCCGCGCAATCGTGATGTGCTCTTCCCCTATCTCAATGGCGAAGACTTGAACTCCCGCCCCAATCAATCACCTAGCCGCTGGGCCATTAATTTTCATGACTGGCCGCTAGAACAGGCCGAAACATATCCTGATTGTATGAAGATTGTCAGGGAGAAAGTTAAGCCTCAGCGTGAGCAACAAAACGACAAGATTGGCAAAGATATATGGTGGAGATTTCTACGCACTCGTCCAGAACTCTATGTTACGATTGCAGGAATGAAGAGGGCGCTGGTGACTGCTCGTGTCAGTGCCTACCATTTCATGGTTCCTGTAGAAAGAAATCAGGTGTTTTCAGACCGTCTTGTTGTTATTGCATCGCAAAGTCTCTCTGATTTTGCTGTTCTTTCATCTTCGCTACATGATGTATGGGCACATCGGCCTGGTACTACTACTCATGAGACACGAAATACTTATTTCCCTCAGGAAGCCTTTGAAACTTTCCCTCTTCCTGCTAGTATGCAAGGACTTGACGAGATTGGAGAACGTTACAACCAACATCGCCAATCAATTATGCTCTCTCGGCAAGAAGGTTTAACTAAAACCTACAATCGTTTCCATGATTCACAGGAAACGGCAGAGGATATTGTGCAGTTGCGCGCTTTACACAAAGAGATGGATGAGGCAGTGGCACGGGTGTATGGCTGGGATGACCTGGATTTGGGGCATGGTTTTCATGAGACGAAGCAGGGGCTGCGGTATACGATTAGTGAGGAGGCGAGGAGAGAGGTTCTGGGTAGGTTGTTGAGGCTGAATCATGAGCGGTACGCGGAGGAGGAGGCGATGGGGTTGCATGAGAAGGGGGCGAAGAGAGGGAAGGGGAAAAGAAGCGGTGGGAAAGGAAATGAAACGGGGAAAGGGCAGAATAGCGTTGGTGAGCAGGGGGAGTTGGTGTTTGAGTGAGACGATTTCAAAATATTTTATGTGAAAGGCATGCAATAGGTTTACTACTATGAAAGCTGAGTTGACCGTCAATCTGCGTCCTGTACGACATGTCTACTTCATAGGTGAGAATGATCTTGAGCGATTTGTCGATGTTGCTTCTTACTGTTGTACTCAATGGGGCGGCATCAATAATCTTATTATTCCTATCACAGTAGTGAAAGAAGCTCATGGCGCATCATTTCAAGTACATCGATTACTTAGTGATATGACTGGAAGAAGGCGTCCTGATATTTTTGTTGATGCTGTTTCTGACCGAGAAGGTAATAGTTCAATTTATGATTCACTCAATAGCCAACTTGCCTCTGAATATCCCAGTAAATTTCTGAATAAATGGGATACATTCATCGAGGAGGATAATGCCCTACATCCGCTCAACATTATCTCAGCTGAAAGAAATACCTCGAAGCCAGAACTTGCTGTGCCAGATTTCTCTCATGGTAATAGTACACCACTTTCTAATCTTGCTGACGCATTGAAGGTTGCTGCCTTTGGGAAGATTTGGCCTGGGCAGCAGGAGGAATATGAAGAAGTATACACCTTAAATAGACGGATTGCATCATACCCACAATTATTACTTCATCATCAAATGCTGATTGATCCCCATGCCTCAGTTATCAATCTTACACTGAAAGAGCTGCACAATCTCGGTACAGAAAATGCATTTCCTTCGCTGCACTTCGACGTTGTGATTGTTCAGAAGGTTTGGGACCTCTGTTGGTTCTGGAATTTGAGAGCACAATCTTTTGGACATAACTGGCTTGATGATCGTCGTGTTCTTCTATGCACCAAAGAGCAATTGTTCCAAGAGCAAGGCGCATACTTTGAACCTCTTATTCGTCTTCTCAGAGAGAAACGATCCCACTCTCATATTACGTCAAATATCGATATTGTTTTCCATCATTATGGTGATGCAGAGATACATCAGTTCCTTCAAGAACGTGATGAACTTCAGCAGCATGAAGGAACTCATCACGTAAACATGAGTAACCGACGTAAAGAAACCAAGTTAGTGGATACAATACCCAGGCCGATAATCTATAAGGAAGATGGTGTTACAGACTTTGGCATTTATCATGAGTATGGAGGGAGCCGACCCACTTTCACTCAAGAATTAGCCGCAAATTCTGAAACTTTCCTGGCCCCTAATGCAGGACCTCGAACAGTTGGTTTCCGCCAAGCTTATATTGGGCTGCAAAGTGATTTTTGGTATCAATTTCCTCGCGATCCCTCAGTTGCTAATCTCATAGTTTCTAACTCGTCATTTGATGTGTTTTTAAACACCGTTCAATTAAGTTATTCGCTAACTCTCCCCCCAAGGGGCTTAGAAAGAGTATCTATTAATATTCCACAGACATGGGATATCTATAAAGCTTTTTTTCACTCAAAAGGGTATGATATTTCCCCATCTGATAAGAAGTTTTATGCTGATGGTTTGGTCGGAATGGCGAGCGGCTTTGAACAAGAAAAGGTACAAGTGCTGCGTTCTCGCATCGCTCGTGAAATCCTTGACTTTTTGACGGACAAAGCGACGACGAAGCTAGCCAGAGAGATAATTCAAAGATTGGGTTTACAATCAGGTTCAGTAGAGGACTTACAACAAATCATTGCGAATTTAGATGTTTTACCTCAAAACCGGCGTGTTCCAAAGACATTCAAAGACATTTTCTCAACAGTAAGAGACAGACCTGAGTTAACACAAGTTGAAAAAAGGACATGTCTTCAGATTCTGGCAAAACTTGTAGGGATAAAAATGGTGCAGCGAGGCATGTACATCAAATGTTCTCATTGTGGAACAAAAATGTGGTATGGCATTCACATTCTTGATGAGCAAATGCAATGCAGTGGATGTCTTGAGGTGTTCGATCTTCCTCTTTCAGAAAATGTAAATGATGATGTAGAGCATCCGTTTCAGTACTCGCTCAATCCATTAACCAATCAGGCAATGGATCAGGACGTTCTTCCTGTTATCGCTGCCCTCCTTACTTTTAAAACATGTCATCAGGCAATGCATCACATCGTTATGGGAATGAACTTTCAGCAAGTAGGCAGAACTAACAGAGAGGGAGACTTTGACTTTGTTTACGTCTACAAGCAAGAGCTTTATGGAGGTGAATGCAAAACTGGTGGCAATTTTACAGATAAAGATATCAATACTGCCAGACTCGCCCAATCACTTGGGTTTAGAGCTTTCTTTTTTGCATGTATGAAGGCTATAGGGGAAAATGGACAAAGGCTTATTGCTGAGTATCAACAAGAACTTGCGAACAATGGAGACAAAGAGCATCCATTTAGTGTCTTTGTTCTCAATGATCGGGTCCTGTTTGGGGAAGAACCATTGCCCAGTCAAATTCCCCAATAAGATGTTTGAAGAATGGCGGGTAAGTTCAAGTAAGCGGCACATATACAAGTATAGATCTATAGCCACATTTAATATCGCACATTGAGAGCTACTGATTGGGGGTACAAATGGCTACTGAATGGCGCGTCACCCAGAAACCGGACTTTTTCAAGGCTCTGCTGGCCCTATCGCCAAAAGAGACACACCAGGTGCTGGAAAAGATCAATCTCCTGGTGCAGGACCCGACACCCGATGCGAAGGTCAAGAAGCAGCTTAAGTATATGAACGGCAAGCTGCACCGCATCCGTAGCGGAGATTATCGCATCTTCTATACCTTCGAGCAGCCCTATATCAGCATCCTGGCTTTGCGCCGACGGGATGACGATACGTACGATGAGGACATGGACGCCGAATTTCTCGGCGGGCTCGACCCACACTTTGATGAGGTGCAAGCGGTCAAAGCTGCACAGCCCGACTGGGAACAGATTCTCGCACCAAAAGAACCTGAGAAGAGGCAGTTGCCGGAACCAATTACAGAGAAATTGCTGGCAGACCTCGATGTTCCCAAAGCATGTCACACACGGCTCTTGCACATACAGACTCGGGAGGACCTGTATGATTGTCCCGGTGTACCCGATGAGTACTTGTTGAAGATCGATGAATACCTGTTTGAGCGGCCTCTCGTCGAGGTCTTGCAGCAGCCAGACTACCTTCTGAATGATGTGGACGATTTGCTACGGTATAAAGAGGGCGAGCTGCTGGGCTTCCTGCTGAAATTATCACCCGAACAGGAAAAGTATGTCACCTGGGGGATGAATGCCAGTGGGCCAACGCTGCTCAAGGGTGGTCCTGGCACGGGGAAAAGTACAATTGCACTCTATCGCGTGCGTTCACTGGTTCGTGAGCTACGCAAGAAAGGACGCGATGAGTTCCGCATCCTCTTCACTACATACACCAATGCCCTGGTCAATTCATCCCAACAACTGTTACAACAACTGCTCGGCGATGATGTGAAGTATGTCGAGGTGCAGACGGCGGACAGAATTGTCGTGACGCTTCTGGGTCGGGCAGGAGTAGCCCCAAAGTTCATAGATCATGGAGCATTCAATAATCTGCTGTGCCAGGCGATAAAAGTCACGCAATTTGATGGGAATGCAGTACAGCAGCAGGCACAGCGGCAGACGATTGAACGGCTCAGTATTGACTACCTTCATCAGGAAATGAACCAGGTCATTGTGGCACGCCAGATCAAATCATTAGAGGAGTACCTGGCGGCATCGCGTCCAGGTCGCAAAGTCCGTCTCAACGCGCTTCAAAGGAAGGCGATCTGGAAGGTACATGAGACCCTTCAGCGGCTGCTGAAACAGCAAGGCAAGGCAACATGGCGTCAGGCAAGGGCCATGGCAGAGGAATGTGTGGCAAAAGGTATCGTTGGTTTCACCTATGACGCAGTAGTGATAGACGAAGCGCAAGACCTTGACCCCAGCGCATTGCGGCTGCTGGTGCGCCTGTGCAATAAGCCCAATCGCATTTTTATCACCGCCGATGCTAACCAGTCCATCTACGGTAGTGGCTTTAACTGGGCTGATGTCCATGAAAACCTGCGTTTCCAGGGGCGCACCAGTATTTTACATGCTAACTATCGCTCAACCCGCGAGATCGGCGAGGCGGCCCAATCCTACCTGTCAGGAGGGGCATTGGATACCGAACAGGGAGAACGGGTTTACATGAACAGCGGCCCTATGCCCGCAGTACGAGCGGTCCGCAACGGAGGTGAGGAGGTGCAACTACTTTCGCACTTCTTGCCGGCAGCAGCAAGGGAGTTCAGGTTCGCAATTGGTGCCTGTGCCGTTCTTTGCCCAACAATTAACGCTGGGAAAGCTATAGCTGCTGAACTGACACAACGAGGCATCGAAGCCACCTTTATGCCAGGACAGGATCTGAATCTTTCCCGACCAGGAGTAAAGGTGCTCACGCTCAACTCCGCGAAAGGATTGGAATTTCCCATCGTTGCCCTGTCAGGATTTATCCATAGCGGGTGGTATGGAAATGGACCAGCAAACGTTGGGGCGGAAGAACGGGAGGAGTTTCTGGCAACAGATCGACGTACCATGTTTGTCGGCATGACGAGGGCCATGCGTGCTTTGCTTTTAACTATACCTGCCCAAACGCAATCACCGTTGCTACAGGGATTTGATGGAACGTACTGGAATCTGGGATGATGAGTGCATCCGAGAATCGGGCTATTCCCACGTATGTCGTAAACTACTGGAGAAACAGTTTTTCCGGTACATCCACTTGAAGCATCAACCGGAGGGAGAAGACAGTATGACAAACCACGTTTCGGCAAGAGTAGCGTGGCATATGGATGGTTGGAACGGTCACATTTGTCGCAATCCTGCTGCTAATACTTACTGTGTTGGGCCGCATTCGTATCCAGGGACGAAGATTGCAGAGGACCGCAACCTGGAATGGGAGCAGGCCAATTGTGGTCGCTGTTGTTCAGAACTTGACAATATTCCTCCCTGTATCTACAGCATCAATGCCTTTGGTACAAAGCCACTAACTGCTTATGCCGATCCTCCGACGTTCTTTAATGACAGTTCAAGGCAGCGCCGATGGGATTTGCCACCGGCAACCGTTTGTGTTTGGCCATATGAAGAAATGTTTCTTGAGGATGTAAAAAAGCCGGGGGGAACCTTCGACTATGATAAACGCCTCGCAAGGGCGCGGAATTACTTCGCCCAGGTTGAAAAAGATCGGAGCCTCGTATTTTACTACGCCAACTATAGTAACCCCTTCAATGAGGAAGATAGCCGGAGCTATGTACTTGTCGGCCTATCACGCGTGAAAAAGATCGGCGAGATCATGTTCTACGAGAACTGCTCTCCCGAAACGAAACAGAAGTACGGCGGTGGATTTATATGGCAGTGCAACCTCACATCACACTATCCAGACCAGGGGTTTCGTCTGCCGTACCACCTCTATTTGGACAAACCCGAGATATCGGATAAGATTCTTCTTGTACCGGATAACCCGCGTAACTTTAAATATGCGACTCGCGTCATTTCCGATGATGATGCACTGGACCTTGTCGAGAAGTTTTTAGAGGTTGCAGGTACCTTGCAGGACCTGGGAGATACCTGTGAAAACTGGCCTGTGCGCATAGGCTGGTTGCAGGCGCTGATTGGAGAATTGTGGCAGAGCCGTGGGCTCTATCCCGGACTGCCAGCGGTTCTTGGGTACCTGGACTTCAAGGAGGCAGTACCATACTTGAAGCAGCAAACTGCTGCCGGAGATGAGCAGGATGCCAAAAACGCTTTATTTGCCTACCTCGATGGGCGAAGAACAGCTATTGCCGGCCTCACGCTTTCGAGCGAGAAGATGAAAAGAGTACTGCGCCAGTGGCAACTGAAGGCAGACGATGAACAGCGCCTTCTGCGTGACGTGTTTCCGCGCTATGGCTTGCGTGCAGATCAGATACGGCGCGTCCTCTCCTCTGATAGAGCAGCGAATAGTATTGATGCCTCCCTGTCATCAATTGCAGAGAATCCCTATATTTTAAGCGAGCAGTTCATTGGAGATGGGCCCGACGATACCATTCCCTTTACCAAAATTGATCATGGTGTCTATCCATCTCCAGAACTTGGCGGCACGTTCGTGTTTCCTGATAGGGATGAGGGTCATCGCTTGCGAGCCTTATGCGTCGAACAGCTCAAGAGAGAAGAGAAAGACGCTTTTGTAGCAGCTTCACAGGTCATTCATGCGCTCAACCACAAGTTGAGCTTTCTCCCCGAGTGGAAGCGACACCAATTTACGGAGCGATACCTCGAAGTCGAGAAAGACGAACTTTCCAGAGCATTAACGTTTCGTGAAGAGGATGGGCGTCAGTACCTCTATCTCAAATCTGTTTTTGAAGCCGAGAGAAGCATTGAAAAACAGATTCGCTCACTGGCGAAGCGTCAAGATATCAGTTTCAAAATGCCTCTCACCGAGAGCCACTGGTACAATTACCTGTACAGCGAAACGAGTTCGCTTGCGGAGCGGAACCCTAAGCAGTATGAGGAGGCGATTCGCGGACAGGTGGAGGTCTGCCAAAGGATTTTTGTGCGGCCTGTCTGTGTGCTTTCTGGTGCTGCTGGTACTGGAAAAACAACAGTGATCAAGGCTTTAATCCAGGGTATCGAGAAGGCCCATGGGACGGGTACCTCGTTCCAATTACTTGCACCAACAGGGAAAGCTGCTGATCGCCTCCGCGAAGCTACAGAGAAGCCCGCGGCTACCATCCATTCGTTCCTGGCTCAGCACCACTGGCTTAACGCAAATATGACGTACAAGCGAATAGGTGGTGTGAAGGAAGACAAGTTTCTGACCTATATCATCGATGAGGCATCGATGTTAGATCTAGAACTCATTGCTGCTCTCTTTCGAGCCATCAACTGGGCATCTGTACAGCGCTTAATCTTTGTTGGTGACCCCAATCAGCTCCCGCCTATCGGACGAGGTCGTGTTTTTGCTGACGTGATCGATTGGCTACAGGAGTACAATCCTGAAAGTGTTGGATTCCTGAAAACCAATATTCGCCAGATGGAAAATCGCCTCAAAGGTGAAGGGACGGGCATTCTTGAACTCGCATCGCTTTACATGCGAACCAGGCAAACCCCTCAGAAGGATGAGGGAGCTCAGGCCAACGCAGAGGATATACTGCGCCGGGTACAGGAGGGCGGCGACATTGACAAGGACCTGCGCGTCATTTACTGGAAAGGCTCTGATGAACTCGCTCAAAAGCTGACTGATACCATTGTCGCCGATATGGAGAAGGATACGGGCCAGGAGCTCGATGTATCGCGTCCCTACGATCTTTGGAATGCAGCGTTCAGGCAGAACGGTGAGGCGCGACCAGAGTACCAGCAGGTAATCTCTCCCTATCGTGGCGAGCTATTTGGAATAGACAATATTAACAAAGTCCTCCAAAGGCACGCCCGGGGAGCAATGTTAGATCGCAGCAACCTAGGAGGCATTACATTGTTTGATAAGGTAATACAGGTTATTAACCGCTCGAAATCCACCTCGATCTATGGATATAACACAAAGACGAAGAAAAGTGAGAAGCTTGAGATATACAATGGTGAGCTAGGTTTCGTGAAGCCCCATGCATTTGATAAGGAATGGTATAGGTCCAACTCCCACATAAGCCGTTTTCAGGTCACGTTTTCTCATAAAGAGCATTTCTGGGTGGATTATACTTCATCGAGCCAGGTAGAGGAAAACCTGGAACTGGCCTATGCCATTTCGGTACATAAATCCCAGGGCAGCGAATTTGAGCGGGTCTACTTTATTCTTCCTAAAGATAAAGTGACGTTATTGTCGCGTGAGCTGTTCTACACAGGAATGACCCGCGCAAGGCGGCATTGCACTATTTTCGTTCAGGAGGATATCTCACCACTTTTGAGTATGCGGCGACCGGAAAAGTCCCACCTGGTCGGCATCAATGCATCGCTGTTTTCCTTCCACCCCGTACCTGACGAGATGCGCACGATGCGGGAATGGTATGTAGAGGGGAAAATTCATCAGACCCTTGCTGATATCATGGTGCGCTCGAAATCGGAAGTTATTATTGCAAACATGCTCGCCGAGCGAGAGATTCCATTTTACTACGAAGTACCGCTCTACGCGCCCGATGGAACGTTCTACCTCCCCGATTTCACCATTACCTGGGCGGGAGAAGCATGGTATTGGGAGCATCTTGGTCGCCTGGATAATGACGAGTACCGTCATCACTGGGAAACAAAACAAGCATGGTATGAAAAGTTCTTCCCCGGTCGTCTTGTGACAACCCAGGAATCAGGTACACTGAGTAAGGATGCTGAGGCGCTCATCGAAAAGCATTTCTCGTAGAAAAGAGGGCACGTGTCTGTGAATGTGATCAACCTACCGCCAGTTCTTCCTGGCGGACTCAACCTGGAAGCCATCAACCATAACTTGCGATCAGGTGACGTGACCTTGAATTGGAGCCAGGTCGAAGATGCTTCTGAGGTTCATCTCGCGGTTTTGCTCGCTGGCCTGGACCTGGTGGAGCATGGTGAGATACTTGGAATCGAAACGGTACCTGATCACCTCTCCGAGGTCGTGTTACGAGTCCTCTCCAGGTCAGAAAGTCAGGCTCCCCATCGCCACGAACACAAAAGCTCCACAATCAAGAGCATTTCACCTGTTGTTTGGGAACCTGAAGAACAGGCTGATGCGAATAGTGCATGGCCTCCTCCTGAAGAGGTGCAGCAACAGCCAGGAGCGAAGCCCTCGGCGGAACCTCTGCGCACAATGCTACAACCACCATCGCCAGCGGCTTTGCGTGATGAACTGGAGCAGTTGGTGTTACAAGACCTGCTCGGTCCAGCCGGTGGACCGGAAGAAGAGTTGGACGAGGGCAGCGTACGTGATCGATACCTTGTGGGTATCAGAGATCAGCAGATTGTCCCTGAAGAACTAGATGAGCTGGCTGTCCCTGAGGAAGGCAGCATTGAAGACGGGCTTAATGATGACACAGCACTGCAAATCACGAGTCTCTTCCCCTCGTCCATTGGCATGAGTTTCTGTATCGTCGATACGGCTACCAGTTTGAGCGTCAAAGCGAGTTGGGGCTCTTACAAACGCGAACACAGCGATAACCTCAAAACCCCAAAGGGAGCACCCAAGACTGTGTGGAAGCGGCAGCCAATGGGTGGAACACCTCATATCTTTTCCCTGAAAGAGGGACCTCTCGTGCCCTGGAGTCCGGAGGCTGAGGAACAACCCGACGTGGTGGTCAAAGGTATCGTGCGACGGACGGAAGGTTCCTGGACGGTGACGCTTTTTCTCGTCAACGAACAGCGCGAGCCGGAGAAACGCCGCGACGAAGCATGGGTCTTTCAGCCAGAACTCTCGGTTGAATCTCCCGACGGTTCCCCGGTCTTTCAACAACGAGTCTCCTTCAGGAACAAGCGACAATCCGACGAAGAGCAGGCCATGGCGATGCTCTATCGGCGCCACGTGAACTTTGCCATTGGTCACGGCGTCGGTGTTCATACTGAGACACTACCAGGCGATCCGACCAGGGCCGTTCGCCTGTCGACATGCGTCGTGCCGAGCTATGATGTGCCACGCACTGAGGCTCCCACACCTATTGAGATACCGGGGTTGGCCGAACTGGTGCTTGATATGAAAGAACTCGCAGCGTGTTCAGCCGCGGAACTGCCCGGCAAATTGACCCCATTGACGACGGCATATGCGGCCTGGATTGCTGAACAGGCCACACGGCTGGATGATCCCAACTCCGATCTAATACACTACCGTCAGGCCGCGCAACAGGCCATTGCAGAGTGTCACCGCACCCTTGAGCGTATTCGCGAGGGGATTGCCCTGCTGGCAAAGCATGCCCATGCCGTCAAAGCTTTCGCGTTTATGAACCGGGCCATGTGGCAGCAGCGTATTCATACTCTGTACTCTGAAGAGAAACGGCGCGGGCAGAACACCCTCCTGGAAGAGAAAGATACAGTCGAGAACCGCAGCTGGCGACCATTCCAGCTCGCCTTTATCCTGCTCAACATCCCAGCGCTCACGAACCTGCACCATCCTGACCGTAGCGCAGATGCCAGCGCGGTAGCAGATTTGCTCTGGTTCCCAACCGGCGGAGGAAAGACCGAAGCCTACCTCGGCCTGACGGCTTATACCCTTGCCATTCGCCGCTTGCAAGGAACAATCGCAGGCCGCTCGGGTGAAGATGGCGTCGCGGTGATCATGCGCTATACCCTGCGCCTGCTCACGTTGCAGCAGTTTCAGCGCGCCGCAGCCCTCATCTGTGCCTGTGAGGTGATTCGCCAGGAAGACCCACAGCGGACATGGGGCACCACGCCTTTTCGCCTGGGCCTCTGGGTTGGCCAGCGCACGACGCCCAACACAACAGAGCAGAGTGAGGAGTCGAACAGGCAAGATCGTGGGCTCTACCAGCGCGGCAGTACGATAGGTGGTGTCGGCTCCCCGCGCCAGTTGACCAACTGCCCGTGGTGTGGTTCCCCCATCGATGCTGGCCGCGATATCAAGATCGAGACCTTCGCCAAGGGGCGCGGGCGCACCTTCATCTACTGCGGCGATCCTCTCGGTCGCTGTGCTTTCAGCCGCAGGAACGCGTCCGAAGGACTGCCGGTCCTGGTCGTGGACGAGGAGATTTACCGCTGCCTGCCATCGCTGCTCATCGCCACCGTCGATAAATTTGCCCAGATGCCCTGGAATGGGGCGACGCAGATGCTCTTTGGCCAGGTGGATAAGAAATGTACACGGCATGGTTTTCACTGCCCGGATCTTGAGGATAAAGACCAGCATCGTGCTGTGGGGAACCTCCCTCCGGCGCGGTCTGTCCCACACCGCCCTTTAAGGCCGCCCGACTTGATTATCCAGGACGAATTGCACCTCATCTCTGGACCGCTGGGTACGCTGGTGGCCCTTTACGAGTCGGTCGTGGATCGTCTCTCGACCTGGGAGGTGGATGGCAAGCAAGTTCGCCCCAAGTTGATCGCGGCGACAGCGACGATCCGGCGCGCCGCCCAGCAGGTGCAGGCGCTCTTCATGCGCCAGGTCAACGTCTTTCCCCCGCAAGGGTTGGATGTGACCGACAACTTCTTTGCTCGCCAGCGCGAGCCCTCCGACGCGTCACCAGGTCGGCGTTACCTCGGCATCTGCGCCAGCGGGCGTCGTCTCAAGGCCGCCCTCATTCGCGTCTACGTTGCCTACCTTTCGGCCGGTCAGTATCTCTACCAGCGGTACGGTCAAGCTGTTGATCCCTGGATGACACTCGTGGGCTACTTCAATTCCATGAACGAGCTGGGAGGTATGCGCCGTCTGGTGGAAGACGATGTGCGTTCTCGCCTGGGCAAGATGGACCAGCGCGGCTTGGCAAGGCGTAACTCACCTATGCTGGAGGAACTGACGTCCCGCAAGAGCTCCACGGACATACCGGAGGT
>WNFX01003713.1_pt1 | contig 15170 bp, 10 predicted proteins | sample 5400111 | NCBI WGS metagenome assembly WNFX01 (sample SAMN13153363, study PRJNA577476) | soil metagenome | isolation source: 40 cm soil or saprolite under grassland replicate 1 | place: USA:California | collected 2016-06-15 | reverse complement strand
GGAGATGGATGCGCTGTCGGTGTATCGAGCGATGGAGCACATCCAAGATGGACGTCACAAGCGAGGGGTGCGCTACCGTGTGGCCTTGATCTTCACCCTGATCCTGCTGGCGAAAGCCGCAGGAATGACGACCCCGCTGGCAATCGCGCAGTGGGTGCGTTTACGAGCCAAGTGGCTGAGGGAAGTGCTGCCGATCACACGCACGAGCTTTCCTTGCGCAGCGACCTATAGTAATGTGCTGCGCGCCGTGGATGCCGAGCAGGTGAATGAGGTGCTGATGCAGGCCCTGACCCGCGTAGCAGCCACGCAGCGCTGTGGAGATGAACCGAGCCGCCTGGCCGGACAAGGGCCAGGAGAGCAGCATGTGGCGCTGGATGGCAAGACGCTGCGTGGCACCCTGGGGCATGAGGCGCTCGATCAGCGGAAGATGCCCCAACTGGCGCTCTATGACACCCAGGCCGGCCTGATCCTCAAAGAGCAGGTGACCGGGGAGAAGCAGAATGAACTCTCGATTGTGTCAGAGTTCCTGACCCCGGTGCTGGTCAAAGGCCGCATCATCGCGGCCGATGCGCTGCACACCCAGCATGCCTTCTGTTTCACGGTGACGCGCTGGGACGGGGACTATCTGCTGATCGCCAAGGACAATCAAGCCACCTTGGCCGACGACTTGCGCCTCTTTTTCACCCAACCGCCTCATGACTGCCGGGACTGGCGGACCGCACGCACCGTCAACAAAGGCCATGGACGGCTGGAAATCCGCGAACTGGTGGCCAGTACCGAGCTGAATGCATTTCTGGGTGGACAGTGGGCAGGCGTGGCCCAGGTGTTTCAAGTGACGCGCACGGTCTACGAGGATGGCCAGATGCGTCGGGAGGTCGTCTATGGCATCACCAGCCTCTCGCCGACTCGCGCTTCTGCCGCCCGCCTCTTAGCACTGCTGCGGGCCCATTGGCGGATTGAAAATCGTTTGCATTGGAGGCGCGACGTGACGCTGCGCGAAGATCACTGTCAGGTGCGCAAGGGGGATGCTCCCCGCGTTCTTGCCGTCCTCAACAGTTTTCTGCTGGCTCTGCTCGATTTCCTGGGGGTCTCCAATGTTCCTCAGCAGATGCGCATCTTTGACGCTCACCCCTTGCAGGCGGTTCGTTTCTTGCTTGGCTCACTGCTGACTTTTAAATAGCCCTGCTACTCTCCTTACTTGACAGCGTTTTAAGCCTCATGCTACGATGCAGCAAAAGCAACACTATACCACAAAAACATGTGTAGGACCGACTGCCAGGGCCTAAGAGGTGTAAATGCAACTTTTTCCCAGGGCGTTGGTTAGACTTATCAAGAAACAACTTACAGCAATCGTAATAGGATAGATATATGCCCATAGTTAGCGCCATACAGGTGGGAAAATCGTTTGGGGCAGAGCGCGTCTTTGCCGGAGTCAGCTTCCAGATCGACGAACAGGATCGTATAGGACTGGTTGGACCCAACGGCGTCGGTAAGTCAACGTTACTCAATCTGCTGGCAGGCCGTGGAGAACCTGACGAAGGCACTATAGCTAGAAATCGCAGCCTGCGCATTGGCTACCTGACACAACATACAGATTTTCACCCACGCAATACCTTGCGCGAAGAGATGCTCACCGTCTTTGCAGAGGTGCAGGCCTGGGAGCGCGAACTGAACGAACTCGCGCTTCAACTCGCAGCTACCTCGACCGGAGATAACAATGCCGCCCATGAAGAACTATTACAGCGCTATGACGAGCTACAGACACGCTTTGAGCACGCGAGTGGCTACACCTTCGAGCATCGTGTGTCTCAGGTCCTCGATGGTTTAGGCTTCACACACGAGCAGCAAGAATCGCCCATTATGAACCTGAGCAGTGGACAGCAGACGCGAACAGCGCTGGGCAAACTACTCCTGCAAGAACCCGATCTTCTATTGCTGGACGAGCCCACAAATCACCTGGACCTGGTGGCGCTGGAATGGCTGGAGACCTACCTGGCAGAATGGAAGCATGCTATGGTCGTAGTCGCCCACGACCGCTACTTTCTTGACAAAATCGTCTCGCGCACCATCGAAATGGCCTTTGGTCGGATCGAAGAATACCCCGGCAATTATACCAGGTACCTCCACCTGCGCGAAGAACGTATGGAGCGCCGCCTGCGCGAATATGAGGCCCAGCAGGAGCATATTGCACGCACAGAAGAGTTTATTCGCCGCTATAAAGCAGGCCAGCGCAGTCGTGAGGCGCGTGGCCGCCAGAAGCTGCTAAATCGACTGGAACGTGTCGAACGCCCGCGAGATTTTCCAGAGATGCACTTCGAGTTTAGTCCTGTGGTAGATAGCGGTCAGGTCGTGCTCTCGACACAAAAACTTGCTGTTGGCTATGTAAATCCGGGTTCCGAGCCAACTGTACTGGTACATGTCGCCGACCTGGAACTGCTGCGTGGAGATAGGGTCGGTTTGCTCGGGCCCAATGGCTCGGGGAAGACAACCTTGCTGCGTACGATCATTGGCGAACTGCCACCTACCAGTGGGTACGTCTATCCTGGTCACAACGTACGCATCGGTTATTATTCTCAGACACACAGCAGGTTGAATGCCCGGCACACCGTCGTTGACGAGATCCGCCAGGTGAGCGCGTTGAGTGAAGAGGGTGCGCGCTCTTTCCTTGGCCGTTTTCTCTTTACAGGCGATGATGTCTTCAAGCCTATTGGAGCCCTGAGCGGTGGAGAACGCAGCCGTGTGGCTCTTGCCCTGCTAACGCTGCAAGGCTCCAACTTTCTTGTATTGGATGAGCCGACGAACCACCTGGACCTGCAATCGCGCCAGCTCCTCGAAGAAGTGTTGGGTGAATTTGAGGGCACGTTGCTCTTTGTCTCCCATGACCGCTACTTTATTGATACCCTGGCAACAAAGGTCTGGGTCATCGAAGATGGTGTATTGATTCCCTACTGGGGGAACTATACCGACTATCGTACGCGCAAGCGTCCCATCGTGCTTGACGTTCCAGCATCTCCCCATACTAACCGTAAAGGTGACCCCGTGATACCCACAGCGTCAAAGCGTCCTGCGTCACCAAGCAGGTCCGGCAGCAAAAGAGCTGAGAGGCCCAAAGTTCGTACGGTGGGGGACGTGGAGCGTGAGATTGAGAAAGTCGAGGCCCTTGTAAAAACGGTCGAAGAGGCCTTAAACGAGGCAGCGCTGCATGGAGACGCGGCCCGACTAACGCAACTTTCCACCGAATATGAGCAGCTCAAGGTGCAATCGAATACGCTGCTTGCAGAGTGGGAACGTCTTGCAGAAGAGGCACTGTAGTGCTCTGTCAATCTTGATGTGATGAGGAGAAATGTAGGGGCGACCCTTGCGGTCGCCCTGCTGACTACCGGCGCCTCCTCGCCCTATGCCCAATGCCCCCAACAAGCCCGCCAAAGGCGAGCAAGAGTGGTACAACTGCTGCCAGTGCCAGCCAGCCAATCGCAAACAGCACAGATGCAAACAGCGATTGGTGCGCAATCACAAAATGTATAATGCGCTGGTAGCCAAACTTATATGCTCCAGCAATGGCGCCCGCCGCCAGCGCGCTGGTCAGCAGAGTGAGCAGGAAACGCGCAGTGCCGTAGCGATAGGTTCCGCGTGCAGCATTGACACACAGTATCGCCAACCCCAGGCTTTCCAATGCGAGCGCTGCATAGATCGGTAACCCTGGTCGCACGATGGGCAGCCCCGCACCGGCACTACCGATGGCCAGCCCGAGTAGTTGAATGCCGGCGCCGATGAAAAATGATGCTGGCCCACCACGTCTCCCAGCTGCAAGCAGCGATTGACTATCCCCCAATGCTCCTCGCGTAGGAGCGAGGTTGGCCATAATCGTTTCTTTGATGGCATGTGTCTCAGTATTCTTCGGGTCAAGATCCAATGCACGCTCGACGGCAGGCAGGGCATCCAGAAACTGCCCCATGTTCGTTAGAATGGCCGCGCGCATACCCCAGGCCAGCGCGTTGTCGTCATCTTGCCGTATTACTTGTTCTACTGCTGATAGCGCTTCTGGGAAGCGGCCTGTCAACCCGAGAATCTGCCCCTTCAGGATGAGCGCCTTCTTGTTATTTGGCTCGTCCTGGAGCACCTGGTCAACAAGCTTGTAAGCTTCGCCAGGGTTCTGCATTTGCAAGAGCTGTTTTGCCTGGTGCAGCGCCATCGCGCTCTGCTTCGGGCGCTTCTGTTCTACCGCTGGATAAGCATATGCTTCAGAGGTTGTGGGCGACATCTGCTCGACCGCTTGTTCCGTAGCGACTATCCCTTGAGCCGTTTGCGCCCGCAGGCGGCTGCTGGTGGTAGCCCGGAGACGCTGGGAAGCGCTCGAAGGCGATAGTGGTTCGGATGCCGCCATCGTTTTACCTGCCAGGACGAGTTGGCCCTCCCCAAAAAGTTGGGGTCTGTGCTGCTCGCCAAGTGCGCTGAAGAGAAAGGCATGCAGGCGCTGCAGCGTGACCTGTCCCGTGGCCGCGTCTCTGGCCGAATCGCTTAACCCCACGATCAGCCGATGCGCCAGTAACCCCAAATTCCGTTCTCCAACTTCTGGTGTCATCGCGTTGCCCCGGCAGGAACACAGAAACATTCGTCCTTTCCATTGTTGCAGGGCTTTGAGCAACCTGGGACCAAGCACCGGCTTGGAATCGTACAGTGAGGAGCGCCGCATGTTCCAGACACTGCCCGTTTGAAAACAATCCAGGATGACCAGTATCTGGGAAGCGCGACTCTTGCCTAGTACATTGCGCGCTAACGAGAGCACATTCAGTCCTGTTGCTGGCTGATGGTAGTGTGTATTTGCGAAAGCCAGGTGTCCTTCGTTCTTCATCTCGTCGAGGAAAGCGTGTCCGGCAAAGTAGATGAGAACCACATCGTCCGGCCTTGCCACATTCACACACACCTGCGTGACCAGCGATTCCACCAGCTCACTTGAGGCCTGTGCTCCCAATACAAGCTGCACATCTGCAGGCGACCACTTGCCCCCCTGCGCGTTGACCAGCCATTGGGCAAGGGCCCGTGCATCGGTCTCGGCAAACTTCAGCGGTCGGAAGGCAGCATCTTGATATTTATTGACACCTATGATAAGCCCCAGGCGTCTGCCCATACTCAATTTCTCCTTAGCATCTGCTCCAATTGTTGTAGGAAAACGTATGCAAGCATCGCTTTGCTACACCTTTTGTTGTTGCTGTTTCATCCGTAGGAGCCTGAAGGCAGAAGCCTTTTTGGTCTTACCCCGCGTCCACAGCCAAGTTTGCGTCCTCGTCTGAGCCAATACCGGTGACGACTTGATCAATCAGCCCGATCAAGCGGAGGGCTTCGCGTAGGATATTCAGAGATGCGTTATGGTCTCTATCCTGCTCAAAATGATGATATGCACACTTCAGGTTCTGGCAGATGAAAATCCGGTCAGACAACTGCATGTCTTCCCACTTCCACCCACAGGCGTGGCAGGTCTTACTTGAAGGAAAAAAGCGGCCCACCGTGATGATCTGTCCACCGCGCTGCTCCACCTTTGTGTCAAGCAAATTCAACAGTTTGCCCAGCGCTGCATCTGAGAACGCGCGAGACAAACGCCTGTTCTTGAGCAGTCCTTTGAGGTTGAGGTCTTCGATGCCAATGATTCCATAGCAACTTGCTAGCCTGGTCGTGAGCTTGTGGAGCACATCGTCTCTCAAACAGGTGATGCGATAATGCAGTCGTGCCACCTGTCTGCGCGCTTTCTCGCGGTTTTTTGATCCCAGTTTCCGACGATGCAGCCGCTTGTTGGCCTGATGCAGTTTCTTAAGGGCGGTTGTGAGGAAGGCTTGGTTCTCGACTCCCTCTCCCGTACTCAAGGTCGCAAGTCGGTTCAACCCCACATCGATGCCGACAGCGGCTGGCCTCTTCACCGGGACAGCATCAGGGACTTCTACCTGCAGAGAGACAAACCACCAATCCGCCGTTTTGGTGATCCGTGCGCCTGTCACCTTGCCAGTAAAACGCAGATTCTCCGCCATGTTGACCCATCCGAGTTTGGGGACCCAGATGCGATGATCGCCTAACTCGAATTGATCGTTGGCAAGGTAGAAGCTCGGTTTGCTTCGCCTTTTGCTTTTGAAGCGTGGGCGGTATGCTCTGCCCTCAAAGAACGCTGTGAACGCCTTGCCCAGATCGAGAAACGGCTGATCCGAGGCATTCTTGGTCACTTCCCAGGTCCAGGGGAACTGTTCTCTGCGGACCTTGTTGAACTGCTTTTTCAATTGCAAAGCCGTCGGTTTCTCACCCGCTTCATAGCGCCGATTCCACTCGGCAAGTGCCCAGTTCCAGACGAAACGGCTGGTTCCCGTTGCCCTGACGAAGTAATTGGCTTGCTCAGGTGTGGGATTCAGTCTGATCTTGTGTGCACGAATCATCAGCAGTTCCCCTTATACTACACCAAAAACCTATGACGCGTGCTTATATTAGAACATCCATTCTTCTGTGTCAATGGAAGAGAAATGTATACCTCTTGCCACCATTTGATGGTGTTCTCCTACCTTTTTGAAAACTGTTGCTTTCTCTTTATCCATCGGCTGATTTGAATGTATTGTACGATACCTTGAGCTTCCTTTGACAATAACAGCTACTATCAAGTACTTTTGGCACATGAGCTTTATAGGCCCATAACCTTTTCAAGCTTGAGCAGATCATGTACAATATCCATATCCAGCGTTCACGAAAGGAAGAACATAGAATCGTGACAGCCAGACGCGCGCGTATCTACGATGCATTGGCGCTACTCGTCGCCATTCTCGTGATCGCATTTGACCAGTGGACAAAAGCCCAGGTCGTAGAAAACCTGGGCCCGCCCGAAATTGGCCCAACCATACCCCTGATTGGCGATTATCTCGTACTCCACTATATCCGTAATAGTGGAGCCGCCTTTGGCCTGTTTGCCAATAACATTGCGCTCGTGGGGCTGATCGGTGTCGCCATTGCCGTGGTGTCTTACCTCTATCTGCGTATGCTCAACTCGGGAACGCTGTCCTATAAGCTGGTCTTCGGCATGATCATTGGTGGAGCGCTGGGGAATCTCATAGATAGAGTGCGCCACAGTGGGTACGTGGTTGATTTCATCTTTTTCCGCATACCACAAATAGGATTTCGCTTTGCTCTTTTTAATGTTGCGGATGCTTCTATCTCTGTGGGTGTCTTCTTACTCCTTGTAATAATCCTGTTAGGAGGCCTGCGCCGCCCAGCAGTAGCGCCAGGTAGCGAAGAAGGCCCGGGCAGCAGCACTACGGATGCTCAGGCGGCGCCTCCGGCAAACAACAGCGGGACCATCCGCTCTACAGAGTAATATGGACAATTCACAATCGCCTATCTCGCTGAGTATCCAGCCGCAGGAAGCTGGCCTGCGCCTTGACCGCTATCTCGCGTCCACTCTGGACACCATCTCCCGCACAGGGGTACAGCAGCTCATTGCAGGGGGCGTTGTATTCGTAAACGGCAAGCCAGGCAAAGCAAGCTACACTCTCAAAGCTGGTGACGCGGTGCAGGTGTCCCGGGTGGCAAAGGCCCAATCCAGCAATATGCAGCCTCTCTCCTATAAGCTCGACATCGTCTATGAAGACTCCGACCTGCTGGTTGTGAATAAGGAAGCTGGCATGGTTGTACATCCTGCCCCTGGTCACACCAGTGATACGCTGGTCAATGCCTTGCTTGCCTATTCGCCTGCCTTGAGCGACGTGGGCAATGCTCAACGGCCAGGTATCATCCATCGCCTGGATAAGGACACATCCGGGCTGATTATAGTAGCGAAAAACACCCGCACACTGGCGGCGCTTACAGAACAAATGCAGCGGCACGCAGTGGTCAAGCGCTATCTTGCCCTTGTAGTAGGCAGTATCCCGCTTGACCAGGGAAGCATCGACGCGCCCATTGGGCGTGACCCACGCCATCGCCAGCAGATGGCGATCACCGCAATGAGCAGCAGGGAGGCCCGCACGCATTTTCGCGTGCTCCAGCGTTTCCCCCGTGGGCACACCTTATTGCTCCTGCAACTGGAAACGGGGCGTACGCACCAGATTCGCGTGCACCTGAAAGCAATAGGCTACCCGATCGTAGGCGACCCCATCTATGGACCAGGCAGGAAGGAGCATGGTTTGACACTCGCACGCCCATTTCTTCATGCCTATCAGCTCAAGTTTACCCATCCCACCACAAATGTCGTGCTGGAGTTAGAAGCGCCTCTCCCTGACGATTTGCAGGCGGTGCTTGAGCAGAAGGACTTCTTATAGCCATAGACTATCAACCATTGACTCAGATCGAACTCTCTTTGGACACGATGGCGTGACAAAAGAAACGGCCCTCCTTCTCAGGGCATAGTCAAGTACCTGGTACAAAAGGAGTTTATGTATGGATCGAACGCAATGGCACAAGGAGCGTCGTTTGTGGAACAACCATGCAAATCAGACGCTATCAAGAAGCCGACCACGATGATGTATGGACACTTCACATATTGGGCCTGCAACATGTAGGCGCGTACGCTGGCAATGGCCCATGGGATGATGACCTCCACCATATCGAGCAGATCTATTTGAACAACCGGGGAGAGTTTCTCGTCGGTGTCCTCGATGGTCGCATCATCACCATGGGCGCATTGAGAAAAACGACGGAGGAACGCGCCGAAATCAAGCGCATGCGAGTACACCCCGATTTTCAGGGACGCGGTTTTGGGCAACTCATCCTCAACGCGTTAGAAACAAGAGCGCTAGAGCTAGGCTACACCACCCTCCATTTGGATACTTCAACTGTCCAGGTGGCAGCTCAACACCTGTATCGCAAAAACGGCTTCAAGGAAACTGGCGAAACAAGGGTTCACAGGAACTTCACAGATATATTTTTCGAGAAGAAGATCCAGTAGAAACCGTCAGGCAAATGTGGCTTCGCTCGGACTTTGAGGCAGACGCGCTCCGGCACGAGGGATCCCCATGCTTTGGGGCAAGGACCGCCCCGCATTCGCGCGTTGTTGAACTCGCTCGTGTGCTGCCCGCAGGCGCGCCTCCGCACCTTCCCAGGGAATGACGTACTGGGCACACGAGGGACTGGGATCTGCTGGATCGAGATAGGCGGCCAGAAACGCGGGATAGAGATCACGCTGCACCGGCCCAATGCCACAGGCACAGTGATGCCAGCGCTGCCAGAGGGGCTTTTTGACCGTCTTTCCGCATCCGTGACAATACTGCGACAGTTTGGTACTTCGCGTAGGAACTTCAGTCAGGGTGCCGCCCGTGCTTGCAACGGTGCGTCTGAGTAGCTCCACAAACATCCCTGGAGCCCGAAGCCCCACGCTTTTGCCGTACTGCTTCTGCCACGCCTAGTAGGAAATCTTTTCGCACAGGATGGTCTTGCCCACTGCCACGATCTCATGCACTTTTTTGCCATGCAGGCTCTTGCGATACGCGGCCAGCTTGCGTTCTTTCACCGCTTTCCTGCGTCGCGTTTGCTCGTAGCTCTTGCTGCTTTTCCACGCCAGCTTCTTCTTGCCGCGCTTCTTGATACGACCTTGCTCGGCGTAGTGCTCCGGGTTGGCCGCTCGCCTCTGCCGCTCCATCTTGCGCTGCAGGCGGCGGATGGCCTTGGCCTCGGGAGCCAGTTCCTCGCAGAACGGTTCCAGGTGTGCCTGCCCTTCTCGGGGCACGCTGGCAATGGTTGATGGCCCCAGATCCAACCCGATGATCTCTGTGCCCACCGTGTGCCTGGGCTTCTGATAGGGCACCCCTTCCAGGGCCAGTTGCACGCTGTAGCGCCAGCCCTGGCTATCGGCTCCTGCGGCTCGCTGACTGGAGGCGCGCCGTCTGATCAGGCGCACATAGCAGGCTTTCCCGTCTGGGTCAAGCATCTCCTTGCCGCTGCAGAAGCTCCCCTGGCCTCCCCAAACAAGGAGCGGCGGTTCATCCCCGGCATGAATGCAACGGGGCTTTCCCGCTCGGCTTTCTGTAACCTCTCTTCGTAGGTATCGTTAATGCAAGTTGCTTGCATAGCAACTTCCTGCATGCTACACTGGAGACGTGCGAGGATTGCACCCCCTCGTGCATCAGTCTCCCATTCGACCCGAGGTTTATTATTTGATGAAGCGCCTTGGACGACCGCAAAGGCCGCCCCTTCAGCGCATCTACTGCTGTTGGAGGTGATACTTTGATTCCTGCCCCCTTCGATTACGTGGCAGCTGGCAGTGTTGCCGAGGCCGTCGCCCTCCTGAATCAGCACGGCGACGACGCCAAAATTCTGGCAGGTGGCCAGAGCCTCATTCCCCTCTTACGTTTCCGCCTGGCCGGGCCATCGATCCTGATTGACATCAATCGCATCACCGCACTGGACTACATCCAGGAAACGGATGGTGTATTGCGTATTGGTGCCCTGGCCCGCGAGGCAGAACTGGATGACTCCAACCTCATCCGCGACCATTACCCTATCCTGTTCGATACCTCTACCGGGGTAGCCGATCCCGTAGTGCGAAACTGGGCCACCGTCGGTGGCAACATCGCCCATGCCGACCCCGCCAACGATCATCCGGCGACCATGGTGGCATTAGGAGCGCAAATCGTGGCTGTCGGTCCAGCGGGTGAGCGCGTCATATCCATTGACGACTTTTTCGGCGCTACACCTTTTGAAACAACGCTGCATTCCAATGAACTCTTAACCGAGATTCGCGTCCCGGCGCCCACCGGGCGCAGTGGAGGAGCCTACTTCAAGCTGGAGCGGAAAGTCGGTGACTATGCCATAGCTGGTGTGGCCGCCTATGTCACGTTGGACGACAGTGGACAGGTGAGCTATGCAGGCATCGGGTTGACCAATGTTGGACAGACTACCATCAAGGCGCGCGACGCCGCACAGTCATTGCTCGGTAAACCCCTGGATGATGCCAGTATCCATCATGCCGCTGACCTGGCCGCTGCCGCCGCGCAGCCCGTGAGCGATACGCGCGGTCCCGCCGCCTATAAACGTGCCATGGTACGCACGCTCACGGTTCGCGCATTGCGCAAGGCTCATACTCGCGCTACAGGAGGGAAATAGCATGAGCACACATCATATTAGCGCCACCATCAATGGCACCGTCTATGAAGGCGACGTCGAAGCGCGCCTGCTGCTTGTACACTGGTTGCGCGATGTCCTGTACCTGACTGGCACCCACATTGGCTGTGATACGACCAGCTGTGGAGCCTGCACCATCCTCGTCGATGGCAAAGCCACCAAGTCCTGTACTATGTTCGCCGTGCAGGCGCATGGCCGCCAGATCATGACCGTTGAAGGTCTGGAGCAGAATGGCAAACTGCATCCCTTGCAGGAAGGTTTCCACGAGGAACATGCCCTCCAGTGTGGCTATTGCACTCCTGGAATGATGATGACCAGCCTGGCGCTCCTGCAGCGTAATCCTGACCCTACCGAGCAGGAGATCCGCGTTGGCATCTCGGGCAACCTGTGTCGCTGCACCGGCTACGTCAACATCGTCAAGGCGGTACAATATGCCGCGCAGAAAATGCAGGTATCTGAACAGGTTCCGGTAAGCGCCGGAGAGGGAGGTGAATAATGGCGACCGAAGTACATGCCCATGGTTTAGGAGAAGCGTATAAGCGCAAGGAAGACGCCCGTTTCATTCGCGGTCAGGGCAAATACGTCGATGACGTGCAATTGCCCGGCATGCTCTACGGCGACATCGTGCGCAGCCCTTACGCGCACGCGCTCATCAAAAGTATCGATACCAGTGCGGCCTTGCAGGTTCCGGGCGTGCTGGCGGTGATCACTGGCAAAGACCTGGATGCCGCTGGATTGGCCTGGATGCCCACACTTTCTGCTGACACCGAAGCCGTGCTGGCCCTGGATCGCGTGCATTTCCAGATGCAGGAAGTCGCCTTCGTCGTTGCCACCAGTCGCTATGCGGCCGCGGATGGCGCCGCCGCCGTGGACGTCGATTACGAACCGCTGCCGGTGCTTGTTGATCCGAAAAAGGCGCTTGATCCCGATGCGCCCCTGCTGCGTCCCGACAAGAAGGATAAGCAGCCCACCAATCAGATATACCACTGGGAAACGGGCGAGCGTGCAGAGACTGATGCTGCCTTTGCCGAGGCCCAGGCCAGCGGTGTCGTCATCGAGCAGGATATGTTCATCCCGCGTATCCACCCCGCCCCCATCGAGACCTGCGGCTGCGTGGCCGACTTCAATAAGGCGACAGGCAAGCTCACCGTCTGGCTTACTTCGCAGGCTCCGCATGCGCATCGCACGCTCTTTGCCATCGTTGCCGGCCTGCCGGAGCACCGTATTCGCATCATTTCGCCGGATATCGGTGGGGGCTTTGGCAACAAAGTACCTATCTACCCTGGCTACGTGTGTGCCGTGGTCGCCTCGATTACAACAGGGAAGCCTGTCAAGTGGATCGAAGACCGTACTGAGAACCTGAGCAGCACGGGCTTCGGCCGCGACTATCACATCAAGGCGCAGATCGCAGCCGAAAAAGATGGCACGGTGAAAGCATTGCGCGTGCATACCCTGGCCGATCACGGGGCATTTGACGCCGCCGCCCAGCCGACGAAATTCCCCGCCGGGCTCTTCCACATCTGTACCGGCTCGTACGACTTTAAGCATGCCTTTGTGGATGTCGACGCTGTGCATACCAATAAGGCTCCCGGTGGCATCGCGTACCGCTGCTCTTTCCGTGTCACCGAGGCGTCGTATCTGATCGAGCGCATAATGGATACGCTGGCACACGACCTGGGAAAGGACCCGGCGCAACTGCGCCTGCAGAACTTCATTCCGCCGCAGGCCTTCCCCTATCATTCTGCCCTGAACTGGACGTACGACAGCGGGAACTATGAAGCCGCGCTGCGCCTGGCGATGAAGAATGTAGATTACGAAGGGCTGCGCCGCGAGCAGGCCGAAAAGCGGGCGCGCGGTGAACTGATGGGTATCGGCATCTCAAGCTTTACCGAGATTGTGGGTGCCGGTCCCGGCAAACACTTCGATATCGCTGGCATTCAGATGTTCGATAGCTGTGAGATTCGCGTCCATCCCACCGGCAAAATCCTCGCCCGCATCGGCGTGCAAACGCAGGGACAGGGACATGAAACAACCTTCGCCCAGATCATCGCCGCCGAACTGGGTATGTCACCGGATGATGTGGATGTGGAGCATGGCGATACCGATACCGCTCCCTACGGCCTGGGCACCTACGCCAGCCGCAGCACGCCTGTCGCCGGTGCCGCAACCGCCATGGCGGCGCGCAAGGTGCGTGACAAAGCCAGAAAAATCGCTGCTTATCTGCTAGAGGTAGGCGACGATGACCTGGAATGGGAGCCGGGACGTTTCTTCGTCAAGGGCTCGCCCAGCAAAGGTAAGACCATTCAGGAACTGGCCTTTGCAGCCTACAGTAACTGTCCGCCTTACTTGGAGCCGGGCCTGGAAGCGGTCGACTACTATGATCCGCCCAACCTGACATATCCCTTTGGCAGCTACATCTGTGTCGTGGATATCGACCGTGGCACCGGGCAGGTCCATATCCGGCGCTTTATGGCCGTGGATGACTGCGGCACGATCATCAACCCGATGGTGGTCGAAGGGCAGATTCATGGCGGCCTGACGCAGGGACTCGCTCCAGCTATGTACGAAGAGATATCCTTCGATGAGAACGGCAACATCCTGAGTAGCAACTTCCAGGACTATCTCATTCCCACCTCGATGGAAACGCCGCACTGGGAAACGGACAAGACCGTCACGCCTTCACCGCATCATCCCATTGGGGCCAAGGGCGTCGGTGAGTCGCCCACCGTTGGAGCGCCGCAAGCCATCGTCAATGCCGTAGTCGACGCGCTGGCTCATGTTGGTGTACGACACATCGATATTCCCATCACCCCCTGGAAAGTGTGGAATGTCTTGCAAAGTACGGGATTGGCTCTGTATGAGTAATGTTCCAAACTCACGTTTCTCTACCTGATACTGGCGTTTGCCGCCATACGGAGCCGTTACCGTTTAGCAAACGCGCCTTCTATCCCCCTGGCCTTCCAGACAGGGGGATAGAAAGTCCCTGGAAGAGCGCTGGCATTTCCTGTGAACTGGATAGGGATACGAACGCCGCCATCAAACAACATCCTACGGCTCGGACGGAGCCAACGTGGGTACGTGCCTCGCATGCACACCCCTTGTCTTTAGAGTTGGGGAGTCGTCACCGGACTCTAGAGGCGCAAAAGCCGGGAGAATAGTCGTATCGATCTCTTCACGATCAAGGTTATAGCGATTCTGCTCCTCCAGGAGAGCGGCAAACAGTCCTCCCCGACGCTTTAACTCGTGGAACGTCCCCTGCTCGGCGATTCGTCCTTCGCTCAACATCACAATCTCATCAACTTGGCCAAGGGTACTGAGCCGGTGAGAAATGGTTAAGACCGTTCGTCCAGCCATCAGTGTATGAAGAGCCTTCAAGACTTCTATTTCTGCCTCCACATCCAGGCTGGTTGTTGGTTCGTCGAGGATGAGGATAGGAGCATCGCGCAGGATGGCACGGGCAATGGCCAGGCGCTGCCGCTGCCCGCCGGAGAAGTTCTTGCCCTGCTCGCTCACAAAGGTATCATAGCCATCAGGCAGGCTCGTGATCGTCTCATGGATCTGGGCTTTTTTCGCCGCTTCTACGATGTCTTCGATGTCCGCTCCAGGCTGCCCAAAGGCAATATTCTCGGCGATGGTACCCTCAAAGAGCAGCGAGTCCTGCAACACCATACTCACGTTGTTGCGCAGCACATCCAGCGGGTAGAGGCGGATGTCAACCCCATCGATTGTGATTGTGCCCTGCTCAATATCGTAGAAGCGCGGGATCAGACTGACGAGCGTGGTTTTGCCGCCGCCAGAGAGGCCGACCAGGCCAATCTTCTTGCCCGCGCCGATATGCAGCGTAATACCTTGTAAGACCGGCACGTCAGGCACATACCCCATGACAACATTCTCGAAGGTAATCTCGCCTTGGAAGCGCTGCGGACCGCTGTAGGGGCCGGGCAGGAGAGGTTCTTTCACTTCTGGGGCCTGATCCAGCACCTCCTGAATGCGTTCCGCGCCGGATGCCGCCGTGCTGGCTAGCGTTGCCAGCTTGGAGAGGTCGCGCATCGGCTGGTAGAGCAGTTTGAGGAAGGTGAGGAACAGGATCA
>WNFX01003709.1_pt1 | contig 15173 bp, 4 predicted proteins | sample 5400111 | NCBI WGS metagenome assembly WNFX01 (sample SAMN13153363, study PRJNA577476) | soil metagenome | isolation source: 40 cm soil or saprolite under grassland replicate 1 | place: USA:California | collected 2016-06-15 | reverse complement strand
GCGATGCTCGCGGCCGATCCCGCAAAACGACCAGACCAGCGACATGTTGCCGACGACATCCACCATTTTGCCATCCACCGCCGCGGCTCGGTGGGCGAATTCGTGATGCAGCGGCCGGCCGGCGGCGGCGAGGCGGAACATGGCCAATACCAAAATACCAGCAATCGCCATCAATGCCGCGGCCATGGGCGCGCTCACCGTCACGACCAACGCGATGGCGATCAGCGTCGCCATGCACGGCGGCAGAACGTTCCAAATGGACATGTTCTGTAAGGTGAAGACGGCGTTGGAGGTGGCCGTGATCCGGCTCGTCAATGTTCCCGGCATCCGATCGGCGAAATAGCTGGGCGCATGCCCGGTCAGATGGCGGAACAAGTCGCGGCGCAGGTCGCCGGTGACCGCAACGAAGGTATAGCTGGCGATCCAGCTCGCCACGCGCCACAGCAAGTTGTCCGCCGCAATCAGCGTCGCCAACAGAAGAAAGCCCAGCCAGGCATCCCTGGCATGGGTGCCGACGTAAAGTCCCCCCGCCAGGGTATCGACGAGAACTTTCACGCCGTACTGCGCGCCTACCGAGCAGGCGACAGCCGCGACCACAGCAATGAGGATCGCGGCATGCGCGAACGGCCGCCTCCTCACGTAGCGAGCGAGAAACGCAAGCGGACGATCGCTGTAGCGACAAGCCTCTTCCATTTCGGCCGGAACTCTCCAGTCGGCTGCGCACGCGCTACGAGATTCATGCAACGCGAGAACCGCCTCTGGAGTTCCGCGGGAACCCGCTCAACCGAGATGATTGCCAAGAATTTAACGGCGCGGCCGCTGAAAGTTACGGCATTACGACGCGGCCGGAACTGCGCATAGCAGCATTCCGATCGATGCAAGCCTCCGCGTCGTTTGCGACAAAATTCAAGCCACGGGGCGCGATCGCTCCGCATCGGGCCGGTTTCGGGCAGCAGCAGCCAAACTAACGCCAGGCCGCAAGCGGCAATGAATGCAAGGCTGAAAAATGCGACGCTACTGCCGAAATGATCAATTGCGTAACCGGCGAGCGTGGTGCTCAGCGCGGCGCCGATACCGACCGCGCTCCCGACAACGCCGAGGCCGAGATTGAACCGCCCCGTGCCCCGCGTGATATCCGCGACCACGAGTGGAACCGTCACGCCGAGAACCGCAGCGGAGACGCCATCGAGAATTTGCACGGCAACAATCAGATAAGGATCGGTCACGAATGCAAACAACGCCCCGCGCAGAGCCAAGGCCACAAAGCAGAACAGCAACAGCGGCCGCCGCCCCCACGAATCGGCTACTCGGCCGACCCATGGAGCAAACCCTGCAACGACGAGTTGCGGCACGACGATGCACGCTCCAATCAAGGTCGATGCCCATTGGCTCGAGCGCAGGGTCAAAATACCGCCCATCAGCGGCAGCATGGCCGCATTCGCCAGCTGGAACAGCAGGATGCAGCCGGCGAATACCAGCAGCCGGCGGTCGCTCAACATTTTGCGCACGGTCGTGGTCGCGGGGCCGACATCGGCGTCCTGCGGACGCTCGACGTCGCCCGTGCGGATGCGGGCGAGCGCCAATATGGCGGGCGCCGCAAGCGCCGCCGTAAGAAAGAACACCGCCTGATTGGAGACGAGGTATCCAGCTATGCCCATCGCCGCGGCGGCGAAGCCGTTGCCGATGGACGCGAAACGGGCATTGCGGCCGAGCCGCGCCCCCAGGGCTGCATGACCGACGAGACCCAGGCTGATCGCGGCGATGACGGGTCCGAGCACGCAACTCGCGCCGGCATGCAGGACACGGGCTGCCATCACCACCAAGAACGAGGGCCAGATCGCAAGCGCAAGCGCGCTCAAGCAGATCGCCGCCACCGCCAGTATGGCCACCAGCCGCGCCGAGCGCACGGCATCGACCAGCGCGCCCCCGGGCATCTGGCAGGCGAGCGCCACGAGCCCGCCCGTGGTCAAAATCAGCCCGATATCGAACTGCGTCCAAGCGTGCGCGGTTAGATAGATCGCAACGAAAGGACCGAAACCGGTTTGGATGTCGGCAAGGAAAAAGGTGAACCAGTCGAGGCCGCGCGCGTTTGCCCGCGCCGCCGCATCGCGTGTCGCGGGCGCCGTTTGCTTCGATGCCGCCGACGACGCAAAACCTCCGCCGACGCGACGGTCGAGCCGACCGCCGTCAAACTCCAGTGCTAACGCTGACAGCTCAATGTCTCCGGCGCCGTAGGGGATTTACGGCGTCGGTTTTTGGCCGAGTGCCCCGTGCAATCGGCCACCCCTCTCATTATTCTCCGCCGCACCGCACCGGGTCATGCCCGACAAAGGGCGGCGGTCGTGCTTGTACCAAGAGAGAGTGCGCAAACGCGGCAATTTTGAGAAAAGCCTGTGAGTTCCATGGATTTCGGTACCCATGAGACGGCGGGATTTTCGAGAAAAAGCGGGATTTACAGATCAAGTTCCATCCCGATGGCGATATGGAACTTTTACGCGCGGGTGCCGGTGGCCGCCCATGGCGGAGCACGCTGCTCATCCCCCCATCCACCTGGTCATTCATCCCCGACGAGCCGATTCGTTCGCTCGAGGCGGCGGCGAAAGTCATCCGCCGGCGGTCATCTCGATCGCAAGGCCGAGGAACTGCTGCATCGGATCAAAGGCGCTTTGACGCCGGAAGAGGCCGACGCCGCCGGCAAGGCCTTTCGCGCCTGGTCCGAAGCGGAAGGCCTGCTGCTGGTCCCGCGGGAAGACGAGCGCGCCTAAACGAGACGAGGCCCCCTCCCCGCGGCTTCGCTCGGGGGAGGGTGAAGATCGCTTGGTGCCGAAGGCTTACTTGCGCTCGAGAATCGCGGCGATCGCCTTGACTTGGTTGCGCGCATAAACCGGCAGCCCCGCGCTGATCGAGCCGCCGCTGTTGAACGAGCTCTTGCCGGCCAGCACCTGGGCGGGCACCAGATTTCGCAGCACCGGCACTTTCACGAAATCTTTTTTCTTCGCCAAAACATTGCTCTCGACCGCGAGCGCCACGAAGACGGTGACGATGGTCTGTTTGGCGTCGGTCGGATGGCCCTGAAAGACGGCAAGGAGCTTGCCGAACTGCATCACCTGGTTGACGTAGAAGATGTTCTGCTCGAGCGCCCCGGCGGGCGGCGTGTCGAGCCCGGTCAGGGCTGCAAGACCCATCTCGGCGACCTCCGCAGGCGGCCGCAGCGTGAGCTCGCTCTCGAACTCGAGGTAGTCGGGGATTTTCTTCGAGCCTTCCCTGAGCTTGTTGGCGATCTGGATGCCGATCGGCAACTTGCCCTCAAACTGGTAGCGCGAGCGAATGCAGATCGTGACCGGCCTTGTCTCACACCAGCGCCGCAGCGGGTGCTGATTGTGCACGGCGCGCGGATCCTTGGCGGACACTGCATCGGCCGGCGCGATCAGGCTGTGCTTGATGGCCGCATCGATGCGCTCGACGAACGGAAGGCTCACGAAGCTTGCGAGATCGATCGAGCCCGGCGGCCGCGCCAGCGCAAAGCGCGCTTCGGCCACGTACATGTGGAGCTTTTCCTTGAAGCGCTTGGGCACGCCGTCGACGGTGGTCTCGACATACGGCTCGAGGTAGCTCGGAAAAGGTGTCAAGAACTGCTTTTCGAGCGGCCGCGCCTGCGCCCAATCCTCAAAGCGGATGAGGCCGGTATCGGGATCGATCAGCTCGTCGCTCGGTCGATCGAGGAATGCGATGGTTCTCGGCTTGAGCCCATCGACCGCGAGCCCGGCGGGCGAGGTGACGTCTTGGATGCGGAACTCCTGCGCACGGACTTGAGCGCCGGACGTCGCGACAAATGCCGCCAGCCCCACGAGCAAAGCGGCGAGTTTGCAGCTCCGCATCATGGTGTCTTTCAGTAGTATCGCCGATTGCCCCAGATGTAGCCTGGATCGATGCGCTGCGGTGTCTGGTACTCGCGCCCGTAGGGATCGCGCGGGGGCTGCGCCTGATATCGCGGATCACGCCCGTAAGGTCCGTACTGGCCGTAATATTGTCCCGGCGGCCGCCACACGTCCCGCGGCGCCGGGAGATAGCGGCCGTTGTTGTCGTAATAGTAGGACCCTGGGTGCTGCTCGGGGTTGATGCCATAGCCGAATGGATTCGGCGCCACGCCGTAATAGCCGCCGCGCGCGGCATAAGCGTCCTCCCGCCCGACCAGCTGATATTGGGTGTCGTTGATCTGGCCGTTGCGATCGATTCGGAAGCACTCGGTGATCGCCCTTCCGCCCGTACTGTGCATTTCGCCGGACTCGAGGTCGATTGCTTTGCATGCGAGATGGCGTTTGGCCTCGGGCGATGGCGGGGCGAGCGCGGCTTTCGGGGCGACGTTGGACCACACCGCCTGGATCACCGGCTCGAAGATCGGCACGGCGACGTGGCCGCCGGTCGCGCCGCCGCCGAGCGTGCGCCGCTTGCCGTCGGCGTTGTCGTAGCCGATCCAGACCGCGACGGTGACGTCGTTGGTAAAGCCCACGAACCAGGCGTCATTCTCCTCGTCGGAGGTGCCGGTCTTGCCCGCGACATAGGGGGCGAGGCCGGCGATCGAGCGCGCCGTCCCCCGCGCCAACACGCCCTGCAGCATGGTCTTGAGCTGATAGAAGGCGGCGCGGTCGACCGAGGGCACCATCACCGACGATTTCGGATCGTGGCGATAGATCACGACGCCGTTGCGCTCGATGGAATCGATCACATGCGGCGCCGGGTGCAGGCCTTCATTCGCGATGGTCGCATAGAATGCCGCGAGATCGATCGGCCGTACCGGCTGCGCCCCCAGCACGAATGGATAGTACCGCACGCATTCACGATAGATCTGCGCTTCCACCGCGAGCTTGCACAGGCGATCGAGGCTCGCTTCCGGAGTGCTCTCGACGCCGCCGTCGAGCAGATGGACGGTGGCGAGATTGCGCGAATTCTCCAGCGCCCGCCGCAGCGTGAGAATGCCGCCATAACCGCCGTCGTAGTTCTTCGGCGTCCAGTAATCCTGCTCGCGGGCGCGCCCGCCGCCGAGCGGAGGAAGCGTGATCGGCTCGTCGCGCACCAGCGTGTTGGGTTGCAGACCGTTGCGCAGCGCACCGAGATAGCTCAGCGGCTTGATGGCCGAGCCCGGCTGGCGCACCGCCTGCGTCGCGCGATTGAGCTGGCTCAGCGGATACGAGAAGCCGCCGGTCATGGCGAGGATGCGCCCGGTCCTGTTCTCCAGGACGACCACCATTCCTTGCACCAGCGGGCGCACGCGCAGCTCGGCGCGGGCGGCGGTCTTGCCCTTGCCGTCGGTCACGCGCACCCGGATCACGTCGTAGAGCGCGAGCTTGCGCTGAGCGGTCGCATTGTCGAGCGCGAGCGGCAGGATGCGTCCGTCGGTCAGCCCGACACGCCAAGCCTCGCCCTTCTTGCCGCCCGGTTTCTCCACCACGACGGCGGGCGTCCAGTGGACGTCGTAGAGCGGCAGCCGCGCATTCGCCAGCGCGCGCTGCCAGGCCGGCCGCTTGTCGCCGATTTTCTTGTCCGCTTCGAGCCGCTGCACGGCTTGGCCGAGGTTCGCCTCCGCGGAGCGAAACTGGACGCGCCCGGTGCTGCGCTCGTAGCGCCAAAGCCCCTCCTGCAACGCCCCCTCCACCGCCCGCTGCAATTGCGGATTGATGGTCGAGCGCACCGTATAGGAGTTCGCCGTGATGGCATCGATTCCCGCAACCGATTTCGCCTCGCGCGCGACCTGATCGACGAAGTGGAAGCCGATGTCGCGGCGCGGACGTTCGTAGGGCACGAGCGTCGGCAGCGCCGGTAATCCCCGGCCGGACTGCGCGGCAGTGATCGCGCCATCCTCCTGCAAGCGGCTGAGCACGTAGGCGAGCCGTTCCTGCGCACGGCCCGGATGCCGGTCGGGACTGAAATAATTCGGTCCCTTGGTCAGGCCGGCAAGAAGCGCGCCTTCCTCGACCGTGAGCTCCTTCGCCGGCTTGCCGAAATAGCCGCGCGCAGCCAGCTCGATGCCCCAGGAGCCGCGGCCGAGATAGACGGAATTGAGATAGAGCTCGAGAATCTCCGCCTTGCTGAGCGCCTGCTCGACCCGCGACGCCACGATCATCTCGCGGATCTTGCGCTCATAGGTCAGGTCTTCGCCCACCAGCAGGTTCTTGACGATCTGCTGGGTGATGGTCGAGCCGCCTTGCGGGCGCCCCGAGGAGGCGAGATTGCCGATGAAGGCGCGGATCAAGCCGCGCTCGTCGATTCCCTTGTGTTGATAGAAGCGTTTGTCCTCGGCCGCGAGAAAGGCCTTTTGCACGCGCTCCGGGATGTCGGCGAGTGGAACCCACACGCGCCGCTGGTTCTCCTCGAACACCTCCGCAAAGCGCTCGCCCTTGCGGTCGAGCACGACGCTCGCTCCCGGAAGCTTGATGCCCTTGAGTTTGGCGTGATCGGGTAGATCGGCGGTCGCCTTGTTGTAGAAGTCGATGACGTCGCCGAGATCCACGGCCGACACCGCGACTTTCTCGTTCTTGCAGAACTGCCGGTAGGCGGTTTGCAGATCGGCAAAATTGATCCCGTGAAAAGCCTTGTTCTCGCCGGCGACCGCCTGCGGGTCGTCCATGGCGGTGGCGATCAACTCCTCGAGGTTGATGTCCTCGATGTCGAATGCCCTGCGCATGTGCGTGCAGCCCGCGCGCAGAAGCTCTGCCACCTGCTGCTGATCCTGGGCGCGATCGAAGCGTGTTTTCACCGCATCCGGCGCGGTCGTGACCTGACTGAGCGCCAGCGCGGTCGCAAAGATTTTGACCAGGATCGATTCCATCGGAGCGCGCGGCGGCTAGAAGGCGAAAACAGCCCCTCCCTTAAGGAAAACAGCCCCCTCCCTTAAGTCAGCGTTACAAAATGGCTTTTTGGCGTGTCTGGTTCCTTCTACGGATAAATTTAGTCACCGGTTGCAGTCTGCCTTCGCGGGCGGCGGCGCGAGATAGGGCTCGACACAGAGCGGACAAATTCGTTGACGGGCAGAAACATCCTATTGAAAACAGTGTCGAAATTTACCTCCGCGGCGGCAGCTTCGGCGTGCACAGAATAAATCTGCGCCCGCCACACAAATATGACGGCGAGACTGCCTGGCGGGCGTGCCGGCGTGACACGCTCCACTGCCGGCGAGAGGCAATGAAAAGGGGCCACCCGAAGGTGGCCCCTTTGGCGCGAATCGGATTGTGATCGGCGCGCTATTCCGCCGCCGGCAACTGCGCGGGCTGCGGCGCCTCCGCGGCGGCGGCTTTGGCTGCGGCCTCCTTCTCGCGCTCCTCGAGGATGAGCGCGTCGCGCTTGCCGGCGACCTCGCGCAGCCCGTTCATCATGGCACCGGTGCCCGCCGGGATCAGGCGGCCGACGATGACGTTCTCTTTGAGGCCTTCGAGCGTGTCGATCTTGCCGTTGACCGCGGCTTCGGTGAGCACGCGCGTGGTCTCCTGGAACGATGCCGCCGAGATGAACGACCGCGTCTGCAACGAAGCCTTGGTGATGCCGAGCAGCACCGGATGGCCGACGGCCGGTTTCTTGCCCTCTTCGGTCGCCCGCGCATTGATCTCGTCGAGCTCGATCTTGTCGATCTGCTCGCCTTGGATCAGCTCGGTCTCGCCCGCGTCGTCGATCTCCACCTTCTGCAGCATCTGGCGAACGATCACTTCGATATGCTTGTCGTTGATCGAAACGCCCTGCAGCCGATAGACGTCCTGGATCTCGTTGACGAGATAGGCGGCGAGCTCCTCGACGCCCTTGATCGCCAGAATGTCGTGCGGCGCCGGATTGCCCTCGACGATGGCGTCGCCCTTCTCGATCAAGTCGCCGTCCTGCAGGTGGATGTGCTTGCCCTTCGGGATCAAGTACTCCTTGGGCTCTTCGCTTTGATCGGCCGGCTCGATGACGACGCGACGCTTGTTCTTGTAGTCGCGCCCGAAGCGGATGGTGCCCGAGGTTTCGGCGATGATCGCGGCCTCCTTCGGCCGGCGCGCCTCGAACAACTCCGCCACCCGCGGCAAGCCGCCGGTGATGTCGCGGGTCTTGGCGCTCTCGGTCGGGATGCGCGCGATGACGTCGCCCGCCCTCACCTGCGTTCCCGGATCGACCGAGATGATGGCGTCGACGGCGAGCTGGTAGCGCGCCTCGCCGCCGCGCGGCAGTTTCATGACCTTGTTGTTCTTGTCCTTGATCACGATCGCCGGGTGCAGATCGACCCCGCGGCTGGCGCGCCAGTCGGTCACCACGCGCTTGGCGATGCCGGTCGATTCGTCGAGCGTCTCCGACATCGACTGGCCCTCGACCAGGTCCTCGAACCCGATCGTGCCCTCGACCTCGGTGAGGATCGGTCGGGTATAGGGGTCCCACTCCGCGATGCGCTGGCCGCGCTTGATCTTGTCATCGTCCTCGACCAGCAGGCGCGCGCCGTACTGGATGCGGTGCACCGCGCGCTCGGTCCCGTCGGGATCGAGCACGGCGATGACCATATTGCGGGCCATGGCGACCGTCTGCCCGTCGGAGTTCTTCACCACGTTCTTGTTCTTGATCTTGATCGCGCCGTCGAAGTTCGATTCGATGACCGACTGCTCCGAGATCTGCGCGGCGCCGCCGATGTGGAACGTGCGCATGGTGAGCTGCGTGCCCGGCTCGCCGATCGACTGCGCGGCGATGACGCCCACCGCCTCGCCCATATTGACCGGCGTGCCGCGGGCCAGATCGCGCCCGTAGCACTTGGCGCACACCCCCCCGCTGGTCTCGCAGGTGAGCACCGACCGGATGCGCAATTCCTGCACCCCGGCCGTCACGATCGCCTCGACTTGCGGCTCTTCGAGCAGCGTGCCCTTCTTGACAATGACCTTGTGCGAGGACGGATCGCGTACGTCCTCGGCGGCAGTGCGGCCGAGGATGCGGCTGGCGAGCGAGGCCACTACGGTGCCGGCGTCGATGATGGCGCGGACCTTGATCCCCGACGAGGTACCGCAGTCCTCCAACGTAATGATGCAGTCCTGCGCCACGTCGACCAGCCGCCGCGTGAGGTAGCCTGAGTTCGCGGTCTTGAGCGCGGTATCGGCGAGCCCCTTGCGGGCGCCGTGCGTCGAGTTGAAGTACTCGAGCACGGAGAGCCCTTCCTTGAAGTTGCTGATGATCGGGCTCTCGATGATCTCGCCCGAAGGCTTGGCCATCAGGCCGCGCATGCCGGCGAGCTGGCGCATTTGCTGCGGCGAACCGCGCGCGCCGGAATGCGCCATCATGTAGATCGAGTTGACCTGGGCCGCGTGGCCGCCGCCGTCGACCCGCTCGACCGACGAAATCTGACGCATCATTTCATCGGCGATCTGGTCGGTCGCCTTCGACCAGGCATCGACGACCTTGTTGTACTTCTCGCCCTGGGTGATCAGGCCGTCGTTGTACTGCTGCTCGAATTCCTGGGCGAGCGTGCGGGTCTGCTCGATGATCTTCCATTTGGTGTTCGGGACCACCATGTCGTCCTTGCCGAACGAAATGCCGGCCTTGAAGGCGTGGTGGAAGCCGAGCGCCATGATCCGGTCGCAGAAGATCACCGTCTCCTTCTGCCCGCAGTGGCGGTAGACCTGGTCGATCATGCTCGAGATTTCCCGCTTGGTCATGAGCTTGTTCACGATGTCGAAGGAAATCTTCGCGCTCTTGGGCAGCACCTCTCCGAGCTTCACGCGCCCGGGCGTCGTCTCGAACCACTGCTGGACGGGCTTGCCTTTCTCGTCCACGCCGATCCAGCGGTATTTGATCCGGGTATGCAGGTCGATGACCTTGGCGTGCAGCGCGTGCTCGATCTCGGCCATGTCGCCGAACACCTTGAGCTGCTTCCCCTTCTCCTCGCCCTCGCGCATGATCGAGAGGTAGTAGAGGCCGAGCACGATGTCCTGCGACGGCACGATGATGGGCGAGCCGTTGGCGGGGTGCAGAATGTTGTTGGTCGACATCATCAGCACGCGCGCCTCGAGCTGCGCCTCGAGCGAGAGCGGGACGTGCACGGCCATCTGGTCGCCGTCGAAGTCGGCGTTGAAGGCCGCGCAGACCAGCGGATGGAGCTGGATCGCCTTGCCCTCGATCAGCACCGGCTCGAACGCCTGGATGCCCAGGCGGTGCAGCGTCGGCGCGCGGTTGAGCAGCACGGGGTGCTCGCGAATGACCTCGTCGAGGATGTCCCAGACTTCGGGTTTCTCCTTCTCGACGAGCTTCTTCGCCTGCTTCACCGTGGTCGACAGGCCCTTGGCGTCGAGCCGCGAATAGATGAACGGCTTGAACAGTTCGAGCGCCATCTTCTTCGGCAGCCCGCACTGGTGCAGCTTGAGCTCGGGACCGACCACGATCACCGAGCGGCCGGAATAGTCGACGCGCTTGCCCAAGAGGTTCTGCCGGAAGCGGCCCTGCTTTCCTTTGAGCATGTCGGCGAGCGACTTCAGCGGCCGCTTGTTGGCGCCGGTGATGACGCGCCCGCGCCGGCCGTTGTCGAACAGCGCGTCGACCGCCTCCTGCAACATCCGCTTTTCGTTGCGGATGATGATGTCGGGCGCGCGCAGTTCGATCAGCCGCTTCAAGCGGTTGTTACGGTTGATGACGCGGCGATAGAGATCATTGAGATCGGAGGTCGCGAAGCGCCCGCCATCGAGCGGAACGAGCGGCCGCAAATCCGGCGGGATCACCGGCACTTGCGTCAGGATCATCCATTCCGGCTTGTTGCCGGACTGCTGGAACGCCTCGACGATCTTGAGCCGCTTGGCGATCTTCTTCTTCTTGACGTCGGAATCTGAGCTCGCGATCTCCGCCCGCAGATCGGTCTGCATCTTGTCGAGATCGAGCCCCTTGAGCATCTCGCGGATGGCTTCCGCGCCGATCACGGCGGTGAAGCTGTCGGCGCCGTACTGGTCCTGCGCCTTGAGATATTCGTCTTCGCTCAGCAGCTGGCGATCCTCGAGCGGGGTCAATCCCGGCTCGAGCACGACATAGCTCTCGAAATAGAGAATGCGCTCGAGCGCCTTGAGTGTCATGTCGAGCAACAGCCCGATACGCGAGGGCAGCGACTTGAGGAACCAGATGTGGGCGACCGGCGCCGCCAGCTCGATGTGACCCATGCGCTCGCGCCGCACGCGCGAGAGCGTGACCTCGACCGAGCATTTCTCGCAGATGATGCCCTTGTACTTCATGCGCTTGTACTTGCCGCACAAGCACTCGTAGTCCTTGATCGGACCGAAGATGCGCGCGCAGAACAAGCCGTCGCGTTCGGGCTTGAAGGTGCGATAGTTGATGGTCTCCGGCTTCTTGATCTCGCCGTAGGACCACGACAGAATCTTCTCCGGGCTCGCAATCGAGATGCGGATCTGGTCAAAGACCTGAGCCGGCACCTGCGGGCTGAAAAGATTCATGAGCTCTTGATTCATAGGTCTCTCCGTTTCAGACGACGGATGACGGACCGCCGACGACAGCTAGCTGCCGCCATTTTCCTGTCCGTCCTTCCCGCGTCCGCCTCCTGTCCTTGATGACTATTCCGCCGCTTCCGCGCTCTCGCCGCCGGGGGCTTGCCGCTGCTGCTTCGAATTGTGCAAGTCGACGTTGAGGCCGAGCGAGCGCATCTCCTTGACCAGCACGTTGAACGATTCCGGAATACCGGCCTCGAACGTGTCGTCGCCGCGCACGATCGCCTCGTAGACCTTGGTGCGGCCGGCGACGTCGTCCGACTTCACCGTCAGCATCTCTTGCAGCGTATATGCTGCACCGTAAGCCTCGAGCGCCCACACCTCCATTTCGCCGAAACGCTGGCCGCCGAACTGCGCCTTGCCGCCCAGCGGCTGCTGGGTGACGAGGCTGTAGGGCCCGATCGACCGGGCGTGGATCTTGTCGTCGACGAGGTGATGCAGCTTCATCATGTAGATGTAGCCGACGGTCACCTCGCGATCGAACGCCTCGCCGGTTCGCCCGTCAAAAAGCGTCACCTGACCGGAATGATCGAGCCCGGCGAGATCGAGCATCTTCTCGATGTCGGCCTCCTTGGCGCCGTCGAACACCGGGGTCGCGATCGGCACGCCGTGACGCAAGTTGCTCCCGAGCTCGACAAGCTCCTGCTCGCCCAGCGATTTGATGGTCTCGTCGTCGCCGTAGATCTTCTTGAGCGTGTCCTTCAACGGGCGGGTGTCGCGCTTGCCGTAGTAAGCGTCGACCGCCTGTCCGATCCTCAATCCGAGGCCGGCGCAGGCCCACCCGAGATGGGTCTCCAGGATCTGTCCGACGTTCATTCGGCTGGGAACGCCCAAGGGATTGAGCACGATGTCGACCTGCGTGCCGTCTTCGAGGAACGGCATGTCCTCGACCGGCACGATCTTCGACACCACGCCTTTGTTGCCGTGGCGGCCGGCCATCTTGTCGCCGGGCTGGATCTTGCGCTTCACCGCCACGAACACCTTGACCATCTTCATCACGCCGGGCGGGAGCTCATCGCCGCGCTGCAGCTTCTCGACCTTGTCGAGGAAGCGCTGCTCGAGTCCTTTCTTCGACTCGTCGTACTGTTTGCGGATGGCCTCGATCTCGGTCATCAGCTTGTCGTTCGGCGAGGCGAACTGCCACCACTGCGAGCGCGGATATTCCTCGAGCACCGCGCGGGTGATCTTGGAATCCTTCTTGAAGCCCTTGGGACCGGCGATGCCCTGGCGGCCCTCCAGCAGCTCGGCCAGGCGGCCGTAGACGTTGCGGTCGAGGATCGCCTGCTCGTCGTCGCGGTCCTTGGCCAGCCGCTCGATCTCCTCGCGCTCGATGGCGAGCGCGCGCTCGTCCTTCTCCACCCCGTGGCGGTTGAACACGCGCACCTCGACCACCGTGCCCTGCACGCCGGGCGGCACGCGCAGCGACGTGTCGCGCACGTCGGAGGCCTTCTCGCCGAAGATCGCGCGCAAGAGCTTCTCCTCCGGCGTCATCGGGCTCTCGCCCTTGGGCGTGATCTTGCCGCAGAGGATGTCGCCGGCGCGCACCTCCGCGCCGATATAGACGATGCCCGCCTCGTCGAGATTTTTCAGCGCCTCTTCCGAGACGTTCGGGATATCGCGGGTAATTTCCTCGGGCCCGAGCTTGGTGTCGCGCGCCATCACCTCGAACTCCTCGATGTGGATCGAGGAGAAGACGTCGTCCTTGACGATGCGCTCGGAGAGCAGGATCGAGTCCTCGAAGTTGTAGCCGTTCCACGGCATGAACGCGACCAGCACGTTGCGGCCGAGCGCGAGCTCGCCGAGCTCGGTCGAAGGACCGTCGGCGATGATGTCGCCCTTCGTCACCAGATCGCCCATCTTCACCAGCGGACGCTGGTTGATGCAGGTGTTCTGGTTCGAGCGCTGGAACTTCATCAACCGATAGATGTCGACGCCCGGCTTGGTGGGGTCGGATTCCTCCGTGGCGCGCACGACGATGCGGGTGGCGTCGACCTGATCGACGATACCGGTGCGCCGCGCCGCGATCGAGGCGCCGGAGTCGCGCGCCACCACGCCCTCCATGCCGGTGCCGACGAACGGCGCCTCGGAGCGAACGAGCGGCACCGCCTGGCGCTGCATGTTGGAGCCCATCAACGCGCGGTTGGCGTCGTCGTTCTCCAGGAACGGAATCAGCGCCGCCGCCACCGACACGAGTTGTTTCGGCGACACGTCCATGAAATCGACCTTGTCGGCCGGAACCATCTGCACGTCGCCGGCGTGGCGGCATACGATCATGTCCTCGGTGAAGCGCCCGCGGTTGTCGATCGGCGCGTTCGCCTGCGCGACCGTGTAACGGCCTTCCTCCATCGCCGAGAGGTAGACCACCTCGTCGCTGACGCGGCCGTCCTTGACCTTGCGATAGGGCGTCTCGACGAAGCCGTACTTGTTCACCCGCGCATAGGTGGCGAGCGAGTTGATGAGGCCGATGTTGGGGCCTTCCGGCGTCTCGATCGGGCAGATGCGCCCGTAATGGGTCGGGTGCACGTCGCGCACCTCGAAGCCGGCGCGCTCGCGCGTGAGGCCGCCGGGCCCGAGCGCCGAGAGCCGCCGCTTGTGCGTGATCTCGGAGAGCGGGTTGGTCTGGTCCATGAACTGGCTGAGCTGCGAGGAGCCGAAGAACTCGCGCACCGCCGCCGCCGCCGGCTTGGCATTGATCAGGTCCTGCGGCATCACCGTGTCGATATCGACCGACGACATGCGCTCCTTGATCGCGCGTTCCATGCGCAGGAGCCCGATGCGATACTGATTTTCCATCAGCTCGCCGACCGAGCGCACTCGCCGGTTGCCGAGGTGATCGATGTCGTCGATCTCGCCTTTGCCGTCGCGCAGATCGACCAGCGTGCGGATCACCGCGATGACATCGTCTTTGCGCAGCACCCGCATGGTATCGGGCGCATCGAGGTCGAGCCGCATGTTCATCTTGACGCGGCCCACCGCCGAGAGGTCGTAGCGCTCGGAATCGAAGAACAGCGACTGGAACATGTTCTGCGCGGTGTCGAGCGTCGGCGGCTCGCCCGGACGCATGACCCGATAGATGTCGAACAGCGCGTCCTCACGCGTCATGTTCTTGTCGACGCTGAGCGTATTGCGGATGTAGGCGCCGACATTGACGTGGTCGATGTCGAGCAGCGGCAGTTCCTTGTAGCCGGCGTCGTTGATCGCTTTCAGGCTCTTCTCGGTGATCTCCTCGCCCGCTTCGGCGTAGATTTCGCCGGTCTTCGGGTTGACGAGATCTTCCGCGATATAATGACCGACCAGCTCCTGGTCGGTCATGCGCAGCGCCTTGAGGCCCTTCTCGCCGAGCTGGCGCGCCTGGCGCACGGTGAGCTTCTTGCCCGCCTCCAGCACGACCTTGCCGGAGTCGGCGTCGACCAGATCGTTGATCGCCTTGTAGCCGCGGAAGCGATTGGAATCGAACGGCACGCGCCAGCCGTCCTTCTGCCGCTTATACATCACCTTGCGGTAGAAGGTGTTGAGGATTTCCTCCGCATCCATGCCGAGCGCATAAAGCAGCGACGTCACCGGGATCTTCCGGCGCCGATCGATGCGCGCGTAGACGATATCCTTGGCGTCGAACTCGATGTCGAGCCAGGAGCCGCGATAGGGGATGATGCGCGCGGCGAACAAAAGTTTGCCCGACGAATGGGTCTT
>WNFX01005253.1_pt1 | contig 15177 bp, 16 predicted proteins | sample 5400111 | NCBI WGS metagenome assembly WNFX01 (sample SAMN13153363, study PRJNA577476) | soil metagenome | isolation source: 40 cm soil or saprolite under grassland replicate 1 | place: USA:California | collected 2016-06-15 | reverse complement strand
CACCGACTACCGGCCCGACAGCACCGACTACCGGCCCGACAGCACCGACTACCGGCCCGACAGCACCGACCACGGGCCGCTGGGGTATCCCGACGAGGGAACCATCGGCCGCCCGACCGAGTTCACCCCCCTGGCCCCCCCGGAGGGGGGGAACGGGCCCGGCGGCGTCATCCCGGCAACGGCCGAAGAGAGCGCCGGGGCTGACCCGGATGACGGGCTGCCGCGGCGGGTCCGCCAGGCCAGCCTGGCCCCGCAGCTTCGCGAAACCCCTGCCCGTCCCGGTCCCTCCGCGGACCTCGGGGTCCTCGCCGAGCCGCCGCCAACCGAATGGTCGGCCGCTGAGCGCGAGCGGTCGCCGGAGGAGACCCGCGTCGCTATGTCAGCCATCCAGCGCGGCTGGGAGCGGGGCAGGTCGGTCTTCGACCCCGCCGGCGGCAACGGCGACAGCACCGGTGAGCCGGGGGCGGCAACCGGAGGCCCCGACGGCACAGATGCGGCAGCCGCGACGGATGCCATAGCATCCGTGGAGGTGAACCCCGTGGATGCCGGCCCAGACCCCTCCGGGCAGGCCGCGGACACGGGCATCACCGCCGACTCCGCAGCCGGCCGGACGGACGCGGGCGGCGCGGGTGCCAGCACGCACCGCACCAAAGACTGACCAGGGGGAACGACGTGGGCGACGCGGAGCGGCTGGCGGGTTCAGGCACCGGCACCGATGCCGATCTGGGCTGGCTCCTTGACGATCTCGTCACCCGGGTCAACCAGGTCGACAAGGCCCTCATCCTCTCCCGCGACGGCCTCGCCATCGGGGCCTCGAAGGGCTTCAACCGCGAAGATGCCGAGCACCTGTCCGCCGTGGCGGCGGGCTTCCAGAGCCTCGCGCGGGGCGCCGGCCAGCACTTCGGCGGCGGCCGCATCCGCCAGACCATCGTCGAGATGGACAACGTCTTCCTGTTCGTGACCGCGGCCGGCGAGGGAAGCTGCCTGGCCGTGCTCAGCCCGGCCACCGCCGACGTGGGTCTCATCGCCTATGAGATGGCGATCCTGGTCAAGCGCGTCGGGCCGCATCTGTCGGTGCTTCCCCGGCCCGCGGCGGCCGGGGACGGGGCGGGATGAGCGGCCATGGCCCTACCCGAAGACCGCTGGCTCGATCAAGAAGCAGGACCTGTGGTCAGGCCCTATGCGCTGATCGGCGGCAGGACCCGGCCGGCCGGGGAAGCGCTGGACGTGATCGCGATGATCATCGCGGTGCGGGGAATGTCCTACGATCCGGTGGACCTGGAGCCGGAGCACCTCTCGGCGCTGCGGCTGTCCTCGCTCCCCATCTCGGTGGCTGACCTCGCGGCGGACCTCGATCTCCCCCTAGGAGTGGTCCAGATCCTACTCAGCGACCTGCGGGAACGCTCCCTCATCACCATTCACCACCCCATCCCACCGGCCAGGCTGCCCGATCCGCAGATTCTCAAGGAGGTCGTCGATGGCCTACGCCGGCTCTGACGACCGGGCAGGCGTACCGGTCAGCATCAAGATCCTCATTGCCGGAGGGTTCGGGGCAGGCAAGACCACCCTGGTCGGCTCGGTGACCGAGATCCGCCCGCTGCGCACCGAGGAGCCGCTGACCGCGCCGGGCAGGCACGTGGACATGCTGAACGGGGTGGAGCGCAAGAGCACTACCACCGTCGCCCTGGACTTCGGCCGGATCACCATCCGGCGGAACCTGGTCGTCTACCTGTTCGGGACGCCGGGCCAGGAACGGTTCTGGTTCATGTGGGACGAGCTGGCGCGCGGCGCGCTCGGCGCGGTCGTGCTCGCGGACACCCGGCGCCTGGCCGACTGCTTCCCCTCCGTTGACTACTTCGAGAAGCACCACGTCCCGTTCGTCCTCGCGGTGAACTGCTTCGACGGTGCGCGCCGCTACAACCCGGAGGCCGTCCGGTCCGCGGTCGACCTCGACCCGGATGTCCCGATCGTCCTCTGCGACGCCCGCCAGCCGACGTCGGGCCGGGATGTCCTGATCGCACTGGTGGAGCACGCGATAGCCACGATCCGGCGCAGCACCGAACTGTCGGCCGAGGCCGTGACTCCCTGACCCTTACCGGGCCAGGGCCCGATGGGCCCCGGCCCGCCGGTCAGGGCTACTCCTCGGGCAGCTCGGTCATGAGGTCGGGCGAGGTCTCCATGCCCGACTGCCACACCGACCTGGCGATGATCTTGGTCGGGTCGGCGCGGTGGCGGTAGCGGTAAGCGACCTCCTTGCCCTCCTCCAGCAGACCCTCCGACAGGGTGGTCGGGTTCAGGCCGAGCGCCAGGAACTGGTCGTTGCGCACGATCAGGTCGTTTTCCTCCGCCTCACGCCGCGGGTTCGGCAGGTAGGCGATCTCGGCGCCCATCGCGTCGGCGATCATCTTGGCCAGGTCGAGAAGCCGGTGCGTCTCGGTCATCTGGTTGAGCACGCGCGGACGGGCCGGGTCCTCGGGCGGGTTGGTGATCGCGATCTCGATGCACCGGACCGTGTCGCGGATGTGGATGAACGCGCGGGTCTGGCCGCCGGTGCCGTGCACGGTCAGCGGGTGCCCGATCGCGGCCTGCATGAGGAACCGGTTCAGGACGGTGCCGTAGTCGCCGTCGTAGTCGAACCGGTTGATCAGCCGCTCGTCCCGGCTGGTCTGGCCGGTCTGGGTGCCCCACACGATGCCCTGGTGCAGGTCGGTGATCCGCAGCCCGTCGTTCTTGGCGTAGAACGAGAACAGCAGCTGGTCCAGCGTCTTGGTCAGGTGATACACCGAACCGGGATTGGCCGGGTGCAGGATCTCCCGCTCCAGCTCGCCATCGGGCGTGGGCACCTTCACCGTCAGGTAACCCTCGGGGATCGGGGCGGTGCCGGACCAGCCGTAGCCGTAAACGCCCATGGTGCCCAGGTGCACGAGGGAGGCGTCGCTCCCGGTGGCCACCAGCGCCGTCAGCAGGTTGTGCGTCGCCCGCACGTTGTTGTCGACGGTGTAGCGCTTGGCGCGTGTGTTCCGCATCGAGTACGGCGCCGCCCGCTGCTCGGCGAAGTGCACGATCGCGTCGGGCCGGATGTCCTCGAGCACCGCCACCAGCCGGTCGTACTCGGTCGCCAGGTCCAGGTTGATGAAACCGACCTCACGCCCCGACACCTCACGCCACACCCGGATCCGCTCACCGGTCGGGCGGATCGGCGTCAGCGAATCCACCTCAAGCTCGACGTCGATCTTCCGGCGGCTCAGGTTGTCGATGATGGTGATGTCATGGCCGCGGTCCGACAGGTAGAGCGTGGTCGGCCAGCCACAGAAACCATCGCCGCCGAGAACCAGAACGCGCATTCGGACTCCCATCGTGTTCTGCCAACAACAAGAACGCCCGCGACCGCCGCCCCACGGGCGGGAGCCGGCCTCGATATGCGCCGGCTCAAGCCACGGCGTCCCGTAGGCGGTTAGTGTACCGGGGATATCCCTGGTGAAACCCCCCCATGGGATTAGCGGCCGGTACCGGGGCCACTTGCTGGGGGAAGTCCTGGTCCAGGAACGCCATGCGGGCGTGAGGTACGCCGGTCGGAGCTGGCCCGCCGGCGTATCCGGCGGCGGTCAGGACGGGGCATGCTCCTCATCGCCGAATTCCTGGCCGGGCGTGTGCCCCGCAGCCACGTCGCCGGCGGAATCCGCGCGGCGAGGGCTGCCTTCGCCATAGCCAGGGCCGGCTAACCCGGCCACGGCGGGGGTCGCAGCCCGCTCGCCGGCGGTGACACCGCTCCGCGGGGCCGCCTGGGCACCAGCCCGTGGCCGGCCTGGGCCGCTTCCGGCCCGGCCACGCCGGCGGACGTGGCTGACGACCCGGCGGGCATGCCGGATATAGGGGGCGATTTCCGCCCGGAACTTCTGCGCGTTGTGGCTGCTCAGGTCGATCTCATACGGCCTGCCGTCAACCTCGAACCGCAGCGTCTCGCTTGCCTCGGAGGCATCCAGGTCATCGATCAGGTGGACATGAATCTTCTTGGTCATATCCGCCCTCCGGGAGCCTGATATGTGTGATTTGCCGGTACCTATGGTAACGAAGGGACGGTGGCCATCACGGTATTGCCACGTTATTGCCTCTGAATTGCCCTAGCTTGCTGAAGTTTTGCCCCAGTCGGTGGCCGGTCAGCGGGCCCGCCCGCACCACCCGGAGGGAGGCAGGTGCCGCACCACGGGATTGTCGATCTGGCCGTTGCCCGTTCGTGTAGGAGGTGAGAGGAAACGCCTGCGAGGGAGCACCAGATGAAGAACTACCTGCTCAGCGTGTACCAGCCCGAGGGAACCCCGCCCCCGCCCGATGTCCTGGAGAAGATCATGCATGAGCTCGGCACGCTCCGGGACGAGATGAAGACAGCCGGCGCGTGGGTCTTCTCCGGGGGCCTGAACGCCCCGAGCACGGCCACCGTGCTGCGGTTCGACGGCGGCGACGTGCTCATGACCGACGGCCCGTTCACCGAGGGCAAGGAGTACCTCGGCGGATTCACCATCGTCAAGGCACCTGACCTCGACTCCGCGCTGGAATGGGGCCGCAGGCTCGCCCGGGTGGCCACCCTGCCGATCGAGGTGCGGCCGTTCGTGGACGAGGCCGGGGACTGACATCTTGCATGTCCGCCGTCGGCGCCTGGGAGATCGACCGGGTATTCCGCGAGGAATACGGCCGCGCCGTGGCCGTCCTGGCCCGCCACTTCGGTGACATCGACATCGCCGAGGAGGCGGTCCAGGACGCGTTCACCGTGGCGGTGCAGCGGTGGCCGGCCGCCGGGCTCCCCCCGAGCCCGGCCGGCTGGATCATCACCACCGCCCGCAACCGCGCGGTTGACCGTCTCCGCCGGGAGGCGTCCCGCGAGGACCGGCACGCCCAGGCCGCCCTGCTGCATGCCCGCGGCGATCCGCCGGAGGAGGGTTCCGTGCATGACGACCGGCTGCGCCTGATCTTTACCTGCTGCCACCCCGCGCTCGCCACCGGCGCACAGGTGGCACTGACGCTGCGGCTCCTGGGGGGGCTCACCACCGCGGAGATCGCCCACGCCTTCCTGGTGCCCGAGCCAACCATGGCCCAGCGGCTGGTCCGCGCCAAGGGCAAGATCCGCGACGCGAGGATCCCCTACCGGGTGCCGACCGAGGCCGATCTGCCGGACCGCCTGCGGGCCGTGCTGGCCGTCGTCTACCTCATCTTCAACGAGGGCTACACGGCGAGCTCGGGCGACCGCCTGACCCGCGAGGACCTCTGCGCCGAGGCCGTCCGGCTCGGGCGGCTGCTGGCCGGGCTCATGCCCGACGAAGGCGAGGTCGCCGGGCTGCTCGCCCTCATGCTGCTGATCGAATCACGCCGGCCCACCCGTACCACCGGCGATGGCGGCCTCGTGCTGCTGGCCGACCAGGACCGGAGCCGGTGGGATCACGGCCTCATCGCCGAAGGCCAGGCCATCGTCCGGCGGTGCCTGCGGCGCAGCCAGCCCGGGCCCTACCAGATCCAGGCCGCGATCAACGCGGTGCACAGCGACGCACCGTCGGCAGCGGCGACGGACTGGGGGCAGATCCTGCAGCTGTACGACCAGCTGGTGGTGATCGCCCCGGGGCCGGTGGTGGTGCTCAACCGCGCGGTGGCGGTCGCCGAGGTCGAAGGGCCCGGGGCGGCCCTCACCCTCGTGGACCGCCTTGACCTGCATGACTACTACCTGTTCCACGCCATCCGGGCCGACCTGCTCCGGCGCCTGGGCCGGGATGGCGAGGCGGCGCTGGCGTACGAGGCGGCGATCGCCCGCGCCGGGAACGCCGCCGAGCGTGACTTCCTGGAGCGCAGGCTCGGAGAAGTCACGGGGCCAGCTTCACCACGGTGACGAAGAAGTTGTCGATCTGCCGGATGACCTCCATGAAGGTCTCGAAGTCCACCGGCTTGCTGACGTAGGCGTTGGCGTGCAGGGCGTAGCTGCGCAGGACGTCCTGCTGGGCCTGCGACGTGGTCAGGATGACCACCGGGATGACCTTGAGCACCGGATCGGCCTTGAGCTCGGCGAGCACCTCCAGGCCGTCCAGCCGCGGCAGGTTGAGGTCGAGCAGGATCAGCCCCGGCCGGGGCGCGTCGGCGTAGCTGCCGGTCCGGCGCAGGAACTGCAGCGCCTGCTCGCCGTCGGTCACCACGTGCAGCACGTTGCGCAGCTTGTGGTGCTCGAACGCTTCCCTGGTCATCAGGACGTCCCCCGGGTCGTCCTCGACCAGCAGCACATGCACTGCCTGGCACTCGCCGTGTTCAGTCATGGGCATCGGCATCCTCGGGCCGTGCGGGCAGGGTGAAGCAGAAGCGGGCGCCGGACGTGACCGTCGTATCGAGCCAGATGCGGCCGCCGTGGTATTCAATAATCTTCCGGCACATGGCCAGGCCGATGCCCGTTCCCGGATACGCCGCACGGTCGTGCAGCCGCTGGAAGATCACGAAGATCCGCTCCGCGTACTCGGCCGGGATCCCGATGCCGTTGTCGCTGAACGAGAACAGCCACTGCTCTCCTTCCCGGCGCGCCGACACCGAGATGCGGGGCGCCTGCTCTCCGGCGAACTTCAGCGCGTTGCTGAGCAGGTTCTGGAACACGGCGGTGAGCAGCGAGGTCTCCCCCAGCACCACCGGCAGGTCGCCTACCTCGATCGTGGCGTGCGAGGCCCTGACCGCCGGGCCGAGGTTCGCCCAGGCCTGGGCGAGCAGGACGGCGCAGGAGACCTCCTCCCGCCGCTCGGCCGTCCGCCCCACCCGGCTGAACGCCAGCAGGTCGTTGATCAGCTGCTGCATGCGTTTGGCGCCGTCGACGGCGAGCTCGATGTACTGGTCGGCCTTGTCGCCCAGCCGGCCCGCGTAGCGGCGCTGCAGCAGCTGGCAGAAGCTTGCCACCTTCCGCAGCGGCTCCTGCAGGTCATGGGAGGCCACGTAGGCGAACTGCTCGAGTTCCGCGTTCGACCGCTGCAGGTCCTCGGTCCGGGCCTCCAGGCTCGTGTGCGCCGCACGGACGGCGGACAGTTCCGCCAGGATCCGCTCGCGCATGCGGTTCACGTCGATCCCGACGGTGCGCACCTCCTGCGGGCCGCCGGGGTCGACATGGTGCGTGAAGTCACCGTCAGCCACCTTGCGGGCGTCGGCGGCAAGCCGGGACAGCGGCTGGATCACCGATATCTCGAGGCTGAACGCGAGGACGATCAGGATGACCAGCAGCGAGACCCCGATGCCGAGGCAGATCGCGTTGAGCGTCGTCGCGGAACCGTTCAGCCCGGCGACGGCTTGCCTTCGCTCGCTGGTCAGGTCGGCCTGGAGGCCGCCCAGTGCGGAGCGGAGGGCGTCGAACTCGGCCTTTCCCTGGTTGGTCGTCGCGCCGGTGACGGGCTTCCCGGTGGCACGCACCTGCCTGATGGTCGGCTCCGCGTAACGCGCCCGCCAGATGCCGGCCCGGGCAGTCACCTGAGTGAGGTCGGCCGCCCCGGCCGGGTTGCTGGTGAGCAGACGGCGCAGGGCGCTGACCTGCCGCCGCTCCTGGGCGAGGCCACCGGTGTACGGGGCCAGGAAGGTGGGCCGCGCGCTGAGCGCGTAGCCGCGGACCCCGGTCTCCTGGTTGAGGTAAGCGACACCCAGCTGCGAGGTGCGGAACGCCGCAGGGTCGATCTTGTTCACCACCCGGTCACGGGCGCTGGCCAGGTTGGCGAGCGCCGTACCGCCGACCACGATCGCCGCCAGCGAGAACAGCGTGACGATCACAAAGCCCACCAGGAAGGTCCGCCTCAGCGGCCAGCCCCCGGCCAGTCGTGCTGCCATGGCTCGGGCGCGGGTGGTCGCGACCACCTCGGCGCCGGTGCCCGGCCCGGTCCCCGCCGGCGCGGCTCCGGGGCGCGGCCCGGTCTCAGCCAGCCCGGCGCCTGCCCCCGGCCCGGTGACGCTCAGCTCGTGGCCCGCGTCCTGCTCGAAGTCAGCCAGCTCAGCGTCGGGGTCCGGGTCGATCCCAGCCGGCCCGGCGCCGGTATCGGCCGCCGTGCCCGCGGCGCCGGCATCCGGCCCGGTCCCGCCGGCCGAGGTCGGCCCGCCCTCGCCGGCGTCGGCGCCGCCCGGAACAGGGGCGGCGTCGGGCCGGCCGGTCATCCGTCAACCAGGGAGGAGAATCCCAGCGCCAGCACGGCCAGGTCGTCGTCCAGATCGCCCCCGTTGAGCTCGCGCACATGGCCCACGAGCCATCCGAGGAGGTGCTCATCACGCTGCTTGCGTTCCGGCGGTCGCATGACCTGTGTGCTTCCCAGGAACGCCTGAATGATGTCGGTCAGCCCCTCACTCCCGAGCCGCTCGGGACCTTCGCCGATCCGGCCCTCGACCAGCCCGTCGGTGTACATGACCATGGACCAGTTGTCGCCGAGCGCCACCTCTCTGCTCGGCCAGTCCCGCGCATGCGAGATACCGGGGGGCGGGCACACGGGCGCCGCCAGTTCCCGCACCCCGCCGGGCGTGATCAGCAACGGCTGCGGATGACCGGCCAGATGCAGCCGCCCGCGGGAACGGTCGGGCGCGATCGACAGCATGCACAGCGTGGCGAACAGCCGCTCCTCGTGGCGCTCATGCTCCAGCACCTGCTGGACCGCCGACAGGACGTCGGCCATCGGCCGGCCGGCCAGCACCATGGTGCGCCAGGCCACCCGCAGGCAGACGCCGAGAGCCGCTTCTTCCGGGCCGCGCCCGCAGACATCCCCGACCACCGTGTGCACCCAGCCGTCGGCCGCCTCGACAACGTCGAAGAAGTCCCCGCCGAGCAGCATCTGCCCCCCGCCGGGCCGGTATTGCGTTGCCACCGTCAGCCGCGGGTCTGACAGCAGCGGAGAAGGCAGCAGGCCGCGTTCGAGCCGGGAGTTCTCCCGCGCGTAGATCTGTGCCTCACGCAGCTGGCGCTGGACCTCTTCCGAGCGCAGGCGCTCGATCGCATAACGGATGACCCGGTTCAGCAGTGCCCCGTCGACCTGGCCCTTGACCAGGTAATCCTGTGCTCCTGCCCGCACTGCCTCCGCCCCGAGGTGCTCGTCGGCCACGCCCGTCAGCACGACCACGGCCAGCTGGGGCATGTGCTCGGCCAGCCAGCGCACTCCCCGCAGCTCCTGTAGCTCCCCGGTGTCGGGCAGGCCCAGATCGAGCAGCACACACGTCACGTCGGGCAGGAGCGACTTCGCCTCGGCCAGGGACCGCGCCCGGCGCAGGGCGATGGGGGCGGCCGCGTCCAGCAGGAGTTCCTCGACCAGCAAGGCATCGGCGTCATCGTCCTCGATGAGCAATACCTGCGTAGGGCCGGGCGCGGTGGCCTGGTGCGCCGTGGCCTTCCTGGCATCCTGAGTCACCATCTGACCCTGTCCGCGATTTTCGTGAGCATCAGTCCTGTTCAACAGGTTGGGTTCGGCCAGCATAGTTGGCCGGATAGGTCCAGCACCGCTATCACGCCGAACGTGCGTGCACTCACAAACTCCCTGGCGGTTGGCCCTGCTGTGGGCCACACCGAAGCCCGCGCCAGGTCGGTAGCCTGCGTCAAATCTAGACCAGGCGGACACCGTGTTAACACCCAAGGATGGAGCAGGACGCTGCGGGTAAGGCCTTACGGTCCTGGCCGGCGGGACCAACGGCGGGTTCACTGACCAGGAGCGCTTGACAAACGCTTCCTCTTGCTTGGTATAGTTAGCAAAACGGAAGATGCCAAGAAGGAGTAGCCATGACCGAGACCCGTTACCCCGGGCAGGAACTGCAGGACGAGATCCTCAAGACCGTCCGCAAGAGCCAGGAGGCCGTTGTCGACGCGATCAAGGCCTGGGCCGACACCGTCCAGTCGATCGTGCCGAAGCTGCCCGCCGTGAGCGTGCCGCTCGCCGACAAGCTCCCGAAGCCGGAAGATGTCGTGGCGAACGCCTACGACTTCGCCGAGCAGTTGCTGGCCGGCCAGCGCAAGTTCGCGGAGGACATGCTCCACGCGACCGCGCCGCTGACGCAGGGCAAGAGCAACGGCCACGCCACGAGGACCGCTGCCGCGGCCAAGTGACGTCACGTGGGCGGCGGGTCCGGGAATGCCCGGGCCCGCCGTTCGCACGTCCTGCTCACTATGCTGAGCACGCAGCGACAATGCACGGGCCATTGAGCGAGGAACTGCCATGAGCGATCCGTGGGAGGCGCAGCGCGAGGCGCTCGGCTCCTTCATTCGCGCCCAGCGGAAGATGGCCAACCTCTCGCTCCGGCAGCTCGCCGAGCTGACCAGCCTGTCCAACCCCTACCTCAGCCAGCTCGAGCGCGGGCTGCACCAGCCCTCGGTCCGTGTCCTCAAGCTGATCTCCGACGCCCTGAACGTGTCCGCCGAGACGCTGCTGACCGAGGCCGGCCTGATCACCCCGGCCAGCCCCGCCCCGGGCGAGACGGGATCGGCGAGCCCGCCGACCGAGGACGCGATCCGCGCCGACGAGCGCCTTTCCGAGGACCAGAAGTCCGCGCTCATCGCCGTCTACCGGAGCATGCTGCCGCCCGGGTAGCCCGATCGCCCACCTCAGCCCGCCCCCGGCGAGAGGGCATCGGACAGCGCTCCCGGACAGGCCCGGGCCGCGGCGCCCGCCCACTGGGCCGGCGCCGCCGGTGTCCCGCGGGCTCACCGGTGCTGGACGTGCCCGTAGATGTCCAGGTAGTCCTGGCCGGGCCGGCGCCCCATTATCCAGGGGTCGCTAGGCCCGGCTCACGATCCCCGGGACCGGGCTCAGCCCGCCGCCTCAGATGGTTGTGGCAGATGCCATACACCGTATATCGTCCGTCATGCACCGGAGCTGGTCAGATGCGCTCACCTGGGGACTGAATGGCTCAGCAGCTGGCACCGCTCACGGAGAAGCCGGAGAGCCTGACCCAGATCGTCTACCAGACCCTCCGCGACGCGATCATCAGCAAGCGCCTGCCCCCCGGCGAGCGCGTGTCGGAGGCAAGCCTCGCCCGGCAGCTGAGGGTGAGCAAGACCCCGGTCCGGGAGGCGCTGCTCAGGCTGCAGGCGATCGGCCTGGTCGAAGCCGACGGCGGCCGCGGCGGCCGGATCGTCCGCCCATCGGCCGATCTGATCCGGCACACCTACGAGGTGCGCGGCTCCCTGGAATCGCTCGCCGCGCGGCTCGCCGCGGAGCGGGCCACCCCGGTGCAGCGCAGCGAGCTGATCGAGCATGCCGCCGCCTCCCTCGGCGCCGCCCAGGGCCAGGACACCGATGGTTTCCGGCGCCACGACGGGGCGTTTCATGACCTGCTCGCCGCCGCCGCCGCGAATCCCTACCTGGCCCGGCTGATCGACAACGCGTACACGCTCACCGGGGCCGCACGGCAGCGCGACGTGCCCAGCGCGGGGGCCTCCGTGGACTGCGCCACCGGGCATATGCGGATCGCCGAGGCGATCGCCCGCGGCGACGGCGCCGCCGCGGCAGCAGAGGCCGCCGCGCACGTCGAGATGGTGGGCCTGCTCGTTCTGCAAACGTTCCTCGAGGCATCGGAGCCTGACACTTCTACCTTCACTGGATGACTGACTGAGAGGCCGAGAACTCATGAACGAAAACGACCACGGAGACCGACCGGGCAGACCTGGGGAGCCCGTGGACCCGCTGGGCCGGCGTCAGTTCCTCCGCGGCCTGGCCGGGGCGGGGGCACTGGCGGGCGCGGGCGGCCTGCTGGCCGCGTGCAGCTCGGGCTCGCCGTCACCGGCGGCGAGCAGCCCGGCGGCCACGGCGGCCAAGAAGCGGGGCGGCGCCCTGAAGGTGGGCCTCACCGGCGGCTCGGGCTCGGACACGCTCGACCCGCACAAGGGGCTCACCTATCTCGACACGGCCCGCGCGCAATCGCTCTACCAGCCGCTGCTGCAGCTGAACACCCGGGCGCAGTCCGAGTTCGTGCTCGCCGAAGAGATCAGCCCGCACGGGTCGACGTCGCAGTGGGTGATCCGGCTCCGGCCCGGCATCACCTTCCACGACGGGAAGCCGCTCACGGCCGACGACGTCATCTTCACGCTCAACCGGATCATCACGGGGAAGCTGACCGGCTCGACGCCGCTCGGGCCCATCGACGTGAAGGGCCTGAAGAAGCTCGACAAGCTCACCGTCCAGGTGCCGATGACCAGCCCCTACGGCAGCTTCCTCGACCAGCTGGCGTACTGGTACTACCTGTACATCGTGCCCGTCGGCTTCAACCCGGCCAAGCCGAACGGCACCGGGCCGTTCAAATACCAGAGCTTCACGCCGGGCCAGCGCAGCGTCTTCGTCAAGAACCCCAACTACTGGAAGTCGGGCCTGCCGTCGTTCAACGACGTCAACGTCCGGCAGGCGATGCGGCTGCTGGTGGGCCGCCCGCAGCTGATCGCCTCCGCGCTGGACGGGTTCGCGACCCCCGGCGCCGACGTCTCCTCCCCGTACGACCCCAACTACGACACCTCGCTGCGCCGGGACCAGGACATCCCGCAGGCGAAGTCCCTGCTGAAGAAGGCGGGGCACGAGAACCTCACGGTGCAGCTCGTCACCTCGCCCGTGGCCACCGGCACCGTCGCGATGTCCACCGTGCTCCAGCAGCAGGCCAGGGCGGCCGGGGTCACGATCAACCTGAAGCAGGTCGACCCGACCACCTTCTTCGGCCCCAACTACCTGCACTGGACGTTCTCGCAGGACTTCTGGAACTACTCGCCATACCTGGCGCAGGTGGCGCAGTCGCTGCTGCCGACGTCCCCGTTCAACGAGACACACTGGAGCCTGCCGCACTACATCGACCTGTACAAGCAGGCGAACGCCACGGCGGACGCGGCGGCCCGCAAGGCGATCGAGCACGAGATGCAGATGATCGACTTCACCCAGGGCGGGTACATCATCCCGGCCTTCATCGCCGCGCTCGACGCGTACAGCACCAAGATCACTGGGTACTCGGCCGCCCGGGTGGGCCAGCCGCTGTCCGACTTCGACTTCGAGCACTTCTCGTTCGTCTGACCGGCGAAAGGACTCATCCTTGGAATCCACACTGCTCGCCTCCGGCCTCGGCTTCCCGGAGGGCCCGGCGGTCATGGGCGACGGACGGCTCGTGCTCTGCGACGGCAACACCGGCGAGCTGCTGGCCTACGCCGGCGGCAGGGTGTCCACCTACGCCCGCACCGGCGGCTCGCCGTGGGGCACCGTGCTCGGCACGGACGGCGCCATCTACGTGACCCAGGGCGGCAACGTCCCGGGGAGCGGCGACACCAGCGCCGTGTCCGGCATCCAGCGGGTCATGCCCGACGGCACCGTGGAGCTGCTGTTCTCCGAGGTGGCCGACTACGAGCTGTACGGCCCGAACGACCTGGCCTTCGGTCCCGACGGGCGGCTGTACTTCACCGAGTCGGGGTCCGAAGAGGACTTCCGCTTCGACGTCCGCTCGCCCGGCAGGCTGTTCGCTGTCGCCCCGGGCGGCGCGGGCGAGATGCTGCTCGAGCTGCCGGGCGTCTACCCCAACGGGATCGCCTTCGACGCCAGCCAGCGGCTCTACTGGACCGAGTCGATGGCGCACCGGATCCGCCGGCTCGACGACCGCGGGGAGCCGGAGACGTTCTGCCAGCTCTCCGACGGGCACGTGCCCGACGGCATGGCCTTCGCCGCCGACGGCCGGCTGTTCGCCGCCACGACGATCTCCGGCGGGGTCACGGTGATCTCGCCGGACGGCGAGGTGCTCACCGAGATCCATCTCGATGAGCACACCACGAACTGCATCTTCGACGGCTCGGTGCTGTACGTGACCGCCACCAAGGTGCCGGATATCGAGGCGTCGCAGCGGACCGGGAGCTTCTGGCTCGTGCCGACCGACGCGACCGGGCTCGACCTGATTCCCGGGCGGCTGTAGGCGGGTACCGGCCGGTGATGAGAAGTTGTGCGAGCCCATCTAGGCTCAGCATGCGGTGGTGCTGGATGGGAGTGACGAGGCCGGATAGAACTCAAGGCGGAGCGAGTCGCTCTGGGCGATGAGGATCGCGCCGCCGTGGGCGATACTCCAGCCCTGCGGCAGCAGCAGGTACTTGCCGCCGGATTCGAGCAGAAGCTTCAGTCCGCTGTAACGGTAACCATAGGCGGTCCGCTGGCCGCGGCATTGTACCTCCGATACCCCTGGCTGATGCAGGCTGAGGCTTCGCTCGCTGTAGATCATAACGTTGGGCTGTGTCGATAGGACCGACGCAAAGTGGCGCGCCCGCGCTTGGCCGACGTCGGCCGCGTAATCGGTGGCAGCAGCGAAGAGGCTTATGCCTACCAGGGCAAACGCGATCATCCATTCCGTGGTTGCCGCCCAGGAGGACGCTGGTCCGTCGCGACTCCTCACCGGGAACGAGCGCCACAAGTGGACCGCATACGCGAGCAGCAGAACCCCTACGCCGAAGCCAACGGGCGCTGTGGCTGCGTACTGGTTCAGCGCGGTCCTGCCGACAAAGGTGAGGAGACCGCCGGTAATGGCCAGGGCAAGGCCGGCGGCCGCAATAGCCCAGATGAGGAAACGGCGCATTGCCTGGCGGGACTCGTCAGTGATGCGAAGGCGCAGGACGGCATTACCCCACAGCGCCAGCAGTGCGATGATCGCGACGACCGTGACCGGCACGAACAGCGCATCCACGCTGCGCATCAGGTAATCAGCGGTGCTGAAACCGAGCACCGTCGAGTTAACACCGAAGTAGCCGAAGAAGAAGTAAGCGTGCGCCCAGCCGAAATAGTAGAGCAGCGCGGTGAGCAAAGTCGTGGGCGCCACGATGCGGCCGAGGATCGTCGCCAGCCGTGACAGGTCGGGGCTGGCTTGCTCGGGTACGTGCCCAGGGGCCGGTGCCGGTCGCTGGCCGCTGGTGTCCTGGCCAGCATTGCCCGGCGGGGGTGCGGCGTGTGGAGCCGATGCGGGGCTCGCGCCCTCCTCGGTGGCGGTCACGGTGACGGTGTGTCGCTTGGGCCTGATGGGGCCGGAGTGTCGCCCGGTGACGTTGACTGATCGGTGCCGCCCGGTGACGTTGACTGCCCGGTGTCACCCGGTGACGTTGACTGCCCGGTGTCACCCGGTGACGTTGACCCATCAGTGCCACCCGGTGGAGGCGGTTGGTCCGAGGGGCAAGGATCCCCGGGGTTGCCGCTGGGATTTCCGAACAGGACGAGC
>WNFX01007851.1_pt1 | contig 15180 bp, 15 predicted proteins | sample 5400111 | NCBI WGS metagenome assembly WNFX01 (sample SAMN13153363, study PRJNA577476) | soil metagenome | isolation source: 40 cm soil or saprolite under grassland replicate 1 | place: USA:California | collected 2016-06-15 | reverse complement strand
TGTCTTCGCTTTGCTCGCGCTCTATCGCCTGGCGCCCTCGTCCGATCGTGCTCGTGGACGCGTCTCACTCGACTGGCTGGGCGCGGGAGCGTTCGCGGGCCTCCTCATTCTCATCACTGTCCTGTTGAATGCGCTCCGCGGTGACGCTGGCGTCTTCATTTTGGTTATAGCTGCGGTCGCCTTCCCCCTGCTTCTACTGGGTTTTTTGCGACAACAGTTTTCTACGGGCACGCCAATCGCCGAGTGGCGGCTGTTCCGCATTCGGTCTTATGCGGGCGCCACCGCGTACATCCTGCTGAGCAACCTGGTCATGTACACTATCATCCTCGCCGTCCCCTTCTTCGTCCGCGAAGTCCAGGGGAAAGGCAGCTTCACCGCCGGAACGCTGCTGGGTGCGGTTTCGGTCCCGGTCGCCCTGATCGCACCGATTGGGGGCCTTATTTCCGACGAGGCCGGGCGGCGTCCGCCGATCGTCGGCGGAAGCGTCCTTGTTGTCGCGGGCGTCACTGCGCTTCTGTTCGGGATAAGCAGCGATACGCCTTATCTGTTCCTCGCCTCAGTCCTTTTCGTCATCGGGGTTGGACTGGGATTCAGCGTCGGTCCCGCGAGCGCAGCCGCGATCGAATCGACGCCTGCTAACCTCGCCGGCACCGCGGCCGGTACTAACTCGATGATGCGCTATGTGGGCAGTATTATCGGCGCAGGCATCCTCGGCTCGGTTCTCAACACCAATGAAGCTGCGCCCGACGTGGACTTGTTCCGCCTCATCTTTGCCGTGCTGGTTGTCGTCGCCGTGCTGGGCGCGCTCTCGTCACTGCTGGTACATCGCTTCCCACGGACGCAGGAAGAGGCGCCCGCGATCCCATCAGTGCCCGCCCCAGCGGCTGCGGACTGGTAATCGAGCTGCGGTGCGCCGCAATGCCTGCGCCGCACCCCCCTAGGAGGCGGGTGCGGCGGTAAGGGCGAGCGCTCTTAAGCCCCGGGCGAGCGCCGACGAGCGTTCGGCTGGAGCCGTAGCACCATCAACGCGACGATGCCCGCAAGGATGCCTACGACTACTAACCAAACAAGGGGCGACGCGCCACCACCATCTTCGAGCGGGGAGCTACTGGGAAGCTCAAGGCCGGCCGCGACGCGAGACGGATTGTGCGCGCTGGTCGTGTCAATGGCCAGATCGTAGTGAAGATCGGCCGCCGTGCTGTTTACCTGAAGCTTGGTCAGCCACGCAGACTGCGGTACCCATGCGCCGCCGGCATCGGACCGAAGGTCAGCAAGCAGTGAGTCCGTCGCCTTTTCGCTGTGAGCAAGCGTGAGCCCTGCCTGGGGCCCCGGAAGGATAGCGGGCTTTGAATCGGTGAGCAGAAATACATCGGCGTCGACGCGGTCATCAGGCTGTTTGCCGAGTCCGAGGATGCGCAGCGGAACCCAGGGGTTCGAGGTGGGGATGGTGATGTGGACAGGCGTCCCGTCACCAAGCTGCTGCCCGCGCGCCGCCGCCGCTTCGCCGTCGAAGACCGCAGCGAGGAAGATCGGGCTGCGCCTCGCGTAAAAGTCGAGCACTTCGGGGGCGTCCGGCGATAGGCGGAAGCCGTGCTGCGTTGCCCAGGTCGCCACGTCCGGCCCGCCGCCCTTTAGGACCGTGATGTCGAGCGCGTCGATGCGCACCTGCTGCAACACCTCCGCAGACTGTGCCGCGGCGAACTCAAGGTCCAACGCCTTCACTTCGATGGGTTCGGTCTCTCTTACGAGCCGCTGAAGGGTCCAATCGCCGCCTCGTTCCACCTTGGATGGCACGCCGGGCAGAGGAATTAAGGTGCCAAACTCGCCGCCTCCGCCCTGGAACTGAAACGCCGTCACGTAATGTTCGACCCCTTCGTGGTAGCCGGCCAACGTGGTCGTGCGGCCAAGGTTTACGGCGCCGTTGGAGCCTATCAGGCCTGCGCACGCCGCTGCCGGGCTCGGGCTTTCGACCAACAGGCCTCCTGCGACCAGCAGGCAGACCGCTGGTAATATCGCTAACAGTGCTCGCATCGGTTTCCTCCTTGGATATCGCTGATATCACTAGGACGGAAGCGGACGCGATTTGGTTCCCCTTGAAAGCAGCGCCAGAGGCCGCCAAGCGCCGTTGGCGATTTACGCAGCCGTTGATACGGGCGTCCGATGCTCGCCCAGGAAGGCGAGCACGGTCGCGTTCACGTCTTCGGAGCTCTCTACCAGAAACCCGTGCCCGGCGCCCTCGAACTCCACCAACCGTGCGTCGGGAATGCCTTCAGAAAGGAGTCGCGCGTTGTGAGCCGGGATTACCCTGTCCGCCGTCCCTGTGAGCACCAGCGCGGGCGCCTTGATTTCGCCGAGCCGCCCGACTGTGTTGAAGCCAACGATGGCCATGAACTGTCGCTGAATCGCGTACATCGGCGCCATCAGATGGGCGTTCAAAAGCGCCCGACGGACCAGCTCGCCCTTGTTCTTGGCGATATAGTCCTCGCTGTAAAGAAGGGCCAGCCCAACCTCCAGCGCTTGCACGAGCGGCATCCCGGCCAACGATATTAATTGCTGAACCACCTCGGGTCCGGCGAACATCGCCGTTGGCCCGCCAGCCATGGTGCCGCCGAGCACTAGCGTTCGGACGCTTTCCGGATAACGAAGCGCGAGTTCCTGCGCGATCATCCCGCCTAAGGACATGCCGAATACGTGTGCCGGGCCAACACCCAGTTCGTCGAGCAGCGCCTGCGCATCGTCCGCCATCTGGCCGATGGAGTAAGGTTCGTTCGGCTTATCGCTCCGTCCCGCGCCTCGGTTGTCGAACGCGATCACCTGATACTCACGGCTGAAAGCGGGTACCTGCGCCCACCAGCCAGTCGTGTTCGCTCCGAGCCCCATGATCAGCAGGAGCGGCTCGCCCCTGCCGTGGACCTCATGGTAGAGATTGACCCCGTTTACTCGCGTGAACGCCATACCGCCGGTTCCTCCCGCTCTGGTTTTGCTAATGACTTGAACAATTGCGGCGGCTAAGCGTTACGGTCAAGTTAACGCATACTCGGTGGAGAATCGGGGTCAAAATTTTCTGGGCCTGCAGAGATCTATTTTATTCCCACCAACTCCACGTCAAAGATGAGAGTGGCATTTCCTGGAATAGTGGGTGCCTGCCCTTTCTCACCGTAGGCCAGAGCTGGCGGGATGATGAGACGTCGTTTGCCGCCCACCTGCATCGTGGAGAATCCCTCGTCCCAACCCTTGATTACACTGCCCTGACCGAGCGGAAACTCGAACGCGGTACGGCCTTCCTTGAATGAACTATCGAACAGCGTTCCATCCGACTGCAGCCACCCCGTGTACTCTGCGACGATCGTCTGGCCGGGCTGCGGCGTCGGCCCCGTCCCGGGCACAATTTCGAGATACTGCAGGCCGCTCGCGGTGATCACGGGCTCGCCGGCGACCGGAGGCGGCGTTGCCGCGGGGGCTGGCCGTGGAGTCTGGCCGGGCGCAAGTGTAGGTGTGGCTGTCGATGGTGTGACTGATGGCTGGCTGACCGCGCTCTCGCCACCACCGCCGCCGAGCACGGAGGCAAGCGTCAGACCCACGACTGCAATCAGGACCAGACCGATCGCGGCGGCAGTGAGCGTATACGGGCTGCTGAGAAAGTCCGGAAGATGTATCTCCGGGCCGACCAGCGCTCCGCTCTGCCGGGCCAGCTTCCGGTCATACTCAGCACGTCGCCGCGGATCGCTGAGCACGTCGTATGCACCTTTCATCTGTGCCCAGCGCGCCGCTGCCCGAGGCTTCCGGCTGACCGCAGGGTCGTAGAGCCGAGCAAGCCTTTGATACGATGCGTCGATCTCATCTGCGCCGGCTAGGCGATTGACCTGCAATATCGAGTAGTGGTCGCGTTCTTTGGACATGCTTCTACCGGTTACTAGGTTTGAGTGAAAACCATTGTATCGGAACGCCTGTCACGCGCCAGCATCGCGCCAGGCGTGGATTCATCGCCCGGTCGAACCATGACCACCGGTATCCCGGGACGTCGCGCTCAGCTCCACCGCCACCTCGATCGAGACCTTCTCTGCGTGGCTGATCACCATCTGCGCGATTCGGTCGCCGTCCTGCACTACATGCGGCTCACGGTGAGGGAGCGCGTACATCGTGACGAGCACCTCTCCCCTGTAGTCGCTGTCTACGGTCCCGAGGACGACGAGCACTCCCCGCGAGGAGAGGCCTGAGCGCGGCCGGATCTGCACATCCAGTCCAGATGCGAACTCCATCGCGAACCCAGTGGGGACTCGCACCGGTTCGGACCCGACCTCCATTGGCCGTTTTAGGCAAGCGTAAAGATCGTAGCCGGTCGACCCTTCCGTAGCACGCTGGGGAAGACGCGCGTTCGCGTGAAGCCGCTTGATCCGGATCCCTTGTTGGCTCAAATGTTCCGCCCGAGGACCCTATCTGCCAACGCCCGGCTCGCCTGGATCAGGGCTCGTCCCACGCGATCCTGGGGATCATCACGCGATCGAACTCCCGCAGTCGGTCAGGGCCAAGCTCCAGGATGCGATCGAGGCAGGGCCGCACATCACGCAGAAGCTGTTCAACATCCACACCAATTGTCACAGTCCTATAGGGCTCAAGAAGACGAGAGCCATCAGAAAGCAGATTAACGGCACCCTTGTAATTATCGCGCAAGACGTGATGAAAGCCGGCGGCCATCTTGATTATGCCCTGGTAAAAGTCAGCGAGCGTGCCCTCTTCGCCCTTGCTCCCCACTTCCCGCCAGACGTCCTCTAGTGTCTCGTGACAATCGTAAAAGCGCCAGCTGTTGAACTCCGCGATACCCTTCGCGAGCGCCTCTCGCGTGTCGCGGTCGAGATCTGTCAATGAAGGGCGGCCAGCCATCGCCACCAGTATAGGGGGCGGCGAAATCATGAGGTAGGAGCAGAAGAGCGCTCACGCCAATCTGGGCGCCTCGCCGAGTTGAAAGGAGCGCCTAGGAACCCTTCGTTTGAGGCGGCGCGCTGGCCCGCGGTGTGGTTAACGCCTCCGTGTATGATTGGCGAGAGATCCGACCGATGCAAGGCGAAGCACCAGGCAGTGCCGAGCTGCCTCCACCAGCGCTCGAGGAAGTCAGCAAAGGTGTATTTGCTTACGTGCAGCTCGATGGCAGTTGGGGCCTTAACAACACCGGGTTCATCGCCAGCGGGCAAAGTCTGATCGCCATAGATACCTGCTTCACCGAACGGCGGGCCCGCGCATTCCGGGACGCGATCCGGTCAGTGAGCGGCCTCCCGGTAAAGACATTGGTAAACACGCACCACCACGGGGACCACACGCACGGGAATTTCGTCTTCCGGGATGAGGCACTGATCGTCGGCCACGAGTTGGGCCGAAAGGAGGTTATCGAAACAGGCCTCGGGACGAAAGCTTTATTCCCGGGCGTCGACTGGGGAGAAATCGAAGTCGCCCCGCCGTTCGTGACCTTCGAGAACTGGATGGCGCTGTATAGCGACGACCTTCGCGTCGAACTAGTTTATGTGGGGCCGGCGCACACCACTAACGACATCCTAGTCTGGCTTCCGGAGCGGCGCATCGTCTTCACGGGAGACATCATCTTTAACGGCGGAACGCCGTTCGCGCTTATGGGGTCGATCGCCGGATGGCTGGAAGCTCTCGAACGGCTGCGATCCCTGGGGGCCGAACGCATCGTGCCGGGCCACGGCCCCGTGTGCGGCCCGGACGCGATCGATGATGCGGTCGGGTACCTACGATTTGTCCAAGATATAGCTTCCAAAGGATACGAAGGGGGTCTCTCCCCGCTGGAAGCCGCCCGCGAGACGGACCTCGGTCGCTTCGCTGAGCTCCTTGATCCAGAGCGACTGGCTGGAAATCTGCACCGCGCCTACAGCGAACTCGGCGGTGAGCCGCGCGGCGTGGCGCTGTCGCTGCCCCAGGCATTCGCCGACATGGTCGCCTATAACGACGGCCAGATGCCACGCTGCCTGGCGTAGCTCTCCTGCTGTCCTACTTCAGCCGATAAATCTCGATGGTCTCGAGGATGGGTGCCCGTTCGGAGAGGTGCGCGCGGATGAGTTGGATCTCACCCACTGACAGAGGGGGGCCGGCGCCTTCCTCGCGCGATCGTGAGACCGCCTCCTTGAGCTGAGGAAGCCCGTCGTTCGAGGTGAAGCGCGCTACGCTGATGTGGGGTAAGAAGTGCGGCCCGTCGAACTGATAGCGCACGAGACTTGGAATAGCTTCAAGCAGCCGTCCGTTTAGGTCACGCACCGGGAGGGCGTCCCACACCTCGGCGAACACAACCTCAGGGAAGGCGGCAGCAAGCCCAATTCGCGCTTCGAACGGCGGCTGACGAGCGAATACGTGGCGGGCGGCCTCAGCAACTGACCTCACCGCGGACGTGGAGACATTGTCCCGCCGGCCGCGGTTTGCGTTCTCGAAACCTAGTCCCTTTATCGTGATGTGCCAGTAGTCCTCCGGGTAGGGCTCGACACCGGGAATGTCCTCAACTGCGCGGACGAGTTTTCGCAGATGCTCTGCGACAGCGGGGTCTTCGATCGGGACCAAGAAGGCGAGGTACGTGTCGCGGCCGCGCGTCCACTCGGCCTCGAGCGTATCGGGGACGAGGCGCAGACTGTCGAGAGTCTGAAACTGAGCCCAGGCAGCGTCGAACTCGCCTCTGAGCGCCTCCATTGCAGCAAGAGTGAGGGATGACCGATGGTGGGTCAAGTTTCGTCAGGTGGCCGGCCAGGTGGAGCCGGCTCGCCCCAACCCGCGCCGCCAGGTGTCTCGATGATGAGCCGGTCCCCGACTTCAAGCTCCAGCCTGACCTTCGACGGGACGGGTACCGATTGGTCGGTTCCTGACCGCAGGAGAAGGTTCCTCCCCGCCATCCCAGCGCGTCCGCCCGCCAGCGGCCATGGCGCGATACGCCGGCGCTCCGTCAGCAGCGTGACGGTGGCAGGCGAGAGCATTTCATACGTGCGAACGATGCCGTTCCCCCCTCGCCGCTGGCCCGCGCCGCCGGATCCGACCCGCACGGCGTACTCCAGCAGGCGGAATGGATAGGCCATCTCGAGGGCCTCGGCCGGCGTGTTCATCGTGTTCGTCATGTGCGTATGCACGGCATCTAGGCCGTCGCGCTGCGCTGACGCCCCGGCGCCGCCACCGATAGTCTCGTAGTAGGCAAACTCCCTATCTCGAAGCTGATCGTAGCCGCCGATCGTGACATTGTTCATCGTGCCCGCGCTCGCTGCCGGAATGAGTTCCGGCAGGGCTTGGGCAAGCGCTCCCAGCACTACATCGACGATTCGCTGAGAGGTCTCGACGTTACCGGCGGCGACGGCCCGAGGAGGATCGGCGTTAACGACGGAGCGCTTAGGCAACGTAAATGTCACCGGCCGAAAACAGCCGTGGTTCGCGGGAACGGATTCTCCGCCCTCCACCAGCGCCTCCAGCAGGCAGCGCACCACGTAGTACACGGCGGAGCGGGTGACAGCCGCAACCGCATTCACTGAGGACGGGCGCTCCGGTGCCGAACCGCTGAAGTCGCCGTGGAGAGTACTAGCGCCGACTGTAAGGCGGACACGGATGGGGACGGGTTCCTCACTCGTACCATCGTCATCGAGAAAGTCCTCGAATTGGTACTCACGTTGTGGGACCGCGGCGAGCGCGGCCCGCGTCATGCGTTCGGCGTAGTCCATAAGCTCTTCTATCACCACAGAAGCATGACGGAGCCCATATCGCCCGGCTATTTCTAGTAGCCGCCCCTCTCCCGTCTGCTGCGCGGCAACTTGCGCATCGAGGTCTCCCCTGCGTTCCTCGGGCGCGCGCATGTTGCGAAGGAGCAAGTCCAGAACAGCGCTATTCAGACGGCCGCGCTCGTACAACTTTATTGGCGGGATCACCATCCCCTCCTGGATCAGTTCTTCGGCGATTGGCATGGAACCGGGGGAGATGCCGCCGACGTCCGCATGGTGGGCGCGCGAGGCAACGAAGCCGGCGAGCGTGCGGCGCACGAACACAGGCGACACCATCGTGATATCGGGGAGATGCGTCCCGCCGAGGTACGGGTCGTTCAGGATAACGATATCGCCCGTCGCGAACGGGGCGAGCGGCATGGCCGCCTCGACAGCGGTGGGCATTGCGCCGAGGTGGACCGGAATGTGAGCTGCCTGCGCCACGAGCCGGCCCTGCGGGTCGAAGACGGCGCATGAGTAGTCTCGCCTCTCCTTGATGTTCGGCGAGTGGGCGCTGCGCCCGAGCGTTACTCCCATCTCTTCAGCAATCGAGGAGAAGAGCGCTGCCGCGATGCCGAGTTCGGCGGCGTCGGCCTTGAAGCTCAGCATTAGACCGCCGTAAAGATGAGATTACCCATCACATCCACCTCACTCTGCCAGCCGGGCGGCACCACCGTCGTCGAGTCCATTTGGGTGATAACCGCGGGGCCCCGAAAGCGAAGCCCCGGTAGGAGATCACCGCGGTCATAGACTGCGGTGACCTCTGGCTTCCCCTCGAACCAAACGTCGCGCTGGTTTGAGGCAGTAGCCGGCTTCGCCTTCCGTTTGCCGCTTTCCTCTTTGCGGCTGCGCGTTGCGATGCCCGGCAGGACTAGCTTCGCACGTAAATTGATAACCTCTACGGCCCGCGACGGGTCGCTGTGATCGAAGCGCGCGTGGTGCGCGGCATGAAAAGCGGGCAAGAAGTCCGCCGGCGCGATGGACTCGGACGGAATCGCCAGTTCGTAGGACTGCCCGGCGTACCGCATATCAAGGAGGATCTGCACGGTAAGTCCCTCCAGTCCGAAACCCTCAGATTTCAGCTCCTTCCGTCCGCGCCGTTCCAGCTCGTCGCGTATTTCCGCCAGCATCTGTAGGGTCGAGGCACTCGTAAATTGAGCGTGTTCGGGCCGGGCCGGCGAGCTGTCGGGATTAGCGAGGCTCGATTCGTCCTCACCGTGCCGCGCCCCGACACCTCGCTCTGGGCTCAACGAGAAGCATCACCGAAGCCGATAGGTCCTTCACGATCGGTGCCGTCGCCATACCGAGTGCGGAAAGAACGCCGGGGTGCTGCGGTATCAGGACACGCGGGATGCGGAGGGCGGCGGCCAGATCGCAGGCGTGAAGCGGACCGGCGCCCCCGAAGGCAACCAGGGTGAAGTCGCGAGCATCGTAACCGCGCTCCACCGAGACTATGCGCAGGGCGCGCTCCATATTGACGTTCGCGACACGCAGCACGGCCTCGGCGGCAGTGTGGGCGCTGCCGCCAAACGGCTTCGCGATTCTCGCCATCGCTTCGAATGACAACTGGGGATGGATGGCCATCCGGCCGCCCAGGAAGCCTTCCGCCGAAATCCGGCCAAGCACCACATGGGCGTCCGTCACAGTGGGCTCGGTGCCTTCGCCATAGCAGGCAGGTCCCGGTTTAGCGCCTGCGCTCTCCGGGCCGACGCGCAGCGCGCCCCCGGCATCCAGGCGGGCGATCGAGCCCCCGCCCGCACCGACGCTCAGTACATCAACGGTCGGCCCGCGGACCGGCAGCTCGCCGACCAAGGTCTCATCGCGCTCGAGGATGCGGCCGGGACAGAGTGCCACATCTGTCGAAGTCCCACCCATATCAACCGTGATGATTCGGTCGAAGCAGGCATTTTGGGCGAGCGCAAAGGCGCCTGCCACGCCGCCCGCAGGGCCGGACAGGGTCGTTCGGATCGCTAGCTTTCCTGCCACCTTCGGGCTGACACTGCCTCCGTTCGAAGACATGACCCGCTACATAAGCGTTAGCCACAGTCGTCGACATGCGCTCGAACTCGCGATGCTCCGGAAGGACCTCGTGCGAAACAGAAGTGGCAATGCGCCGGCGCCGCGCCGCATCAGCCACTACGCGTTCGTGATCCGGCCCGAGGAAGGAGAAGAGAAAGCAAACGGCCAGCGATTCAACGCGCTCGTGTTGGACGGAGTCAAGCAGAGTCTCGATTTCGGCCGGGTCGATCGCGTGAAGCACCTCACCGCGCCAGTCGAGGCGCTCGTTCGCTTCCAGCCGAAGCTCGTCCGGCACGAGCGGGGGCTCGCGCTGGGGCGACAGGTCATACAGCTTCGGACGCGTCTGTCGTCCGATGACCAACACGTCCCGGAAGCCGCGCGTCGTGATTAGCGCGGTGCGCGCGCCCTTCCGTTCGATGATCGCATTTGTTGCGACGGTGGAACCGTGGACGAGATCAGTGCCGCCCTCCCTACCGGAAGCGCGGCTTACGCCTGGCCGCCCTGCTTGACCTCTGAGCTCGGCGAGGCCTTCGAGGATTGCGCGCGCCGGGTCATCCGGTGTCGAAGGACGCTTGTAAACGGAGACCCCGCCTTCGTCGTTGATGAGGTAGAAGTCTGTGAAAGTGCCGCCGGTATCGACGCCGAGGACGGGCATGGAGCCACTTTAACGCCCGGCTGAGCAGATTCGTTATCTAGGCAACGCCTACTTCGCCGACAGCCCCGGCCGCGCGTGCGACCGCGACTCCGCGACGACTTCCGGCAGCACCGAGAGCACGTGGTCGATCTCCTCTTTGGTGTTCTCCGGTCCGCAGGTGAGTCGCAGCACTCCGGCCGCCCGGCTCAGCGGCATCCCGATCGCAGTAAGCACGTGAGAGGGTTCCCACGTGGCGGACGTGCAGGCGCTTCCGGCGCTGGCAGCGATGCCCAGTGCATCTAACCGCGATAACATCGCGTCGGACTCTGCCCCTTCAAAACTGAAGTGGACGTTGTTCGGAAGTCGCTGCTCGGGGTGTCCGGTAAGTCTCGCCGCCGGAATGGATCGAAGGACGCCGTCGACCAGCTGCCTTGACAACTGACCGTAGACCTCCGAATAACGCTCTGTATTGGCCTGGGCTTCACTCAGGGCGGTTGCCGTGCCGGTTATGCCGGCCACGTTTTCCGTTCCGGCCCGCCGCTGCCGCTCTTGGCCACCCCCGCTCATTAGCTCGAGGAACGGGGTGCCGCGCCTCATGTACAGCACACCCGCACCCTTTGGACCGCCAAACTTGTGAGCCGAAAGGCTTAACAGGTCTACGCCCAGCCGCTTCACGTCGAGGCTGAGCGCGTTGGCGCCCTGTACAGCATCCGTATGGAGGGCGACGCGTCGCCGCAATGCCTTCGCACGCCGCTGCACGGCTTCGGCGATCTCCGGCAGCGGCTCGATCGTGCCCACCTCGTTGTTGGCAAGCATCACACTCACGAGCACGGTCCGCTCGGTGACTGCTCGGGCGACGTCATCGGGATCGACAGTGCCGAAGGAATCGACCGGCAGGAACGTCGTCTCGAAGCCAAACTTTGCGAGGTAATCGCAGGAGTGCAGCACAGCATGGTGCTCGATGCGCGTCGTGACTATGTGGTTGCCGAGACCGGCTAGCTGCTGTGCGAACGCGACGCCTTTGATCGCGGCGTTGATTGACTCCGTCCCCGGTCCAGTAAAGACGATTTCCTGCGGACGGCAGCCAAGCACCTGAGCGACCGAATTCCTGGCTTTGTCGATGGCACGGGCGGCTTCTTTTCCCAGCGCGTACATGCCGGAGGGGTTCCCGAACTCACCGTCCAGATACGGCCGCATAGCCTCCAACGCCTTCGGATGTAGGCGAGTCGTCGCCGCGTGGTCGAGATAAATTCGCGTCTTCATTCGTCGAATGGTATACGGGGGCGGGGTATCACGCTCCAAAGCGTAGCGCGCATGCGATGGGGTGTCAAAGGCTCGTTGTTAGCTGAGGCCGGCAACGAACAGCTTAGCAAAGGAGGCGACACGCTTCCTGTAGGTATCGGTCGTTATTTCCGCGCTCTTGAGCCCATCGACCGCGCGAGCGAACAGTTCTGCTGCTTCTGAGGCACTCAATCCCGAAGCGCGGAGGTCTATCTCAGGCCCTTCGTCAGCGCGCTTCAAAGCCCGCGTCAACATCCGCTGAAAACGCTTCTCACTATCGATCACGAGGTCGCCGCACAGGCGGTTCTTCTCATCCATCAGTTCGCTCCCGTGGGGCGAGTGATGGCCAATCTCGATCATGCGCAGCGTCTTCGCCTCTACGGCTGAACGGAGTCGCTCGGGGAGGGAATCCTGAGTGCCGAGGGCCGCTTCGGCCTGCGACAACGCCCCTTCATGCAAGTCGGCGGCCAATTCGCGGAAGATTTCTTCCTTATTGCGGAACTGCAGATAGAGTGCTGCACGAGAGAGCCCCGCCTCAGAGGCGATATCCTCCATCGACGTTCGCCTGAAGCCGTAGCGCCCGAAGAGCGTGAATCCTGCGGTGAGAATGCGCTCGCGGGAGGTGGTCGCCGTCCGAATCATGTCTCTAGCTTGACAATCCGAGCACACAATGTCAATATGACCACCACCCGACTCAGAGCAGAGAAGGAGAACGAAGCATGACTTCCGGCCAAATACTAACCGGCAAGACTGCCGTTGTCACAGGTGCCTCCAGTGGAATCGGACGGGCGATCGCTGAGAGACTCGGCGGCGCGGGCGCTCATGTCTATCTGGCAGGCCGCACGCCAGACGCGATGGAGGCTTCGAAGGCGCGCATCGAGGAGAATGGCGGAAAGGCCACGCCCGTGGTGGCCAACGTTCGCGATGTTTCCCAGGTGCAGGACTTGGTGGAGCGCGCGGCTAGCGAAACGGGCCGACTCGACATCATGGTGAATAACGCCGGCGTGTCGTATCCAGGAACGATCGTCGATGCGGATCCCGAGGGGTGGCGCGAGATGCTCGAGACGAACATCCTCGGCTTGCTCGCCGGTTGCCAGGCTGCGATCCGCGCCATGCGGAAGAAGGGGACACAAGGGCATATCGTCAATATCTCCAGCGTCGCTGCTACACGCCCGGACTCGGGCGTATACGGCGCCACGAAGCACGCGGTCAACTGCATATCCAACACGCTGCGCGCGGAGCTCGAAGGCGATCCCATCCGGGTCGTGATCATCATGCCCGGTGCGATCGCGACCAACTTCGGGCGCAATTTCGATCCGGCCGTGCTCGCGCCCTTCGTCCGGGCGTCCGGCGTCGAAGTCGAAATCAAGCGAGGCGAGCGACTTCCCGATGCCGTTTTCGAGAAGATGCCGGACGCGCTGCGACAGAGCCTCGGTAGTCCGGACGACGTGGCAAGCGCGGTCTTCTATGCGGTGACGCAGCCCATTAATGTCAACGTCGCCCAGATCATTGTCCGGCCGCCGAGGCAGCTCGCCCTTTAGGCGTGATGTCGATCCTGGCCGAGAGCCGCCAGCCCTAAAACACCGCCGCCGTAACCGATAGCACCGGCGGCAACGTCCCGGGCAGCCGCTGCCAGGCCTCGCCGCCGTCTGCGCTGGCGTACACCTCGCCATTGCTGGTGCCGACGTAAACGCCTTCCGGATCGAGGCCATCCGTGTCGAGCCCTTCCCGATAGACGCTCTGGTAGTCGTTCGGACCGGGGAGGCCTTTCGTAAGCGCTTGCCAGCTCTTACCACCATCCTGCGTGCGGTAGACGGCGAACTGACCGAGCGCTACGCGAAAGTTGTCCTGGCCGTAGTCCAGCGGCACGACGAACACGCCGTCCGGCGGGTGATGCGTGACCGCAATCGGGAAGCCGTGGAAGGAAGGCAGCCCAACCGTTACGTCTTCCCATGTATCGCCGGCGTCTTCGGAGCGGAAGACGCCGAAGTGCGCCTGTCCCCAGATTCGATCCGGGTTCTTAGGGTCGAGCCGCATGCGGTGCAGCTCGTCGATGGCGGCGGGGTCCCTGCCTGCGGGCAAAGCCTCCGGCATCTCCTGGACCAGCTCGGTGAGCAGCTTCTTCCCGGTTGGGTTCGTCACGATCGCGTTCTGCGAGAACAGCTCCCACGTCTCGCCGTTGTCGTTCGACTTGTATGAGCCTCCCGAGCCGACGCAGAGGAAGATCCGCTTTGGATCGTCCGGATGCACGTGTATGGAGTGGATACACGAGTCGCCGCCGCCCGTACCGCTCCAATACTGTCGGCTGGGGTGCCGGTTTATCCCCTCGACAGGGCGCCACGACTGGCCCCAGTCTTCGCTGCGGAACAGCCCCGCCGGCTGCACTCCGGCGAATACCACGCCCGGTTCGCTCTCGTGGCCTGCCTGCACGTTCCAGATGTTGCCGATCACCCCCGCCGGCGTGTTGTCCCAGTCTCCCGGCACGCCTGGGGGGGCGCTGCGGTTCTCCTTGTACCCTTTCATCTCCGGCGGGAATGCAAGGTCCTTGCTGTTGTAGTCCCAGGTCTTGCCAAGATCGTCGCTCTTGGCGACAGAGGGGCCCCAGGCCCAGTGGTTGGCGGCCGCGTACATCCGCGGCTTGGAATCCCGAGTATCGGCCGACATGTGAAAAAACGACCATCCGGGCAGTATAGGCTCCGAGATTTCCCACTTCTGGCGCTTCACGTCCGAGGTGTAGACGAAGCCGGCCTTCTTCGTGCCGACGAGAACCATCACGCGGGGCATTGGGACCTCCTGTCTGAACTAAGCCGCTGTCCGATCCACTGGTAACCGCGCGGCGAAGCGTCTCGACCGGCGCCAGCATCCTGTCTCCCAGCCGGCGAGGTCAGGGCCTGCCCTCCCGGGATAACGTGCCGGCAGCGGGATCGCCCTCTCGCGCTTTCCTTGCTCAATGTACTCTTTCAGCGAATCGAGGCTCTCTTTCCACAAGTCCCGGCAGCGTGCGAGCCATGCGTCAACTTCCGCCAGCGGCGCCGGGTTCAGTCGGTATAGCCGTCGCTGCGCTCGGGCGCGTGCCACGACCAGGCCAGCCTCGCGCAGCACGCGCAGGTGCTTTGATACGGCCGGCTGGCTCATCGCGAACCCTTCGCCCAGCTCGCCTGCGGTCTTCTCGCCCGCGGCCAGCCGCTCGACGATGCGACGGCGCACTGGATCTGCAATAGCACTGAACGGTTCCAACTTAAGAGCTATATAACCACTGAGTTATACAGAAGTCAAGCCGGTTAGCGCGACGAATTACATCCGAAACGCGAAAAATGCCAAACAAACTCGGCACGCTCGTGGGGCGGGTTCTACCCGGCCATCTCTTTCAAACGGCGACTCAAGTATTTCCGCTCGACCGCGTTGCTCGTCAATCCGAGCGCTTGTATGTATGCCTCGACCGCTTCAAGCTTGCGGCCGGAGCGTCTGAGCAAGTCGGCACGTGCAGCGTGATAGAGATGGTATTCGCCG
>WNFX01004249.1_pt1 | contig 15180 bp, 13 predicted proteins | sample 5400111 | NCBI WGS metagenome assembly WNFX01 (sample SAMN13153363, study PRJNA577476) | soil metagenome | isolation source: 40 cm soil or saprolite under grassland replicate 1 | place: USA:California | collected 2016-06-15 | reverse complement strand
TCATACGCGACTGCGCTGCACGTCTCGGACACTGTTACCGTTACCCGGTTCGCTTCATCACCTATGTTGTGATTTGGTGAAATAGTTTCAGAACACAGGGGGTGTGTAAGTGCTTCATTTTGTTTGGTTTGGGCTGCTAAAGCTCCTTGCATACTTACATCAAGTGAGGATTTGAGCGTTGTTGCAACATTTGTGATATCTGCCTTTGCAACAGTTTGATAATTTCGCTCGTCCTGACCGTTGTAAAATTGGCTATTTCTGACCAATAGACCGTTATTGATAGCGATATCAATATCCCCTGCCTGGATATTCCCCTTACTCCCCGCTTCTCCTGCCTGGGCAGTTACGGTTGCTGTTCCGTACCCTGAGCTTGGGTTGCCTTCCGGTATTGTCGCGTCCTGCGTCGTCACAATTGCTATTCCGTCCTGTCCTGTATAGACATTGCCACTTGCAACGAATTGTTGTGTGAAGAGACCGTTGTAAAAGGTGACTGTTCCTGTGGCTTGTTTCGCGTACTGGTGGCCGCGTCCGGTTGTGTGTGTAGTTGCCGATTGGCTTATGGTGATGGGCTGTAAGACTCTGCCTAGCTGCAAAGTGCCGTTAAGTGAAACCTGTTGAGATTTTGGAATGATCGTAACGGTAGCAATAGCCGGATTTTGGAGTATATATACTTGAAATAATATACTTGCAAGTAGGGGTATACAACAAATAAGGACAATTCCAAGTGTCACATAATCAAATGATTGTTTTGCTGATACTGGCGGTGTTACTGGTTCGCTCTCAATACTATTCGATTGATCCTCTGCCTCTGTGTCTGTTTCCCTGACAATCAGCACATAGATATCTTGTATGTCATCGGCTGGTGTCTGTTGTTCTTCGTTCTCCTGATTATCCATACCCACGACTATTGCTTTGATTTCATCCTCAAGATTGCTGCTCATCTGATCCCTTCATCTTTCTACACAAGTCCTTTGATCTCTCCTGGCTTGGATGGTCTGAATGAGCCGTTGTCGTTAATATAGGCAATAACAGTGTTGTTGATATGTATGAGCATATCTAACTTGCCGTTACCGAGAAGAGCGTTACAGGTGCTAAATCCTCTCCATCTCCAAACAGGGTTGTAACCTGATACACTCTCATTTTGCTAGAGTCTCCCCCTGGCTGCTCTATCACTTCTACATGGCGGTTTAAGTTGATGGCTATAAAATGAGTTGGGTTTGCTGCTGAGTCGTTATGCCCGACAACTGCATCTATGTTAAAGGTGCGGGGTCTGCCATAGGTAAGATCGTCTTTAGTGGTCTGTATCCAAGTTCCCGCGCTTGAAAGAAGCAAAAATATTGCTGCCATTGCCAGCATACCAACGCCTAAATATAACAATGGGTGTATGTGTCGTTTGGCTTGGGGTAGGGCTTCTACTTCCTCTGTATACCGCTCTCTAGGTGCGGGTAGTTGTTGGCGGCTTTTTCGTTTTGGCACATCAACATACCGGACATGGAGCCGTGTGTTGCCGCTCTGATACACTTCTTCGGGTGAGACTTGATAGCGTCTGCTGCTGGTGGGAAGTCGAGTGGCATAATACGCTTCGTCTTCTTCAAGTTCATATTCGTCTTCTGCATCAAAAGTTACGGGTGCGCGGGTTTGGGTACTTCTCCCTGCTCTGCTATGAGTCAACTCTTGTGAGTCAAACGGTCTATGTTCAGGGTGTATTGCTGCCGAATGACCACTATACGACGGGTCTGCTTCTTCATCAGCTTCATATTGAGCCTGTCTTCTGGCTGCGTATTCCAATTGTTCTTTCGTTGGAATTTTGCGTACTGGATGTCGTACGTGTGAGTAGTGCTGTGTCACGCGCTCACCTGGCTTTCTTGAGGTTCTTCGTGCCGTTCGCAAAGCATTGCAATTGCCGATGCGTCTTGCGGATGAGTTTTGATGCAACGAGGACAAAATATTTTAACTGAGCAACTGATACAGGTAGAGCAACCGGAAAGATCAAAGGTATTCACGGTGTGACCGATGATCTCACAGTCATTGCCGCCTGTTATGGAATACGCGGGCTTTGGGAAATGAGGACGTTGTTTCTTTCTGCTGCGCTTCTGAGGTATATTCTCCCCCCATAGGTTAACTGTCAATGTTTCTCTCCTGCTCTATATAGGTGCAACTTTTAGAAGCTCTCAGAATGAGTATACATAATTTAGTAACTTTTTTCAACCTTTAGCGTGATTTAGTGGTATATAATTGACCAAATACCTAGAGCATAGTACAATGAACCTCAAAAGTACGCTGTAGGAGAATATGTCATGCCACAAGGTGAAGACTGGTTTACCACAGATGAGGTAGCCAAAGAGTTAAAAGTGAACGTCAAGACGGTTCGGAACTGGATAGCGTCAGGTGAACTTGTGGCTTTAGACGTTGGCGGTGAATACCGTATATTTCGGGACGATCTCAATAAATTTATTGATAAAAGAAAGACTGACAAGCGGAAAAAATCAGAATAATATTTTATCTTCCTGGGGGTTGTGTCCTTCGCGCTGCGGATTTTCTTTCTCCTCTTTGAACAAATATACTTTGACTATTTAATAGAGTAGTAAGCGCATTCCAATAATGTCCATGCTCTTGCATTGAAAATTTGTTACATCTGCTTAGAGCAGTTAAGCCGTTTCCATAACTACTCAGTACATTAAGAGACGCATTCATATAATCACCATCATGGCGGGAGACTTCTGCGCTTTTCATCGCAACATTAAAAATGATCTTTGGAGATACTTCATCAGGGTGGTCAAGTACCTCGTCTATTTGCTCCCTCATTGCTCTGAGATCGCCTGGGTCTGCGGGGTATTGCATCCAGAAATTGAGGTGTCCTGGTCTTTCAATCCAGTCCCGAAACTGCCCAAGTGGGGTTAATTTGTCAGCATCTATAAAATCATCAGGTAGTCCGTTACTTTGCTCTAGCATAGGTTAAAAAGAGAGTCCAGTATATCATAGTGCTGCTACTGGCTACAAAAAATGCTTGATGTACATGCGTCCCGCCCATTGAGCAAACGGATTAGGAGTGGAATAATGTACGTAGTTGAGTTCATATTCGACATACTTACACCACCACTCAAGAAATGGATATGGACAATTAGGGTGCGCTGCATAATATTCCTCGTCATAATATTCCCAATATTCTTCTTCTATTTTTTCTCTAATCCAGTTCTCCCGTTTTTCACGCATTCCTTCTATAGCCTGGTACAGATGCGGCTTTTCTAGTGTTAAAAGCGAATGGATTGAATAAAACTGTTTGGGGGAAGATTGTGGATCATACTTTGCTATGATGAATATTTTTATTAAACGATGATAGTAGTCAATGTATCTGTTGCGTATTATATCGTACTCTTGTATTATATCGTACTCCTTGCCCTCTTGTAGTTTCTTGAGCGCAAACCGTTGTAAGTATGGATAACGAAATCGTAGTTGCTGATTTACGTCTATCTCTATGAAGTTAAGTTGTTTTAATGCTTCTAAAGAGGCTAAGAGAGCTTCTTTTTCTAGTAAATCATCTTTATTGCATACGGCTATAGCCGTTTCTACGCTGCAACTGTCCTGAAATATTCCTAACCTCCTAAATAAATCTTGTTCCGGTTTATACAGTAAGAGGTATATAGCATCTAGTGCGGTTGTAGTACTTGGCTCGGTGTATCGGTCTGTATCATCGAGCATTCCGATTAGTTGAGAAGACAGAAGCATAGCCATATAATCTTCTAATAAAACCCTCCTGCTAAGAGGAGGAAGCGGTACTCCTTGATCGTACATATTATCGTATTTATTTATCTCTTTTCGTTCTAATAAATTGATGACCTTCCTATCTTCTTTATTCATAACCTGTAACGGATCAAAACCGCCTGCTTGCAAGAAGTCGTTTGCTTCCTCTACTGATAGCATGGCATGGTAGATCGCAAATGCTGTGATAATTTTTAAGAGGTTTGGTCGGGCTTGTGGCTGGTCAAATTGCTCATCGCCGTTCAGAATTTTTGATGCTGTTGCTGGTTGAAGTCTTGTGGCTTGACGTATCATTTTTAAGCTGATAATTGGTTGTACCCGTCTTCGATAGAATTGAAATTTTGCGTATAATGCCCGTACTCGTTTCTCCCGTTCTTCTTGCTCATCAGTTTTGTCCCTATGTGTGGTCATTTCTTCCCTACTACTCCTGTCAATATTTTGTCAATATTTTTTTTGACTCGATTTTTATTTACACTTATACTCCGATGATTATATTTTTATCATATCAGAAATTTGTCAGAGTAGCGCGATTAGTATGGTAGCCTCGTAAGGCAAATACGAATAGTTTTTGAATAATGCGAAAGAGAGGAAGGAATATCAGGCGTGTAACAAATAAGGCTTTTACTTTCCTACATTATGGCCGCTAGCCCACTGTTCGCACCAGTGAGCTAGCTGAGTGAAAACCTTCATACCATTAGCTCAGGTAAGCATTAGGGTAGGCTTCCATTGTCATTATAACATGACTGGATGCTTATGGAAGTCCTACCCACTTTTAACAAGTTACTGTTCCTCATTTGAAAGGGTAGACTTCATGGCAATTACAAAGAAACTCACAACTGCAAACTTTTTGTCTCGTACTATTGTCCCGTACATTGTGTTCTTTATATTACTCATTGTCACGTCCTGCGGGTCTGGTGGTGTTGGTTCATCTCCGCAAGATGCACCTGTGCCATTTAAGCCCTTCCTTTCGCTGCATGTGTGCCTGGACAATACGCTCTCGTACCCTGTCCAGTTCCAGCACGAAGCATTACAAAACTTAGCCTCGCGTCTCTCAAGCTACATCTCTCCTGGGATGGCTGGTAGTTTCGTTGATGTGTCTTTGATCGAAACGAATAGCCTGCAAGATACGCTAGCCTCGTTCTCTACACAAGCGATAGAAAATATCCCCCCTAAGCCTCAGCCTGGGAGCGACCCCTACGCTTTTAGTAAGGCTCTCAGCGATTGGAAGAAGACAGTTGCAAAGATCAACGCGCTTGTTGCCTCTGTTCGCGCAAGTATCCAGCCTTCCTTAGATACGCTGCTTTCGTTCCATAAGGTTGAGGTTGGCGGGACTGATATACCTGGGTGCGCTGATAGTGCTGCTGCTGAGTTTAGCCACCATCAAAACGGGAACTTGATTTTAACGTACATCTCGGACATGCAGAGTAATATTGATGTGAATTTCAGTAAGCACATCAATTTATATGGAGCAAAAGTTGTAATTCTCTTCATGCCCTGCCAGGTAGAAAGTGCGTGTGAACAGTTAAAAGCATTTTATACTCGGCAATTCAAGGCGTGGAACGCTTCAACTGTCGAGTTTTATTCCCCTGCTGAGTCAGAGACTCAAAAGATCACAGGGTTTTAGGTAAGGAGGTACTATGCCAGTTCCTATTATTATTGCGGCGGCTATTCTTGCCGCTTTGGTTGTAATGATTGTCCTGTATAGACGCGCTCGCCGCTCTCCCCTGTTTGGTGATAGCCTGGCGTTCCCGATGATCTTCTTCGCGCGCCCTCTGGTGAAAGCGCAAGGGATGCTTGAAAAAGGTGCTGTTGGATGTGAGAAACTTGTTGAAAAGACGCTTCTCTATCCATATAGCATCGCACCTGATACGCCGGTTGGAGTTCTGGTCATTGCATGGAGTGTACTGCTTCTGGTATGCAGCATTATTCTCAGTGCTGACGTGTATAACATGCTTGAACGATTGCCGCTACTCTTTGGGGGTGCTGGTGCTGTTGATTTGCCTGGGAGCTTTGCCATACCTTCCAGCCTTCTATTCGTTTGTATGAGTGCTTTGTATGGTTCGGTGATTTTAGAATGTGTTGGTCTTCTGCCTTCTGGTGTGGGTCTATTCCCCAAGATAACTGGAAAAGTTAAAAAGTGGCTTGGCATACTTTGTGCAATCGGGTTTGGGTTGTCTGTGGTCTTCGCGGTCTTGTTTTGGGTGATTGCTGCATACTACACCTCAATTGATCCATCTACCCCTGCCTGGCTGACTATTCCAGCTTTAGGAATAGTCGGGGTTATCCTCACTGGCGCAAGTGTACTAGCACTGTGGGGGTGGGTGTTGGGACTGTTAGGATTTTGCAGTGTTGTGTTTTTGCTTCTGGCCTTCGGACTACACATACTCGCGGGTATTGTCTCTATTGTGCCATCTCTGGCAGATGTGTATGTTCAGCATATGACGCAAGGCAGATTATCAGTCTATGGTGATCTTCTTGGACATGAACCATATAAGCCTCCTGCATCCCCATTTCCACAAACGCAAAGCGTCTTGTCATCCCAACAAGTAACAATGGCTCTACCTGAACCGAAAGTATCAGTTGAGACTGAACTTGAAGTCGTTCCTATTGATACACCACGATTGGAGGAAACAAAAAATATGAACGTAGACGTAGATAAGAATGCCTTCATTAGCTGTATTGGCGAATATGGAGGGCAAATGTTCCCCCCTGTAGTCCAGGCCATAGAGCGGCTAAATGCGAAGGATAATGTGCTTAACTGGTACTTTCTTGAACGCGCCCTGACGAATGTGAATACCAGTTATTCAGGTATTCACGATTTATCACACACAACTGCGGAGAAAAACCTGTCAATGCTTCATGCCAGAAATGAAGATGAAGCAGACAAATTGCTTTTTGGTGATTTGACTCTCAAAATTGCAGAAAATGACCGTCATTTACTGGCAATCCCCGCCTCTTTTGTGAATTTCATTGACTCTCACAAGATCGTTACTGCAATTGACATGTTTGAGGCCATTGCAAAGAGATTTACACTTTTTAGCCAGGTGTTAGTAACCTCTGTGTCACAACATGATTTGCTAGATAAAGGTGTGCAAACTGGCCTTGCGGATTGTATTGAGTTGTGGAAAGAGGGATTTCTTGATGGGGTGGTTCTGGTATTCTCTGATGCAGAGTTTACTATGAAGAATGGGCTTATGACACGAAACCGCTTTGTAGCACAAGCATTTGTGAGTATGTTACAAGCTCATAAGCAACATCCCAACAACCCGCATTTCTCAAATGTGTTTGGGAAATTAAACCAAATTAGCCCATTTATAGGAATGTCTTTTGCATCGCAAAGGGTCGTAGTCGGTGAAATGCCTAAACGCTTTGCCTGGATACCTGGAATGAAAAATCAGGCCGGAACTGGCATTTACAGTAATATCCTTACTGAATGCCGTGAAACATTTGACCAGGTATTAACAGAAGAAGATACACGCGCATTTCCTAGCTCAGTTCGGACAATTGGAGCAAATAGTGTGTTGGTAAACATACCAGTACCCTTAAATGATGTGAAATTTGCTCCCATTGCCAGAGAAAATAGTCTTTACATCAATTCACATTACCCACTTGTGCAAAGTATCGCTACAGTACGGGGGAATGGTATTCCCTATCCAACTCACTTGAATGGCCGTTTTCTGGTAAGTGCCTGCGCTTTGCATCCACTAGAGCTATCAAGTTTACAATCCCTGCAAAGTGGCCGTAAAACGAAAAGAGTGGCGTTTGACGATACAAACGTCACTCCCCTGTATCCTATGACAGCGATACTTGAACCATCAAGCAAGAATGGCAATGGTCATGTTCCTGTAGATGAACAGAAAGTTACCAAAGCGAAAAAGCCTGCTACCACAAGGCGTAAGAAAACATCTGCTACTGGACGTGTAGCGCGGAATACTGCCACCAAACAGGTAAAGTAAGGAGTGACTATTATGTACGAGCTGCGGCGGTCTTCTCCTGGGTCTGGTCTTGTGGAACTCGCCCTGCTTCTCCTGTTGATTAGTGCCTTTGTCACCTGTATGGCTGTGTTCTTTGTATGTCGTTGCTTCGTAAAATATTCTGAGCAACGGAAAAAGCTGTATATAGCTCTCGCTTGCTGTATAGGGTGTGCTATAGCGTCTGGACTGCTCTATAAGGCTACAGGATTTGAAGGCTCTCCTGCGCTGGCAGGTATTGGGGTCGCGGTGCTGCTCATTACTTGTCTTGTTGTTGAGCTAAAAAACAGAGAAACACTCTTACGGGAGAACGTGAACGTAATTGATGAAGTGCTTCATAAACCCTGGTGGGGATCGGAAGACAAACCACTACAGGAGACCGAACAGGAACAGCTTGCAGCGTAAAACAGTTGTCTACCTTTCTGACGGTGGGGTCTTCCCTCACCGTCTCTTGTTTGAAATGGAGCATAGATCATGTCACTGAAAAACCGCAAACAACCGCAATTAGTATTACCACTCGGATACACCCGCGATAACAAGCCATTTGTCCTTACAGAAGAACATCTAAAACATGTCTGGTTGCAAGGCACAAGCGGGTCTGGCAAGTCTTGGGCGGTCTGCTGGATGATCCTTTGTCTTCTCCGGCAGGTCAATTGCATCGTTTTAGACCCACATGGAGACCTTTGCGAAAACTTACTTACCTACCTGGCGTATAGCGGATTTTGGAAGAGTGCATTAGCCTTTGATAAGCTCTGGTATATTGAAATACGGCTTGCAAAAGATAAAGCGGCGTTGGCGTGGAATGTGCTCAATCAGCCATACACGGCATTTGAAACTGCTCAGCATTTTATGAATGCGATACATAGAGCGTGGCCGTCCAGTGGCGCAACAACCGCGCTTGATAATCTTCTGCTTGCCGCGTGTCTGCTTCTCACCCTTAACCATGAACCCGTCACAAGCCTTTACGATGTGGTGTTTAACTCAACGTATCGGGACGCATTACTCAAAAACACATCTCAGAAACAATATGAACAGATGCAGTCATTTTTCGCGTATAGGTTTCCAGGGGATAAAGTAAATAGCCAAACAGTAGACTCGACGTTGAGGAGGCTATTTCTTCTCACTTTTTCACCGATATTAAAAAATATGCTTTCGCAAAAATTGAACACATTATGCTTTCCGCTCTTGTTACGGCAAGAGAAGAGTTTAATCATCAATCTCTCAGGACTCACAGAAGACGAGAAGAAGCTCACAGCTTGTCTCATCACGAAACAGATAGAGGAAGCGTTCCTCTCCCGCGCTGATATACCGGAAATAGAACGTTCACGCTATTTTGTGTTAATTGATGAGTTCGCAACATTCGTCGAGCAATCCGGTGAAGCGTTCAATAACATTATGGAACAGCTTAGAAAGTATAAGTGTAGTCTTCTACTCATAAATCAGCACTTAGAACAATTGCCACGCGGAATAGCAGGGGCATTAGGGAACGCAACTCCGATTATGATGCGTGCATCCTATCGCGACTCAAACACCCTCGCCTCTCATTTCTACCGCAAACAAGAAGTTGTTGAGCAAGATTTTTTCTCCTGGTTACTTTCCCCTCAAGAACAGCAAAAAGACGCATTCAGCGATATAGAGAATGTGAGTCAGGCTAGAAACCTCTATGAGTCGCTTGATAGGCAGGAAGCATACGTTACCCTTCGGGGTCAAACGCATTACGTGAAAATACCGACGCTCCCGCCTGTCCGTTTACCTGACGGGATGATCGAGCGTATTAAAGAAACATATGAACAAAAACTGCTCACACCATTGTCTGACCTATATGCTCCTGGCGCGTCTCTCTCGGTTGCATCTCCTGCACCCTGGACAATTGCAAAGCGTCGCATTCCTGTAGCATCTCCCCTTTCCTTCACACCGTTTCAAACCTTTGTCGGTACTGCTGGTACTGATGCTGAATTACAAGCTATTTTCTCACTCTATGGAGGATACCTTACCGTCTCAATGGTAGCTAAACTTCTTGGCAAGTCTGAAAACACGGCAAGAAATAAGCTCAAAAAACTTGTGCCTCATGTCCTTGAACAACAGAGCGTACCAAGACTTACACCCTCCGGCAAAACTCCTACAGTATTCAGTTTGAAAAAGGGCACTCGTAAGCATGAGTTCTTAGAACATCGTCTCGCAACTGCTGAAATATTAGTGAACACGGCATTATTACCAACGGTTGCGAGTGATGTTCGCATTGTCGAGCTACAAACAGACGACTCTTTGAAAGCATCTCCCTTAAAACTTCCTCACGGAACTCTACTTGTTCCTGATGGGTATGTCAGGCTTGTCTCACAAGAGTTTGAGTACGCTGTATATTTTGAAATAGACCGCAATACTGAACTGCTCAAAGAGAAAATAACGTCTAAGCTGAACAATTACATAATGCTTGCGTCTCAATGTGAGTGTATGGTTGTTGCTTTTTGTGTTGTCGAGGGTGGCGATTTGCGGGTCAAAACTCTGAAAAATTGGGCGCAAGAGATTGTTCCTGTAGAGTTGCGGGAATTATTCCTGTTTGCTCATATTGATCTTGACAGTCTTACCCCTGAGACGTTGTTTCTCGCTCCTGTCTGGTCGTCTATTGGTCATACTGCCTCTCAACCGCTTATTAAAATATGATTATTACCCGTTGTTTCGGCTGCGTTTCTGCGTTGTTTCCAGCACAAAGTTTGTAGCGTGTTAACTGGCTTGCACACATGTTCTAACAATCTTAATCTTTCCTGACTACCCCACAATTTTAACCATACCCTCACAAGTTCGGTTCTGCTTTCTCTTGCGGGCTACATATTCGCTGTCTTATTATGCTCTCAATACAATAAAAATATCGCCCTGGTCGATGGTCTGAGTTTGACACTACAACGCGATTTTAGACCATCAGTTCTTTTGGATATATCAATCATTAACTTTTGGATAAAATCTTTTGTAGGGGTCGCTAGTAACGTGAGAGGGGTATTAGAAATCAGATGTTCTAATTAGTTTGGTCTTCCCATGTAGAAGTTCCACTTAATGTCATCTCTATTTCATTCATTGGAGCTTGTAACTGAAATCGTAGTAACATCTCAACACGCATTAATACAAGTCGCGCTTCATCTATGCTAATGTGATATTGCTTTGCACACTTATCTACTGCATTTAAAGTATCTTTATAAACCTGCATACGTGCCACATGTGCACCTTGTTGAACAATCGAATGGGTATAACGGTCACGGATTATAAACTTCACTGGAATACTCAACATACCCTTTCGAGTTCCATGTGTATCCATGCTTTCTAAGATCGCTTCTATCGCTTTAGGAAATGTGTCTTGCATAAGATCATTTTAATTAATCTGCTCATCCCAACCATGAAGCGGATATCGTAACCCAATGGTAGGAATAACAGGATATTCTTTGCGTTCAAGTCTCACTTGCTGCCAGGGCAAACTTTCAATTTCTTCCCATTCCCCGCAATTCGGACATGTTCCGCTCCCTTTCCATTTCTTTTTTCTCCATAGTTTTGTAGGATATACCTGCTCACAGTGCATACACCATGTATAAAGAGGTGAAGCTATACCATTGTCATAACACATTTCAGCTAAAGGATCGCTCCCATACATGTATTCATCGGCTTCGTATGGTTTTTCTTCCAACATAGCATTAATTAGATAGCTCCTGCTCTAACTCGGTTCTTTTATGCCTGTTGAGTAACATATACGGGTTAACATATCCGTCAATATTTTGATTAGTTTGCGTGTTAAGTGATACTTCACATTCTGGTATTGCTGAAAGAGTGGGCGGTGGTATCTTGCGGTATTTCTCAAATGTGCTGTTGCCTATCCAGCTAACCCGATGTATCCGAAGAGGCGGTAAATTCCGGTGAAAAAGAAGTACCTGATGCTCTCTCATTTGCATTATCTGTTGTGCTGTCATGAGTGGTACTCCCTGCTCACTTAAACCATTACTGGTTTCTGCTCCCTCTCGCATGGTTTGTGAATGAGCATACGCTGATTTTGTGCCTGTCCTGTTTTCTAAATACTTAGCTGTTAATAAATCATCCGGTCTATAATAGATTTGGGACTCCATATTATCCCGTAACACCTGGGCGGTATCTGCTCCATACACTACTTCTAATGCCTTAAGGCTTTGCACAGCAACCCATAAAGATATATCTCTGCCGACAACGGTTGTCGCGTGTTCTGCTAAGGAGGGTATGGCTGTCCTGGTTGCTTCATCTGCTAAGATCAGCACTGGTTTACATCCCTTTCCATCTCTTTCGTCGAAACAGGCTACCAGTTCATCAATAAGACTTCCGACAATGAGCCTAATGAGGGGTGATATTGCTTTTAAATAGCGTTCAGGCCATTGTAAATAAATGGTTACTGGTTTCTCCCCTAATATAAGGTCAGACACATTAAAATCTGAAACAGCTAAACTTTTGACCACTATTTCGGATAAGAAGTATTGCAATTTACTTGTTAATGTCAACCATGTGCTGTGTAACTGTCGAGCGTTTTCAAAGTCAACTGAATGAAATGATCTTCCTAAAAATTGCGTTGCTATCTCAGGGGATACTGTTTGAAGATAGTGGCTAGCGTCTGGTAGTCCAAGTCTCACAATGTGTCTAGTATATGGAAAAAGGGGTTGGTTCTCAAGACGCGCTGCGACAAATATTTGTGTCAACATTTGTATTGCGCTGTCTGTCCAAAAAGGATCGGCTTCTGATTTTTCATACAGCAATTTATGACAGGCAAGGAATAGTTCATGCTCTGTTGTGTAGCCTCTTAAGGGATCGTAACGGTGTCCTATGCCTTTTATTGGGTTCATGACATAGACATCTCCTAATGTCGCTCTATACCCTGCGGTATATTTAAACAGGTCGCCTTTGAGGTCATTGACAATGACACTTCCTCCCCAGGTGAATAACTGCGTTGTTGCTAAAAGTCCTTTTCCTCCCCTGGTTGGCGCAACAACAAGCATATTTCCTAATTCCCGTCTTGTTTGGGTTGGCCGGACAACATAAAATTGTTTGAGCAAGTTTACTCCTAACAATAAACTATGGGGCGGGGGGACGCTTGCTAGAATTGCTCCTTTTTCGTCAAAGGCCGCGAAACGAGACTTATGTAAGCGTTTATCAAATCCCCACATGAGAAAGCGCAAGGTTTTTCTCATTAGCGTTCTCGTTCCCATTGCTTAACCCTCTCCTTTCTTAGCTCAAGTATTTTATCCCGCTCCTGTCTCTCTTGAATTGCTGCCTCTGTTACTGCTTCCCGTCCGAATGCTAAATCATCTCGGTTAAGTCTACGCGGAAGAAGAGCAATAACATGGACATGTCGAAGCGGTGAATGATCGTTATGGGTTGCCGCAACAAATTGAAACTCTCTTCCAAGTCGCGCTTCTAAGCCTCTCATAGTTTTTTCAGTAACAGTTCGCAAATACATATCTTTGAAGGTATCCTCTTTCACCGGATCAAAGTTTAAGATAATCCGGTAGAAATAACTTCCTCTCTCCGCTTCATCAAACATCTGGTATGCCTCTGTACGTTCTATCTTTCCCCCCCAACTCCATAAAGTTCGGGTTATCTTTTCTCCATCTCTCCCTGGTCTGTTTTGGTTATATCGTAGGGTCTGCTTTGCCTCTCCCGCTTGTCGCGTAAATCCTGCTTTAAAAATTGCCATGTCAAGCATTGATACTCCCCCCTTTCTCAAACGCTGTCTTTTCATCTCCTATTACCTTTTTCTCCCCTGCTGTTGTGCGTGATATACTGGCTCTTGCCTGTTCATCGGCTTCATTCATAAATGTTTCTAATTTTCTCCCGTCCATTCCTGGCATTTTGCTTAAAATTTGCGTGTCAATCTGAAAAATGAGTTCAGCTTTTTGAATAAGTCGAGAAAGTAACGATGCTTCCCTATCGCTGTGAACTTTCATATGCCGTCCTATCCCTTTATCAATGGCTGTATCCATTGTCGCCGTGTTTTGTTGATAAATACTCTGCTGTAGTGCCCACTCAATAAAGGCTGCGCCTGTTGCTGAAACACTTAACCCTTGCTCTCTCGCTTTCCTCTCTAACTCCGCGCTTACTCTAAGCTTAAGGTGAATGGTTGTTGCCTTGGTTTGTCGTAGCTTCGGTCTGCCTGGGCGGGTATGTTCTGTATCCGCGTCAAACAGGTGCGGTCGAATTATCTTTTTGAGTGATGCAGGCTGTGGTGAGGCTGCGCGGTCGCGGGGTGGTGTGGGGTTATCTTGCCTACCACGCGCAGCGGGCGTTAGTCCGTTGGCCGCGCTGTAGCGTCGAGGTACGCCGTTGTCTGTGAAGTGGGTATGGACAGTGTTCACCATATGCTCACGCAATGGTACGAAACAGGCAGTCAGAAAAAAAATAAAGATGAGTATGAGAGGTGTAAGAGTTCTGTTCGCTACTCTAGGATCGGTTCTTCTCAGGAAAAAGCGGTTTTAGCCCTATAGTAAAGCCCTTCCACTATGGGATTGTTTCGTTCGGATTTTATTCGTGTTTTCGTCGGTTTTTTCCACTACCTTCCCTACCCCTTATAATCCCCAGGGGCTACGTTGGTATTCCCTTCTCCGTTCCCTCGTTCCCTCGCTTTGCCTGTCCGTTGCTTCGCAACGATTTTTTCAATCAATTGGAAGCAAGCGGTTGCCGTCCGGCAGGTTACTCGGTAGGTTTTCAAACCGTCCCTATCTTGTCCTCTTGAGGACAAGCCCGTTTGCGTCGGTCACTCGGTCACATCGAAGCCAGCTAATCCGTTTTTACCCATAAAACCTACCCTGTAGGAAAACGGCGGCTGCTGTGTCTGATGGCAAAAATAAAAGAAGAAATATGATGTATTGCGGTAGGTTTAGATATAGTAGGTCTTGTCATAAAAATACCTCTCCGGTCTTGACAAGCCGTGAGAGGTTTGATACGCTTTCCTTACTTTCTTTGAAGCGGTTACGACTCTACGGTTGTGACCGTTTTTTGTTGCTTATTTTCAAGTAAGCTCAATCATTGTAGACATAAGGATTAGATTGTTGTCAATGATTACTAAGGCCGTTTGTTCGTTCGGTGAAACGTCCTTTCGATGGATCGGCGTTTCGATGAAACGATGAAAAGGTCGAATAGGCAAACGGTGAAATGTTCACTTGTTCAAACGATGGAAAGAGCATTCGGTGAAACGTTCAGAAGATGGAAAGAACAAACGTTGTTTCGATGGAACGGTGAAACGAAGGAACGTTCATTCGTTCGTTCGTTCGTTTTTATATTTCTTGAACAGGTCGTCAACGGCTTCTCTCACTAAGCTGCCTATCTTGGGTTTCTTACCGTGCTTTCGATACAGCAGTAATTGTAGCTCATCTAATCCCATTTTTTGATCGCTGAATATATCAAAGGAATGACGTTCTATTCTCCGTTCGCTGGGTTTTTTGATCTTTTGTTC
>WNFX01003706.1_pt1 | contig 15180 bp, 11 predicted proteins | sample 5400111 | NCBI WGS metagenome assembly WNFX01 (sample SAMN13153363, study PRJNA577476) | soil metagenome | isolation source: 40 cm soil or saprolite under grassland replicate 1 | place: USA:California | collected 2016-06-15 | reverse complement strand
TTTTCCGGCAATTTGCGCTTACCATTGCGGTCTCGACCGCCATCTCAGCGCTTAATTCGCTCACACTTTCTCCAGCACTTGCCGCGCTCCTGCTTAAGCCGCGTGGCGCGGAGAAGGATTCATTTCAACGCATACTCGACGGCCTGTTGGGATGGCTCTTTAGAGGATTCAACAGAACGTTTGCCTGGAGCTCGAATGCATACGGCAACACCATCGCGCGCCTTGTCCGACTCGCTGTCATCATTCTGTTCATCTACGCCGGTTTACTTGGCCTGACCGGTCTTGGTTTCAAAGTTGTGCCGGGCGGCTTTCTCCCGACACAGGATCGCGGCTACGCTGTCGTTTTTGCACAGTTGCCCGACGCGGCTTCTCTCGATCGTACCCAAGCCGTCGTCGACAAGATCTCGAAGATTGCGCACGAAACACCCGGAATTCTCAACACGGTCGAATTCGCGGGATTCAATCTATTCGGCGGCAATCAGCCGAACACCGCCGCAGTGTTCCTGCCTTTCAAGGAATTTTCGGAGCGAAACACGCGCGAGCAGGGAATGCCCGCGATTCTGGCGAAGATGAATACGCGCGTTCGCGCCGAGATTCCCGAGGCTCTTGTCATAGCCTTTCCGCCGCCGCCGGTGGCCGGTATCGGCAATGCCGGTGGCTATAAGCTGTTCATTCAAGATCGCGGCAACGCCGGTCTCGATGAACTACAAACGCAAGCTTTCGCCATGATGGTGAAGGCAAATCAAACGCCTGGCTTGGCGAACAACCTGACGACCTTTCGTGCGAACGTTCCGCAGCTTTGGCTCGACGTCGATCGGGTCAAAGCGAAGAGCATGAATGTGCCGCTCAGCAATATTTTCGGCACACTCCAGACTTATCTTGGATCGACATATGTGAACGATCTCACGCTCTTTGGCCGCACCTATCGCGTGACGGCGCAAGCCGATTCGCAATTTCGCCTGAGCCCAGACGACATTCGCTTGCTGAAAACACGAAATAATTCGGGCGGAATTGTTCCGCTCGGTTCGGTGGCGACGGTGCAGGAAGTAAGCGGCGCTGACAAAATCACGCGCTACAACATGTTCACTGCGGCCGATCTGAGCGGTCAACCCGCGCCCGGCGCGAGCACCGGTGATGCGCTCGCCGCCGTCGAGCGTCTCGCCAAACAAATTCTGCCTAGCAGTTTCACCATCGAATGGACGGAGATCGCACTCCAGCAAACGCTCGCCGGTAACAGCGCGATCTACATTTTCCCGCTCTGCGTTCTGTTCGTTTTTCTCCTGCTCTCGGCGCTTTACGAAAGCTGGTCGTTGCCGCTCGCGATTATTCTGATTGTGCCGATGTGTCTGTTCAGTTCGATCTACGGTGTCTGGCTACGCTCGATGGAGAACAACATTTTTACCCAGATCGGCTTTATTGTTCTGGTCGGACTCGCTTGCAAGAACGCCATCCTGATCGTCGAATTTGCGAAACAGATTCAGGATCGCGATAAAAAAGACCGCTTCACCGCCGCGGTCGAAGCGTGTCGTCTTCGACTGCGTCCGATCTTGATGACTTCATTCGCGTTCATCTTCGGCGTGCTTCCGCTTGTTGTTAGTTCAGGCGCCGGCGCGGAAATGCGGCAAGCCCTCGGCACTGCCGTCTTTTTCGGCATGCTCGGAGTCACCGGGTTCGGCTTGTTCCTGACGCCCGTGTTTTACGTCGTGATCATGTGGTTCAAGGAGCGGCGCGACAAAAAGCGTGCGGCTGCGTCAATACAATCGGCATCGTCTTTAACGGCGGAACCAGCAGTCAGTTAGCAATGACAACGGAGGAAAAATGACATGATACTGCAAATCTACACGATCATTCACACACTGATCAGTCTGGTCGCGATCTTACCGGCTTTGTTGTTCTGTTCGGATTGCTTGCCGGCAAAAGCGTCGATGGCTGGACGAAATGGTTTCTCATCACCGCGGTCGCTACAACGCTGACCGGTTTTTTCTTTCCGTTTCACGGAATTACGCCCGCCATCAAGCTTGGTATCATTTCGTCAGGCGTCCTTGTCGTGACGATCTACGCGCGTTATGCAAAGCATCTCGCCGGAGCATGGCGCTGGATTTATGTCGTCGGCGCCGTGCTGACTCTGTATTTCAACGTCTTCGTCGGGATCGTGCAGTCATTTGAAAAAATACCTGCGTTGAACGCGCTCGCTCCGACTCAAACCGAGCCGCTATTTACATTCACCCCAGCTCGTTGTTCTCGTGCTTTTCGTCCTCCTTACCATAGTCGCGGCCATCCGGTTCCGGCCGGAACCGGATCTCATAACCTGATTCAGCCCAAAGAGCCTCATTCTTAGGCAAGTGTAAGTCTGGCATGTCTTGATCGCTTTCCGAGTTGCGCTCTAGTACAAATCCTGCACAACCCAGCTGGTTGCATACGAACTGACAAATTGGGCCAGGGTGGCGAAATTGGCAGACGCGCCAGACTTAGGATCTGGTGGAGCAATCCTTAGGGGTTCGAGTCCCCTCCCTGGCACCATTTCGATCTTGGATGTGTACCTTCGCGGAATATTTGAGTCATTTCGCGAAAAGGCCGAATTAGCCCGAATCTCTCGCGAAGGTGATAAAAAAAGCGATTTCGATTTCGGATTTACTGACGGAAGAAGATCAAGAGGAAAACCTGCGAGTTATCCGTGAAGCAAAGCAAGCGACGCACAAAATCTTTGACCCGGTGACGAAGACTCTAATCGATGTTCCTGACACAAAAAGCCGACTCGCCGGCGTCGCACTGGACCTCGCTTACCGGGAAGGTCGGCCGATCGAGCGCCAGATTCAGGTGCAGAGCACCTTCGACGACTTCGCCACGCTTCTCGAAAAGTTCCGGAGCTCGCCGGCAGCAAAGCGCCTTTTGCCGGAACTGTTCGAATCCGTGCTGCCGGCGATCGAAGTTGAGTCAGACTCGCTAAAAAGCGGCCCAAATCAGTAAAAGTAGCGGAGACAATTATCCGCGCGGATTGTCATTCGCATTCTTTCATTCAAGCATGAAAGGTGCTGCAAAAAAGTCATCATCCAGCGACCGCCAATGCGCTTTTGGAAATCCCGCAACGAAAACAGCCGGCCTGAGTCAGCGGAAAAGAAAAAACGAAAAATCGAAGTTCGCGATCTGAAACCGAAGACCGACCCGCAAGGCGGCGCATCAGACGCGAAGAAAGATGACGAGCGCGCTTCCGGGCCAACGGGTGAGGTGGACTTCATGAAGGGTCTTAGGCAACGAAGCACAGAGGATTGATTAGCTTCGTTTGCTGACTCTGTGCGGGAGAATCTAACGAGAATTGCGCCGAATTATCCGACATTTACCAAGCGGAATCCCACCGAAACGGCGGCAGGGGCTCTACGCCTCTTTGAATTCGCCAGCGTGCTCGCGCATTTCAATCATGTTGCCAGCTTTATCGTAAACGCGAATCACGGCATCGTGTGAGCGGCTGAAAGGCTTGGCGTAGTTGATTGCATTCCTGAATTGCGTTTGCTCGACATATCACAATTTGAACTACGATTTCGCGTACCGAACGATGCTGCGACTCTTTATCCTTATTAGTGGTTGCCTGTAGTGCCCGTGGTGCCAGTGCCGCCTGTGGTGGGTTTGGATTCGCCCGTAACACCGCCGCCACCTTTGACGTCTTTTACTGGCTTCAGGTCACGAATTATCGCGTCCTTTATGTCCTTTTTGACTCGGCGCCAAGTGGATTGAACTACATTGATGTTTGGGATTTGTGTCTTCATCCTCAAACGGCCTCCTCAATTATTTAGCACAACCTCCTCCGTTCGCATCCTCCGCCCCCAATGAACAGCCCGGGTTTATCGAGCTTACTCGGATGCTGGAGCGTGTCGAGCGAATCGGGGAAGCGCGTCAAAATCATCGAGCCATTCCCCGACAAGTTTCTGTTTCGAGACCCGATTGATTTGTCTGAGTTCGAAAGCCCGCAGACGCACCGGACTTACACTTGGGGTAACCTGTAATGATCGTCGAGCAGGTCTAAACTGAGCGCGACGCGTCCGCGTGAGTATTACGCGCCTTCGCGCTCGTTCGGCCATGGAGCGTTTCGATTGCTGTCACGCCAACGAGGAGATAAATATATTTTTTCAATACAATGAATCGCATCCGAGAAGGAAGTTTTGCCGCCTTCTTAGGTGGACGCGGCGGCTTTCTTGACGAGTGCCTTGTGATGCGCGGCAGGGTGTCGCCAGTCCCGGCGCGCCCGTGTGCTAGAATGAGCAGGTTTCTAGTCGCCATTCGCGAATTGCATGATTTCTCCGAAGATCGCCGTTTTCCTATCGTAAAATGGCTTTTCTTTGAAATGGAAAGCGACGTTTTGAAATCAACCATTTTGCAATCCTAAGTCTGGCGCGTCTGCAATTCCCAAGCGAACAGGTAGTGCGTCAAAGAACCTTGACTCTGTATTTGGAAGTCCCCTTCAAGAATCCCGTTCGGCCCACCGAGCGGAGCGGTTTTATTCAGTCTCGGACATTGGACACGCCGAAATGACTCAAATATTCAGCGAAGGTACAGGAAGCGCTCAAAGGACGCGCCACCTTTTCTTGCGGGTGCGAGAGTCGATTTCCCACAAACGCTTTCCACCGAGAAAGGCGTTTTCATTCTGTCCGTGTTCGATTCCGGTTGGCAGCGTGTCGAAGCGATGGGCGTTGCCCCCGCCGAGCACAACATAATCAGCAATGAAGGACAACTTCAGTTGAGTGACGGCAAAAATGACTTCCCGTTTCCATCCCGACTCGCCCAGTTTTTTCAGGCCGGGAATACCGAGATAATTTTCGATGATGCCACGATCGCGATAAGGCAGATCACCCAGTTCGAGCGGGAGCAGTGTTTTTTCCCAGGCAAGGGCGGAGCCAAGTCCGGTGCCCAGGCCGAGGAACAACATCCGCCCGCCGTGATAACTTCCCAGTGCCTGCATTGCGGCATCGTTAATCACCTGGACGGGTTTGCCTAATGACTTGCCAAAATCGAATCCGACCCAGCCTTTGCCGAGATGCTTAGGTTCCTTAGCGATCCGGCCGCTTCGGACCGGCGCCGGAAAGCCGATCGAGATCGCTGCAAATCTCCAGTCGGCGGTATTCTTTTTAATTTGCGCGACCAATTCGTTCGCTCGCATTTTTGAGCCGGAGTCAAACATCCGCCGGTCGCGCGCCGACATCAGAAGCTTTACATGCGTTCCGCCGATATCGACGACGAGAACTTTTTTTTTCATGGTCCGCCGTCCGTTGGCCGACGGTACTGCTATTCGCCGGCGCCGATCGAGCGCTTCAACCTCTGAAAAATGTTTTTGCCTTCGGGTTTGGCTGATGTGCTGGGCGACCAGCACTCGACCATCTCAAGGGCCAGGAAACGAAAGAGGGTTAGCCGGGCAATTTTCAAATCGAGCCGCAGATTCTTGGCAATTTGCTGGATCGATCTGCTCCCATTAAATTGCGAAGCAAACTGAGCTTCCGCGACGGTCAGTTTCAGATTTTGGATACGCTCGAAGCCACTTTTTGTGTAAGCCGGAATTAAGGCTGGATCGAAGCTTGCGTGCTCGCCGAGATCTTGAAACTGGACAAAGCGCAAACTTCCAAGCGACCAGTGGTCAACATCCGGTTCCTCGGCAACGCTGCTGGCGTAGCCGGGTAGTTCCGGATTTCGCTCGAACATGAAACGGACGGCTGGTGCCACCCAAAGCTGGGCGAAAAGTTTTTGCCCATAATGTTGCACCAGTTGTCCGACCGACTCGCGCAAAATCAGCTCCTGCTCGGCAAGAGTAAGGAAAAGCGGACATCCATTTACGCTTTGTTGAGATCGGGCTTCGGCAGTTTTTTCTTCTTCGACATTCGCAAGCGTTACCGGCGCATCCGGACAGTAGAGCTCCGAATCGCGCGTGGTGGCCAGGATGATCTGGCCATTTTGGACGAAAAGCTCGACCGGCTCCTTTTGCCAAAATAAACGAAGCGAACCGGTAAGCTTTTCTTTTGCGATCGTTTGCAATGCCAGGTTTAGAGAAAAGAAACCGGTGTCACCGCAAAAATAAATTCCGCCGGTGCTTGATTCATCAGGCGACTCAATCGCCCTGAGCGGAGCGACGGCCTCCGGTTGCGACCACGGCGGCGCGGTTTCATTCCACGACTCTGAGGTTTGGATGGGTGTCTCCGCGGGTACGATCGATTCTGGCGAAACAGTTTCTTCCGTCGAGGCGGCCGGCGGTTCTGCATCATTTGAAACTTCGCTCGGCGCGGGCCCGTTCTCAGTCTCGATCGGTTCCGGTTCAGCGGTTAATTTCGCCATATGCTTTTCCACGGTCTCGATCAACAAATCCGATGTGAATGGTTTATTCAAGAATCCAATCACGTTGCGGTTGTTGATCCCATCGAGCTGGAGGTCCGCGCCGAATCCGGACATATAGACGACTGGAATGTCGGCCGTTGCCGGATTCTCGAGCAATTTGCGGCTTACTTCGTCGCCCTTCATGTCCGGTAGGATGTAATCGAGAAGAATCAAATCTGGCAGATGAGCGATGCTGGCATCCAAACTTTTACGCGCGTTGGCCGCGGTCACGACCTTGTAATCGGCTTCAGTTAAAACTTCTTCGACAAAGCTTAACAGCATCACGCTGTCGTCGACCACGAGCACTTCCCCCTTCGGAGAACGCTTGGATCGAGAGGCGGCCTCGCCGGAAGCGGCTCCGCTTTCATCTACCTTGCGAACTGCTTCCATCAGCAAAACTTGCCAATCCAGATCGATCGTGCGCGGACTCGATCGAGCTGCGATTTCCGAAATCTTTCCGCCTTTCCAGGTCACGATCTCGTTGAAGGCACCGATTCCCTCCTTGCCGGGCGCAGTCGCATGGCGCACCTGACCGTCTTCAAAAAACACTCTCGCCTTTGCGTCACCCGCTCCCGTGAATTCGATCGCTGCGGTCGTTCCGCTCATGCATTTCAATTGAATGATATCCGCGATATGCAGATCGCTCAGCGTGCCCTGAAATTTCTCGCTTTCCGGCTTACGCGAAGCGCGCAGCAATGCGCCGGCCAGATCGACAAAATCGCGGTGTGGAAAAGGTTTTTCCAGAAAATGAATCGCACCGAGATCGGCGACCTGTTCGCGATGGGCCGCGAGATGAACAGCCGTAAGAATAATCGCCCGCGCACTGGGATGACTCGTGCGAAGGTCGTAAAGAAACTCCTGACCGAGGTCATAGGTGGCATCCACATCGAGGACAAAGAGATCGGGCTTCGCGCCGAGGACAAGATCTTGGGCTTCGGCCAGGCTATGCGCGATGTCGACCTTCGCCTCGGGCGCGGCCTCATTTAAAGCGCTCAAAATCGCGGATGTTAGATGCTCGTCCGGTTCCAGCACCAAAACCTGTCCGTCATCAGCCGAAGTGTTTTTAGAATTTGTCGACGTCTTCTCGTTCACGTTACCACAAAGTTAAAGCAGCGACCCTTCCCGCCCTGGCCACGTTATTCTTTAGCAATGCCCGCTTCTTACTAAATGCAAAGGAATTTTCTGCAGCCGTCTCGCTCGCGCCCGGAAGGCACCGGCTAGAGGGCAAATCGCTTCGCCAAGTCGCGCCGGCTGATTTTCCCGCGCTCATTCACCGGGATGACATCGAGAATAAAAATCCGTTTTGGCACCTGCCACGTGCTTAATTCACGCCGGCAAAATTCCGCGAGATCGGTTTCGCTTACGCCCGGAGATACCACTACACATGCCGCCACTTCCTCATGACGCAGGGCCGATTCACGGGCAAAGACGACCGCCTGCCAGACACCGGCAAAGCGCAGCAAATGCGCTTCCACTTCTGCGGGATGGACTTTTTTCCCAGCCACGTTGATCAGGTCGGAGACGCGCCCGACAATCTGAAACCCATTTCCCGATTTCGCTAACAAATCGTCTGGCAGAAAAACTCCGGGACTGAGCTTTTCTTTATCATCTTCTGGGAAATAACCATCGCCCACCGCTGCACTGCGCACCCGCATCTGACTCGCGGCTGTTGTTGGATCGACGATTTCAAGACCGACATCTTTCATCGGTTGCCCGACGAACCCCTCCGTCTCATTCCTCGCCTCGCGGTCGTAACAAATCCCGCCACACTCAGAGGCGCCGTAAAAGGAATGGATTGGCCGCTTGAATTTTTCCTGAAACTTTTTCGCGACAGCGAGGGAAAGCGGCGCGCCCGCTGAAATGCAAAGCCGAAGCCTGGGCAGCGCCGGACCAGATTCCATCTCGCAAAATGCCTGGTAGAAGACCGGCATCCCGGGAAAAACCGTGGCGTTAGTACGGGCAAGATCGGCAAGGACCGCGCGTGGCAATCGGTCGTTGCTTACCACTATTGGAACGCCGCGCGCGAGCAATGGCGTGAGTAGATTGCTGAAACCGTAGGAATGGGAGATCGGAATGACGCCGAAATTTAGATCGGCATCGGTGATTTCCATCGTTTTACAAATCTGCTCGCAATCGGCCAGCAGTTGTTCGCTGCCAAATCGAATCGCGCGCGCCGCGGCCGTGGTACCGGAAGTCAGTTTAAGAAGCGACGGCGTTTGTTTGCCCCAGCGAGTTGGAGGTGCCGCGGTCTTCAGCGGCAGAACTTCGAGAGGCTCTGCCCCGAAAGCTTTCGGGGCAGCTACAACACCTGCCGCTTTGCAAATCTCCAGCGCCTTATCGCGCTGCGCTTCGCTCATCGATTGCTCAAGAGGCAGAACAACCAATTTCCGGCGCAAACACCCCAGCAGAACCGACGGCCAAGCGAGGTGATTGCCGATTTGGACCGCGATGACGCTGCCCGCGCCGAACATGTTGATCTTTTGTTCAAAGCCGCGCGCATCTTCTTCGATTTGCGCAAACGTGCGGATGGCTTCGCCGAGGGTATTGAAAATTGCCGGGGAATTCTTCGCGCGCGCGCGCGTCGTTTCCCATGCGGTTAACAGTGCGTCGCTCGATTTCATCGCTTGCACGAGCGCCTCGGCGCGCGTAAGTTGCGCGCTCTTTTCTGAACATGAAAGCGGACATTCATCCAGAGTACTACGAGACCGACATCGCCTGTGCGTGTGGCGCGGTTTATCATACGCGCTCCACCCGCCGTGACATTAAAATCGGTATTTGTGCGGCTTGTCATCCGTTTTTCACTGGCGAACAAAAATTCGTCGATATCGCCGGCCGGGTGGAAAAATTCGCCCGCCGCTACGGCAGCACCAAGGCCACTCGCGCCGCCAAAAAAGCTTAGCTGAGCAGCTCTGTAGCCGCCCCGCTCTGTCGGGACGTCTCGAAACACGGCGACAGAGCGCCGTGGCTACAAGACGAGATATGGATTTCAATCATTTAATCGAACGCAAGCGCGAACGCTTCGAACAGCTCGAACGCCAAATTGGCGACCCGCGTCTTTTCGACAACCGGAAACAGGCCGGCGAAATCATGCGCGAGCATGCCGGCATCAAGCAGCTGCTCGCCCGCTGGGATGACTTAGAAGCGGCGCGCAAGCAACTCGACGACAACCGCGAGCTCGCTACCTCGCGCGATGTCGAGATCGCGGCCATGGCGGACGATGAGATCCCGGATCTGCAAAAACGAGTGGTCGATCTTGAGCGTGATTTACAGATCGCGCTTCTGCCGCCCGACGAAAATGAAGAGCGCGATGCGATCGTCGAGATTCGCGCGGGGACTGGCGGCAGCGAAGCGGCCATTTTCGCGGCCGATCTTTACCGGATGTACAATCGCTACGCCGAATCGGCCGGCTTAAAGGCCGAAGATCTCGAATCAAGCGCGTCGGAACTTGGCGGACTCAAAGAAGTGATCTTCCGCGTCTCGGGTGAATCCGTTTTCCGAAAACTTCAATACGAAAGCGGTGTCCACCGCGTGCAACGGGTGCCGGCGACGGAGGCGCAGGGCCGCATTCATACATCGACAGCGACAGTGGCGGTGTTGCCAGAGGCGGAAGATGTCGATCTTGAATTGAAGCCGGAAGATCTGCGAATTGAAGTTTGCCGCGCCGGCGGTCCCGGCGGGCAAGGTGTGAACACGACCGATTCCGCCGTACAGGTGTTGCATATTCCGACCGGCCGAATTGTGCGTTGTCAGGACGGGCGCAGCCAGCAGAAGAACAAGGAGAAAGCTCTCACGATCATGCGCGCGCGCTTGCTCGAGGAGAAACAACGCGAAGAAGAAGCGAAATACTCGGCCACGCGCAAAAGCCAGATCGGTTCCGGCGGACGCGAGGAAAAAATTCGCACCTATAATTTCCCGCAGAACCGCGTGACCGATCATCGCATCGGACTGACGCTTTATAATTTGGATCGCGTAATGGAAGGCGACCTCGAAGAAATGATCAAGGCCTTGCAGGTTGCCGACGTGGCGGACCGATTGAAGGAATCGACCCTTCCAGTGTGAGAGCGCGCCTCACCAAGGCAGGAACGCACATCCGGCGCGTCCGTAGAATTTTAAAATAAGTCGGACGGTTCGGAAATCCGGCCTTGCCAAACCAAGTTGATGACCGTCCTCGAAGTCCTCCAATCGACGACCGGGTATTTTAAGAAGCGCAAGATCGACAATCCGCGCTTGAACGCCGAGCACTTGCTTGCCCACGTGCTGGGGTGCACGCGGATGGAGCTTTATCTCGAGTTCGAACGAAGTCTTGTCGAGAAAGAACTGGCGACGTTGCGCGAGCTGGTAAGGCGACGCGGCCAGGGCGAGCCGCTCCAGCATTTGCTCGGGACGGTGGAATTTTGCGGACACATCTTTCTTTGCGACAAACGCGCGATGGTCCCGCGGCCGGAAACGGAGGAGCTGGTGGAACTACTGGTTGCGGATTGCGGATTGCGGAGTGCGGAAAGAATTGTCGATGTTGGAACCGGGGCCGGCGTTATTGCGTTGAGTATGGCAACGAAATTTCCAGAGGCAGAAATTGTCGCGGTCGATCTTTCGGAGGACGCGCTCGCGCTGGCGCGCGAAAATGCTGAACAGCTCGCTTTAAGCGATCGGGTTGAGTTTTTGAAAAGCAATCTTCTCGCCGAAGTCGATGGAACGTTCGATCTCATCGTCGCGAATTTGCCTTATATCGCCGCGCAAGATCGACATCTTCTTTCGCCCGAAGTCCTGCATGATCCGGACGTCGCCCTCTTCGCCGGCGAGCAGGGAGACGAATTGATCCGCGCCCTGATCGAGCAGGCGCCGCCTCATCTTCGGCCGGGCGGCTTGCTCGCCCTCGAGCTCGGAATCGGCCAGGCCGACGCGCTTTCGGAGTTTCTCACCCAAAAAAAATACCACGACATTTCGTCGAAAAACGATTATTCAGGTGTAGCCCGTTTTTTGTTTGCCAGATATGGATAGAATCCGCATCCACGGCGGCCATCCGCTCTCCGGTTCGATCAAGATCAGCGGCTCGAAAAATTCCGCGCTGCCTATTCTGGCCGCGACTTTACTGACGCGCGAGTCGTGCACGATTCATCGCGTGCCCGACCTCAGCGACACGCATTACATGCTGCAAATTTTGACCCATCTCGGCGCGCAAGTAGAACGCGCCAGCGGGATAGTGAGTGTGACTGCGGACAAGATCGACTCGGTCGCGCCCTACGATGTCGTGCGCAAAATGCGCGCTTCGGTTTGCGTGCTTGGACCGCTGCTCGGCCGTTGTAAAGAAGCGAGCGTGTCGATGCCGGGCGGATGCGTGATTGGCGATCGCCCAATCGATTTGCATCTGAAAGGCTTCGAGGCCCTGGGCGCGGCTGTGCGCGTGGAAGGCGGCAATATAAAAGTCTTTGCGCCGAAATTGGGCGGTGCCGTCATCAACTTACGCGGGAAATTTGGGCCAACGGTCCTCGGGACGGACAATATCATGATGGCGGCGGTGCTGACGGAGGGGATCACCGTGATCGAGGGCGCGGCCCAGGAACCGGAAGTTGTCGATCTTGCGAATTTTTTGACCAAGATGGGCGCAAAGATAGAAGGCGCCGGCACGCGCCGTCTCATCATCGAAGGCGTGAAAGAATTGCACGGCGTCGAGCACGACATTATTCCCGACCGGATCGAAGCGGGAACGTTTCTGGTCGCGGGCGCGATTTGCGGGAAGGGAATTACGATAAAGCGCGTAACGCCGGAGCACGTGAAAGCGGTCACGGACGCGCTTGGGAATTGCGGTTTTCGACTTGAAGCGACAGCAGACTCGATTTCCGTTTCACCAAACGGCGAAACCAAACCACTCGAGCTGGCGACGGAACCGTATCCAGGTTTCCCGACCGACATGCAGGCGCAAATGTGCGCGCTGCTCTCGACGACAGACGGCATCAGTGTCATCACCGAGAACATTTTCCCGCAACGTTACATGCATGTCGCTGAGTTAAAGCGGATGGGCGCACATGTCGATCTTGAGGGACCGACGGCGGTCATCCAGGGCGTCGATCATCTCCTTGGCGCTCCAGTGATGGCGAGCGATCTGCGTGCATCTGCCGCACTCGTGCTGGCCGGGTTGAAAGCAGACGGTATTACTGAAGTCAGCCGCGTTTACCACATCGACCGCGGCTACGAACATCTCGATGAAAAACTGAGCGAGCTCGGCGCCGAGATCGAGCGCGTGAAAGGATAACTTATGGAACCCACCGCCACATCGACATCTTCAAGCGTGCGGACCTGGTGTGTGCTCGCCCATGCGACCGCGCTGGTTGGATTTTTAGTACCGTTAGCCGGCCATATCGTCGGGCCGCTGGTCATTTGGCTGGCCAAACGCGCCGATTCGGCCGAGATCGATGCCCACGGCAAAGAGTCGCTCAACTTTCAGTTATCGATGTTGATTTACAATCTGATCGCCGCCGTGCTCTGCCTGGTTTTGATCGGCTTCTTCATTCTCGCCATCCTCCACATCTTGAACATCGTGTTCGTCATCATCGCATCGATTCAAGCGAGCGAGGGCAAGGTCTACCGTTATCCGCTCGCGATCCGGCTGATTAAATAACGCTACAACAATCCGCGCAGCGTTTTCAGGTTTTCCACGTCTTCGCGGAGATCTTTACCCTTGGGGGTTTCGAGCACTTTGGGGATTTCACGAAAACGACGATCGCGCATTACGAGACGGAAAGCGCCGATACCAATTTTGCCTTTGCCGATGTGCTCATGTCGATCTACCCGCGAGCCGTGGACGGTTTTGGAATCGTTCAAGTGGATTGCGACCAGGCGCTCGAGACCGATCGCGCGATCGAACTCGCGAAACATTTTTCGAGTCGCCGATTCGCTTCCGATATCATAACCAGCCGCAAACACATGCCCCGTGTCGAGACAAACGCAGAGTCGCTCCGGCTCGCGCACATTTTCGATGATGAAAGCGATCTGCTCGAAAGTGTGGCCGAGGCAGGAACCCTGACCGGCCGTCGTCTCAAGCGCGATTCTCGTTTTTACTTTGGGCAATTTCCCCAGCACTTTGTCGATGGCTGCCGCGATTTTATTGAGTCCAACTTCTTCGCCTGCGCCAAGGTGCGCACCGGGATGCAGGACGAGAAACGGAAGCTCGAGTTGGTCGGCTCGAGTCAGTTCTTCGGAGAGAGCCCGCAAAGAGTTAACATGAAACTGCGGATTGGTGGCTGCGAGATTGATCAGATAACTGGCGTGGGCAAAGATCGCCAAGAGCTCGCTGCGTTGCCGATGTTCCAAAAAGGCGCGAATGTCATCGCGCGCCAGCGGTCGCGCGAACCATTGCATGTTGTTCTTCACGAAGATCTGCATGGCCCGGCAGTCAATCGAGCGGGCGCGCTCGATCGCCGTGTACACCCCTCCGCCGATCGACATGTGGGCGCCCAAAAGAATTGCAGATTGCGGATCGCGGGCTGCGAATTGACCGGAGCGCTGTGGCTTGATTCGCGCCTCCTTCATTCCGCAATCCGCAATCACTAAAATCTCTTCGGGTGCCAATCCGGCTTTTTCAAGCTTCCTTCGCCGACATATTCGAAAAGTTTATACATCGGCGTGAGTAACACGCCGGGGCCATTCGCATTCATCCGCAAGTCGAAATTCAATTTGTCGTCGAGAAAATGAATGTCGCCGTGGCCGAGCATGCCGAAAAGCGTGCCGGCAGCTTCGAAATCGTCGGTATGAATGATTCCCTCTTTGATGGTGAAGCTGGCGCCGGCGTTGCGCGCGATGCTGTAACCGGCGCCGGGCAAAATATGGTTCAGGATTTCCGAAAGCGGACCGAAGATCGGGATGGCGAAGACATCGCCGTTGGTCACTTCCACTTTTCCGCTGCCGTGCATGCTCCGAGCATCGCTGCCGAGGCCGGTAAAATCGTAGCTACCGCTTAGCCCACCGTGGGCGGTCTTATATTGGTAATAAAGATCGGTCAGATGCGGGAAATCGATCCCGGCAACGGCCACGCTGGCATGATAATGAGGATCGTCATGCGCGAGCGAAATATCGGCGGTGCCGCGGACCGTGCCCGAGAACAATGCACTCTTAAGATCAATAAGTTGCAATCGGTCGTTCGTGAAAAGAAGGCGTCCCGAAACGCGATCGAAGGGCAAAGTTTTACCCAGAAAGATGTATTCCATGCCGTGAGCTGCTTCGACGGTGACCTCGAGCCGCGTTTTCTTGCCACCGCGAAATTGGTAAACGCCATTTGCGGTAATGTTCGGCGGTTGCCGAAACTTGTAGGGCGCAACCGCCTTCCAGAGCGTCGGGTCGATCCAAAGGATCGCTTCGGCAGGGCGCAGGGTTGCTTTGACATTTGCGACGCGGACTTCGTGGTTTTTGAAATCATAGGTGAAAGCTCCGGTGCCAACACCTTCATCGCGCGCTACTCGCAAGTCGTCGTAGGTGATTGCGCCATCACTGAAGTGGATCTTGGCGCCGGCTGAGTTCATCCAAACGCCGCGAAATAGAGTTCGGTCCAGGGCCACGGTCCCTTCGCCTTTCCACGTCTCCGGTTTTCGATCCGGACCGCGAATGGCGAGATGAACGGTAGGCGGACGCGGCCATTCCCATTCGCTGAGAAATTCACTGAGATCGGCCGAGAGCAACGGGCGGAGCGCGCCTGGATCGATTGTGCTGTCGATGTCTAGCCGGAAATCGTTCGGTGCCTCAAACAGATTCGCATTGAGCTGGCCGCTTTGATGCTGAAGATGGAGATCGCGGAGCAGTGCGCGCTCACCATCCCAGGAGAAATCGGCGCTCAAATTG
>WNFX01004198.1_pt1 | contig 15181 bp, 12 predicted proteins | sample 5400111 | NCBI WGS metagenome assembly WNFX01 (sample SAMN13153363, study PRJNA577476) | soil metagenome | isolation source: 40 cm soil or saprolite under grassland replicate 1 | place: USA:California | collected 2016-06-15 | reverse complement strand
CCTTCAGCCCGGCGATCTCGGTGTTGTGGGTAATCGAGTTCGTTTCTCAAGGCCGCCCGATGTGATGGACCTTTTCTGTGTCGGCATCAGCCATCACACCGCCAACGTGGAGACACGCGAGCGTTACTCGCTGAGGCGACCGGAGGAATGGTTGCGCGCAGAGAGTGGTTGCGACGAGGCGCTGATGCTGGCGACGTGCAATCGCGTCGAAGTTTATGCCGCAGCGAGTGAGGCCGTCCCGACGGAGCAGATCGCGCATTGTCTGGCGCGGGGAGGAGCGCAGCCCGGCGACGATGGCAGCGGGTTCTATCGATACGAAGGGGAGGAATGTGTCCGGCATCTTTTCCGAGTCGTGTGCGGGCTGGATTCCATGGTCATTGGTGAGACGGAAATCCTCGGCCAGGTGAAGAAGGCGTACGCGCTCGCGCGCGAATCGGGAAGCGCCGGACCGTTGCTGCATCGTCTTTTTCAACGCGCCTTTCGTGTGGCGAAGCAAGTGCGCAGCACAACGGGGATCACGCGCGGCGCGGTGTCGGTTGGGTCGGTAGTGGCTGATCTCGCGGTCAAGATTTTCCGCGATCTGGCGGAGCGCAAAGTGCTCCTTCTCGGCGCGGGCGAAATGAACGAGCGCACGGCACGGGCGTTGAGCGCGCGCGGAGTGAGCGATATTCGGGTGAGCAATCGCTCGTTCGAGCGGGCGGAACGTCTGGCGACATTGGTGCGGGGCCGCGCCGTTGCGTTCGAGCATTGGCCTAATGCATGCCGCGAGATCGACATTTTGATTTCGTCCACGGCGGCGAAGGAGCCTCTGCTCACGCCGGAAATTTTGGGGCCGATGATCCGGGAACGATTGGACCGGCCGCTGTTCATCATCGACATCGCGGTGCCGCGCGATGTCGCGCCCGAGGTAAATGAAATGGACGGCGTTTTTGTTTACGACATCGATGCCTTGCAATCGATCGCCGAACAATCGCTTGCGTTGCGCCGCCAGCAGATCGCGCCGGCCGATGCCATCATCGCGGAGCATGTGGCCGATTTTCGCGCGTGCTACGGTGGCGCGAGTTTGCAACTGGCGAGCGCAGCTTGAAAAGTTGCGCCACGTTAGCAGCGCCCTCGATGACCGCGAACGTTTCGACAATTATTCTTGGCATCCCGCGGCAGCGAACTGGCGCGCACGCAAACGATGATGGCGGCGGCGCCTAGCGAGCATTCTCTGACGAACTTGAGCGCACCTTGCTCGCACGCACATCTGCAGTTTTGGATTCTTTTTCGCCGCATTCATGAATCAGTCGCTTCGCGGAACCTGCGTTGCTTCGTCGGGCGAGAACAATTATTCATCTGTCAAAGCAATGACGACGGAACGGGACCAACAGTTCATGCGCGCCGCGCTAGACGAGGCAAAAAAGGCGCTCAGACAGACGAGCCCAAATCCGGCTGTCGGAGCGGTTCTGGTCATAAACAATCGAATGGTAGCGAAAGGGCACCATCGTGAAGCGGGTCGCGATCACGCTGAGATTGAGTGTCTCCGCAATTTCGGTGCGCCCGTGCCGGCGCGTGCTACGCTGTATGTTACTCTGGAGCCGTGTTCGACAGCGGGACGCACTGCTCCCTGCACAGATGCGATAATCAGCGCTGGCATTAGAGAGGTAGTTGTCGGGGCGATTGACGTAAACCCGCGCCACTCCGGCAAAGGCATCATGCAATTGCGAGATGTGGGTGTGAAAGTGCGAGAAGGCATTTTGGCGGATGACTGCGCGCGGCTCAACGAGGCTTTTAACAAATGGATTGTCACCGGGCGGCCATTCGTCATCGCAAAGTGCGGAATGTCGCTTGATGGTCGATTGACGCGGCCTGCTGTTGAGCCTCGCTGGATCACCGGGCGTTCCGCTCGGAGCCACGCACGTGAGCTTCGCACGCACGTGGACGCGGTAATCGTAGGAGCGGAAACCGTACGCGCGGACAATCCGCGGTTGACCGTGCGTGGCGCGCGCCGAGGGCGACAACCCTGGCGCGTTGTGCTGACCCGCTCAGGTAAACTTTCACGGCGAGCGCGTTTGTTTTCAGACCGCTTGGCTGCGCGAACGCTGATTTACAAAGCAAAGTCTTTGGCTGGCGTGCTTAAGGATCTAGGCAAACGCAGTATCATCAGCGTGTTAATTGAAGGAGGCGGCGACGTGCTCGGCCAAGCGATCGAGGCGCGTCTCATTGATAAAGTGCAACTTTATCTAGGCCCGATCTTGAGCGGAGGACCAGTAGTTGCCTTTCCAGGCCGGGGAGTGAACAACACGGCAAATGCAGTTCGCCTTGGCCGCGTTTCGTATCAACGCATTGGCCAGAGTGTTTGTATCACCGGATATCCTGAGCGCCCTGCGTCCAAATAAAGCAGAAAACTTTCGCCGCTATGTCCTGTTTAATTAACGGGAGGTAAAACGATGAAGAAACTTCTGTTAATTGCACTGGTGGCGGGGGGCCTGACCTTCATTGGGGCGCCACGTTCCGATGCTCAAGTGTTCTTCAGCATTGGGTTTGGACCGGGGTACTATGGATATTACCCTTATGGGTATTACCGGCCGTACTATGGCTACTCGTATTACAGGCCGTATTATTGGTACGGTGGCCACCGTTACCACCACCATCATCGATACCATCGCTAGCACTAAGCTGGTAGACTAGCTAAAGCGACTCGGCTGGCTCGGGAGCAATTCCGGGCCAGCGGTGTTTTTGGGGCGAATTATTTGGCGAAGAATGTAGAAAGAGGAAAAATGTGAGCGCTACTTCTTTGAATTGGGCGACTCCGCCGATTTGGTGGCGGGACTTTTGGCTGGCTGGTCAATTTGGAACTCTTTCTTTAGCTGCTGAATCAGCGCCGGGAGTTGCTGCTGCCGCTCGGCTTCGATTTGTTGCCGGAGCGTTCGTTCCACTTTTTGGCGTTCCTGAATGTAGCGGGATTCAAATTGAGCACGTTCCTGTGGGCTGAGGCGGAGACCGGAGTCGCGAACCGCCGCTTCGGTCTCCCGCTTTATGGTCTCACGGCGCAGGTTCTCTCGCTGGCGCATGACGTTGCGCTCTTCCGGACTCATCTGCATCCAACGCTCGGCATTGCGCCGAAAATTTTGCCGGGCGGCCGGAGGCATAGCAAGCCACCGCTCCCGCATGCTCTGGCTTGGCGGTGGCCCGTGAGGACCGACTCCAACCGGCGGGCGGCCAACGGCTCGGTGCTGTTGGGGTTGCCCTTGCGCCGTAGCGCAGGATAAAGCCAAAACCGACAAAGCGACGATTAGTTCACAACGTCGGCTTTTCTTCCCACACGTTATTTTCATCCCAGGCGATCAATTCATCCAGATCAGCCACGACGTCATAATCTTGGGGATCGACTTTAGCCACGACATCTGAATCGTTTGCGGACGCTGTCTGGGAGACTGGATGATGCGTGGCGATAGCCATGCCGACCACGACGATTGCTACAGCGGAGGCCGCAACAAGCCGTCGCAGGCTAAACCACTTTCGCGTCCGCTCGAAACGAGTCGCTTTCTGGCGGATCTGTCTTACCACGTTCCGGGCGAAGAATGGGGAAAGAGTGGGCTCGGGAACACGGCCCAGAACATTCCACAACTGTTTGTCATCTTCAGGTTCCATAGGCTCCAGTCAATTGAACTATCTGCAGCATCGGAAGTTGCGCTCTAATGGGCGCTGACGATTCACATTATTTTCCTGGCGCTTCAAGGAAACCCTCGAGCTGCCGAATACGAGTCGGATGCCGCATTTTGCGCAACGCCTTTGCTTCGATCTGGCGAATGCGCTCGCGTGTAACCTGAAACTGCCGGCCTACCTCCTCCAGCGTTCGGCTGTAGCCGTCGATCAACCCAAATCGTTGCTCGAGCACTTGCCGCTCCCGATCGGTAAGGGTCTCCAGCACGTCCTTGATTTTTTCCTTCAGCAACACGATGGCAGTCATGTCGCTCGGGTTTTCGGCGCCTCTGTCCTCAATAAAGTCGCCGAAATTAGTTTCTTCGCTCTCGCCCACCGGAGACTGGAGCGAGATTGGTTGCTGCGCCATCTTCAGGACCGCCCGAACACGATCCACCGGCAGAAGCACTTCTTCGGCCACTTCGTCGGGCGTAGGTTCCCGCCCGTATTCCTGCACCAGCTGTTTTTGCACGCGCATCAGCTTGTTGATCGTCTCGATCATATGCACGGGAATTCGGATCGTGCGCGCCTGGTCGGCAATGGAGCGCGTGATGGCCTGGCGAATCCACCAGGTCGCGTAAGTGGAAAATTTGTATCCTCGACGGTATTCAAATTTCTCGACCGCTTTCATCAGCCCCATATTGCCTTCCTGGATCAAATCCAGAAAAGAAAGGCCGCGATTGGTGTATTTTTTTGCGATGGAAATAACGAGACGAAGATTGGCCTCCACCATTTCCGTTTTGGCCTTGAACGCCTGGCGCAGCCAACCTTTCAACGTCCGATACTCTTCGGCATAGTCACAAAGCGAAAACCACAGGCTCTTTTCCAACTCGCGAATTTTGTTCTGAAGTTGCAGCCGCCTTTTTTGACTGCGCGAATTTTTGGCCATCTCAGTTCGCAGGTAAAGGGACGTGTGGTGCGCGTCGTCCGCCATGTGCACAAATTCCTCTGTGACTCTCTGCTTCAAGTAAAATTGTGGATAAATCCTCTGCAGCGAAGCCATCGTTCTTTGCAACCCTCTCACTTTGTGGGATCGCTTTTTTGAGGAGTTGCGCGCAAGTTCGCAAAATTGCTGGGTAACTGACGCGCTTAATTTGTCTACCTGTTTGCACAGACGCGGGAGGGCCTTCATGTATCTTTCGCGGCTCTCGATTTTCTTATCGAGAATTACGCGATCGAACCGTTCGCGGCCCTCGATAAGCTTCCGGGCGAGATCCAGATGCGCGCGCGCGATAAAGCCAAAGCGACTGATGTGCTTCTGCACCATCGCTTCGGCGTCTTCAATTCGCTTGGATATTTGAACTTCCTCTTCTCGGGTTAGCAGTGGAACCTGACCCATCTGCTTGAGATACATCCGCACCGGGTCATCGAGAATATCAACCTTCGCTTCCGGTCTTTCGTCTTCCTCTTCATCCTCGTCTGCATCTTTCTTGCCGTCCTTGTAGCGATCCACTTCGGACGCTTCGATAATGTCGATCTCCAAGCGGCGCAGCCGCGTCAGGATCAGATCCAGTTCATCGGCGTCGGTGACGCCTTCAGGCAACGCCTCATTTAAGTCGTCAAATGTGAGATAGCCTTGTTCTTTTGCCAGCTTGATCAGTTCGCGAATGCGATTCTGGACTTCGATAGCCGAATACAACATAGACGCCGACGCGACTCGTGTCGGCTCAGGAAGTCGTCCATTATTAGATCGCTTCGAGGCGGACATGACACGCCCGATTTTCACCGCAGCGGTTCTTGCTTGTCTCTTCAGGTTCCCTCCGGCAGCGATAGATTTACGTGTTACAACGCGCTTACTTTGGCTTCGGCTAAGCCGTTGTGACGACGACCGTCGGCTGCCTCCCCTTCGTTTCGAATGCCTGGCCAAGGTTGTTCGGTTACGGATTTGACTAAGACTTTCGATCTTCCGCGCGGCTATAAGATCGACAACTACTTGTCGGCCGTGCCGGCGGGCTGCGAAAGCTCGTGGAGCTGTTCCTGCAGGTCAAGGATTTGTTTTTGCAAATTTATTATGTCCCCGGTGCTCAGCTCTGGAAGCTTTATTTGGTTCGTCGCTACACTGAGCTGGCGGCGCAAAACTGCCTGCCGAATGCCGAGCCACCATTTTTCGACCATCGCTTCAGCATTGGCGGGTCCCTTTTGCAGCAGCCAGGAAGAAACCAACCGTTCATCTGCCGGAGAAAGCGTTACCATGAAGGCGTTCAGCGACGCTGGATCATCTGGGCGCAAGTCAGTTTCGAGAATACGGACGAGAAGTTCTGCATCAGGGACGTGCGCGAGGATGTCGCGCCAATTCTGTTTCCGAAGAAAGTCTCGCGCCGTTTCATCTCGTAGCGCTATAAGGCAAAGCATGGAGATGTCGTGCCGAGGCGCGGGCGCCATCGCGCCAGTACCACCGGTTTCAGGTTCATGATCTCGAGCCAAAGGTTCGGGACGTCTTTGCCGGGATACTAGTGCCTGAAAATCCTGGGCCGCCACACCGAGACGTGCACTCACTTTGTTGACGACTTCTCCGCGCATGAGTGGATCGCGCACCCGCGAAACGGTTTCGGCCAGGTTTCTGGCCAGCTGCACTTTGGCTCCCAAAGAAGTGAGGTCCACATTCGCCGTCTCGTGCTCGACCCAATAATCAAAAAAATCACGCGCCTCTTCAATGCGCTTTTCAAAGGCAACTTTGCCTTCGCGACGGACGAGCGAGTCTGGATCTTCGCCCATCGGCATTTCGGCCACGCGCACAATCAGGTCATTTTGAAGCAGCGCATCGAGTGAACGTTCGGCGGCTTTCTGGCCTGCTGCGTCGGCGTCAAAGCAAAGCACGACTTCATTGACGAAGCGCTTCAGGATGCGGGCCTGACTCTCCGTAAACGCTGTTCCCTGTGGCGCCACTGCATTCGTGATCCCCGTTTCAAACAGACTTATCAAATCGAGCTGCCCTTCGCACACAACTGCACAGTTCGCCTCGATCAAGGCACGCTTAGTCTTATCCAATCCGAAAAGCACGCTGCCTTTTCGAAAAAGCGCGGTTTCGGGCGAGTTCAAATATTTCGCCGCGCCTTCCTTGTCCTGTAAAAGGCGTCCGCTGAAAGCGATCACTTCGCCTACATCGTTGCAGATCGGGAACATGATCCGTCCGCGAAAACGATCATATGAAGTTTGAGGTTTGACGTTTGAGGTTTGATCTTGAGCCCAGTCGCTTTCGTCCTTCGTTTTCATCAAGCCGCTCGCAATGAGCTCTCGCGCATCGTAACCGCGCGTGCGCGCCCAACTGCCGAATCCGTCCCACTGGTCAGATGCGTAACCGAGTTGCCAGCGTTTCGCGATTTCTACCGTGATCTCCCGTGCCCGCAGATATTTTCGAGCCGCCTCGCCCACTTGCCTCTTGACCAGGTTTTCGTGGAACCATTGCGCAGCCTCGGCATGCAGCTTGAGCAAACGCCGGCGCAATTCGCGCTGCCGCTGTTCATCGTCGGCGCCGCCCCCGCGATATTTCTCGACCACTGTGATGCCAGCGCGCGCGGCGAGTTTGCGAACGGCTGACGGAAAATCAATGTGCTCGTAATCCATCACGAACCGGAAGACGCTCCCGCCTACACCGCACCCGAAACAATGAAACGTCTGCCGGCTCGGGCTTACTGTGAACGAGGGCGTTTTCTCTTGATGAAAGGGGCAAAGCGCCTTCAAATTCGCTCCCGCGCGTTTTAGTGGAAAGTACGAACCGATTACTTCGACGATGTCGTTCGCGGCGGCGATTTGCTCAATTGTCTCCGAAGGGATCGTTCCCATGCGCACCTGATTATTTTTGCCTCGTTAGACCTTGGTAGAGATGCCAAACTTACGCAGTGCGAGTGCGTTTCAAAACTGTCATTGTAAGGCGTCTGTGTCAGACGCCCGATCGAAACGACGCGCTGGCGTTTCACAGAAACGCCCTACAATCTTGCGCTGTGTGAAAACGAGACTCTCGATCCTGGCATTGGTATGTTGTCTTTCGGCAGCGTCCGCTCATGCGCGCGAGGTGATTCACAAAGGCGATGTGGCTGTGGTGCCAGTGCAAGGCGAGATTGCGCCTTCGCTCCTGGCATTTCTGCGGCGCGCGGTGAAAACAGCGGAGAGCAACGAAGCGTCTGCGATCGTTTTCGAGATGAACACGTACGGCGGCCGGCTCGATGCGGCGTCCGATATCGTGAACGCTCTCAATCAAACGAAAATTCCCACATACACGTTTATCGACACAAACGCGGGCTCAGCCGGCGCGATTATCGCCATCGCTACGCAACATATTTTTATGGCGCCGGTGAGTGCGATTGGCGCAGCCGCGCCAATTCTCCCGACGGGCGAAGATATTCCCAGCACACAAAAGGAGAAGACGATTTCGTATTGGTCTGCGCTTGTCCGCGGGGCGGCGATCAAAAACGGGCATGATCCGGATGTCGCGGAAGCGTTCATGAACAAAGACAAGGAAGTAAAAATCGGCGACCGCGTCGTCCATCCCAAGGGAAGTGTGCTCACTCTAAATGCTCAGGAAGCAACCGAACGGATCAATGGCAAACCGTTACTCGCAGAAGGTATCACCGATTCAATTGGCGATCTTACCAAGAAGGCCGGGCTCAAGGGCAATGTTGTCACGATTGAGCCAACGGGCTTCGAGCAAATCGCCTTTTGGATCACTGCGCTTGCACCGTTGCTGCTGCTGGGCGGAATACTCGGTGCGTATTTGGAATTTAAGATTCCTGGCGTGACATGGCCCGGAATTATTTCTGCGATTTGTTTCGCGCTCTTCTTCCTCGGGCACTATTTGGCGGGACTGGCCGGTTGGGAAGTAGTCGCGCTGTTTATCCTCGGAGTGGTTCTCGTACTGATCGAGATACTTTTCTTCGCGCACAGCACGATCGTGTTCGGCGTCGTCGGCGTGTTTCTCATGCTGGCCTCGCTGCTCTGGACGATGATCGATCGTTATCCTGGTCAGAACTTTTTTCCGACCGGCAAGATGCTCGCTGTGCCGTTGCTAAACATGTTCATCGCGATCATCGGATCATTCGTTATCATTGCCGTGCTCGCGCGTTATCTGCCGCGCACGAGCATTTACCGCCGATTTGCGTTGATGGATTCAAATCCGCCCGGCCCATCGCTGGCGGGCGTGCCACGACAGTTCGCGACTGCACTCGCGCTCGCAGCGGGCACGCAGGGCACCGCAGTAACCGTCCTGCGACCGAGCGGCAAAGCGCGCTTTGCAGATCACGTCGTCGACGTCGTCACCGAAGGCGAATTCATCGCGCCGCAAACACCCGTCACCGTCATTCAAACCGACGGAATGCGTGTCGTGGTAAAAAGCGCGGCTCAGGCCTAGAGGAAAAATTTGTATACCAAAGAGGAGCATTAGCCGCCGGCTACGACGCGGATGAATTCGATGCGGTCGCCTTCAGCCAAAGACCGCTCTGGCCATTCGTGTCGATGCACAGCGAGACCATTGTGCTCCACTAAAATCGATTGCGGCGGCAATTGGTAACGGTCGACTAGCTCCGCGATCGTTTTCGCTTCGCGGGTATCGGCGGGTTCACCATTGAGTGAAATCTTCATGGCCGGAGAGGACTAACCACGAATGGACACGAATGAACACTAATTCATTTCGCCGAGAGATTCTGATTCGATATTCGATGTTCGGCGTTGGACGTTCGATGTTCTCTCATACTCCGCAAAGGGCCTGGTCCCAATCTTTCCATACCGGGTCGAGCCCGCGATTGCGCAGGACTGCAGCGATTTCTACCGGGGAACGTTCGTCGCTGATCTCGAATTGGCCGGTTGCGACTTGATCTTCGCCGTCCTGGTATTCGGGCGCGACGATGCGACCGCGGACGGTGCGATGGAGATGTTCGCGGCCCTGGCTGGTGTAACCGCCGGGCTCAGTATGGCTGCCTGCGCTCATCATTGTTACACCCATCAAAACCAGTCTATCTCTGAGCGATGCGCTCTCGCGCGTGCTCAGCACAATGCCGAGCTGCGGGAAAGTGATGCGCAACGCGCAAATCAATTGCGCCAGTTCGCGGTTGGTCATCGAGAAAAGCGGACGAAATCCGCCGGCGGCTGGACGCAACCTGGGCAAGCTCACGGTGATTTGCCCCTGCCAACAGTGTTTGAATAAATGTTCCAAATGCGCTGCAAGCGCGATTGCTTCCTCCTGCCAACGCGATAAACCAATCAGCGCGCCAATGCCGAGTCGTCGAAAACCCGCCGCATAACCGCGCTCAGCGCAATCCAGTCGAAAATTGAAATCGCGTTTCGGCCCGGCCGTGTGCATTTCGGCATACACGCCGCGATTGTAAGTCTCCTGATAAACCACAAGGCCCTCCGCGCCGGCCTCGACAATCGGCACATAATCCTCTGTCTCCATTGGGCCGACCTCGATCGAAATCGACGAGAACTCGGGGGCAAGCGCGCTGACGCACTCAACAAGATAATCGTGGCTCACAAATTTTGGATGCTCGCCCGCGACCAGAAGGATCTGGCGAAATCCCTGACGCGCGAGATGCCGCGCTTCCGCGACGACCTCATTAACATCGAGCGTGACGCGAAGGATCGGATTATCGCGCGAAAAACCGCAATAGCGACAATTGTTGATGCACTCGTTAGAGAGATACAGCGGCGCGAAGAGACGCATCGTTCGTCCAAAATTCTGCAATGTCAGTGACCGGGAAGTTTGCGCCATCACTTCGAATTCCTGATCTGATTTCGGCGTGATCAGACGCTCGAACCCGCGGATCAGGTCCGATTTTTTCAGCGCCAAATTGTCCAGCATTTCGACAAATGACATCGGAATAATTTCGGCCCCGCGTCAGCGTTCGCAAACGCCAATCAACTCTTTTGTTCGGCAACAAACCGTTCGGCCGGTGGAACCCGTGCTTATCGCCACACGGGTACAAAAAAGTGGCGTCCCGTGTTCCGGACGCCACTTAAACAAACGAATTCTCGGGTGCTCAGAACGCGAAATTCACGCCTGTGCGGACCATGCCGAAATTGTTATTCGGCCCATCCACGAAATTCCAGCTGAAGTCACTCACCCAGCCGATATGCGGGGTGAGGCGGATTTCCATGCCGCCGCCGACCTGCCCGATTGCCCGCGTCTCGCTATCTGTATGACCGGTGGTCTGGACAACGTCAAAGCCTTCACCGTCCTCAATAAACCGCTGATCGACTCGTTTCTGGCCTCCGCCAAAGATGGCACCGCCTCCGCCAAAAATATACGGCGCGAAGCGCGTGCAAGGGATCGGATATCGTAGGGTGAGGGTACCCAACACAGATCCGACTGCGTTACTCTCATGCGAGAAAGTGTGCTGAGAGATCCCATCGCTATAATCAATAAAAACACTTTCAAGCGCCTGCCTGGAATCAACTGCCCAGCCTTCAATGCCCACGCCGATGTAACGCATGAAGAAATATTTCAGATCGATGCCACCACCAAATGCATGGTCCGAATGCATGTATGTGTCATTTTCCCATTTGCTTCCTGTAAAAACATAGGTGCCCCAAAGCGAGACGTTAAATTCTCTGTCGGCGTACCACTCCGGGCAAGGTGGCGGAGCTACCTGTTTCATTTCTTTCCCCGAATATTCAACTCCGGCAAAAGCGGCCGAAGCGATCATACCTGACCCTAACAGGCACAATACGAATTTTTTCATTTATTTCTCCTTTTGGTTAAGTTTCTCTTCTACACTCCAACATGTACGAGCGTCCCCGTCAATAACGAAATTCGCTCCTTGGCTGGATGCCGCGAGTCTGAGCCAGGCGGCGGAAGATTGCAACTCTTTTTTAACCTGCCTTAAGGTTTCAATTCCACCCCGGTATTGGCGTCCGTGATCACGAACTTCTCATGGTGAAACGCCGGGTCGCCGCGAAACATAAGACGACCTGCGTAACGGCGCTCCAGCTCTACCAGCAGTTCTTCATCTTCCTCTTTCAATCTCTTCAAAACGTCGGGGTTCAGGATCACCCGAATCTCGTGAATACTATCCTGATGCTTGCGCATGATGGTGTTCAAAGTCCTGTGCAATTCCACACTTGTGGTCATGGAGGTCTTTACAACTCCGCGCCCGCCGCAATAGGGGCAATTTTCGTAGATCGTGTCGCTTAGGCTTTCCTGCGCTCTTTGGCGGGTCATCTCCATCAGGCCGAGTTGCGAAATAGGAAGGACATGCGTTCTGGCTTTGTCGCGAGTAAGCCGTTCCTTCATCAAATTATAGACTGCCTGCTGGTCCCGACGGCTCTTCATGTCGATGAAATCGCCTATGATCAAACCACCGATGTTGCGCAACCGAAGCTGTCGCGCGATTTCATCTGCCGCCTCGAGGTTTGTTTGCAAAATTGTTTTCTCCACATCGCGGCCCCCTTTGTTGCGTCCCGTATTCACATCGACCGCTACCAACGCTTCAGTCTCGTCGATCACAATATACCCACCACACCTCAACCAAACTTGCCGGTGAAAAGCGTCGTCGATTTGTTTTTGTACGCCATAAGTCTCGAAAATCGGCGTCGCACCGTCGTAAAACTGGACCCGATTTCTCGCGCGCCGGGAAATCTGCCCAATCATTTCGATCATTCTGTCTGTTGACGGGCGATCATCGCAAACGACCTGGTCGATTTCTTCGGTCAGAAAATCGCGTACAGTTCGCTCAACCAGGTCCGGTTCCTCAAAAAGGCGGCAAGGAGCTGGTTGGTCTCGAATGGCCTGCTCGACTTTGGCCCACTGATCGAGCAGGAAACGTAGATCGCGTACGAAGTACCTGGCGCGCTGGCCTTCGCCTACCGTGCGTATGATGACCCCCACACCTTCGGGAATATCCAACTCGCGCAGAATCTTCCGTAGCCGCTCGCGTTCTTTTGGGTTCTCTATTTTTCGCGAGATACCGCTGTGATCACTGAACGGCATGAGAACCAGGTAACGCCCAGGAAAACTGAGATTTGTTGTAACTCTCGGCCCCTTGGTACCAATCGGGCCTTTGGTTACCTGCACAATTACATCAGAGCCGACTGGGTAAATGCTCGGTATGTCTTTTACCGTGATTCGTTTTCGTGGCCGCTTGTTGCCCCGCCGATCGATTTCTTCAATGCCGCTATCAAGCGCGGCCGGAATCGCATCCCAAAAATGAAGGAATGCGTTTTTTTCGAAGCCGATGTCGACGAACATCGCCTTCAGGCCCATCTCGATGTTCTTAACCTTACCCTTGTAAATGCTACCGACTATGTTTCGCGAACTTTTACGCTCGACGCTGTATTCCTCCAGCCGGCCATTCTCGAGTAGTGCGACGCGAGATTCGAGTTTTTCTACGCTGAGTATGAGCTTGTTCCCCGTCTTTCGAGAGGAAAGCCCTAAAATCTTTTTTACCTTGTCTATCATAAAATTGAAGTAGTTGAGCCGTCATAATTGTCTTGTCGCAGTGGTTCTCACCGAGAGTTCATCGCGTCGTACCGCGCCGGCGACTAGGCGGCGGGGGTGGCGTGGGTGCAGGTCGGGGGTGCATTCCAAAGAGTCGTTGAAAGAAATTAAGCGGCGGCTGTGGCTGCGCCACAGCTGGAACACCGCGAGACACAGTAGCACTCCCTCGCCGCCGGACGCTCCCTTGCGAATCTGCTTCGGGTTCGACATCGGGCGACGCGTCGGAGCTTGCCATTTGCGCAGCCGCGCCTTGTGCATTATCGGCACCTTCCTCATCATCGCTTCCGAGATTTCCTCCCGCGTCGTGATAAGCCACTGCTTTGATCAATTGGAGCGGATTGGCGTGATGTGCGGGTGTGAGCCAAGCGACCTTCATGTCGAACTTTCCTTCATCCTGCGCGAGCGTGCGTTCGAGAATGCGTGTAGCGATCGGGCCCGCAACCTCTCCGCCGTGCCCAGAGGCGCCCTGCACCATCACCACGACGACGTACTTCGGATGGTCAAATGGGGCGAAACACGCAAACCACGCAACGTTTTCCTCGTGGCCGCGCTCGGTGGCCTGCGCAGTGCCGGTTTTTCCCGCGACCACCCAATCTTGCAAATGTGCCCTGCCGCCGGTTCCACCGCCTTCGTTGACAACCTTCCAAAGACCTTTGCGGACCAGCTCGATCCGGTCAGGAGGGATTTCCTGACGTAAATCCGATCGGACCCGCGGCGGTGGCGCTGCTAGATTGCCTTGCTCATCTAAGAGCGGAGAGCCGTCTTGCTTCAAAACCTTATCGACCAAGCGTGGGTAATAACAGACGCCGCCGTTTGCGATCGCTGCATAGGACATAGCCAGTTGCAGTGGAGAAACAAGTGTGTAGCCCTGACCAATTGAAACGTTCGCCGTTTGCGCTTGTGACCATCTCTCTTGTGGATGATGGATTTGCATCCACTCTGGCCCGGGCATATTGCCGGTCTGTTCGCGTCTGTTCGCCGCTGAGTTGCAGACTTGATTCCTCGCCGATTCCCAACATCTTGCCAATGTGGTCAATCGACTGAATACCCGCTGCATTGCCGTACTGATAGAAAAAGGAGTCGCACGACACCTTGATCGCATCGGCCAGTCCGATGGTCCCGTGGGTATAATGTTTTGAGGCTACCCAGCATTGGAAGAAGTGGTCACCGTAACTCACACCGCCACCGCAGCTGTATTTAGCACCTGCTAAATTTTTCGCGCCCCGCAATCCGGCGAGTGACGTGATGAGCTTAAATGTGGATCCTGGCGGCAGGCAACTAATCGCGCGGTTGACTAATGGATCGGCCTCGTCTTTCTGCAGCGCTTTCCAATCCTTGGCCTTGATGCTGGGGATGAAAGTATTTGGATCAAATGAGGGAACCGAAGTCAGCGCCAGAACGTTGCCGTTGTTTGGATCGACAACTACCGCACCAGCCCGACTCACCACGCGCAGCGCTTCCTCTGCAATCGCCTGAATGCGCGAATCGATAGTGAGGAAAACGTTGGCGCCTTGTTGTGGAGGATCTTCCTTAAGGACACCTTCGATCGTTCCCTTGGCATTCTTGCGCAAATAACGCACACCGGGTTTACCGCGCAGATATTGGTCCATCGTTTTTTCGATGTTCGATTTTCCTTCCATATCCTGCTGGTAAAAGGTGAACTTCCCTGCTTCCTCTTTGTCGATGTCATTGGGCATGCCGACGTAACCCAGAATATGGGCGGCCAACGCACCATAGACGTACGAGCGCACCGGTTTGATCGCGATATCTACCCCCGGCAATCCGACGTCATGTTCAGAGAATTTCGCTAAAGTTGGGAAATCGATATCTTTGACGTAGGAGTATGGGACCTCGGTGTCGTTGCGATAATGTTTCTGCAACTTACCGGCATTGTAGTCGCGTGCCAGATCGAGGTCGTTAAGACGCGGGACGATACCGCCATTCACAATCTTGATTATGTCTGGCTCCTTTTGATCTTTCGGCATGCCGTTGATGATTGCTCGATATTCAGTCAACGGCGGCGGACCGAAGCGTTCGCGATAGCCTTTAACCATTTCGGGCAAATAGAAA
>WNFX01006853.1_pt1 | contig 15188 bp, 12 predicted proteins | sample 5400111 | NCBI WGS metagenome assembly WNFX01 (sample SAMN13153363, study PRJNA577476) | soil metagenome | isolation source: 40 cm soil or saprolite under grassland replicate 1 | place: USA:California | collected 2016-06-15 | reverse complement strand
GGGAAGATGGAAAGTTTATGAACGCCGAAATTTTGAGAGTGGCTGTGTAAGTCTTATTGTCTGCTGGTCAATTAGTCTCATTGTCTATTGGTAAGTAGATGAAAGACCATTTGGAGCGTATGACAACAATTAAGAATTTTGAAGAGTTGAAAGCGTGGCAAAAGGCGAGAGAATTGGCAGGCTATGTTTACGAGTTAACTCGTAAAGAACTCTTTTCACGAGATTATGGTCTGCGTGATCAAATTCAACGTGCGGCAAGTTCTGTAATGCACAATATTGCGGAAGGATTTGAATCGGGTTCAGATCCGGAATTTGCAAGATTTTTAAAGATGGCGCGCCGGTCTGCAGGAGAAGTGCAATCACAGCTTTACCTTGCTTTGGATGTTCGCTACATTACAGAAAAAGAGCGCCAGAAAGCTTATATCCTTGCAACGGAGATTAAGCGAATGATTAACGGATTGATGACTTACTTAAGAAAAAAGACTAGTGCTGCGGTGACTAGCAGACTAGAAGACGAAACACTAGAAGACTAAAACAAGGAGACTAAACAATGCAAACTAATTTTCGTGGTCGCGACCTCATCGGCGACCTCGACTTCACCAAAGAAGAAGTCGAAACTGTTTTGGATGTAGCCTGGGATTTGAAGCGCAAACGCGCTTTGGGCGAACCGCATGCGTATCTTCGCGATAAGGTGCTGGCGATGCTGTTCTTCTTCTCCTCTACACGTACACGCGGTTCCTTTGAAGCAGGGATTGCCCAACTCGGTGGACACGGTGCATTCATTGATTCGAATACCACTCAGATTTCACACGGTGATACGCCGGTGGAAATCGGTGAAATTTTCGGTCGTTATTTCGATGGGATTGCCATCCGTCATTGTGATTTTGGTGATGGCAACAAATATTTGAACGCGGTTGCCAAATCCAGCCGCGCGCCGGTGCTGAACATGCAATGCGATATGTATCATCCTTTCCAATGTTTGGCGGACCTGATGACGATCATGGAGAAAAAAGGACGCGACCTGCGCAAGAAGAAGATGGTTGTTTCGTGGGCATATGCCGCTTCCTATCTCAAACCGGTCTCTGTTGCCCAATCTCTCATTCTCCAGATGCCGCGCTTTGGCATGGATGTTACACTTGCGTATCCACCTGAGTTCAAGCTCATGCCTGAGATCGTCGAGCAGGCAAAGGAACAGGCGAGGATCGCTGGCTCCAACTTTGAGATCATCGATAGTAAAGATGGTATGACCGAAGCCTGCAAGGATGCCGATGTGATCTATGCCAAATCCTGGGGTCCATTGCTCACCACCAACGATAAAGCCGAAGGCAAGAAGATCCAGGATAGCTACAAGGATTGGATCATGGACGCCGCGAAACTCAAAGTCGCCAAGCCGGATGCGATCTATATGCACCCACTTCCTGCCGACCGCGATGTTGAAGTGACCAGTGAAGTCATGGACGGACCCAATTCGGTCGTATTTGATGAAGCCGAGAATCGCCTCCACGCGCAAAAAGCCGTGATGGCTCTGACGATGTTCTAGAATTATGTAGGGGCGAGGTTATCTCGCCCTCAATTGGGCAGGGAGACCCTGCCCTACATACAAAAGGAGATTTACCAAATGTCAAAATTAGCTGTCATTGCTGTCGGTGGTAATTCGCTTATCAAAGACAATAAAAATATCAGCGTGGAAGATCAGGAACTGGCTTTGCGCGAGACCGCTCAGCATATCGCGGACATGATTGAAGCAGGTTGGGATTTGGCAATCGGTCACATTACACAGGTGCTTGTTGATCAGAAAGATGCTGCCTTCCAAAAACCGACCAAGCCGATTGGCTCGTTCATGGATGAAACCGAAGCCAAGCGACGCGAAAAGGACATGGGTTGGTCTGTCGTGGAAGATGCAGGCCGCGGCTGGAGAAGGGTCGTCCCGTCCCCGATGCCAAACAAAATCCTTGAACTGGAATCGGTCAAGTTGCTGCTCAACGCAGGCGTGACCGTTATCACTGTCGGTGGTGGCGGCATCCCGGTCATTGACACTGGCAATTGTCAATATGAAGGGACAGCCGCAGTCATTGATAAGGACTTCGCTTCCTCATTGCTCGCACAGGAAATCGGCGCGGAATTGTTCCTGATCGCCACCGCAGTGGAAAAAATTGCGATTAACTTTGGAAAGCCTAATCAGCAATGGCTCGATAAAATGACTCTTGCCGAGGCAAAGCAATATCTTGCGGAAGGCACACATTTTGCAAAAGGCTCAATGGCTCCCAAGATCCAAGCGATCATCTGGTTCCTTGAGAATGGCGGCAAACAAGCGTTGGTCACTAACCCTGAAAATATTGGTCGCGCTCTCAAAGGCGAAACCGGAACGTGGATTGTAAAGTAAACCAATGAAGGGGCGGGCTGCGTAGTGCCTCGCCCCTTCATTCACAGATGGAGAGGAGACCATGCCACAGATTCAATCATCCACAGTCCCCGTTCCGCGCGCCAATAGCAAGGGAACGATGGAGTCGTTTTTTGTAAAGCCTGAAGGTGCCGGACCATTTCCGGGCATAGTCGTTATTCATGAAATCTTTGGATTGAATGACAATATTCGCGGCATTGCGAGTCGCTTTGCAGAACAAGGTTATGCGGCCTTAGCTGTGGATTTGTTTTCGAATCGTAATCGTGCAGTGTGTATGATGCAAATTATTCATGGCATGATGATTCGCCCTTTGAATAACATAATGCTATCCGACTTGCAATCAACCATGGCATTTCTACGCGGACAACCTGGTGTAGATCCAAACCGAACGGGCGTGGTCGGGTTTTGTATGGGTGGTGGTTATGCTTTGCAATTGGCTGTCACAGATAAAGGAATGAAAGCCGCATCTTCATTTTATGGCGCTACGCCGAAACCACTGGAAGCCTTTGCAGAATCCTGCCCGATTATTGGCAGTTACCCTGACAAGGATTTCTCAGCGGAAGGCGCACGGGAATTGGATGCGGTGCTCGAAAAGAACAATATTCCGCATGATATCAAGTTTTACGAGAACACCCAACATTCCTTCTTTAATCAACAGCGTACGCCGTTTGAAGTCGAAGCTTCGAAAGACGCCTGGCAACGCATGTTATCATTCTTTAGTGAGCATCTCAATTAAGATCGAACAATTTCCTTCATGAAAAGATTGCATCCCGCGTTGATCCTTCTCCTGGTTTCCATACTCGCCTATGGATTGTTGTCAGCGCAGCTTGGTTTTTATTGGGATGACCTGCCCATGTCATGGATCCGCTATGAGTTGGGTCCAGGTGCGATGATGCAATATTTCTCCACGAACCGCCCGGTGTGGGGATTGCTGTATCAGGTCACCACGCGGTTGATTCCTCAAGTCCCTATCTATTGGCAAATCTTCGCGTTGTTCTGGCGCTGGCTCGGTGCGGTGGCGGTCTGGGCGATTGTGCGCGAATTATGGAAGGACAAGCCTCGTTTTGCGCTGAGTGTCGCCTTGCTTTTCCTGTTGTATCCAGGCTTCAACCAGCAGTGGGGAAGTTATCTCTATAGTCATTTTTTCATTGTCATCTTTTTCTACCTGTTTTCCATCTATCTTTCGTTAAAACGAAAAACGATTCCAGCGTTGATTTTTTCCGCGTTAAATTTGTGGATGATGGAATATTTCTTCCCGCTGGAATTTGCGCGCATTGGATTTATCTGGACGTCGCTTCGAGATGAGTATCCCAACCCGCGTGACCGGATCAAGCCCAGCCTCAAACTATGGGCTCCTTATCTGGCTGTTTTTGTGCTGGCAGTTTTATCCCGTTTATTCATCTTCAATAATCAAATCTATGACTTCGGACTGACCTCGCAATTAAAGACCTCTCCACTTGCCACAATTGTTTCTCTTGTGCAAAACTTCTTCATCAGCATTTGGATTGTGCTGGTTGCAGCGTGGGCGCAAATCTTTGCTGCAATTGACCCGTCTGTCCACGGCGTGCGGACGATCGCGCTGTATATTACAGTGTCACTGATTGTATTTACATTGGCTTTCTACTTTCTGGTTAAGCAAAGTCAAGAGGAAACAAGCAAAAGAAACTCATACTACGCGATTGGTCTTGGCTTGTTCATGCTTCCATTTGCCGGTGCACCGTTTTGGCTCACAGGTTTGACGATTTCACTGGCGCATCCGGCAAGTCGATTTACGTTGCCTTTTATGTTTGCGGTGAGTTTGATCCTTGCTGGCTTGATCGAATTTATTCCAGCACGTTTTCGTTATTATGTTTTGGCGTTATTGATCGGTCTTGCAGCAGGACGGCAGTTCTTGTGGTCCACTGATTATTTGCGCAACTGGCAGGCGCAAAAGAATCTTTTCTGGCAGATGACTTGGCGCGCCCCCAGCTTGAAACCGAATACGCTGGTATTGATGAATCAACAATTATCCTTTTATGCAGATAACTCTCTCAGTGCGCCGCTGAACTGGATTTATGCTCCGCATTCCAGCGCGGATGAAATTAGTTATGTGCTTTTCTATCCGACCAACCGATTAGATTCATCGTTGCCTACTCTGCAAAAAGGTATTCCCATTCAATATGATTACATTGCCGGACGATTCAATGGGAATACATCGCAGACTGTCGCGTTTTATTATGATCCGCCCTCCTGTTTGCGATTGCTCGAACCTGACATCGATTCCAACAACCATTTCATTCTAGCTGATAGCCTGATGCGCGAAGCTTCCGCATTATCCAACCGTGATCAAATCCTGGATTCGTCGGATGCCATGATGCCTAAAGTGTATGGTCCCGAACCGGAACATGGATGGTGCTATTATTTCGAGAAAGCTGATCTTGCCCGTCAATTTGGCGATTGGGAGGAGGTTGTCAAATTAGTCGATGAAGCCTTCAAATTAAAAAATGATTCTCCGAACAATCCGGTGGAGCGATTTGTATTCATTGAAGGCTATGCTCATACAGGCGATTGGGATCGCGCCTTGAAATTATCAAAGGAGTCGTACAAAGTTTCGAAAGATTATGTCGGACCTCTGCTGTGTCGGCTGTGGGAACGGATTGAAACAGAAACATCTGGCGGCTTGGAAAGCAGAGCAGCAATTGCCGAAGCCAGGAATATGTTTGCTTGTAATCCGTGAATCATGAACAATGTTCTTGTCAATTGTCATACAAATACCTACAATAGAGATGTTTACAATTCTGATAAAATAAAAATTGTATAGACAAAGCATCTGCGTCCAAGTTGAAAGGAGGCGCCCTCACACTGAAGAATCACCTTACTGATCGTATTGCTTTGAACTTCAAAAAACAATAAAGAGGAGTTGAAATGCGTAAGACACTTTTGAAAGTTTTCGTGTTGTTGACAGTTCTTTCTCTGGCTCTGTCGGCTTGTGGGGCTAAAGCCGTTGCGACAACAGCAGCACCAGCTGCTACTCAGGCTCCTGCGCAATCGGGTGGGTTGCAGATTCCCGATGTTGAGCAAGGCAAGTTCAATGTGGCTGCAGTTTTGATTGGTCCGCATGATGATGGTGGTTGGTCACAAGCTCATTACGAGGGCCTGCTCTATGTTGAGAAGAACATTCCGAATGTGCACATCGCTTACATTGAGAATGTTCCTGAAGGCGCTGATTCTGAACAGGTATTCCGCAGCCTTGCCCGCAAGGGATTTAACTTAATCCTCGGCACATCCTTTGGTTATATGGACCCGATGGCAACCGTTGCTGAAGAGTTCCCCGATCAGACTTTCATCCACGTCAGTGGTTACAAGAGCAATAACAAAAATTTTGGCAATCTGTTCGGTGCCATGGAAGATATGAAGTACCTGGCCGGTATGGTTGCTGGTTCCCGCGCCAAAATGGATGGCAATCCCAAACTTGGTTACATGGCAACCTTCCCCATCCCCGAGGAACTTCGCCTTGGTAACGCCTTCATGCTTGGTGCCAAGAAGACCTGCCCCGAGTGCACGATGGACGTTCGCTGGATCAATACCTGGCATGATCCTGTCGCTGAGAAGGATGCAGCCGCTTCGCTCATGGACGCTGGTGCGCAGGTTGTGCTGACCGGTGCTGATACCCCCGCTGTTGCCGATGTCGCTCAGGCGAAGGGCAAATGGGGCATCACCTATGATTACGTTGGTTCCTGCAAAGTGGAACGCTGCCTTACGACCATTTATTGGAACTGGGGCCCCATCTACGCCAAGATCGCTCAAGGCGTGATCGATAAGACCTACAAGCCTGGCTTTGAATATTTCGACGCCGACTCTGGTTCCCTGGGCATCTTTGGTTTCATGGAAGGTCAGACGTTGACCAAGGGCGAATCTGATTTGCCCGCCGCGGACATTCAGATGGTGAAGGATACCCTCGCCAAGATGCTGGCTGGTCAGTTCACTCGCTTTGACGTCTTTGCTGGTCCCATCAAGGACAACAAAGGTAACACTGTCCTCGGCGAAGGACAGAAGATGGAACAAATTGACATCGACTGCTTCAAAGGTGGCGATGTGCCCTGCAAGACCGGTATGTACTGGTGGGCTGACGGCGTAAGCGCTGAATTGCCGAAACTTCAGTAAGACTGTGTTTGTAAGGGGCAGAACGCTCTTGAGCGTTCTGCCCCTTTTTTAGATAATAAAGAAGACCTAACAGGTACTCTTCGCGAAGACCTGTTAGGTCTAGAAATTCAGGAGGCACACAGTGACAGAAACAGCACCCTCCAATTTAGTTGTGGAAATGAAAGGCATTGTCAAGCGTTTTCCCGGCGTGCTTGCCAATGACCATGTAGATTTTGAATTACGCGCCGGTGAGATTCACGCTCTGCTGGGGGAGAATGGAGCAGGCAAAAGCACGTTGATGAATGTGCTGGCTGGTTTATATAAGCAGGAAGCAGGCATTATCAAGGTCAACGGCAAAACGCTGGAGTTTTCCTCTCCGCGTGATGCCATCAATGCAGGCATTGGCATGGTGCATCAGCACTTCATGCTCGTCCCTTCACAGACCGTGACCGAAAATATTTTGCTTGGACTCGACGAGCCGCGTTTTCTTATGCGTCTCAGTGAATACGATAAGAAGATCGCGGACCTCGGTGATAAGTTCGGACTGAAAGTTGATCCACGCGCAAAGATTTGGCAGTTATCGGTCGGTGAACAGCAACGCGTGGAACTATTGAAGATGTTATATCGTGGTGCAAATGTGCTCATTATGGATGAGCCAACGGCAGTGCTTGCACCGCAGGAAATCGAAATATTATTCGACACCCTACGCTCCATGATTGCGCAGGGCAAGTCGGTCATTTTTATTAGCCATAAATTACAGGAAGTGACTGCGATTGCGGATCGTGTCAGCGTTTTGCGGCGCGGGGTCGCTACGGCATCGGGCGTCTCGGCGAAGGGTGTCAGCCGTCAGGAACTGGCGCGCTTGATGGTTGGGCGCGATGTGGTCTTCTTTGTGGATAAGAAACCCAGCAAACCTGGAAATGTGGTTCTGGATGTGAAAGATGTCCATGCGGAGAATGATAAGGGTTTGCCATCTCTACGTGGGCTTTCATTAAATGTGCGCGCCGGTGAAATTGTTGGAATCGCCGGCGTGGCAGGTAATGGGCAAATCGAATTGTCGCAGGTGATTGCTGGTTTGCGCAAATGCAATCCGGGCGAAGTATTCCTGAACGGCGACAAGGTCAGTAACCGCGATACATTGTATGGCATCGAGCGCGGCATGTCTTATGTGCCTGAGGACCGGACGCATGTTGGCAGTTCGCCCAATCTGAGCGTGACTGATAATGTCATTATGAAGAATTATCGCAAGCCGCCGATTTCCAAGGGTAATCTGTTGGATATGAACGCGGCGACGAACTTCGCCAAGGAACTCAAAGCCGCGTATGACATCATCGTACCTACTGTCAATACACCTGTGCGACTTTTATCCGGAGGAAATCTGCAACGCGTGATTTTGGCGCGCGAAATATCCGGGCATCCCAACTTCATGGTAGCTGTCCAGCCTACCCGTGGGCTGGATGTAGGTGCGATCGAAGGCGTCCACCGCCTTTTGCTGACTCAGCGTGAAGCCGGCGCGGCAGTGTTATTGATCTCTGAGGAATTGGAAGAACTGCTGGCGTTGAGTGATCGAGTCTACGTAATCTATGAGGGGAAGATCATGGGTGAGGTAAAGATCAAATCCCTTGAACCAGATCCAGATTTGATAGAAGCCATTGGACTCATGATGACGGGTACACCGTTGGATCAAATCCACAAAGAAGGAGTGACTCATGGCTGAGTCTGCTTCCGTACAAAAACGACGAACTGGATTTCGTATTCGGCTTGAGCCACGGTTGAATGAACCTCCAGCCTGGTATCCTGCGGCGATTTCGATTGGTGCGATCATCGTGGCGTTAATTCTGGGCGGTATTGTGATCGAGCTGGCAGGTGGTGATGCCTGGAAATCGTACGTGCATATTGCTGCGGCGTCCTTTGGTGACATCGGCGTATTGTCAGATACGATTGTCAAAGCCACGCCCATCCTGTTGACCGCGCTGGCTTGTTCGGTGGCGTTCCGCATGAAGTTGTGGAACATCGGTGCAGAGGGACAATTCATCATGGGCGCGTGGGGCGCGAGTGCTGTTGTGTTGTGGCCCCTGCTTCCTGCCCAAACCTCTGCCTGGATTTTTATTCCGGCGATGATTTTAGCGGGTATGGCAGCGGGCGCAGCGTGGGGTTTCATTCCCGGTTATCTTAAAGCGAAGTTCAATGTGAATGAGATCATCAGCTCGTTAATGTTGAATTACATTGCAATCTCATGGGTGAACTTTTGGGTGTTTGCCGTGTGGAGCGAAAGCGGTTTCCAAATGACTCCCAAATTTCCTGACACGGCAGCATTGCCACGTTTGTTGGATTATGCAAAGACATTTCCCATCTTGCGCGGATTGACAACTCACTTGGGATTGCTGTTCGGTATCATAGCTGCAATTGTTCTGTGGTTGGTCGTCTATCGCAGTCGCTGGGGTTATGAGATTCGATTGATCGGCGATAATCCACGTGCGGCGAAGTATGCTGGCATCAGCATCACTCGCAATACAGTGTTGGTGATGATGCTTTCGGGCGCGCTGGCAGGTTTAGGTGGAATGAGCGAGGTGACCGGTGTAGTGCATCGTTTGCAGACATCGCCTATCGCAGCAGGGTATGGCTTTACGGGCATCATTGTGGCATGGCTGGCAAAGTTGAATCCAATTGCGATTATCTTCGTTTCGGTATTATTCGGCGCGTTGCTGCTGGCAGGACGTGAGATCCAACCTTCGGGCGTGCCTAAGATGATCCAGGGAATTATTCTCGTCTGTCTCATTGCAAGCGACTTCCTGCTGCGCTATCGGGTGCGAATCGTGCGCGCGGATGTGGAGGAATAACAATATGAATTTCATCACCATTCTTCAAGCAGGCGTTGCAAGCGGGACTGTATTGCTATTCGCTACCATTGGTGAATTATTTGCCGAGCGTTCAGGTGTGCTCAACCTTGGCGTGGAAGGCATGATGTTAATCGGTGCAATGAGCGGATACAGCGTTGCAATCAAGACTGGCAATCCATGGCTGGGAGTGCTGGTGGCCATGATCTTCGCAGGCGCGATCAGTCAAATTCACGCCTACATTGTGATCACTTTGCAAGCGGATCAAGTCGTTAGTGGGCTTGCCCTAACCTTCCTTGGCACGGGTATTAGCCTTGTGTTGGGCGAGGGACTCAGCAAAGCGGGAACTGTTTCGCTCATGCCTTCCTTCTCCATTCCGTTGCTTTCACAAATCCCAATTCTTGGTCCTATCTTTTTTACCAACCAAAGCATATTGGTTTATTTGGGATATTTGCTCGTGCCATTGGCCTGGTACTATATCAATCGCACACGCCCCGGTTTGCACCTGCGTGCAGTAGGGGAATATCCTGCCGCGGCAGATGCGCTTGGCATCAATGTTTTCCGGATGCGCTATCTGTATGTCTTTGTCGGCGGTGTACTGGCAGGATTGGGCGGCGCGACCATCAGCCTTGCAATTTCACCGGGTTGGTTCAGTGAACTCACCACGGGTGGTCAGGGATGGATCGCGGTGGGACTCGTGATCTTCGCACAGTGGGATCCAATTCGTGCTGCGGTGGGATCGTATGCGTTCGGAGCGTTACGCCGCCTTATTCTCGACATTCAAGGCCCTACCATGTTATTGGGTTTACGCAATCCGTTTTACTATCAACCGTATTTTGGTTTTTTTCTACAAATGCTTCCCTACGCGTTCACGGTGATCGTGTTGGTGATAGGTTCGCGTGAAGCGATTCGTAAGCGCCTGGGCTCGCCGGCTGCGTTGGGCGATCCATATATCCGTGGCGAAAGAGGAAAATAGGCTAAATATCTTTCCAGTTTTTCTTGTTTCATGGGGAAAGCTGCACCCCTAAAAGTAAAAGATAAGCCTGAACGAAGCGACAAAATCGATTGTCCTGCGTTTAGGTTCATTTTTTAGTGTGATATTACCGATTAGGGCGTTTTGAATTGCGGATAATTATCATATTATTTCTATTACAAAATGTCTGACAACCTGGGTATGTTTTCAGTATACTGACAAGAACAGGAGTGACCAAACCAGCCATGAAAAAACTGTTTCAAAGCGATTGGGTCTCTCGTTTTACCGATGCGCTTCTACCAGTCTTTGCCACCTTAGCGGCATTACTAGTTGGCGCTGTCATGCTAGTATTCCTAAAAGTAAATCCCATCGAGGCATATAAGGCTCTATGGGATGGTGCCTTTGGTACATCTAATGCGTTTGCAGAGACGCTGGTTAAGGCGACGCCTCTGCTTTTAGTGGGACTTGGAATCTGCATCTCTTTCCGCGGAGATGTGATCAATATTGGCGGTGAAGGACAAATGATCATAGGGGCGCTGTTTGCAACCTGGGTTGGGCTAACGTTTACGAATCTGCCCGGGTGGCTTGTGATCACGCTGGCGATGCTGGCAGGGTTTGTAGGTGGGGCAATTTGGGGCGGCATACCAGGAATTCTCAAAGCGTATTTTCGTGTGAATGAAATTCTAAGCACAGTCATGATGAATGCCATCGCTGTGCAGTTGATGAACTTTCTTCTGCGCGGTGCATTGATTGACCCTGCCCAAGCGCAGCGCGCTTCGAAGATCCCGCAGACAGCTCGTTTGCTGGAAGCGTTTCATTTGCCGCGTTTGATTCCCACTCGCTTACATCTCGGCGCTTTGATTGCAGTCATTCTTGCCGTTCTGGTTTACATCCTTTTGTGGCGCACGACATTGGGATATCGCATTCGTGCGGTGGGACAAAATCCACATGCCTCGCGCTACGCGGGTATTAAAGTGCAGCGATACGTTGTACTTGCTTTATTGTTGAGCGGTGCATTTGCAGGCCTGGCAGGGGCAACGCAGGTCTTTGGTGTGAACTACCGCATGATCACGGACGGTTCCGCCTCCGGTTTCACGGGCGGCGCCGGATTCAATGGAATTGTGGCTGCGTTATTCGGGCAATTGCATCCGATCTGGTCCATCCCTGCTTCCATTCTTTTTGGCGCGCTTTTAGTTGGAGCCAATAGCATGCAAAGAGTCGTGCAGGTTCCTTCCGCGTTTGTCACGGCACTGAATGGATTGGTGGTAGTTTTTGTGGTGAGTAGTGAGATCTGGCGGCAAAAAAGGCAAAAGCGGAGATTATCCGCTGCCCGACAGGACGAAGAGATTCCGCCTCCATCAGAAGAGGAAAAACAGGCAACTCCCATGGAGGCAGGCGCATGATTTCAGATCTTTTTTCTACTACTGTTCTAATTGGCATTCTTGCCTCTGGGATACGCCTTGCAACTCCCTATTTATACGCGGCAATCGGTGAAACTTTCGGGCAGCGGAGCGGCGTGCTCAATCTGGGCGTTGAAGGACAAATGCTTTTAGGTGCATTCGCCGCTTTCTATGTGACACGCACAACCGGAAATCTGTGGCTCGGCGTACTGACCGCCATGCTGGTTGGCGCTCTGATGGGATTAGCCATGGCGTACGTGACCGTCAACTTGCATGCCCAGCAAGGCATCAGCGGCATCGGTTTTTATCTCTTTGGTTTGGGGATGAGTGACCTGCTCTTCCAGAAATTATTGGGATCAGTCGAAACTGTTCAGGGCTTTCCAAAAATTTACTTCCCTGGTTTGAGCAATATCCCAGGTATTGGTGAAATTTTCTTCAACCATAATATTTTGGTCTATGGTGCATATCTGCTTGTGCCGATTAGCTGGTTTGTTCTGAACAAGACTACGCTCGGGTTGAAAATCCGTTCGGTGGGTGAGAACCCGGATGCCGCGGATTCACTCGGTGTGAATGTAGCGCGCATCCGGTATTTCACCATCATCCTCGGCGGGACACTTTCCGGAATTGCGGGCGCGTCCCTTTCGATCGCTTTATTGAACGTCTTTCAACAGAATATGACCAGCGGACAAGGCTTTATCGCCGTGGCGTTGGTGTATTTTGGGGCGTGGCGTCCTATAGGAGTTTTAGGCGGTGCAGCCCTATGTGCTCACAATTTTAGTGTTGGTGGTGACAGTATCCAGAGTCCGCGCCCCAGCGGCGTTGACGAAACCCTTTGAAAGGGAGAACTGATTTTGAGGAGGTGCAAGTCTGCTGATTCATTGAAACGAAACATCGAAACGGACACAACCCCCGTGCAGGGATCAACTATCCCCTAGAAAGAATCGTATCCATCCAAGGAGAAAAAGATGAAAAAGTTCGCATGGTTATTAACTCTCGTCCTCGCACTTTCGCTTATCTTGAGCGCCTGTGGTGCCGGCGCACCCGCCACTGCTGCCCCCGTGCAGAAATTCCGCGTAGCGGTTGTCATGCCGAGTGCCAAGAATGATCTGGCGTTCAGCCAGAGTATGTACGATGCCCTGCTCCGCGTTCAGAAGGATATGGGCGGCCCCGACAAGTTTGAGATAGTCTATTCCGAAAATATGTTTGTGGTGGATGATGCTGCTGCCGCCATCCGTGATTACGCTACCAAAGGCTACAATCTTGTGATCGCTCACGGTTCACAGTACGGCTCATCTCTGCAGGAAATTGCGCCCGACTTCCCCAAGACAAGTTTTGCCTGGGGCACTACTGTGGATACTTTTGGTCAGCCGAATATCTTTGCATACGAAGCGGCCTCCCAGGAAGGTGGCTTTGTCAATGGCGTGATGGCGGCAACATTAAGCAAGAGCAATGTAATCGGTGTCGTTGGTCCCATTGAAACTGGCGATGCCAAATTGTACGTGGATGGTTTCAAGGCTGGCGCCCTCTCTGTTAAGCCCGATGCTAAAGTAAACGTTAACTACATCGGTTCCTTCTCCGATACCGCGTTGGCTGCCGAAGCCGCCAATACCCATATCTCCGCTGGCGCGGATGTCCTGACCGGCTCCGCTCAAATGGTTGTGGGCGCCATTGGTAAGGCTAAAGAGAACAACGTTTTGTGGTTTGGCACGCAATCCAATCAGACATCACTTGCTCCTTCCATCGTGGTAGCCAGTCAGGTATATCACTGGGAAGGAATCCTCAAAGAGATGATCGGTCTTATCGAGAAGGGCACACTCGGCGGAAAATCCTTCAAAGCTGACCTTGCTAATGGTGGTGAAGTCATTGAATTCAACCCGGATAGCACCGTCGCTGGAGATGCCAAAGCATTGGCCGAAACAACGATCAAAGGTATTACCGACGGAACCATTAAGATCACGCTTCCGTAACTAACACAATTTTTTGCCCCCACCCTGCCCTCCCCCAATTTAGGGGAGGGTGGGGAGAGGGTAGGATGATGCCATGACAGAATCAAACCAACTCCCGTCCGGCAGAAGCCGTATTGATAGCCTGGAAATGCGCGGGATTACAAAACGATTCCCAGGTGTGCTTGCCAGCGATCATATTGACTTTGATGTGAAATCTGGTGAGGTTCATGCCTTGTTGGGTGAAAACGGCGCGGGCAAAAGTACGTTGATGAAGATCCTGTATGGTTTGTATCATCCTGATGAAGGCGAGATATTGTTGAACGGTAAGCCGGTCAACATTCTTTCACCGAATGATTCGATCAACCTTGGCATTGGCATGATCCATCAGCACTTCATGCTCGTGCAGACTCTGACCGTGGCTGAAAATGTCGCGCTTGGGTTGCCTTCTTCGCGTGGCGTGCTGACTGACCTCGATGTTGTGTCAAAACGGATCATTGAATTGGCCGATATTTACGGCTTAAAAATCGATCCATCTGTGTACATCTGGCAACTTTCCGTGGGACAACAACAACGCGTTGAAATTATCAAAGCTCTCTATCGCGGCGCAGCATTGTTGATTCTTGATGAGCCAACCGCTGTCCTCACCCCACAGGAGGTGGATGAATTATTTGTCATCATGCACCAAATGGTGAAGGATGGGCACGCACTGATTTTCATTTCTCATAAATTACATGAGGTTGTTGAGATCAGTAATCGTGTTACTGTTCTGCGTGATGGACGCAAGATCGGCACACGTCCAACCTCTGAGACCACCAAACAGGATCTTGCCAACTGGATGGTGGGGCGTGATGTGGGTTTTGTTCCTGACCATGGAAACGTCAAAGTTGGAGAAGTCCGCCTGAAACTTGAGCAAGTGACCACTGGTAGTGACCGTGGCACACCTGGCTTACGTGGCGTCAGTCTCGAAGTGCGATCCGGTGAAATTTTGGGAATCGCGGGTGTGTCTGGCAACGGTCAACGCGAATTGGCAGAATCTATTACCGGCTTGCGCAAAGTCACAGGCGGGAAAGTTTATCTTGAAGGCGAAGACATCACTGGAATGGCTCCAGGTGATATCACCGAACGAATGCTTTCCTATATCCCTGAGGAACGGATGCGCGACGGCATGATCCATGAATTTACCATCGCGGAAAATATGATTCTGCGTGAACATAAAAAAATGCCGTATTCACGCTATGGCTTCCTCAATTTACATGATATTTCCAATCATGCCGATGAATTGATCAAGCAATTTCACGTCAAGACCCCCTCGCACGAAACCCATGCCAAAAATCTTTCTGGTGGGAACATTCAGAAGGTAGTGTTGGCACGCGAAATCTCTCGTAATCCGCGTGCTATTATCGCGGCGCAGCCTACTCGCGGTCTCGATATCGGCGCGTCGGAATACGTTCGCGAGCAATTGCTTGTGGAACGGCGCAAAGGTGCAGCGATCCTGCTCATCTCTGAAGA
>WNFX01019043.1_pt1 | contig 15191 bp, 14 predicted proteins | sample 5400111 | NCBI WGS metagenome assembly WNFX01 (sample SAMN13153363, study PRJNA577476) | soil metagenome | isolation source: 40 cm soil or saprolite under grassland replicate 1 | place: USA:California | collected 2016-06-15 | reverse complement strand
GCCCGAGTTGCGCCGCCTGCCGGGCTTCCGCGGCGCCCGCCTGCTGCGGCGGGAGACGGCGGAGGTCACCGAGTTCATGTCCGTGGTGTTCTTCGATGACATCGACGCGGTCCGCCGGTTTGCCGGAGAGGACTACGAGGCCACAGTGATCGCTCCTGCCGCTCGCCGGGTCCTGGTGAGCTTCGATGACCGGGTGCAGCATTTCGACGTCACCGCCCGAGGCTGATCCACGGGGAGACCTCGACGAGGCGATCTGGATCACGTGCCGCAACGCTGAGTTCGCGATCGAGTATGCGCTTCCGCCGCCGTCCGTGTGCTTGTGATCAGCTGATCGGTGTAGCTGCCATGGTCACTGTCGGTTAGATCGACCTGCCCGGGTGTCTTGCCCTCCCGGGGCTCGGCATCTGGTGGCCGCCGCCGGCCGCGGATCGGGTGGCGTGCCCGCCGCGTAGGTGTGTGCTGGCGCGGCCGACCGCCGCCCGCGACGCTGTGCGATCATCGGTGCTTTCCAGGGCGTTGATCGCGAGCGATACGGTGGCCGACAAGGACGTCGACGAAATAGTGTCTGGGTCAATTCGTCCAGTCCTCCGGCGGCCGACGATCGGCGGGCATCTCAAGCCGCATGACCTCATACAGAGCTCGGCCGAGAATGGTCAGCTCGTACGCCTCCCCGGTGTACGAACCACGGACATCGCGCGCGAGCCCATGCCTGCTTAGCGTCCCCACACACGCCCGCACAATGCCGTCATCGAGCCCGAGCCGACCAACGAGTTCTGCGAAGAACCACCCGTTGGCCGGCTGCTTGCCCCAGTGTGGAGGAGTGTGGAGGGAGCTCGGTAAGCGCCCGTAGTACGGCGACGTGGGGTTCCTCCAGATCGTTCAGGGCGGCGGTCAGCACCAGCCCGATGTTGATGCGGCCCTTGTCCAGCGCGACCTGACCGAGGATTGCGCCCAGCCACCGGAGCTTGTCCTTTCGGGCCGTGTACCTCGCCGCATCGAGGACTCGCATCATGAGGGCGCGCAGATCCTCGTCTCCGACGAGCGCTTCCCATAGCTCCTCCGGCGTGATGTCCGGCTGGATCTCCCGAGCGCCGGCCAGTGTGCCTTCTCCGACGAGCTGGCCCTTCCCACGCCACTCCTCTTGAATGCGCCCAGCCAGGTCCTCCAGGAACGGGACTGCTCCGGAAGCCACGGCCGCTCCCGCCGGTCCGAACGGCCGGCCCATAAGGGACGCGGCGACAGCCGCCAGGTCGCGGGCGAGCCGACCGGTTGCGACGCGGGCTCAATCTCACCGCTCATGCCGGAACGATGCCAGATCGTCCGATCGGAGCGGGAGCTGTGTCATCCGGTCGACCCGACAAGATCAACTGTACTCATCCGCCGCTTGCCGTTCGGCCGGCGGCAGGCGGTTTGTCGGTCACGTGTAGTGAGGGATAGGGGCGTGGCGTCATCTCCGTGGAGTTGACTCGGGGCGATCGGGGCCTTCGGACCGGGGCTGTGGCTGCTCCGCGGCTGCAACCGGCTCGGTTGGACAAGTGCCGTGCTGTCCGCGCCGACTGCCTGGTCAGCCGGCCAGCAACGAAAGGACGCCCGGCTGGATTAGCGGGCGTTTCATCGTTCCCCAGCGCCGGCAGCTGACCGAGCCCAGGGTACTTGCCGAAGTGACACCCGCCTGGCGCGCCTCGCGCGTAGGGTCAGAGGCTCTTGTATCGACCTCGGGTTGCTCCAGCGAGGGCTGCCCCGCGGAAGGGGGGAGCGTCATGAGGCGCGTGATGGTGCTGGTGACCCTGGTCGCCACGATGGCCCTGGCGGCAATCGGCTTGGCCGCGGCGCCAGCCGGCGCGTACGGCGGTGGTGCCAACCACGACATGTGGCAGGTCGGTCTGTCGTTCAACTGCAACAACCCGTCGATCTGCAACACCCCGGACTTCGGTGGCACCGGCGGCTTCTGGGGCTGGGTCGAGTTCGACCGCTCCGCCGACGGCAGCCAGACCTGGGGCGACGCGGAGCTCGCCTTCTGCTTCCACACCGTCGGCGGTGGCGGCGCCGGCGCAGGGCACACCTCCATCGAGGTCGAGAGCTGGACGATCGCGCCCGGCTCGGCAGGGCCGCAGACCTTCTTCGCCAGCGGCGAGGAGACCGACACCTTCCGCGGCATGTCGGAGACCTTCGACATCACCAACGAGGACACCGGGATCCCGGCCGTTCCGGGGCACTACAGCACCAGCGAGGTGCTCGGCTTCTCGGCGCCGGGGGTGGCGGTCGAGATTCAGGTCGCGTTCCGGCCTGCCAAGTAGCGCAGCCTCGATTCGAGTCCCCGGAGCTGGCCCAGGCATCTGAAAGAATCGCGAACCACTGCAGGAGTCAGGGGCTACCCGGCAGAGCCACGACCTCCCGGGTAGTCCCTGCCACATCGCCGCGCAGCCGGCACGGAGGGGGTGGCCTGGTCAAGGCCGCAAGCACCACCTTCCTGCTGCCCGAGGGCCGGCCCCGGCTGCACAGGAGGCCATCCTGCTGGCGGTGCACGCGTTCCACCTCGACCCCGCCGCCACAGGACGGCCCTTGATCTGTACCCGCACACCAGCGTGAGTCGTTTTGCGTCAAGCGGTGGGTCGGTGCCCGTGGTCCGTCGTCTGTCCCTGCGTAGCGGTAACGGGGTTGGTCCCGGCAGCGTGTGATCGGGTTGTTCAGATGACGGGCGGGGCTGCCCGTCGGTGTGCGTCGAGATCCGGGTGGTCTCAGTGCCGCGGAGGGCTCGCCCCGACCGTCAGCTTGACGCCCTGGAGGTCGGGATCAGGCGGCGGCTGTGGCCTTCTGGGCGCGCTTGCCGGAGGTGGCGATGGCCGGATCCCAGGCCTGGCCGGCGGTGATCACGGCGTGCAGGTGACGCAGGATCGCGGCGGCGATCACGGTCTGGGCCTGGGTCGGGGCGAGTCTGTTGTGCTCGCGGCTGGTCAGGTGCCGGTAGCGGGCGGCGTAGACGGGGTTGGCTCGTTGGGCTCCCCAGACCGCGCGCCAGGCGGCCAGCCGCAGCCCGGGCCGGCCCTGTCCGGTCAGCTTGGTCCGGCCGACGAACGCGCCGGACAGTTTCTCCCGCGGCGCCAGCCAGGCGTGCTTGACCAGGGCGCGGGCGGTGGCGAACCGGCGCGGGTCGCCGGTCTGGGCCAGGATCGCCGCCGCGCCGACGGCGGACAGCCCGGTGATCGAGGTGGCCAGCTGGGTGAGGCCGAGTTCGTCCAGCACGCTGGTCATCCGTGTCTCGGTGTCGGTCAGCCGGTGCCCGGTGTGCTGCCAGTCGGCCAGCAGCAACGCCACCCGTTCCAGCGCTCCGGTGCGGGCGGCGGTCACCCCGGCCGGGCTGGCGAGGGCGGTGAAGAGCTTGACGGCGATCCGCCGGCAGTGTTTCTGCCCGCCTCGGCGGGTGACCTCCCGCCGGACGGCCTGCTCGAACCGGGCCGGGCCGAGGCGTCGGGTGCGGGCGAACTGGCCGCCGTCGCGGTCGACGATCACCCACAGCCCAGCTAGCCACGTCCGGGAGCGGAACGGCTGCGCGGCCGCCTCCAACGCGGCCGGCCACACGCACTCGAGCAGATCGCGGATCTGTTGCAGCTGGCCGCCGAGCTCGCCGATCAGCTGCTCTCGGCGGGAACCCAGCTGCCGCAGCAGCCGGGACCAGGTCTCATCGACCGGTTCGGGGATGTAGCAGCGCAGAGGCCCGGTCAGCCGGGCGATCAGCACCGCGTCCTTCTCATCGGTCTTATCGACGGTCAGATCCTCCGCCCGCCGCGACCACGAGCTGACCGTCGGCCGCACACCAACGGCATCGACCGCTCGGCTGCCAGCTGGCCCAGCACCCGCCACCGGTGTCCGGTCGGCTCGCACGCCACCGGCACCCCGGCCCAGCCGGCGGCCCCGGCGCGCTGGCTAGCCCAGTCCAGCGCCGCGCCCAGATCCCAGGCCCGGCATCGGAACGTCCTGCGTGCCAGCACGTCACCGGCACCAGCTCACGCAGCCGAGCCAGCCTCGCGTTGCGGTTGCGGTCACCCCGCGACAGGCGACTACCGTTGGCCACAAACGTCCTCCTCCTGCGATGGGACACCAAGCCCGCAGCGCATCAGGAGGACGTTCGCGCGCCCCGCGACGACACGCAGAACGTCTTCCTACACGCAGAACGTCTTCCTACGCCGCACGCCGGTTGGCATGTGACCGCGGCGAGGCGCCGCCTCTGATTGGGGTTGACGGTGACGGAGTGTCACCACCGGTGTCGGCACCAGTTGCTCGACGTCGGCCGAGCGGGCGTCCCGCATCGATGGGCTGCGATTGCGCGGCGGCCGACCTAACGTCGAGCACGCAGGTGCCCGCCGGACGAGCATGTCCGGGCACGAGGTGGCCGTCGCGACGGCTACCGGCGCCCGGTTGGCGGATCAGGCCCAGTTCGCGTGCCCGGGCGACGGCCTCGGTGCGGTTGTCGGCGCCGAGCTTGTCCAGTACGCGGCCGACGTGCTTTTTGACCGTGTCGAGGGTGACCACCAGCTCCTCGGCGATGCGCCGGTTCGACCTGCCCGCGGCGATCAGCGCCAGCACCTCCAGCTCGCGGGCGGTCAGCGCCTCGACCAGGCCGGGCACCGCCGCGGCGCCGCCCCGGCCAGGGCTGGGCACGTCGGGTTTCCGGTCGAACGCGCGCAGCAGCCGGGCCAGGCAGTCGAGTGGGACGCCACGGGCAGCAGCCTGTTCTGCCCGCTGCGCCGCGACCAGCCGCCGAGCAGCGCGGCCATCGGCGCGCCCTCGTCGGTGAACACCCGGACGTAGCCTTGCGGGCAGGCCAGCGTGAGCGCCTCGGCCAGCGCGGCCACCGCGTCGGGCTCCTGGCCGCTGGCCGCCAGCGCCAGCGCCTGCACCGCGCGCAGCTCGATGACGCTGCCCAGCCGGGCTTGGGCCGCCGCCGCCGTGTGCAGCCGCTGCAGCAGCGCGAGTGCCTGCCTGGGACGGTCCTGCGCGAGCAGCACCCGGGCCAGCACGAGAGGCTCTGTTGCGTCCTGCCGATCGTCATGCGCCGGCCGGCCAGGTGGAGCAGGGTGGAGGGATGCGTCGAGGCGGAATGGCCGCGCCGGTGGTGGAGCGGTCGGCGTTCGCCGGGTTCCGGTTCCCGCCGGAGGTCATCACCGTGGCGGTGCGGTGGTACTTGCCCTACGGGCCGTCGGACCGCGACATCGAGGAGTTGCTCGCCGAGCGTGGCGCCGCGGTGGACCATGTCTCGGTCTATCGGTGGGTGCAGCGGTTCGCGTCGCTGTTCGTCGACGCCGCGCGGCCGTGCCGGCACGCACCGGGCGACCGCTGGTTCGTTGACGAGAGTTACCTGAAGGTCGCTGGCCGGTGGCGCTACCTGTACCGGGCGAATCGACCAGTTCGGGCAGGTCGTCGACGTGCTGGTGTCCGAGCATCGGGACACCGCGGCGGCCCGGCGGTTCTTCACCCGGGCGCTGCAGGCGGCACCGGCGCCGGTGGAGGTGACCACCGACAGGGCTGCGGCCTACCACAGGGTGCTGGACGAGCTGCTGCCGGCGGCCAGGCATGTCACCGAGCGCTATGCGAACAACCGGATCGAAGCGGACCACGGCCGGCTCAAGGCACGGCTGTGGCCGATGCGCGGGCTGAAACGGCTGCGCAGCACCGCGATCATCGCCGCTGGACACGCCTTTCTCCAGAACCTCCGCCGCGGCTTCTACGAGCTCGGCCTCGACGCCCGGCCACAACTCCGGCTGGCAGCGGCGTTCACCGAGCTCGCGCAGGCGCTCTGATCGCGGGCCGGCCCTCGCACACGCACGCCCGAACCCCAACAACGCAACGACGCCTGTTACTACGGCCGGGCTGGGCTTCAGGCTTCGGCGGTGGGGGCGAAGTCGAAGAACTTGGGTGGTCGGGTAGGTCGAGGGCGGCCAGGACGGTGCGCTGGCCGGGGGTGGCCTGGGAGCGTTGCGCGACCTTGCCCTCGGCGGTGGCCAGGGTGACCGGGTGCATCCGGTCGAGTTCGTGGCGAGTGTTGCGCCAGGTGTCGGTGGTGGTGTTCTCGATGACGCGGATGAGCAGCAGCGCGAGCCAGCAGAGTTGGATGTGGCCGCGGAGACCGTGTTGCGTTCGCCGTGGCCGGGCACGGCTCGGTCTAGCTGCGACGGATCAAATCGCCCGGGCCAGCTCGGTGAACACTGTCATCAGCCGAAGGACGGGTCGGACGTCGAGGCCGAGTCCGTAGTGTCCTCGCCGGACGTTCTGCACGAAGTCGTGGCCCGCGGCGATCATTGCGGCGGTGGCGAGGCGTCTCAGCCCCCGCATCGGCCGGAGCCGAGCCTTGAGCCGACCGTGATCGGCTTCGACCCGGTTGTTGCCGTATCGCTCGGTCACGTGCCGTGCCGCGCCGCGTTCCGCTTGTCTGCGGCCAGCACGTCGATGACCTGGCCGAACTGGTCGACCGCCCGGTACAGGTAGCACCATCGACCGCCGATCTTGATGTAAGTCTCGTCCACCCACCACCGGTCGCCGGTCGCATGCCGACAGGGCCGAGCGGCGTCAGCGAACAGCGGGGTGAACCGCTGTACCCAGCGGAACACGCTGACGTGGTCGACGTCGATGCCGCGCTCGGCGAGCATCTCTTCCAGGTCCCGGTACGACAGCCCGTACCGGAGGTACCAGCGCACCGCGAGCGTGATCACCTCGGGCGGGAACCGGAAGCCGGCGAAGGCAGATCTGTCCTGGACCCAGCCGTGCAGGCGTCGACGCATCCGTCCAGCCTGCCCCACCACCCGACGTCGGACGATCAGCCAACGCAACACCGCCCGGCGAGGGCCGGCAGCCACTCCTCCGGTGATCTCCGGTGATCAACAACGCCGCCCACGGAAAGTGACCAGCCAGGTGGGAGGCGGTACCTCCGAAGCGGTGATCCAACACCCGCTTCTGCCGATGACAGTGCATCCAGGTCGGCTCCCCGGCCGACGGCTTCGTGCACGGGTCGGTGCACGCCTCCTACCTGCACCTGCACTGGGCCGGACAGCCGTCCATCGCGTCTCGCCTGGTCGCTGCGGCTTTGTAGGCAGCCCTCTTCGGAGCCGGACCATTGACAAAGACTTGCTTTACGTAAAGACTGATTTTCGTCATGAGAGACGTCGTGTACTTGGACCAGATCGAGCAGGCGGAGGCCCTGCTCAAGCCGCAGCGGATCGAAGTGCTGCGGCAGCTCGCCGAACCCCGGTCGTGCACCGAGGTGGCGGCCGAGCTCGACCAGACCCCGCAGCGGGTCTACTACCACGTCAAGCGCCTGCTCGGCGCCGGCCTGGTGAGCCAGGTCAGCGAGCGCCGGGTGCGCGGCATCCACGAGGGCATATACCAGGCGACCGCCCGGTCATACTGGTTGTCCCCGCGCCTGGTCGGCCGGATCGGGCTGCGCCAGACCCGCGACCGGCTCAGCCTGGGCTACCTGCTCGACCTGATGGAAGACGTGCAGGCGGATCTCGCCTCGCTCGACCTCTCCCGGCCCGACCTGCCCTCGATCGGGGTTTCCGGAGACATCCGGGTCCGGCCCGAGCAGCGCACGGCATTCCTCGGCGAGCTGCAACACCTGTTGCGGGACCTGTTCACCCGCTACGGCGGCGCGGACGGCGACGCGTTCCGCCTGGCCCTCGCCTGCTACCCGAACGTCGCCTCCGACGTCACCCCGGACTTCGCCACGAGCACCGAAGGAGATTCTGATGACCCAGCCGAATGACCTGCGCCTACGGGCGGTCATGCCAGCGCCGCCCGAGGCGGTGTACGCGGCGCTGACCGACGCCGCCGCGCTGCGCGTGTGGCTGGCCGAGCACGCCGAGGTGGCGCTGCCCGACCGGTACGAGTTCTGGGGCCGCTACACACCCGACGGCGCCGAGCCGCACCAGCGCCTGCTGCACGCCGACGAGCGCACCCTGCGGTTCGCCTGGACCGTCGACGGCGTGGAGAGCACGGTGTCGTTCGACCTTGCTGAGGACGAGAGCGGCACGCTGCTCACGCTGAGCCAGAGCGACCTGCCCAGCTGGCCCGAAGTGCTGGCTGACACGGCCGGAGTGCGCGGCGCGCTGCAGACGTTCTGGTCGCTCGCGATCGCGAACCTGTCCGATTATCTTTCAAGCCGGGAGCTGACGCCGAAGTGTGACTTCACCTCAGCCGAACTGCGCGCCTCAGTGGTTATCGACGCGGCACCGGAGGCGGTGTTCGACTCGCTCACGCAGCCGGAGCAGTTCCGCAAATGGTTCGGAGCCAACGTCGACATCGAGCCCTACGTGGGCGGCCGGTTCGCGATGGGCGGCTTCGAGCTGGACCCCGGGGGGCCAAGTTCGTCGAGTTCGAGCCGGGCCGCAAGGCCACGCTGCTGTTCGCCGACGGCATCACCCAGGGCTGGGAGCTGGCCGGCTCGGACGGCAAGACCCGGCTCACGTTCATGCAGAGCGGGTTCGACCCGGACAACCCGCCCTACCCGGGCTGGATCGGCTGGCTGGGTGGTGTCGCCGCGTTGCGGCGCTACCACGAACTCCCGCCGTGGCGCACGATCTGGCGTCAGATCGAGCTCCCTGGTGTGCCAGCGGGGATGCTGAGCATCGACGTCTAGCGGTTTTCCAGCGGGGCATCGATATGGAAACCCCGGGCGAAAGCCCGGGGTTTCCACAACACAGTGGCTCAGAGCTCCACGATGTGCACGGCGGCCTCCTCGGCCGACGCCGCACCGCCGTCGATGCCCACGTCCTCGGCGACCTCGTCCTTCTCCGCTACGGCAAATGCCGGGACGTCACGGGCGTGTTCCGTGATCAGGCCGCACCGCTGGTCCCGCAGGTCCGGCCGCTCGGCTGCCAGCCAGTCACGCTGTTGCTCACCGCTCCTAGAACCGGACTTACGAAGATCACAGGCACACGAGGCTTGATCGTTAGTGTTTGCCCTGGTGGCGGGCTTGCGGGTGGTCTGGAGCGATGAAATGGTGTAGGCACACGCGTGCTGGTGTGTCGCTCGACAGACGCTGGTGGTCTGGCTTGACTTGTAGATGTGTACTTGCGGGAGGTGCGGCGGACCAACCGGGACGGGTCGGTGGCCCGCTACCTGCAGTTGGCGCACAACGAGCGGCATCCCGAGACCCGGAGTGCCGACCGCGAAGGTGATCCACAACTTCGGTCGGGTGGAGAAGGTCGACCGGGCCGGGCTGGCCCGGCTGGTGGCCTCGATCTCCCGGTTCCTCGACCCGGCCGCCGCGGTCGCCGCCGCAGGCGGGGCCGAGGTGCAGGTGCTGGACTCCCGCCGGCTGGGCTGCGTGTGGACGCTGTGGACGCTGGACCGGATCTGGCAGCGGCTGGGTATCGGCGCGGCGATCCGGACCGCGGCCGCTGGCCGGCGGCTGGACGGGCAGGCGGTGGAGCGGGTCGTCTTCGCGCTGGCCGCGCAGCGGGCCTGCGAGCCGGGCAGCAAGCTGGCCGCCACCCGGTGGGTGGCCCAGCGGGTGGCGGTGGAGGGCTGCCCGGGCTTCGACACCGACGCGGCGTATGGGGCGATGGATTTCCTGCTGGCCGCGCTGCCGGAGATCGCCGGGCGGATCTTCGATGCGACCGCGAACCTGCTCAACCTGGCCTGCGACGTGATCTTCGTGGACACCACCTCCACCTACTGGGAGCTCGATATCGCCGACGAGCTCTCCGAACTGGCCGACGACACCGCCGACGACGGGGTCAGCGGGCCGGTCGAGGCCGGCCTGCGTACGTTCGGGCACTCCAAGGACCACCGCGAGGACCTGCCGCAGGTGGTGATCGGGATGGCGGTCACCGCCGAAGGGGTGCCGATCCGGTGCTGGACGTTCCCCGGCAACACCGCCGATGCCGCGATCATCCGCACCGTGAAGGACGACCTGACGGCCTGGAACCTGCACCGGGTGGTCTGGGTGGCCGACCGCGGCTTCGCCTCGGCCGCCAACCGCGGCTACCTGACCCGGGCCGGCGGGCACTACGTGCACGCCGAGAAGCTGCGGGCCACCAACACCGAGGCCGCGACCGCGCTGGCCCGGCAAGGCCGCTACCGCACGATGGCCGGCAACCTGCGGGTCAAGGAGGTCCGGGTCGGCGGCCACGGGGTCCGCGCCGAGCGGTTCGTCGTCTGCCACAACCGGTTCACCAGGTCAGGTAGCCGAGCGACGCGAATATCACCCAAAGCGCGAACCGACGAATGTTGCCGGGACGGGTCCCGTGGCGCCGGTGGCTGGAGGGCGGCGTGGGGCTCGCTAGCCTGCCGAGGTCTGGGGCGGCGGGGTGCCGGTGGACTGGTCTGTCTGATGGTCCGCCGGTCGGCCGGTCGCCGAGTCGCCGGGGGCGTTTGCCGGGCGTTCCGCGGGGGGAGCGTCGATCAGCGTCGGTGGAGCTGGGCCGGCTTCGGCGCGGTCGTCGTTGAGTTCCCGCATTTCAGATCTGAAGATGCGTAGCGACCGCCCCATCGACCGGGCCGCGTCGGGCAGCTTCCGGGAGCCGAACAGCAGGACCACGACCGCCGCGACGATCAGCCAGTGCCATATGCTGAGCTCACCCATCCCACGCCTTCCTCCTCGCGGACGTCACCAGGTTACGCCGCCGCGCAGCCACCTGACGCCGGCTATGTCCCGGGCATTGGCTGCGGCTGATGGACAGCCGCATGGGCCGGCTACGAGCTGCCTGACGGCCGCGTCGTCTTTCTCTCTCCACGAAGCCGGAAGCCTCGGGCGACGAGGACGCCGCTCAGGTGGTATCCGGGTCGAATGGCGGTCGTTCGCCGGCCCGCGATGTCGGCTGGGGAGGGCTGGCATCCAGCCGGACCTCGCCGACTCGGGGGATGTCGTCGACGAGGCTTTCGTCGCCGAGCAGGTGCTTGCGAACGAACGTCTTCGGGTTCAGCGAGTCGAGGTCCAGGTCGGCGAGCTCCGGGCCGAGCTCGGAGCGCAACTGGTCACTCGCCCCCTGCGCCATCGCACGGAGCTGCCGCAGCACGCGGGCGGCGTCCCGGGCGACCTGCGGCAGCTTGTCGGGTCCGAACACGATCAGCCCGACGACTAGCAGGGTGAGGATCTCCCCCAAGCCCAGGCTGCCGAACATCGCCGCTCCCTCCGCCTATGCCAGCCTACGGGGCGGAGGGTGGTGGCAGCCGACAACAGCGGCACAGCCGGCATTCCCACGCTGGCTCCTGAACCCCCGCCGGTCCCGCCCGAGACCTGCCTCGCCAGCCCGGCCGCCATGTCAATCCCATAGCTATTCCAAGGCCATTTGAAAATGTTCACTGCGCGAGCGATGACCAGGACGACCGTCAGCAGCCGCCGCAGCGTGACGGTGTCGACGTGGAAAAAGTCGACCGCGAGCGCCGCGGACGCCTGAACCCGCAGGAACCTGCCGCCAACTCGTGTTGTCGCGGCGGGTCGGCGCCGGCGGTATCCGGGCCCGCTTGAGAATCCGGCGGATGGTGGAGGCGGCTACCCGGTGGCCCAGCTTGCGCAGCTCACCCTGGATGCGCTGGCAGCCCCAGGACGCATTGTCCCGGGCCAGCCGTTCGATCAGTGCGGCGACCTCGTCAGGTAGCGGCGGACGTGCGGCGGGGTTCGGGTAGGTCCAGCGCTTTGCGACGAGTCGGCGGTGCCAGCGCAGCACCGTACTCAGGGTGAGCAGCCGGTGGTTCTTCACCGGCTTCGGCAGCAGTCTGATCAACGCGGCCAGAATCGCCCGGTCGGCCCAGTCCGGCCGCGGCCGGGGGTTGCCCCGCCGCAGCACGGCGACCTCGTGCCGCAGCACGAGCAGTTCGGCGTCCTTCGACGCGCCGGGACGGGCGAGCAAGACCAGCCAGCCGACTATCCGGATGAAGATCAGATACAGTCGCCGCAGCGCCACGGCTCACGATCATCCCGCAGTCACCACGACGCCCATCGGCGCAGGCCACGGGCCTGTGCCGGCTTCTGGCACCGACTTGTTGAATGGCGGTGGGAGATCAGGGTCTGCAGCCGTGGTCTTCTAGGCCGTGGGTGAGGGTCGCTCGTTTTGGAACTGTCGTCCTTCGGGACTGGCTTGTGTGGGGCATGTGCCCTCGCCCGCGGCCGCTGGCAGGGAGTGGCATGAGAGGTCTGCGCTGCTGAAAGTCGGTCTGCCCTCCTTCGCCGTCCACTGTGGTCGAGGGTGAACAGGGGCTAGCTAGGGGTGTCTGGTCGGGTTGTCATCGGGATCGACCCGCACGAGGCGAGCTGGACCGCGGCCGCGGTCGATGCCTCGCTGCCGGTGGTGGCGACGGTCCGGGCCGAGGTCAACCGGCACGGCTACCGGCAGCTGCGGTCATTCGCCCGCCGCTTCGACGCACCGCAGTGGGCGGTCGAAGGCGCCCGAGGACTCGGCGGCCCGCTGGTCGCCCGGCTGGCCGCGGACGGCATCACCGCCGCCCTGATCCTGGCCCGGGCCGGGCAGATCAGCCGGTTCGCCGGCCCGGCCCAGTTCGTCTGCTACGCCGGCCGCCCCGATCGAGGTGTCCTCCGGCGACGTCGACCGCCACCGGCTCTCCGGCGCCGGCGACCGCCAACTCAACTACGCCCTGCACGTCATGGCTATCACCCAGATCCGCTACCACACCCAAGGCCGCGCCTACTACCAGCGCAAACGACAGGCCGGCAAGAGCCACCGGGAAGCCCTCCGCGCTGAAACGACGCCTCGCCGACGTCGTCTACCGCCACCTCGTCCACGACCAGCAACGCAAAGGCCATGCCGGCCCGGGAGGACACTCGGGGGCGACCCTGACATCCAGCGCGCCCAGCCCAACCCCGACAGCCGACTCTTCGGACACGCCACTTCCCGGACCCGCCACCACCAAGCCTACGACCCGCCGCCCACCCACCCCTTGACCAGAGAGGTGCCCCACAGGCCCGGTGCAGGCCGGGCGGCTGCTGCCGGGCCGCCCGGACCGGACGCGGGCGGTGGGTGGGTAGCCGGAGGTACTGGTCGACGGCGCCTACACCAGCACAGCGCATGCCGGCCCGGACGGACCGGCGGCCGGCGGGCTGGCTCTGGCGCGACCTGAGCGACCGAGCTTCGGTCGAAGCCGAAGCCGACGGAGGGCAACGGTGAGCCCGAGCCGTGGGCGGGCGGAGATTATCGAATGGTGACGTCTGCGCTCGGCGACGTCGAGCGGCTCGGGGGTGGATCTAGCATCGACGCCGTGCGGAGCCTCCTCGGTGTCGTCGCGACGTCGGCTGTCCTGCTCGTGAGTTGCTCGGGCAGCGAGCCGGGGCGGACGCAGCGGGCCGCCGAGCCGTCCTCGCCGGCCGCCACCCCGACGACCAGCCGCCCTGCCTCACCAACGGCAAACCCCTCGGCCAGCAAAGCCCGACCGGGTGCCGTCATCAAGACAGCCGGCAGCCAGTTCGGGGAGATCCTGTTCGACCGCGACGGGCAGGCTGTCTACCTGTTCGACAGGGAGAAGTCCACCAAGCCGGAGTGCTACGGCGAGTGCGCCACTGCGTGGCCTCCAGTTCTGACCGAGGGCACCCCGATCGCCGTCGGCGGTGCGGAGGCCGGCGCTCTCGGAACGACGAACAGGGCCGACGGCTCGACGCAGGTCACCTACCGCGGCCACCCGTTGTACTACTACGCACACGACGGAAGGAACCAGGTGCTCTGCCACAATGTCCGTGAGTTCGGCGGACTGTGGCTCGTTCTCACGCCGACCGGAGAAGCGGCAGCCCACTAGGGCAGTCCAGGTTGCCGACGGAAGCCGGTGTGGGCACCTGCCCACACCGAACTGCCACGGCGGCCGGGCGGTGCGTCCGGGCCGGGGCGGATCCCGGAGTCAGGCGATCGTGATCAAACGCCAGTTCTCGAAGGAGTGGCCGCCGTCCCACCGGTCGTTGACGATGGCCCGGTCGAAGAGCCGCACAAACACCACCTAGCAGCAGCGCTCCACGTCGGTCGCCCACGGGTCCCAGGTGACGGTGATCCCTGGGGCGGGTGCCCGGTGTCGGCCCGGTTGCCGTTGTAGGTCTTCGAGAAGATGCCGATTCTGCCGCTGCACCCGCCGTGGGCGACCACGTCGAGCCGGCTGAGGTTCTCGTCGGTGCCCTCGATGTGGATCTCGATCGGCCCCTTGGCCCGGGTCGCCTCCGAGCAGCAGCCCAGCGGACTCCCGCCCTGGCTGAACTCGATCAGCGGCATGCCGTGCCGACAGCCGGCCCTGCTTGCGCCGTGCTGACGATGGGAGCAACGTATCGCCGGGCAGCGCCTGTCCGGTGACCGCCGGTCAGCTGGCCAGACGGGTGCGACGGGAGGTGCCGGGTGTGACGAGGTTTTTGGTGTTGTACCGGGCGCCGATGACCGCGGCCGAGCAGATGGCGCAGGGCAGTCCGGAGCAGGCGCAGGCCGGTATGGACGCGTGGATGGCCTGGGCGCAGCGTGCTGGGGACGCGGTCGTCGACCTGGGGTCTCCGCTGGGCCTCGTCGAGGCTGGTGGGGATGCCGGCGATCCGATCGGTGGGTATTCGATCCTGCAAGCCGACTCGGCCGACGCGCTGAAGGCGGTCTTGGACGGTCACCCGCACAGCGCCATGGGCGGCACGATCGAGATCTTGGAGTTCCTATCGATGCCGGGCATGTAACCGCCCCCGTACTCGGCGCGCACGGCCCGGACCTGCGCCCCGGTGAGGCAGTTCGGCGCCGGCGTCGTCGCACTATGCGGAGTCGCCACCGGCGCCGGCTTGTGGTGTTGGGTTCGGGTCGGGCGGTGCGGTGGCAAGCGTGACCAACTCGCCCAATCGGCGGGTTGGCCGTGACCCCGCCCGCCCGCCGCCGGCCGCTCTCGTAGCCATTCGTTGTCATCTCGGGTCCCTACCGGGCTCGCCGGGTAAGGTCGGGTGTGCGCATTCAGAAAGAAAACGCGGCTGGACCGGTCTTGGCATCGGCCCGGGGCGGCGTTGTATGCGTTGTGCCGGTTGCCGGCGCTGTTGCGGCCACCGGTGACCGTTTACGAGCCCGACCCGGATCCGCCGTCTGCGCGGCGGGACGTTCCGCAATGGCGCGTCTTTAATAGATCATCTCCTCTCGAGAGATCGTCTCAGGGTGAGCGGCCGTCGCGGCTGACCGGGAGCCGGTGCAGGACGATCTCGTGGGTGACGGTTCTGGTCGGGGCGGTGCCGGCGGGTCGCTTGT
>WNFX01010020.1_pt1 | contig 15195 bp, 13 predicted proteins | sample 5400111 | NCBI WGS metagenome assembly WNFX01 (sample SAMN13153363, study PRJNA577476) | soil metagenome | isolation source: 40 cm soil or saprolite under grassland replicate 1 | place: USA:California | collected 2016-06-15 | reverse complement strand
CAGGCTGGAACCAGGACCCAACGCCGTTTGTCTGGAACGGAAAACGCCGAGAGCGCAGGCAGCGAGCCCGGCTCAAACGCTTAGCGGGCTCTGGGGCTGCCGTCCTCGCTTACGCAAGCTAATTGCAGATTGACCCACTTAGCGCAACAACGACAGCTGTTCTGTGAGCGACTTGTTGCCCTGCAAACGCTGATGGTGGCAGCCTCCTAGCCCAGCGGGTCAGGGGTGAGAGCTCTTCAACGTCTTCCTGTCATCCTCCGCATTCTCAGTTCTGACGCTTCCGTAAATCATGGAATTAAATGGGCCAGAATTTGATAATTACGTGGGCCGCTCTCTGGCTTTTTTGAGGTCATCATAACCCACAGAATTGTACAGATTCCTCCCTTTTAATTCCGTGATTTACACAAAAGCCGAAGTGAGGTCGAACCTTCGGGGCTCTTTTTTTGAGCCTTATGGTTCGACACAGAGGTGCTCAGCCCAGCGTTTTCGTTCGATCCTTCAGGTCATTTACCAGCGAAGCGGCCCCACGCAACGAAGGCGGCCAGGGCGAGATAGGTCAGGTTCAACAGCATGTGCTTGAACTCTTGACGGCGGAACGTCACGATCGCCGCACCGACCATGATCAACGCCAGACCGACGGCCGCCAGCGGCACCAGGATCGGTGCGATGTCGAGCAGGGCGGGCAGGATCAGGCCGACGGCGCCCAGGATCTCGACTGCTCCGAGGGCCTTGACGAAGCCGGCGCTGAAATCCAAGACCCATCCCCCACCAGGAGCCTTGGCCAGTTTCTCCTGAGGGATGAACAGCTTGTTAGCGCCCGCAAGAAGGAAGACAGCGGCCAGCAGGCCAGCGATGATCCACAGAGTGAGGTTCATGAGTTCTCTCCTTGACGGTTACCTCGGTCCTTCCGGGCCCGTCATTGTACATTTTGGAATTCTGTGAGCGGAAATTTTGACAATGAGGTGAGCGGTAAAACGAACAAACAGCTAAATAGACCATAAACAGGGAGAAGTTGCAACCATTTTGTATACTCTTGCTCGTTTTACCCGCCCATTTAATTGTCAAAATTTTTAACAATCCACCCATTTAATTATCAACTTTACACCAGCCTTCCTGGATCTGTTCGGGCGTGATCGGGACCTGCGCGCGCCGTAGGCATTGCGTGCGAGCGTGACCGACTTCCCAGACCCGGTCGATCCGAATGCAACCGCGTGCGAGTTGAGCGCCTTGCGCGGAAAGGTGAACAGGCCGCGTTTTTTCCATGCTAAATCGCCCATTTGGCCAGTCGGTAGTTTTTTGACGAGAGGATACAACAGACTCTTCTCACACGTCTTGTGGAGGGGGATGAGGACGAACAGCGTGTGGAGGGAGAGTCCCTTTTCCTCTCGCTTACTCACACCGCTTGCAGAGCGCATCCAGAACACTTGTTGTATCCTATGGAGAAAAAACTACCGACTGGCCCATTCCAGAACGGGGCAAACCGCTTGCTTGGTGAAGGGAGTATTGCCGCGCAGAGACAATCGAGGCAAAATGCTCGTCGAGGCTCGCACTCGGTTTGCCCCCGTTCTGGAATGGTCTCCCTATTACACCAACCAGCGGCGACCTTTCAGGAGTTCTTTTGATTGCGTGGTCGTCCCCGTGGTTGAGCATCGGCCTCAGCCTGGTACTGTTCAATCGCCTGCCTGCTGGCATACCAAAACTGCCCACGTTTGGTGGCCTCGATTTTCCCACGGCGGGCAAGTTTCCCCAAATAATCCACATCGAGAGAGAACTCGCGGGCCAGGTCATGCAAGAGCAGCAGATGAGCCGAGCTTTCCACGCATGCCTCCAGATACAGGTCAAGCCCAGCCTCCACAGCCAGTCCGATCAAATCAATGAGGGGCACATAGTCTCCCGTGTGCGCAGCTTGCAGCCCATGGAGATAGCGCACCCGCCATTCTCTCAACACTAATGCAGGAGGATAGCCATCTTGCATCAACATGAGATTGAGCAACAGCCGACCCACGCGTCCATTGCCGTCAGTGAAGGGGTGAATAGCCTCAAAGTCATGATGGGCAATTGCGGCCCGTGTGACCGGTTCATACTGATAGGCCGCGTCACTGCGGAGCCACTGGACCCATTGCTGCACATACAACGGGACATCACGGGCAGGTGGTGGCGTGAAGTTCGCACCTCGGATAGAGACCTGGACGCTGCGCAACTCGCCTGCGCGCTCGTCGATCTTCTCCATGACCAGGCGGTGTAAGGAAAGGATGGTCGTGCTCGTAATTGGCTCTCTCGCCAGGCGCGTCAAGCTATCAAAAGCGGACGCCGTATTCGTGGCTTCCAGGTACTCACGCAGCGGATGACCGTTCACCGTGAGGCCATACTCGAGCACCATCTGGGTTTCTGCAAGCGTCAACGTGTTGCCCTCAATGGCATTGGAGTGATAGGTGAGCATGACCCGAAAATCCTGGTGAAGCCGTTGCACCGTAAAGGCTGGCAGAGGTCGATAGCTATCCAGTTTCTTCTTCTTGTGTGCGATCCTTCTCGCGATGCGTGTATCCATCTTGGGCAGTTGGGGCATAATGGCATCCTGCTTTCCTCGGTTGATAATTGTCCGGCGGCATATTCTTCACGCTCAGTGTATATGGTTGTCGGACAATTATCAAGAGGGTGATCCTGACCTCTGAAACCATTCGACAGTGGGATCTGAAAAGGTTCTCCTGTTGTCGCAGCCCCTGTTGCACTGATGCGACTACCTGGTCGTATCGGGCCAAGCGCTCTTGCCGATGAACCTGACGGGCACGCTCGCTGATTGAGTTGTGGATCTCTCGGCTCAAAGAGGGCAGAAACACGGTGAGCGTGGATTGCTCTTGCGTCTTCTTCTTGCTATGCGTTGCGAGATGGGCAAGCCGAGCAGATCTTCAAGAGCCTCCTGGAGACCGTTCCCACACCCAGGGCATATTGAACGCCTGGTTGAGAAGCATCTCCTCACTGACTCATTCATCACCGCAGATCAATGCCATTTTCACCACACATTTGGTTTGCCCGCGATGGGGGATAGTCTCCTCCTTCCAGGGCTTTGATCCGTCCTTGCAGATCTGTTCCAGTTCATCATCCTGTTGTTTTGACAGATAAGGCCATGATCTCGTCACTGCCTCATCCTACCCCTATAGCACTTGGTTATCTTTATTCATATTTTTGTTTGTTTTTATTGAAACAACTTATATCATTTAATTAATATGTGAATCTTTTTGTATCTCATATATAATAAATTACGGATAAACTTATCTTTTTTTATACTTTACTCCTATTTTATATTTATTCTTTAAGGTAGCATTGTTTTAGAAGAAGCGTGTCAGTCAATATTATAACCATTAATATATTATTCTCATGCTATTTTTATATCGTATCATGAAAATATCAATCACATGTTTTCTAAAGCCGACCTCTCCATAATGGTGAAGTGTCTGGTGTTACCTTCTGTACATTTTTCTTTAGACACGTTCTAATGAATAGGACATATGTGGTACCTCTTCTATAATTTACCAATGGTACACCTCTTTATGCTCCCACTTTCTTTTTTGCGTGTTCTGCTGCATGCTTCTTTTCCCCGAAAATAACTTATGAGAATGAACCTTCTCATCACCTATTGACACCTGTCACCAACTCTGGTATGCTTGTGAGAAGAACATCTGTTTCGTCTTCTGATCGTTTCTCGGTCTTGTATTGTACGAGCCATTGATCTACAGGAGAAGCTATGTCGCTTGTTGGTTCATCGACTGAAAATGAAGGTGCACATCTGTTGATGCAGCGTCCAGCAGTTGCCTCCCTCACACCTTTTGTGTTACAGGATCGTCTGCCCAATCGGCAACCGGCGACGGTTTATATCCAGAGTCTGAGCAAAGGCAGTCAGCGCGCCATGCGTGGAGCCCTCTTCTCCATCGTGCAACTGATGCTTCCTGACCAGGTGCTCACTGAGGGCGCCATCCTGATCTTCCCCTGGGAGCAGCTTCGTTTTGAACATACCAGCGTCTTGCGGGCGCGGCTGGCGGAGCGCTATAAGGCGTCCACCGCCAACAAACATCTCGCGGCCCTGCGTGGCGTGCTCAAAGCGGCCTGGCAATTGGAACTGATCAGCGCGGAGGACTATCATAAAGCCGTGAGCGTCAAAGCAGTACGCGGAACCTCGCTGCCAACCGGGCGTTCCCTCAAGGAGGGAGAGTTACGTGCCCTGCTGCTGGCCTGTCAACACGATACAACGAGCAAGGGGTGCCGTGACTTGGCGCTGATTGCGCTGTTGTTTGCGACCGGACTGCGCCGACAAGAAGTGACGTTCCTGGATGTTGCTGACTATGACCAGCAGACGCATGCCTTGCGCGTCAGAGGCAAAGGACAAAAAGAACGCCTCGTCTACGTGGAAGCGCCTGGAGCGTATGAAGCTCTGCACATGTGGCTCACGCTTCGTGGGCAAGAGAGCGGCCCATTGTTTCCCCGTATTCGCCGAGGAGGACACCTGGTCCGGACGGCGGGCGTTGGAAGGGATTGCTCTTCTTATCAGGAAGGCAATCAAGCCTGCTCATTTCCACCCGCTCCCTTGCAGCGGCTCACGGAGCAGGGAATCTATGCGATTGTCCTGGAACGTGTGGAGGCATCTGGCATTCTCCAGCTCACCACACACGACTTTCGACGCAATTTCATCAGCGAACTCCTGGAGAATGGGGTTGATCTCTCGACGGCGCAAAAGCTGGCGGGTCATGCGTCTCCAACCACCACGGCCCGCTATGATCGGCGTCCTGAAGCCACGAAAAAACGGGCAGCGGGGACGCTGCATGTCCCGGTGATTCGCTGGCAACCCAAAGAACCACTGCAAAGGGGATGATATCCTCCCTGTCGTCTCTCTCCTACAGGGTATCTCTCCGTTACAAGGAGGCGATGAAGGAGAAAGACAATCAGGAGGAGAGAGCAGAGATATCCTCCCTGTCGGAGAGAACAAATGCAAAGGAGAGTCGTGGATGTCCAACCCTGATTTTGAATCGATCAAGCACCTGAATCCCTATCATGTCGAATACTGGGAGGCCCGCGAGCTGCAGCCCCTGCTTGGGTATAAAAGTTGGCGCGAATTTGAAGGAGCAATCGAGAGAGCGAAGACCTCTTGCGAAGCCACGGGCAACATGATTGACGATCATTTTGTAGCTGGCTACAAAATGATCGAAGTGGGCAAGGGAGCCAAACGACAGGTCACAGACTATACGCTCTCACGTCTGGCGTGTTACCTCATTGCCATGAACGGCAACCCGCGTTTGCCAAAGATCGCCGAGGCTCAGCACTATTTTGCCGTGAGTACGCGTAAAAATGAGATGCACGAATTGCGTCAGGCACGTCAGGAACGTATCCAGATCCGTCTGGAGGTGGCCGAGGGAAATAAGCAGTTGAGCGAGGCGGCAGTGGAGGCTGGGGTCAGGTCTCAGATGTTCGGGGTGTTCCATGACGCTGGCTACCTGGGGCAATATGCTCTTGATTCAGAGAACATTCGCATCTATAAAGGGATACCGGAGGGCAGCGAGATTTTAGACTACATGGGGCGTGAAGAACTCGCAGCAAACCTCTTCAGGATCACGCAGACAGAAGGCCGATTGCGCCGAGAGCAGATCGTGGGAGAAGATGCCGCCATTCAGGCGCATTATCGCGTTGGCCGCGAGGTCCGTGACACACTCAAACGGCTGGGGGCGACGATGCCTGAAGATCTTCCTACCGCTGAATCTATTCGCGGAGAACTGGAAAGGCAGCGGCGCGCCAGGCAGAAAATACAGCGTAATAAGCAACAGCAGGAGGGGCAGAAACCTCTGTGGTAGTATATCGAGTTCTTTCGACGAGAGCGTAAAATGACTGATCAATTCTTCTGTGGTCCATTGTCGTTTCATCGGCACCATCCTTCACACAGGTTCTTTTCTGAGTCAAGCTCATGACTCAATTGTACCAGGACTGCATCAGCAAGAGAAAAAAGAAGTATCTTTCCCATCCAGCAGTACTAGATTTCTCTCGAAAAAAGCTGTACTTTCGAGCCTGCTTTGCGGTAAAATAGGGTCGGTAAAAGTCAATTTACCGACTCTAGTTTGGGAGAAATTCGCAACCTGGTTGCTCCTTTTCTCTTATCAGAAGAGGCATACCGCGAGAAAAAAAGTGTTGCTTGTTTCAAAAGATTTTTGCAGACAGGAAAGAATTCTGTCACACTTCTGGAGCAAAAATGTTTTTCCGTTTTGGAGCGAGAAAAGAGATCTGGCAATGCTGTGAACAGAGCGGGAGAGAACTATTGCGATCATTGCACCATGCTTGTCAGAAGGAAGAGATGGTGGGAGCTGCGCCACAGATGAGCGCACTTGGGTGCGTTGCCGACGCGATTAATGCTGGAAGGAGTCGCTGCTGCAACGATTGCGTGCACAGGATGAAGAGAAGAGACTGATAGTAGGAATGTATGGAGTACAGATGGTAGGGAAACAGGTGAGACTCTCGTTGGTCGTCTGAACGTCGCACACGCGCGGGGCCTCGTCCTCAAGAGAAGCGTCATGCGCCGCAGGCGCACCGTTCCGAATGAAAAAGAACTCGCTGGACTATACTGTGGAGGAAAGATCCCAAGAACGAAAACGATTCCCGAACTTCGGCTTACGAGCTTGAAAGAGAAGCTGTCTTGGGGCGTCTGGAAGAACCGCTCATTGTCGCTCCAATCCTGGAAGCACGCAGAGGAAACTCTCATGATGGAAAGACGCCCTCTTGGTGACCTTTCACGCGCAAACGTCTGATCAGTTTTTCAGGAGGAACAGCGATGGAAGTCGTCTACCCACGATGTAGTGGCCTGGATGTCCATAAGCGCTTTGTCGTGGCATGTCTGAACATCATCGAGCATGGGCAGCGTCACAAAGAATTGCGACAGGTCAGTACTATGACCAGCGATGTCTTGGCGTTGAAGGCATGGCTTCTGGCTTCAGGTTGTCGGCAGATTGCGATGGAATCCACTGGCGTGTTTTGGAAACCCCTTTATCACTTGCTCGAAGACTCCTTCGAGATCGTGCCCTTCTGTGCCCAACATATGAAAGCCGTACCTGGGAGAAAAACGGACGTGAAAGATGCAGAATGGATTGCGGATTTGCTGCAACATGGTTTGTTGAAAGCTTCCTTCATTCCAAGCAGCGAGCACCAGGCTGTTCGTGATCTGACTCGGACCCGCATGCGCTTGATCCAGGAACGCAATCGCCTGATCAAGCGCATTCAAAAGGTGCTCGAAGAGGCCAACATCAAACTGGCCTCGGTGGTTTCCGATGTCATGGGAGTGACCGGACAGGCGATCCTCAGGGCACTGGTGGCCGGGAAGGAAGATCCTGAGTGCTTGGCCCGTCTCGCACAAGGGAGTCTGGTCAAGAAACAGGACCAGTTGCAAGCCGCCTTGCAAGGCAAGTTGGCCCCGCATCACCGGATGCAGCTAGAAGAACTGCTCCAGTTGATCGCGACCTTAGATCACTCGATTGCTCGTTTTGACCGGGAGGTGGCTGAGCGCTTACGCCGGTTTGATGCCCTCATTGAACGGGTCGATGCCGTGACGGGACTCGCGCGACGGAGCATCGAAGTCTTGTTCGGCGAGCTGGGCTGGGATATGAACCACTTCCCAGATGCCGCCCATGCCGCTTCGTGGGTCGGCATCTGTCCAGGCCCGCATGAAACGGGAGGCAAACAACTCAGTGGCCGCACGCGCCAAGGCAATCGCTGGGCCAAAACAGTGCTCATTCAGGCCGCCCATGCGGCGGGGCATACCCAGACGTATCTTGGCGAACAATATCGCCGCATCAGTGCGCGACGAGGGAGCAAGAAAGCGGCCATGGCTGTCGGTCACAGTATTCTCGTGATTTTCTATCACATGGTCAAGAGTGGTGAACCGTACCACGAGAAAGGAGCTGACTACTTTAGCACCGTCGATAAAGAGAAGATTCAACACCGGCTCGTTCGACAATTGGAACGCCTGGGCAATACGGTCATCTTGCAGCCTCAAGCCAAGACGACTCTCGCCTAAGCGACTCTTAGGTAATCTGAACAATTGATAAAGAAGCTTCAGATCTTAGGGGAGAGATTTTTGTCTCTCTTACCAAGTTTTCAGAGGAAAGGGGGCAGTTATGCCAACATTGCGAGAGATACGAGAAAAGAACTATCTCAGCAGAAGAATGCTTGCTGATCTAGCTGGTGTGTCCGAATCTACGATTGTTCGGATAGAAGAAGGCAAGAGTCGCACAAGAGAGGATGTAGCAGAGAAAGTGATAAAAGCGCTCAGTAACAAAATTGGCCAGCAGATCACCATCAATGACGTTGAGGGTCTCAACTTATACAATATCATGAGAGATCGTAAACAGCGAACAAAAGCTACCGGTGACAGCACACAAGCAGCATAGCCCTGGCGCACCTCCCTGTACAGTGCACTATCTCACCCTTGCCAACAAGAGAAGGAGCGAAATAGTTATACCTATTGAGAGTATAGCAGATGGACTCAACTCGTGTACAAGCAATCAAGCAAGCTTGTTTCACGCGCTACCGACGGCTCCCACGCGCTTCTAGAGCCAGTTTACCTGCTTACCATCCCGTTTTGAGAACGCTACATTTGTCTGTACATTGTCACACAATGTTGGACATGTTCTCTATAGTCACTACGGCTCTATGCACACCGGGCTCCGTCAGGTCGCCGACAAAACGACGAACGAACGACGAACTCTCGTCGAACAAGGGTTATCTTGCAGAAGTAACTAGATAGCTTGAAATAGCATCTGGGGAAGTAAGATACTCTCGTATGCCCTCTGCGGCATCTGCGTTTTGAGGGTTACATCAAACGACGAATAAACGACCAAGAAACGACGTAGAGACGAAGAAAGAAGCGGGCTACACTACAGGAGAGACAACAGGGGAGCAGGATGCGGTTGTCGCCATCGGCTCCCTCTTCTTGAAGAGAAAGGCGACTTTTTTTATGGATGACGAAACAGAAGACGCTGCATTGATTGCATCCGACGAGGAGGAAAGTGATCTTTCGGCATTGTTGAGCGGCACGCTTTCCGATCTTGTCGCGTCAATGGACCAGGAACAGGCCGAGGCGCTGCTCGCCACACTCTTGGAGGGCGGCGAGATCGATAGCTCCCTTTTCGCGCACGTGACCCCACAGGTCACCCCAACGATGGCGGTCACCGATTATCGCCCCGATCAGGCCGTGCGGGAAGCGTCGCTCGCGAAAAAAGACCAGTGGCGGCCAGGAGTCGGCGAGATCTCCTACCGCGCCTCCAATGCGCTCGAGGTCTACCTGGGAACAGCAGAGCGCCCCCTGGATCTGCCACAAGCGATGAGGCACATCCGGCAATTGAGCGAGAGCACCGTGCTGACCGCGCGGATCCTCCTCGGTCTGTGGAATACACGCCGAAACAACCACCGCGTTTCCCGTAATGGGAGCGTTGCCGTGCTCCTCGATGAGATCCTGCAGTGGCAAGGGGTTCAGAAGCACAGTCGCGATGTCCACCCGGGATCTTCCAAGCGCTATACTGATGGCTACCGTACGGAGCACAAGCAGCGCGTCATCCGAGACCTGGCCCTGCTCGCCTCCTGTAACGTCAGGGGGACGTCCCGCGTCCTGGTCAAAGGCAAAACGGTGACGCTAGAGGTGGATGGACCCTACCTGCGCTACTCGATTGTTAGTAAGAAGGTTGGGCCAAACGATAAGGTTATTCTCGGGTTCCTGGTCTCGCCCGGTGACTGGATTGGCACATATGAACGAAACCGGAACGAGGTGCTTGCCGAAATCGACAGCCAGATCTTCCAGCTCAACCCGCAAAACGATCGGCTCGCGCTGCGGCTCGCGCTCTATCTCACCGAACGCTGGCGTGAGCAGGCGAAAGATGGGAACTTCAGCACTCCCATTACCATGTCCGACCTGCTGGCGGCCAGCATGATTGACGTGGATGAACGCCATCTCACCAATCGCTTCGTCCCGCGTGTTGAGGCCGCACTAGAGGATCTCACAAGACGGGGAATCCTGGGAAGATCCCTCTGCCTAACACCGGTGGACCGGATGCAGGGACGGTGGGGAAAAGATTGGCTCGCTTCCAGCTGGGAAATCCTGCCACCGCTCCAGCTCATCCAGGAATATCAGGCGCTCAACTCGACGAACAAAAAACGCCCAGCGAGAACGCGCCGATCTAACGAGCAGCAAAGCGATAAAGAGGCGACATCATGACTTTCTTTCGACCAGGGGAGACGTACGACGAGAGAGGGTTAGCCTCTGGATGGTTTACACTCCACCGGGGTCGGGTGCATATGCAAGCAGGTTACTGCTTCATTGAGCTTCGTACCCCACCAGGGTCGGGCGCATTTCGAGAGCAGCAAGGTTGTCGAGGCAACCGTCCTACGATTGTCATCGATATACCCCACCAGGGTCGGGCGCTAACCCCACCAGGGTCGGGCGCTAACCCCACCAGGGTCGGGCGCTAACCCCACCAGGGTCGGGCGCATTTCCCCACCAGGGTCGGGCGCCAATGTGAGCGTAGATGGCCAAAATCGCGCCCAAATCGGTGTTTTTTGAGGATGCGCACACCTGTAGACAGAACGCCATTGCCGAGTAAACTATACGTTACTTAGAGTAGACACATAGTCAGTCAACGACCCCACGCGTGAACGCAGGGCTTGCCCCGGTGGTTGACGCGGTCTCGTTGTCCAGCCTACGTTCCTGATCTCGGAAGCCCGGAAAGCGAGGGAACGACGTTGGCCAGGTCAGGGCACCGGCGCATGCTCCCTCAGTGCGCCGCTCTGCCGCTGGTGGTTAAAAGCCCGTCGGGGTGTCGGGCGGTGCCACCCGGCCGAACAAGCCTGGCCAACATTGGCGAGAGGGGTCGCCTGAACCGGCTCGTTCAGGCGCGTCACCAGCTCCGTAAGGGGGCCTCCCCGATGGGAGGCAGAAAGGAAAGCGTTCCATGAGCGTGTTTGTCATCGATCAGCACCACCAGCCGCTGATGCCCTGTTCAGAGAAGCGGGCCCGGTTGCTGTTGGCCCGCAAACGAGCGGTCGTACACCGGCGCACTCCCTTCGTGATCCGGCTCAAAGATCGCCAGGGATCGGAGAGTCAGGTGCAGCCGGTGGCCCTCAAGCTTGATCCTGGCAGTCAGACGACCGGCATGGCGTTGGTGCGGGTGGAGCAGAGGGAAGCCGGGGAAGTCCATCACGGGCTGCATCTGGCCGAACTGGTCCATCGCGGGCAAGAGGTTCACCGGCGCATGGGCAAGCGCGCGGGCTACCGTCGCCGTCGCCGCAGCGCGCATCTGCGCTATCGACCATCCCGCTGGCGCAACCGTCTTCGCCCGCGTGGCTGGCTTCCTCCCTCCTTGCGCTCGCGCGTAGGCAACGTGCTCACCTGGGCGCGCCGCTATCAGCGCTGGGTTCCTCTCAGCCAGATGGAGGTCGAGCGGGTCAAGTTCGATCTGGCACTCCTGCAGCATCCAGAGATCACAGGCGTGGCCTATCAAAGGGGGGAGTTGGCCGGATGGGAGGCCCGCGCGTACCTGCTGGAGAAGTTTGGGCGGTGCTGTGTGTATTGTGGCCAGAGCGACGTGCCCTTCGAGTTGGATCATGTGGTACCCAGGAGTCGGGGAGGCTCCGATCGGGTGTCCAATCTCGTGCTCAGTTGTCACGAGTGCAACGCCGCCAAAGGGAACCAGACCGCAGCGGAATATGGCCATCCGCAGGTCCAGGAGCACGCCCGCCAGCCACTTGCGGACGCAGCCGCCGTCAATACCACCCGTTTTGCGCTGGTCGAAGCCCTCCAGGCGCTCGGCTTGCCCATCGGTGCTTGGAGCGCAGGACGCACGCGCTGGAACCGGGCCAGGTTCGGCATCGAGAAGACGCACGCCCAGGACGCCCTGTGTGTGGGGGAGCTGGCAGGCGTCACGCAGGGGAATGGGCTGACGTTCCTGATCGAAGCCACAGGCCGGGGGAGCCACTGCCGAACGAACGTGGATGACTCTGGCTTCCCACGCGGGTATCTGACCCGACAGAAGCGCATACGGGGCTTCTCCACGGGGGATCTAGTGCGCGCGGTAGTTCCAGCTCCCCTCAAGACGGCAGGGACGCATGTGGGGCGGATCACCGTGCGTGCCTCCGGGTCATTTCGTGTCGGCAAGGTGGATGGAATCAATGCGAAATATTGTGTACTGCTGCAACGGGCCGATGGGTATAGCTACGGGCAACACTGAGACCGGGGCTGGTCCACCCACTCTGACCCCCCAAAAAAGAACGCCTGCTTCCTTCCCATGGCTCAAGCCAGGGGCATCCGCAGGTGGGATTCGGTGATGAGGTTTGTCATCGTCATCCTGATTATCCATACGGATAGACAGGGAGGAGAAAGAAAGAAAGACCTCTATGATCAATGAGGAAGCGGGTGAACTACCGCTGAGTCTTTAGCTCAGCGGCTTCTTCGGAAGCCTGAGTTCACCAGACCCGTTTCCAGAAATGGGAACACCGTTTGAAAGGTCAGGACACCTGCGGTTGACGCATCAGACCGCTGATCTGTCGCTGAGAGTTAAGTAGGCTTGGGGTAAGGGCCGGTGCTCTCAGCGTAAAAAGCCTTTTGAACCCTGTCGAGATGAAGTCGGATTCTCTTCGTGGTCACAGCGAAGAGATACGCATCACCCGCGCAAGCGGAGTTTTTTCCGAAAGGATTTTCTTGGATGAACGGCGTGTATGTCCTTGCACCTGATAGAGTACCATTGATGCCCTGTACACCAGTGATCGCTCGTTTGTTGCTCAAAGAGGGAAAAGCCAAAGTGAGACGCAGAACACCATTTACCATCCAACTTCTGGCACACCCAGAGCCTATCTACATACAACCTTTAACGCATGGTGTAGATACAGGGAGTGCAGTAGTGGGTTCAGCAGCGGCGGACGACCAGGGAAACGTTTTCTACCTTTCCGAAGTGGAAGTGCGCAATGATATCGCCCAAACGATGAAAGAGCGAGCTTCAAAACGCCGTAACCGTCGCAACCGCAAAACCAGATATCGTCCAGCCCGCTGGCTCAATCGCCGCAATTCCATCAAGCACGGACGGTTCTCCCCAACCATGAGAAGCAAGATCGACGCGCATCTGCGAGAAATCCGCTTTGTGAAGTCGCTTTTGCCTATCACCTCTATCGTGCTAGAAACGGGAACCTTTGACCCTCACGCACTGAAAAACCCAGAAGTCTTGCAACACAAGTGGCTCTACCAGAAGGGCATCAACTACGGTTTTGCCAACACACGCGCCTATGTGCTCACACGAGATGACTACACCTGCCAGCAGTGCAAAGGGAAGTCGAAAGACAAGAGATTAGAAGTCCACCATATTGTTTTTCGCAGCCAGAACGGGAGCGATGAGGAAGCGAATTTGCTTACACTCTGCAAAACCTGTCATGATGGCCTCCATGCAGGAAGCATTCCACTCAAGCGGAGGGGAAAGAAAAAAGAGGGGCTTCGCCATGCCACTCAGATGAACAGTATTCGCATCCAGTTGCTCAAACGCCTTGAGGCAGAGGAGACCTGGGGCTTTGTCACGAAAGAGCATCGGCACCTCTTAGGACTCCCCAAGACCCACGCCAACGACGCGGCAGTGATTGCCACGCGAGGAAAAACGCCACAGTTCCGTACCACGCAGGTGATCCTGAAAAAATGCATCCCTGATGGAGACTATCAGCAAACGAAGGGGCTTCGCAGTGAACAACGCATCAACACCGGCAAGATCAGGGGATTTCGCAAGTTTGACAAGGTACGCTACCAGGGCCAGGACTACTTTATCAAAGGAAGGATGTCTACCGGATATGCGATCTTGATGGATATGGACGGGAAAAAGGTTGATTTGAAACCCATTCCGAAGTTTGAGCAGATGAGGAGAGTAAGCGCTCGTGCATCATGGAATATGAGTCAAAGCCCATTCCAAGTTTCTTCTCCTCTACCACCTGATTTTTGTGTGCAAGTACCGCAAAAAGCTTTTGATACGCTATGGGGATGAGACAAAAAGGATATTCGAGGACATTGCGACACGATCAAATTTTTCTTTTGAGGCGATGGAAGTGGACCAGGATCATATTCACTGTCTGGTGAAAAGCGAACCTCGCCTATCACCTCTGGCTATTGTGCGTCGATTGAAACAAGAATCGACCGTTCGACTCTGGAGGGTCCATGAGAGAGAACTGCAAAGACATTTCTGGAAGGAAAGAACATTCTGGAGTGATGGCTATTTCTACTGCACCATTGGAAATGCGAGTCAGGAAACCATCCGGAAGTCACATTGAAAGCCAGGGGTGAGTTGCGGCAATTCACCCCCGAAGCTGAAGACATCGGGGTTTTCTTGCCGCCATTCTATAAAGCAGGCGTTGACTCAAGCAAACATGGGATCGAGATCTCCGGCATGCAGTGCAGCAGCGTACGAGGAATACCACCATTCTTGAGTTCTGGTAAGAACCGACGGAACGCGCGATCCCGCCGAAACTGATTATGATTGCCAGAGAAGAAGATGAGCAGATGCCCGAACAGGCAAGCGCAGTTCCCGGGCTTTCTTCTCTGAAGCTATAGCTCATGACTATGTGAAATACCATGGGGTAGGAGGGGACCGGGCTCAATGGCAGCCCGGTTGAAGGTACGTACCTCTCTACACTCGGGCAGGAGCTCTGTCAAGCATTGAGATGTTTTCTGGACCATTGTCTGGTGAAAAGAGCTACAAGAGCACAGACAGAAAAGTGGTGTTGCATGCTTACTCAATCACGAGAATCGATCGCTGGGGAGATCGCACTTCTGCATGATCCGCCAGCAAACCGAGACGATGAGCACTCGATGGACGTGCCACGAGAACGGGTGGATGGGCACACTCTGGAAGTGATCAGGCTGCTGTTCAAAGAAAGAGGACTGCTGTTTCTGGCCGCACTGCTGCGGCAGGCCAAGGCCAGACAATGCACGTTGCCTGGCCTTGGCCCCGTCGATTGTGCGGTGATTACGGCCAGGACGATCCGTGATCTGGCCACACAGATCAGTCAATCTGGTTCCAGCTGGAGCTATGACACCACTGAAAAGTACCTTGTCATTTTCTGCGCTCTTGGTTTTCTTTCCAAGAGAAAGTCGCCAGATGGAATTGAATACTTCTTCCCTCTCCAGCCATATACGCCACCAGCGACACT
>WNFX01008348.1_pt1 | contig 15199 bp, 12 predicted proteins | sample 5400111 | NCBI WGS metagenome assembly WNFX01 (sample SAMN13153363, study PRJNA577476) | soil metagenome | isolation source: 40 cm soil or saprolite under grassland replicate 1 | place: USA:California | collected 2016-06-15 | reverse complement strand
CACTGCTTGAAGTTTTCCTTCCGCAATACGGGTGCCAACCTTGCGACAGATCGCGCCGATCTTCCGTTCTAAATTTCGGACACCGGCTTCGCGCGTATATTCGCGGATTAGTTTCTGCAGTGACTCGTCTGTAAATTTGACCTCGTTCTCTCGCAGACTGTTCTCGCGTATCTGGCGCGGAATCAGATAACCTTTGGCAATGGAAATCTTTTCATTTTCCGTGTAGCCCGAAAGATAAATGATCTCCATGCGGTCGCGTAATGGTCCTGGTATGGTCTCGAGTGTGTTTGCAGTTGTAATGAAAAAGACTTGTGATAGATCAAAAGCAACCTCAAGATAGTTATCGCGAAATTCGCTGTTCTGTTCCGGATCCAGCACTTCAAGCAAGGCAGACGCCGGGTCGCCGTGAAAATCGAACGTTAGCTTGTCAATTTCATCGAGCATGAAGACCGGATTCTTGGTTTCGATCCGCCGCAGCGCCTGCAGGATTCGTCCTGGCATCGAGCCAATGTAGGTACGACGATGTCCGCGAATCTCTGCTTCATCACGCACACCACCCAGTGAGGCGCGCACGAACTTCCGATCCATGGCGCGTGCAATCGACTGTCCAAGTGATGTCTTGCCCACCCCTGGCGGTCCCACAAAGCATAGAATCACGCCCTCGCGCTCTCGTCGAATCTTATCTTCAGAGGGCTGCTTGATCTCATCCTTTCGATCAAGTCGCAATTTTCGGATCGCAAGGAACTCAAGAATGCGCTCCTTAACATCCTGCAATCCATAATGATCTTTATCCAAAATTTCACGTGCGTGACCGATCTCCAAGTTGTCAGGCGTGGATTTGGACCACGGCAGAGAGACAAGCCAATCTAGATACGAACGAATGACGCCATATTCAGCCGCGGCGCTCGGCAGACGCGATAAACGTTCCAACTCGCGCCGCGCTTGCTTATCGGCTTCTTCAGGCATTTTTGCTTCGTCAATTTTCTTGCGAAATTCCTCTGTTTCCGCAGCTTGTTCATCCTTTTCGCCGAGTTCCTTTTGAATTGCCTTCATCTGCTCGCGCAGAAAATACTCACGCTGAACTTTTTCAATCTCGCCACGCGCCTCGTTTTGAATCTTCTGCCCAAGCTGCAATACTTCCGCTTCGCGCACGAGTAAGCCGATCAACTTCTTGAGTTTTTCAGCGACCGAATCAAGTTCAAGGATTTCCTGCGAATCGCGGATATCCATGCGCTGAAAGTTCGCAATTGTATACGCAGTCTGCAGTGGATCTTCGACAGAGGTTATTGACCCTGCAAGTTCCTCAGGGAATGAGGGGATCATTTGAGTAATCTGCTGGAACTGGTCACGCGCGTTGCGAGCCAGTGCATCGATCTCCAATCCCTCTTCCACAACTTCGGGAGCAAGTTGAATATGCGCTTTGAGATAAGGTTCTTCTTCGACAAAGTCGCCCAGGCGAAAACGATCCATCCCTTGTACAAGTAAACGGATGGTTCCATCCGGTGCACGTAGCAGACGATGCACAATGGCAATCGTTCCGACTTTATACAAATCATTCGGACCCGGCGATTCAAGTTCCGGATTTGTGCTTGCCACTAGACCAACAAGCTTATCGCCGCCGACGACTTCATCCACCAACTTAATGGAACGCGGCTGCCCCACCGTCAATGGGACTGCGGTCTGGGGATAAACTACAACGCCGCGCAGGGGAAGGATCGGAAGTACATCCGGGTATTTCGACCCATTCGCTGTTTGGGCAGAGTCAATATTATTTGAATTGGAATCTAATTTTGGAGATTTGGAAAACATGGAGGGTATCATCATGGAAATGAGTTCATTCTCTTCCTCATCATTCCATTGCAGAAGATCCCGAAAGCTGGTTTGCCAGCGAGAAGCAGGCATGATATTTATTCAACCTCGATTTGTTTTGCGTGGATTTTAGGAAAAACAGTAGTCAAGAACCCGTCTTTGTACTCGGCGCTGGCATTGTCAAGGTCAATTCCAGTAGGCAAACCAAAGCTGATTTCAAATTTGCCGAACCGTATTTCCATTTGATGATAAGCTCGTCGTTCATTCATATTGGGACGATTGCCTCTAATAATCAAAACTTGATCTTCCACCGATACTTCAAAATCATCCTCCCGCATACCTGCCACCTCGATTTTGACGAAAAGATTCTCTTCCGTCTCATATGCGTCTGTTGGCGGAGTCCAAATGCTGGAATGGACCTGCCAGCTTGTGGCAACAAAAATCTCTTTTCGAGTTTCTACAGTAGTAGGAAATGATCTTCGGATAATGGTAGGCATACAACTTTTTCCTTACTCCGTCTCCTAAATATTAATTAAATAGGAAGGCGGCTGACTAATCGGATCTGTGCCCCTGGCGGGATTTGAACGCGCAACCAATAGCTTGGAAGAAGCGGGGCGTAATAATTCAATTGCGTCAAACGGGAATTATACTTCCATTGCCTTCAACCAGTAGAGTACCACCCGTTACAAAAACACAATATTTACAATATGTCTATAGAAACCAGCGTAGAAGGTCTACTTCTGCCCTGCTACATCATGAAGTTCGTCGTAGTTGATGGCACATAAAGGGTGTATTCGCCAGTGAAATAACTAGATTCAATCGTCTGGTTATGAATTAGCAGCTCCACGCAGACATAGAACCTTCACGAAAATTTGGCTTGGTAAATCTTATAAAAGCGCCTGGTGAAAAAATATCTGCAAAAATGCCCAATTCTTGTTCAGATCATACAGAGCGACACCGACCAGCAGCAAGCCTCCCATAAAATTAATAACCCGGCTACGATGTGCAAAGAAGACGGTCAACTGACGTTGAAGTGTTGCAGAGAGAAACGAAAGTATCAAGAGCGGCACACCCAGTCCTAACCCAAACCAAAGAAATACCCATAGTTGGTTGAATGCTTCTCCAGCCGTAAAAGACAGGGCGAAGATACTGACTACCATGGGTCCAGAGCAAGGCAACGCAATCGGACCATAAAGCAAGCCATAAACAAAGGCATTGCCGTATGGATGACGTAAAACTGGCAGTTGAATTTGAGGTAGTGTCTTAAAAGGATTGAAGTTTAGTAAGAGCAGAATTCCGAGCAGAAAAATCAAAAGATCTGCAAACGGGAGGAGATAGACCAGAATACTGCCAACGGGAACAGCAAGCACGGCGATCACCCCACCTAAGGCAAGCATCATAGTCAGCACGCCTGCCAGCACAAACAAACCCAGAAAGTATTTTTGCCGCCCCATTTCATTTTGAGCGCTCATATACGCTAGGAAGCCTGGGTACAACGGCAGTATACATGGGCTAGTAGTAGTCAAGAGACCAAGCAACAGAGATGTAACAGCGAGACTGTTCATTATCACTTATTTCGTGAGATAAGGCTCAACGATCTTTTGCAGTGTTTTAGCATCCTTTATGCCATAGTCTAATTGATGGACATTACCAGCACGGTCAATGACCAGCATGGGCGAGAGAGGTGGATTCAAATACTCGGCACTGTACAAATTTCCAAGCGCTCGTTCCACCAACAGCGGTGCAACAGCAAAATACCAGTCGAAGCGATAGCTTGCAGCGTATTCTTTAAGTGCAGAATCATCTTCGTGAGAGTCAACATCCAGAGTGACTGAGATCAAATCTTCAGGATTCCCAAGCGCCTCATGGAGTTTTCCCACTTGGGTTGCCTGGATGACACAGCTGGGACACCAGATTGCCATGGTTTCGAGCAGGACGACTTTGCCAGAATAATCATTCATGGAAAACGTCTTGCCGGTTTGGACATCAGTCATTTCAATATTGAACCAGTCTGGTGTGACGGTCGCTGTAGGAACGATATTTGGTTGTGGCTCTGCGGTTCTGGTTGTAAACGTGCAAGCAGACATCACAAATGTTAAACCAAAATAAATCAGCGCAGAGCGAAACAATTTCACTGTGCCATCCTTGGCATAAAGTAATGCCCTTAAGCGTGTTTTTTTCTCATATAAAACAGGCTTTGAATCCCGATAAAGATCAGGGTGAGCACTCCTACACCAATACGAGTCCACCACGAACTTAAGGTGCCGTTGAACTGCAAAATGGAAACTATAGTGCCGTTGATTAGAACCCCGAACAGGGTGCCAATTACATTACCCACACCGCCGGTCAACATTGTGCCGCCTATGACTACCGATGCAATCGCATCCAATTCCATCCCTGGAGCATATCCGCCATAACCTGAGAGCAAAGAAATGCTAAACACAATCCCTGCCAGGGCAGAACAAAAACCGCCAAAGGCATATACGATAATCTTTGTGCGTGCAACCGGCAAACCCATTAGCATTGCAGATTGTTCATTATTACCAATAGTATAAACAGTTCGACCAAAGCGTGTGAAATTCGCCAGGTAAATTGCCACCAGCAACAGCAACGGACCTACTAGGGAAGGAATATATACATACGCCTTTTCGAACAAGGGAATGTGAAGTTTTGTCAATGCCAGATAGCGGTAGAAAGGATCTTTGATGGTTAAAGAGGAAAGGGTGATGATGAAAGCCATCCCACGCGCGAAAAAGAGTCCCATCAAGGTCACGATGAACGGTTCCACCTTGAGGTAATGAATAATACTGCCCATGGCAAGCCCGAATACAATGCCCATTAGTAACATTAATAGCATCACAACGACAGGGTTGACACCATTTAGAAGCAGTGCAGCTGATGCGGCAGATGTCAGGGCAATCATGCCTGCCACAGAAAGATCGATCCCCTTGGTAAGGATCACAAAAGTCATTCCAATAGAGACAATCAACAAAGCGGCAGTATTGATGAACAGGTTAAAAAACACCTGCGGTTTTTGCATGGCAGGATACAACCGGCCACCAATAACGTAGACCAGGATAAAAATCGTTATGGTGGTCAGCAGGGGACCATTATTTAACAGAAAAAATCTAATTCGTTGCGCCATGTTTGGACCCCTTTCGATCAAAAATTTTATTCAAAAAAAGACGGGCATAATCAGAGTAGAGTAAAATCACCACCAGAACAAGCACAGCTCTGCCGGCCAATAATGCATTCGCCGGTACACCAAAGATATACATGGTGATCGTGAAAGTCCAAATGATAAGCGCGCCAATGATACTGGCTAGCAGGGAGAACCGCCCGCCCGACATTAGGGTACCGCCAATGACAACCGCAAAGATTGCGTCAAGCTCATAATTGAGACCAATGTTATTGGCATCGATAGCATGGATGTAGGAACCGAGGATCAGTCCCGCGACGGCGCCGCAGAAGCCGCAAAAAGTATAAGCGAACAACTTGATATTCTTCTCGCTAATGCCGCTGTAATAAGTCGATTTTGAATTGAGCCCAACCGACTCGATAAACAGTCCGATCGAGGTTTTACGAACCAACAGCCAGGCTAATATATACACAATGGCAACGATATAGATTGAAACGGGGAGACCCAATATAAAACCATTTCCAAACCAAAAATAGGGCGTGTAATAAACGGTCATAATTTGTCCCCTTTCAATCAGTTGGGCAATTCCACGACCTGCCACCATCAAAATCAGAGTCGCCACCATGGGCGAGATTTTGCCCCGCGAAACCAGCATCCCGTTCCACAAACCGCATAGGGTGCCAGCCACCAAAGTAACCACCACGACCAGCCACAAAGGGGTATGGGTTAAAGTCGGGTTTGCTGCGATGGCATTTGTTATTTGTTCTTGGCCAAAAACTGGATTAATCAATACCGCGCCCATTCCAGCCGAAATGGCGATTACCGCACCAACCGAAAGGTCAACACCTCCAGTGGCAATCACAAGGGTCATCCCGAGCGCAATCAGCATCAAAGGAGCCGCATTGTTAAAAACGTCAATCAAATTTCCGAATAAATGACCTTCCAGGATCCCGAGTTTAAAGAACCCGGGTGAAAAAATTGCATCAAAAATGAAAATCAAAGCCAGCGCAACCAAAGGCCAGAACAGACGATTTTCACGAATGCGCTTGAATAAAGGAGTGTTGTTTTTCATAAAATCCCTGCCATTGTTTGGATAATGGTCTGATCATCCACATCGCCAGAGTACTCAGAGGCTTTCTTATGGTCTCGCATCACAACAATGCGGTGACTGGTGCGTAATACTTCTTCCAATTCAGAGGATATGAAGATGATAGACTTGCCTTCCTGGGCCAACTGCAACACCAACTTTTGAATTTCCGCTTTTGCTCCCACGTCTATACCACGAGTGGGTTCATCCAGGATCAAAACCTGCGGGTCTGTTGCAAGCCAGCGCGCCAGAATAACTTTTTGCTGGTTTCCGCCGCTCAAATTTTTAACCAACTGATCCGGAGATGGCGTAGCAATTCCCAGAAGCTCTATATATTTTTCGGCAATTTCATATTGTTTCTGAGTACCTATGAATTTAAACCATCCGTATCGGGCCTGCAGGGCCAGGATGATATTTTCGCGAATTGTTAAATCGCCCACAATCCCTTCCGCTTTACGGTCTTCAGGACATAAGGCAATCCCATTTTCAAGAGATGCCAAAGGTGAAAAATGGCTCACCTTTTTACCCCTGATTGTGAGAGAGCCTGTGTCGGGGGTATCAATACCAAATATCAGGTTCGCAATTTCAGTACGACCAGAACCTAACAGGCCAGCGAACCCAACCACCTCGCTGGCGTTTAACTCAAAATCAATCGGTTCAATAGCACCTTTGAGACCCAGCCCCTTCGCTTCGACTACGAGTTCTTTATCCTTCTTTTGTTCGCCCTTCAGTTTGGCTTTTGACATCTCGTCCAGATCAGCCAAACTGCGCCCCAACATTTTGCCGATAAGTTCGATGCGAGGCAACGAAGCCGTATTATAGGTGCCCACCAGTTTACCATTACGCAACACCGTGATCCGGTCAGTTATTTCATAAACCTGGTCAAGAAAATGAGTAATAAAAACAATACCTATCCCCTCGCCTTTTAATTTACGTATCACTCCAAAAAGTTGATTGGTTTCATTGACATCCAAGCTTGAAGTGGGTTCATCGAGGATTAATATTTTTGGGGAAGCAACTTCAAGAGAGCGCACAATCGCCACCATTTGCTGGATGGCAACTGAAAAATTTCCGAGGGGTTGTGTAACATCAATATCAACATCCAGTCTTTTCATCGCCTCACTGGCCAAGGCATTCATCTTTTTCCAATCAATACCGCCAAAATTATGGGGTTCAAACCCAAGCATAATATTTTCGGCGACCGAAATATTGGTACACAGGTTGATTTCCTGATAAACCGTGCTAATACCAAGTTCCTGGGAATGCTGGGGGGACCGAACTTGTATGAACTTGCCATCCAATTCAATTGAACCCGCATCAGGATGCTCCACTCCGGTCAAGACCTTGATCAAAGTGGATTTCCCAGCCCCATTCTCTCCTATCAAAGCATGGACTTCCCCTCTTTTTAAGGTAAAGTCAACATTCTCAAGCGCGACCACACCAGGAAAAGACTTTGTGATGCCTGTCATACTTAAAACATTTTGAGAATCTGCCATATTCATATCCTGTTTTTTGATTTAATTATAATTCTTAGCTGGCACCTGTCTGTTACGGGTTTTGGGGAAGAAGCGGCGTTTGAAACAACGCCGCTTCTTTTTAGTTCAATCTTGCATTATTCCAGGAAAACCCATTACAACACCTGGATAAATCTTAGTATTGGCGGGTTGGCAGCAATTCAGCAGCCTTATCAGGGTAGTATACGGTCTCGTTGGTGAGGACGTTTGCATCTATCTTTTCGCCGTTCATGATTTTCAGAGCCATCTCCAAGACCTGCGGTCCAAGCAGAGGGTTGCATTCTACATCGGCCTGTACCCAACCATCGATCATCATCTGGAAACCACCACGGGTACCATCCACGGACACCATCTTGATATCACCGGGTTTCACACCAGCAGCTTTCATGGCTTCGACAACGGCTTGAGCCATACCGTCGTTGTGGATGAAGAAGCCGTTGATCTGTCCAGCGTATTTCTTCAAGAAGGCTTCTGCAACGGGTTTAGCTTCAGTAGGATTGAAGTTACCGGTCTGGGAATCCAAGATCTTGATGTTAGCATTAAGTGTCTCGCGGAAGCCTTTGGCACGGCCAGTCGCAGCGCCAGAGCCTGTGGTACCACTTATTTCGAGGACGTTACCGCCGTTGGGCAGCAGTTTGTTCATTTCCTCGCCGGCTTTCTTGCCTTCCAATTCCATATCGGAACCGATGTGGGAGACATACAAGGACTTGTCAGCGGAGACGGAGCGGTCGACAATGATGACGGGGATATTGGCATCTTTGGCTTCTTGAAGAACTGCATCCCAACCATCTTCAACGACGGGAGGTAAAGCAATCACGTTCACACCCTGTTGGATGCAGGAGCGCATGGCAGAGATCTGGTTTTCCTGCTTCTGTTGGGCATCAGAGAAGACCAATTTGACGCCTAACTTCTGGGCGGTCTCCTTGAATGAAGCTGTATCAGCAGTGCGCCAGTCACTTTCGGCGCCAAGTTGAGGAAAGCACACAGTCAAATCGGCATACGTATAAACTTTCTTAGCAGCGGCTTCCGTCGCTGCCGGTTGCGCAGGGGCTGGAGCGCCACAAGCTGATAGTACAATGCTAGCCAGCATCAGAACAGCCAGTAGGTTGTAAAACAATTTCTTAGACATTTTCTTCTCCTTATTTGTGATATGAGATGTTATGTTGGCGTAATAATCGGGCAAGGGCAAAGTAATTACCAAACTGTCTTGCCAGAGCCTACACATCGGACGCCAGTTTACCGAGGTGCACTTCCTTTACTAGTTATTGTTTCCCTTTTGGCTCACCTCCTTTTCAATCTGCACTTTGAAGACGTAACGAACTATTTCGGATGACGAGGGTTGGCTTTAACATGATCGATTTAGGGTTTATGGGATTCAGTCCCTGCCAACCCGATTCGATAATTTTGATCATTTCCGTCATTGCTACTCGGGCAATTTCATCTTGATCCTGTTGCACCGTGGTCAGGGATGGCCAATAATTAGCAGATTCGGCGATATTATCAAAACCAACAATTCCAATATCATCAGGGATCTTCAATCCCTTTTTAGCTACAGCTTTTAGAACGCTGAGTGCCATTTGATCATTTGCAACAAAGATTGAATCTAATTTAGGATATTTCACAAAAAGCTTTTCCACAGCTTGAGCACCACTCGCTGATGACCAATTCCCCTCTACCCATTGATTATTCTTGACTTCAAGACCTGCGTCTTTTAACGTGTCCTTCCAGGCCATCTTTCGTTGACTGGCTTCCCACCACTGCATGGGGCCAGAGATGTGCCCAATACAGCGATATCCCTGCTCGAGAAGATGAGATACGGTATTCACCCAATTGTGATTTTCACCAATCTTTGGAACGGCCCAAATGATGCCGTCTACATGGCGCGAAAGAAGCGTCTGAAAAATTGGCACCACATCAATGGCATCAAAGCTGGGCAGTTCTTTTAAAATTAGAGAATATCCGGCATTTTCAGCGGCTGCAGCAATACCGCTGAGAGTACGGGAAGGGCCAATATATCGCAGTCCAGCGGTGACAACTCCTAACGTATAGCTGCGTTGGTTAATCAAACTGCGAGCCAAAGCACTAGGCTGATAGCCCAATTTCCCCACTACATCTTTAACGCGTTTTCGGGTTTCAAAGGAAACATCAGGTCGGTTGTTCATAACACGCGATACGGTCTGGATGGATACCCCCGCCGCAGACGCTACTTCCTTGATCGTGGATCGACCTCGTTTTTGACGCATACTCCTTCGCTCATCGTTCCGTTATCGTTCCCGTTATCGATAACATGGTAGCAAGAATATTACTGAAGGTAAATGAATTCTTATTGGGAACAAGTTTGTTTTTTTATTGTGTAAACAAATAATAAATCTGCCAATCAAAAGATTGGCAGATTTATTTCGATAAGAGTTAACTTTCATTCGGTCTCAGCATCTTTTGGGAGACTTCAGTACTTGCGGGTTGGCAAAATCTTGCTTGCATCTTCAGGGAAGAAAATACTTTCAATCGACGGTACCCACTTCGGAACAGGTTTGCCGTTGACAACGTCCAAAGCCAGTTCAAAGAACTGCGGACCAAGCAGAGGATTGCACTCCACGGTTGCATTTAATTTACCAGCGATCATCGCTTCAAAGGCACCTCGAGCAGCATCTATTGAAACAATCTTGATATCCTTGCCGGGCTTCAGTCCATACTCTTCGATTGCCTGGATCGCACCAAGCGCCATATCATCGTTATGGGCATAAACCGCCGTAATTTTTTTGCCATATTTTTGCAGGAAAGCCGCCATTACTTCTTTGCCTCTGGCAAGCGTAAAATCGCCAGATTGGGAATCGATGATATGCATCCCCGGATAGTTTCTTAGGATTTCTCGAAATCCGGTATAGCGATCATTTGCAGGCGCGGAGTCGATTGTGCCAACCAACTCCACAATATTTGCCTGCCCATTCACTAGTTTCGCCATGACGCGGGCAGCATTGCGTCCCTCTTCCAGAAAATCCGAGCCTAAATAAGATACGTAAAGATCTTCGGGAACATCCGCCCGCCGATCTACCAGGATGATCGGGATGCCAGCATCTTTAGCTTCCTGAAAAACTTCATCCCAGCCTGTTTCGACAATGGGCGAAATCCCAATTACATCCACCTTCTGAATGATAAGCTTGCGCACTGCCTCAATTTGATTTTCCTGTTTCTGTTGTGCATCGAGGAAACGCAGTTCTACACCTAGTTGTTCGGCCGTTTCCTTGATGGAAATGGTATTCGCAACACGCCATTCACTTTCAGCCCCTAATTGAGCATAGCCTACAATCAAGTCTGTATATTTTTTCTCAGCCTTAGGCACCAAATCAGGATTGGACTGCAGGATAGATGTTGCATCAGGTTTTTGGGTGCAGCTCAATAGCGCTAAAACCAATGTAAAAATCGATACTAGAATCGATACACGAGGTGTCTTCACTGGAAGTGCTCCTCCACTGGTAATTTCGATCCTTCGCTCTGACTGATTGCGGAATCCTCAACCTGAAGAGATCTCTCCACTTTAGCGGGAATCACCAACGTTACGCAGGTGCCAGTGTTATATTCACTTCGAATTGAAACTCCATACAGTTTGCCATAATACAACCGAATGCGTTTATTGACATTACCAATCCCGAAGCCGCTTTCCAACTTGATGTCACCTGAGTCGTCCTCCAATTCGGCAAGCAGTTTTGCAAGCTTCTCTGGCGGGAAACCAATCCCGTCATCTTCCACTTCGAGAAGGATTTCATCTGCGCTCTTTCGTTTGGCGCGCACGCTAATCGTCCCCCCTTGCCGTTTGTTCTTGATGCCATGATAAAGAGCGTTTTCAACCAGTGGTTGGAGAATCAGTTTTAGAATCGTATTCTCCATTACATCATTGTTCACTTCGATATTAAAATCCAGAATGTCACTATAGCGCATCTTCTGGATGGTCAGATAACTTCTGATGCGTTCAACCTCTTCACCAATTGTGATCCAATCCATGCCTTTGCTTAAGCTGATGCGAAAGAAATCGGAAAGCGCACTGACAATCTGAATCACCTGGTCGGTCTTTTTGGATTCTGCCATCCAAATAATCGTATCGAGCGTGTTATAGAGAAAATGGGGATTAATTTGAGCCTGGAGTGCGCGTAGTTCAGCCTTCTTAAGGTTTTCCTGCTCCTTGATCTTAGAATCCAGCAGATCTTTGATTTTTCCTATCATAATGTTGAAGCTCATCCCCAGCTCGGTAATTTCATCGACGTTATCACTGGTCATCAATGCTTGCAGATCATTTTTGGTGATGGTGGTGGTCACATCATGTAATTTCTTGATTGGAGTATAAATACTCTTGGATAAGCTCCAGGCAGCGACCACCGAAAACCCTACAGCACTGAAGATCAGAATGATGGATAAAATTTGCCAGCGTACAAAGCCCTCGCGCATCACCTGGTATTGAGTCTCTGTACGATGCACCTCGTAGAGGACATAGTTCTGGATAACATCCTCCATTACCGAAGTCGCAAAACGAATATCCTCTAATACGGCTTCATTCTCAGTTGCCGTGCTATTGTGGGCGATTTTGTCGCCCATCTTGTCAACATATTCCTTCAGTGATTGCAGCGTCCGAAGAATTAAATCAAGTTTGACTTTGGCTCGCTGCGAATCGGTATGCTCCATCATCCAATCGACTTGTGCATTGACATCGTTAATGATCTTGTATTGTTTCCCCTCTGAAAACTTGACCTCCCCAGATACGATCTTCCACATTTCGTTATCGATATCAGGCTTAATACTACCGCTAATGCTATTCGCAGTAGTGATGTTGGTGATGATAGCATCGTACTGGCGGCTGTAACTCAGCACTTGCAACATTGAGACGATATTTGTCGTTCCCATTAACAAGATAACAATACATAGCGACGCCAGGATTTTCGCACGGATGGATAGATTAATGCCGGCGAGAAAATCGGCCAGCCGTCCCAAATATTTAAGCGGCGTTTTGCGCGTTGATCTGGCTTGCGAGTTTATTCTTGTCAGAAATCGTCTGAAATGGGCTGTTACAGTTTTTTGGGCCACATCGCTCTCCTGCAAAAGTTACTAAATCTGCGATCGAAATTCAAGTGGTGAGAGACCGGTATTCTTTTTGAAAACAGAGCTGAAATAGTGCGGGTCACTGTAACCAACCTGATAGGCGATATCCGCTGATCTTAATGCGGTCATACGCAGCAATTCTTTCGCCTTTTTAATGCGGATTTCGGTCAGGTATTCCTTGAATGTCTGACCAGTTTCCTGGCTGAAGACAACGCTAAAGTGGCTGGCGCTGAGGTTTGCATGAGCAGCCAATTCGTTGAGCGAAAGCTCCGCATCCGTATAATGGTGTTCGAGATATTCGATTGCACGGCGGATCAGGTTTTTATATTTGCCCTTTGGCTGACTGTCTCGATATGCCAACGTACTGGATAGAATCTTACATACCTGTTCACGCAACTGTTCCATTGATTTGATGTTTGACATGATCATTTCGATAGAATTCAGCTCGGGGATAACCTTGTCGATATCCCCGCCGAGCTCGTTCACTAGTTTGGCAGTCGTCAGAACAACATCGACAAAAATATAGTTCCTGATGAGATTTGATTTCAGTGCGGTTTCGCCTAATGGCCCAAGATAAGCATGAAAGAATCCATCAAACTCATTTTTTGCACCGCTGCGCAGGTAGATTTCGACCGCTGATTTATCTATATTAAGCAATTCAGCCTGCTCGACAGCCCAGTTCAATTCAGACTTATTCTCACGTGTTGGATTCTGGATATTAATCAGTGCCTCGCTAAATGACTGGCAAATATCCGCTATATGTTTTTTGGAAGTGCCTACACCGACGCTGAGCTGGTAACGGGTCTTTGCAATTTCCTGTCGGATTTGAGCGAGAAGTATATCGCGTTCTTCCTCGAGATATTCCGGGGTATTGCCTTTCATGATTAGGATCAGATCGCCCCAATCTCTTTTCAACACAAATATATCGTGATTCTTTTCCACCAAGTCTGTGACGACACGTTGCGTCTGTTGATAATCTTGGTGGTCATATTGCTCCGAGCGATCTCCCAATTCCATTTTCAGGATTACAACTAAATAATGTCTGGCAATCAGATTAAGCCCCAGGGTCTGTCCCTTTTCAATGGCTTCTGTTGGGGAAACAGCCCCTACAACCAGTTTGAATAAGAGTCTTTCGCAAAGCAATGCCCGATTCTCTTCCACCTGCTCCTGAAGTTTTTTCAGGTTGTCCTGTTCTTTTCTTTCCTGATCCAGCTGTAGCGTTAGCTTCTGTAAGACATTTTGCAATTTTTGCACGGTGACAGGCTTTAGCAGATAATCAGTAACGCCCAGGTTGATGGCTTCCTGAGCATATTCAAATTCGTCATGACCGCTGAGGATAATAATCTTCACCCAAGGCATGCGCTCCCGCACAATTTTGATCAACTGCAGGCCATCCATAAAAGGCATCTTAATGTCGGTAATAAGCACTTCAGGTTGGGCCGTCCGCAAGAGGGGAAGGGCAATTTCACCATCAGCCGCCTCACCACAAAATTCAAACCCGCTGGCATGCCAGTCTACATTATCGCGGATACCCTCGCGAGTAATAATTTCATCTTCAACCAAGAAAACCTTGTAGGGCATATCTGCCATCCTTTATCTTTAAGCATTTTACTCCATACAAGGATTCTGGCGAAAGCTTGAGGTCGACACTCAACCCACACAAATTCATATCCATAATCTTTTTCTCCTTTGATAACTGGATCTTGATATATATGATTGTATGGACTTTGCAGGGGGAACATTAGAGGCGTTCGCCTCTATTGCTTTGGAAGCTGTCACTTCAATGAAGGACTGACCGGACAGACTGTCCTTCATGTGAAACTTGATTGCACCAGACCGCTGTTTTGGATAATAGGCAATTTTGCTTATTGCAAATCATAGTGATGAGAGTGGCGGCAGACACATCCCTCTCTGTGGATCAAAACAAGATTGGTTAGCGATATAGTAAAAGCTGTTCCGATAATTAAATCAAGTACGAAAGCAGTCGTGCTTAGAAATAAGCTTGCTCATCAAGACTTTTTTGAGGAGCACCTAGGGACAGAAACAGAATAGAATGGAGGCGTGAATGTCCAAAATGCCAGGCAAACTGGAAACACTGCAAAGCGTGAAATCGTAAAACCTGCTCAATCGGAGGCGAAGGTATGATCTTTGACTTTGAAGAAAGACCATCGGACTCACCTTTTGTAGAAAGGATTTGGTATGCGCAAAGCGAGCGCACAGGCGATTTCCTCTCCGTTGCGGCGAGTCAGTGGGAGATGGTTGTATCGAAATACCGCGGCCAGAGGGTCGTGACGGTGCGCGGGCCAGAGACCAAACCAACGCTTATGCATGTTACTCTTTTAGGTGGGGAGTTTTTTGGCATCATTTTTAAATATGGCACATTTATGCCTCAGTTTCCTGTAAGCACTCTCGTGGATGGAGACGTGGACTTGCCGGATGCATCGGGCAAATCGTTTTGGTTGAATGGTTCTGCCTGGCAATTTCCCAGTTACGAAAACGCAGATGTGTTCATAAACAGGCTCACACGTGCAGGTCTGCTGGTCCATGATCCGATTATAGGGT
>WNFX01003700.1_pt1 | contig 15199 bp, 12 predicted proteins | sample 5400111 | NCBI WGS metagenome assembly WNFX01 (sample SAMN13153363, study PRJNA577476) | soil metagenome | isolation source: 40 cm soil or saprolite under grassland replicate 1 | place: USA:California | collected 2016-06-15 | reverse complement strand
CCGCAGCCAAATGACCGACGACCTACCCGCCGGGATCCCGCACCACACCGCAGCGGCCGCGCAGGACACCCTCGGCGGCGCGGTGGCAGCGGCCGGGCAGCTCCCCGACCACCTCGGGCGAGCGCTGCTCTGGGCCGCCCGCCAGGCCTTCACCCAAGGCCTGCATGTGGCCTTCGCCATCAGCGCCGCCGCCGTGATCGGCGCCGCCATCCTCGCCGCGATCCTGCTCCGACACCCGCGCCCGAGCGCCGAGCCCGGCTGGACTCGACCGGGACGGGACACAGCGAACTGAGCGTCGAGAAGAGACCCAAACCAGGAAGCGAGCGGCAAGCCTCAACAATCACCAAGCTTCAGCCGACTGCATGATCGGCCGGCCCGGCAGATCACGATCAGTTCGAACAACCGACGACGACCGGCTGGATCGAGCTGCCGCGCTGCGAAGCACGGCGGGAGACCAGATCGCCCGGGGGTGGGCCGGTCCCGGCGCGCACAGCGGTCAGGTCGATGATCACTGTGACGTACTTGTCCCCGCGGCGGGTGTGACGCCACACGTGCTCGTCGACTCCGACCACGGCGACGCCGTCGAACCGGCCGGGACCGTCGATGAGCACGCGCCTTCCTTCGGCCAGGACCGCGTCGTTCGCGGTGTTCCACGACACCCCGAGCCCGTCGGCCACACGAGCAACGGTGAGGTGCTGGACCACGATCCCTTCCAGCGCCCACCGCAGTCCGCGCCGCGACAGTTTCGCCCGCGGCTCAGCGGCACGGCTGGTGCCCTGGCGTCACACGTGCCCGCAGCTGGTGCACCGATAGCGCCGGACCGTGACCAGCAGCGTCGTCAGCCGCCACCCGAACGGCTCGTGTGCCAGCCGCCGGGTCACGCTGTCGCGCGGTACCCCTTCGCATCCGCGCCGACGACACCAGACCGCCGAGTCGTCGGGATCGACGACCCGGCACGCGAGGACAGCGCAATCTGGCTCGAGTCGTTGCCCGATGACTTCAAGTCCGAGCTCGTCCAGGCCCGTGAACGTGGTCAGGTCAGGGCAGGCGAAGGTAGCGTCACGCACGTCGCGCCCATCGGCCATCCGAGGCATGAGCAGGTGTCGTCACGCCTACCGAGTCGACTGGTTTCGCATGCGTCAGCGCCAGAATTCGGTGAGCTGCTCGGCAAGGGCTCTGCCTTGGTTGTAACCGGCTCGAGCGGAGGGCGGACGCGTCGACGGATCCATCAGATTGACGCCGAATACGTTGCGGGAGTCGCTATCCGGGAAGATCGTTTCGACTCTGCTGCCGCGTGCGCGTAGTTCGTCGGCCTGTGCTGCAAGATGGATGCCCCAGTCCAGCGGCGCCCGTGATCTGCCGCCAAGTGGTGACAGCACCAGCACCCGCCCGTATCCGGCTGCCAGATCGGCATTCTCGTTGGATCGGTAGCCGCCGTCGATGTATCGGTTGTCGCCGATACTGTGGGGAGGGACGCCGGGCCCGGCACAGCTGGCGGTGACGGCGTCCACCAAGTCGACTCCGCTGTGGCGGTCGAACACGACCGGTTCACCGGTATGGGCATCGACAGCCACGATGAGCATCGGCCGTTGCGGCCAGTACTGGCTGGGCAGCCGAGCGGCGACGGCAGCGCGCCGCTGCGTTTGCCCAAAGCTGCCCGACGCCGCATCCAATTCGAGCGCCGCCGCACCCATTCTGCGGCGCATGTCGGCCGCATCCTCAGCGACACCGATGATTTCGCTCGTCTTCTCCAGAAGGTCCGCCACCGGCACATTCGGAACACGTCCACCGTCGGATCCGACCGGACCAATCCTTGGCTGGGGCGCAGCGGCAAGGATGCTGGCAAGCAGTTCGGCCGGTTGGGTCGCGCTGCTTATCTGGGCCGCGGCCGTCGATCCGGCCGACGTCCCGATGATCAGATCGGCCTCGGTCACATCCAACCCGGCATCAAACAGGCCGGCGATGACGCCGATCTCCCACGCATTGCCTGCCGCTCCGCCACCACCAAGGACCAACGCTCGCTCGCCCGCGGCGCGCGCCCGCCTTATGGCGTCGACCTGCGGCTGATCCTGGTCGGACCTCGGCCGGTGACCGTGCCCTGGCGCGTCGATCGCGGCGACCGTGAACCCGTCGCCGGACCCGTCGCCCGCCACTGCCCGGCGGGCCCGGGACACGAGCCCTGGAGCGTACTTGTGCAGGCCGCCGCCGTGGCCCACCAGGAGCAGCGGCGCGCCGTCGGTCGCCGACTCGGGCGACCACAGCACGCCGCTGATGTCGCCGAGCGTGAAGGTGCGCTCGGCGATGCCGTCGGAGGCCGTAGTCGAGGTGAAGTGCAGAGTTGAAGAAGGTGTTGTGTTCATGGGAGTCGCCTTTCGCGAATTGCCTGCCGGGCGCTCCCGGTGGCGACTACCTCAGTCGCGCGATCGTGGACTGCAGGGGAGCACCCACTGCGGATACTGCGTTCATGGGTCTCACCTCCTGCCGATGGATCACGATCGCCGGGACGCTAGCACGCCGGCGACGCGGCGCGCAACCGGCATCATGCCGGTTGCCGTGTCGCTGTCGAACGCGCCGCCGACCGCTACACCCTCATCTGTGATGAGCCGGTAACCGGGCGCCCCGCCTCCGCCCGGACGGCACAGCACGGGTGGCCTCACAGCGACCCCATTTGGGCCAGGCGGTGGCCGGGCCCAGCGCTGCACGTCGATCACCACTGCATGACCGGATATCCGCCGAGCGGCTAGAAGAGTGCGCTCATCCATCGGCGGGTTGGCCGCCCGTTTCCAGAATCTGCTTGAGCGTGTCGAGGTTCGTGGCTACCGCCGACTTGACGCGGGAAGCAGCCAACGGCGCGAGGAGCCGTAGCGGACCGGAGGGCTGGAGGTTCATGGTGTTGGTGAGGGCGGTGCCGCTTCCCGCCGGTGCGAGCAGGTAGATGACGTCGCCGTGGAAGGGCCCGAGACTGCCTCGGATCGATAGCCTGCGGTCCGGCTCGAACTCGGTCACCTCGAAGGTCTCTTCGCTTCGGGTGGGAAGGGTCCTGGCCTGCCGGTAGCGCGAGCCGACTCCCACCGGGCCGCTGCTGGTTTTCCGGGTGTCGCTGATCGCGTAGTTCCACCGCGGCAGGTTTTCGAAGTGGGCGAGGTAAGCGAACACCTCGGCCGGCCGGCGGATGATCGTGATTGTGTTGGTGAACTGCATGTGAGCCAATCTCCTCTTTGTGCGCTGTCGATCAGCGCTGGGCAGCGGCCGGGTCGTGGGCTGGCAGGATGACCAGGCCGGGCATGCCCTGGTTGAGGGCCAATACCTTGTCCTTTCTCTGCCCCAGATGTGGCAGCCGAGATGGACATGTAGCCTCCTGTGGTCCGCTCGCCCACCTTGATCCGGCGAGTCGACACCAGCCTTCGGCTGGTCCCGGGGTGTGTCAGTGACTTCGGTAGCGCGGCCGAGTAACGGAAGTCACGCGGCCGCCCGTGACGCTGCCGCCGGATTCCAGGACAGCTCGTGGAGTCCTGCCGGGCCGAGGATGTGGATGTTGTCTGCTGCCGGCCACGCGACGAGGTACCCGGCAGACCATCTGACCCCCCCGCTGCGCGTCGGCAACAGACCGTCGGCGGATGCCGATGTCTGCCGATTCCTGGCGGCCATGCATGTCAGATCCGGCCGAATCCCGCTGCCACCACGCTGCCAAGAAGATCAAAAGGCCCGATCGCCTCCTGGCGATCAGGCCCCTGACCTGCACTTCCTGGTAGCGGGGGCGGGATTTGAACCCGCGACCTCTGGGTTATGAGCCCAGCGAGCTACCGAACTGCTCCACCCCGCGTCGGTGTCCCCTCACTTTAGGGCCCACACATCCCGGAGGCAAATCACGCCCGGCCCGCGCCGACCGGGCACGGCGTGGCCGGAGGATCATGCCCCGCCCGCCAGGCCGCCCGCCGCGCCTGCCGTTCCCGGCCCTGACATCCACAGGACATAACGCACGGGCCAGCCCGATGCCGGTGGCTGGGTCAGCACATGTGCGTCCTCGATCGTCGTCAGGTTGACCACCTGGCGAGGCGTACCCCCGTAGGGGGTGAGCTCGGCCGGGCGGGTGGCGAGCAGCACCGCCTGGTGCCCCGTCCGCATGATCTGGCCTACGACCGCTTGCACCTGGGCCGGCCTAGCTCCTGCCATGACCCCGGCCGGGGTGCCGCACATGCCGCGGATCACCTGGGTGAACCGCCGGGCCGCCACCTGGTCCAGGATCAGCACCGGCGAATCGCCGGGTATGGCCCCGCACAGGTTGGTGATGGCGGCGAGCTGGCCGATGCCCGTCCGCTGGAACGCCGGGGCGGCGCTGGCCGGGTAGGGCGCGGGCGGGCTGATCTGCCTCGCCCCGATCCCGAACGTGGTCACCACGGACGGCACCCCCAGCGCGGCCACGAAGCAGGCGACGGCGGCCGCTATCGCCACCACCCCCGCGCCCCGTCGCCTGGCCCGCACCGCCAGCAGGGCACAGACCCAGATCGCGGCCACGATCAGGCCGGGGAGCAGGACCGGAACGAGCTGCCGGCTCGCCCACGGCTGGTCGGGTATGGTGTGGGGCCGCCACAGCACCGCCACCGCCCCCCAGCCGATGATCATCAGGGGCAGCGCCCAGGCCCTGGCCATCCCGGTGGGGTCCTGCCAGGTGATCAGCGCGCGCAGGCACCGCCGCGTGAGCAGGGCGAGCCCGGCCACGCCCAGCAGCAGGGCAGGTACCCCCAGGTACCAGACCACCCAGTACAGGCTGTCCTCGGCGTACAGCCGCCGCGGGTCCACCGGCAGCTGCGATATCCGCTGCAGGGCAGCGACGTAGGGGTTCGCGGCGCCCTCGACCCGCTGCAGGTACGGGCGGATGAGCAGCGCCGCAGCGACCGCCACCACGATCACCGCGCCGACGTCGGGCAGCCAGCGCAGCGGGCGGGCCCGGAGCGCCCGGGCCACGTTCCGCCGGACCGGGTCCACCAGCCCCGCGGCGGCGCCGGCCAGGGTCACCGCCAGGAACGCGGCGGCGGTCAGCGCGACCAGGCCAAGCTCCGGGGCCAGCGCTGCCATCATCGGCCGGGCGAGCACGAAGCCGCCGATCAACCCGTAACCGGTTCCGGCCAGCAGGCCCCCGGCGAACGGCAGCGCCTGCGGCCTGCGCACGGCCAGCAGCGTCCCCAGGAACACGATGACGGGCAGCAGGTTCACCAGCGAGCCGATCTCCACCAGCACCGTCAGGCCGAGCGCGAGCCCGCCGAGCGCGGCCAGGATGCGGGACTGCCGGGGCGCGAGCGAGTCCACCACCAGGCACAGGCCGCCGAACAACAGGGCCTGCGCCACTATCTGGCTGAATGCCGACCGGCTGGTGTACGTCTCGGGCAGGGTGAGGGCCAGCAGGAGAGCGCCCGCCGGGGCCCACTGCGGGCCGGCCAGCCGGCCGGTGAGCCCGCCCACGCTGAGCACCGCGAGCGCGCCGAGCAGCGGGCTGAGCGCCGCGCCGCCGGCCAGCCCATGCGTCCACAGGCCGGCCGCAAGCGTGATGGGCAGGCCGGCCGGCAGCCCGGGCACGACCGCTGCGCCCTGGCCGACGAAGCCGAAGCTGCCGAACGTGAGGCCAGCATGGCTGCCGCCGAACGCCGCAAGCTGGGCCGGGATCGGCAGCGACCCATGCTCGGCTGTCCAGTAGGCGAACTGGAAAAACGCCCCCGGGTCGCGGTCCACGATCAGCTGCGGCGAATTCGCCCGGAGCTGCCAGATGCCGAAACCGGCCGCGACCAGGAGCGTTCCGGCCAGCCCCCACAGGGCGGACCAGTTCGCGGTCCCGCCCCTGGTCCCGAAACGCTCCTTCGTGCCGGGGCCGGGCCAGCGGCCGGGAAGCTGCCGGCTGGTCATCAGCACCAGCCCGACGGCGAGCGGCACCGAGATCAGCACCATTGGGACCGGGAAGAACCGGCCAGCCAGCAGCAACGGCAGGCCAGGCAGCAGCCAGGCGGTGATCATCAGCGTGGGCAGGACGGTGACGATCGCGAAGGCCTTGCCGCCGGGATCGGCCGCCCGGTGCAGTCCCAGCCGCTGCCAGCCGAGCGAGGGCAGCCCGGCGCGCTGCGCGGCGGATCCATTCGGGCGGTCACCCTGGGTCTGCCGACTGGCCGGGCGAAGTCCCAGACGCACGCCATCCACTGTAGAGCGGGCCGGTGGCGCGGCTGAAGGGCGGACCTGCGTCGGCAGATCAACAGCCAATTCCCAGTAATAGCACCGCATACCATTGGGTTGCGGGGTGACAATGGGCCAACCCCGTGCGATTCATGAGCTACGCCGAGGAGCGATGAGCCGCTACCACGATCCGGAGGGCATGGGCGGGGACCCCTCATCCGGAGAACGCAGGGCGGGCGATCCGGGCCATTCCGGCCTGCCGCGCCGCCGCATGTCCTTTCTCGGCCCGCACCCCATCCTGGGCGCGGCCGCGATCATCTCCACCGTCCTGGTGGTGGGCGTCTCGCTGGTGGCCTACGCCGCCGTGCGCAACGTCTATGACGGCATCAACCATGAGGCCATCACCGCCCAGATGCTCGGCAACCGCCCGGCCAAGCTCAACGGCTCAACGAACGTCCTGCTGATCGGCTCGGACTCCCGGGCCGGCGCCGCCGGCAAATTCGGCAAGGACGTCCTGGGGGCGCGCTCGGACACCACGATGCTGCTGCACATCGCGCCCGACCACTCGCACGCCTACGTGATCAGTTTCCCCCGCGACTCCATGGTGCCGACCTACGGCTGCCTGCCCGACCAGCAGGGCCACCCGGGCCAGACGGCGGCGCCCGGCGTGCTGGAGCCGCTCAACGCGACGTTCTCCGACGGCGGCGCGCCCTGCCTGTGGAAGACCCTGGAGCAGAGCACCCACATCCACATCGACCACTTCGTCGAGGTCGGCTTCAACAGCTTCAAGGCCATCGTCAACGACGTGCACGGGATCAACGTCTGCTTGCCGTTCCCCATCCGCAACTATCAGGCCCACCTCCACCTTGCGGCCGGGCTGCACAAGGTCTACGGGGCGCAGGCGCTCGCCTTCGTCCGGCTGCGGGAGAACATCGGCGACGGCAGCGACCTGCAGCGCATCCAGCGCCAGCAGCTCTTCCTGGCCTCGGCCATGCAGAAGATCAAGCAGACCAACCTGCTCGGCGACTACAAGGTGATCAAGGACGCCGCCGACGCGGTCACCACTGACCTCAGCCTGACCGACATGCTCGGCATCGCCAACAGCATGAAGGGCCTGAACACCACCTCGTTGCGGTTCATCTCGGTCCCGGTGGTGCAATACCCGCTGGACGCGAACCAGGTGCAGTGGGAAGACCCGCAAGCCACCGACCTTTTCTCCGCCATCGCCCATGACAACCACATCCTCAAGGCGGCGAAGAGGAAGGCCTCCCCGGCGCCCACGGTCAGCCCGTCCAAGGTGCAGCTCGAAGTCCTCAACGGCTCCGGCACGGCCGGGATCGCCAGCACCGCCGCCACCGGGCTGGCCAACCTCGGCTTCAACGTCATCGGCACCGGCGACGCCCCCAACGGCTTCAGCTATAGCGACTCCGTCATCGAGTACGGTTCCGCCGCCCAGCTGCCCGCGGTGAACACGCTCAAGAAGGAGGTGGCGGGCGTCCAGGTGCAGCAGGTCAGCAGCCTCCAGGCCGGTACCCTCAGCCTGATCCTCGGCTCGAAGTTCACCGGGCTGACCGGCAGCCAGCCGGCGCCGAAGGGCCCGTCGCTGGCCACCCTGAACACGAACAACTTCCAGGGCATCAGCGCGAGCCAGAACATCTGCCAGGACGGCGCCGCGTTCGACGGGCCGAACAGCCCGGTGCCGGCCAGCGGCTGACCGCGGCAACGCCGGTGGAGCTGTACGCCCAGACCATCGAGCACATCGTCCCGCTGGCCGGCCGGGAGCCCTGGTTCCGCTACTGGTACGCCTCCTGGCGGGCGGAGTTCGCCGATCTGGCCACGCCGGGACCCGGCGGCCCCCGCGGCTCGGCCGGCTCCGCGGGGGCCGCGGCCGGATCCGCGGGCGCCGCGGGTGCCGCCTGACCCATCCGGGACACCTCCAGCCAGGCGAACAGGCCCAACGGGTACACGAAGTAGCCGAACCTGGTCGCGGGCGCCAGCACGAACATCGCGGTCAGCGCGATGATCAGGCGCCAGGTCGCGGCGCGCACGCTGCGCGGCGGGCGGAACGCCAGGCTCGCGATGACCGCCAGGCCAGCCAGCGCGAGCAGTGCCACCGCGATCAGATGGCCCGTGTACCCGGTCTCGGCGAGCAGGCGGCCCGGCAGCGGGCTCACCGCGTCTGATTTGACGTGGGTCAGGCCGAGCGGGAACGCGATCGTGTTCTGCACCAGCGACCGCGGTCCCAGGGCCGCCACCGGGCCCACCACCGCGGCGACTATCACCAGCGCGGTCGCGGCCATGCTCCCCGCCGCCCGGCGGCCGTCCCGGGCCACGAGCAGGACCGCCGCCACCAGCAGGGCCGGCCAGGCGGTCGCCTTCATGGCCGCGGCCGCGCCGAGCGCGAGCCCGGCCAGCACCGTCCTCGGCCGCCGCCACAGCAGGGCAAACCCGAGGCACAGGCACGCGAGGACAGGCACGTCGGTGCCGCCGACGGCCAGCGAGAACGCGATCAGCGGCGATGCCGTCACCAGCGCGGTCCAGCGCACCACGTCCCGGGCGCCCGCCACGGCGAGCGCGGCGGCGAACACCACGACGAACCCGGCGCCGAACCAGATCCGGGGATCGGTGGCCGCCGAGAACCCCAGCAGGACCCGGGGCATCCCGAACGCAGTCAGCGCCGGGAGGTAGGGATCGAAGATGTTCGGGTTGTGCGCGGCGGCGATCATGGCCGGCCCCGGGTAGGGGGTGCCGCGCTGCACCAGCATGGCCGCCGAGTGGTCGATCACCTGCACCTCGGGCTGCTGGAGGCGGTGGACGGCCATCAGCCACATCGGCGCGGCCAGCGCCCCGGCCACGCTGATCACCAGCGCCACGTCCAGCCCGCGGGACTTCCACACCAGCACCGCCATGGCGGCGAGCAGGTAGGAGCAGCCGGCGAAGATCCCCCACAGGCGATGCGCCTGCCACACGGTGACCATGGCCAGGGCCACGGCGAACGCGGCGCTACCGGCGAAGGCCACGGTCAGCAACGGGCGCGGTATGGCGGTAGGCGACGGCCAGTCGAGCCGACGTGGCACCGGACAGCCCGGCGGCGCCTGCCTCAGCGTGAGCATCGACATGCAACCCCCAACGAGGGCGATCCTAGCCGCTGGCTTATCTCCAGCCTGACCACGCCCCACTGGTGTAAACCGCAGGCAAAAGCGCACGGCTGTGACAGCCCGCGGGGCAGCGGCCGCCGGGGGTCCTCTGCCCGCCCGGGATCAGATAACCGGGGGCCGGCCGGCGCGGGTCATCCGCCAGGCCGTGCGGGCCGACATCGGCCGCCGCCAGCCAGGATCCATCCGCCACCCCTGCCTGAACCCCGCCACCCAGGCCCGCACCGCGGTGGCTGACCGCTCCCGCACCACGGTCAGGGTGAACCAGTTCAGCAGGTAGGCGGCGGCCAGCGGCCACGGCAGGTTCCGGCGGGCCAGCAGCACCCGGTTCCGGCCGTCGAGCCGGTAGAACGTGGCATGCCGGGCGTTCGGCAGCGCATGGTGGCACATCATGGCCTCGGCGTCGTATTCCAGCCGGTAGCCCAGGCCCAGCAGGCGCCACGCGAGGTCGGTCTCCTCGTGGGCGTAGAAGAACACCTCCGGCAGCCCGCCCGCCTCCAGGTAGGCCGCCCGCCGGATGGCACAGGCACCCCCCGCGAACGTGGTCACCGGCGAGGACCGCTCCGGGTCGCCCGCCCGCAGCCGCGGCACGTGCCAGCGCGCCCCCGGCCCTCCCCCCGGGTCGGCTACCCGGAACGAGATCACCGCCAGACCAGGATCGGTGGCAAAACGTCTGGCGACATGCGTTCCCAGCTGCGGGTCGGGGAACCAGCCGTCGTCGTCGAGGAAGAGCACCACGTCACCGCCGCACGCCTCCACCCCTGCGTTGCGGCCCCCGGCCACACCAAGATTTTCCGGAAGCTTGGCCACCTTGACACCCGGTGGCACCGGGCCCACGTCGGCGCCGTTCCCGACGACGACCACTTCCAGGCCGTCCCCCTGCTGCGCCAGCGCACTGTCGATCGCCCGCGCCAGCTCGGCGGGCCGGTCCCCCATCGTGAGGATCACGCACGAGAGCTTCACCGGGTCACCGCCATGTAGTATCCGGCGCGGCGCCCCGTAGTGCCCGCGGGCGGGCAGTACTTCGGCGCCGGTTCCCGCCGTCGGCCCGAGCCGCCTTTGGGACCTCCACCGCCGGGAACGCCACGCCCGCGGCTCACCTCGCAGCGCCGCACTTTTCTCCTTTGACGCCGGATCACGTCAGGCGCCGGGACGCGACGATGGCGGCCAGGTGCGCGACGACCAGGAGGGCGGCGATGACCAGGCAGGCGAGCAGGAGCACGCGGGTGGCGGTGAGGTTGCCGGCGATGGTGTCTATGATCGCGGCGAGCAGGATCAGCAGCGAGAGCTCGACGGCCTGGATGACGCGGTGCACCTTGAGGGCGGCGGCGAGCCGGCGGGCCAGCGCCAGGCCGGAGCCGCGTGGGGCGAGGGCCGCGTCGGTGTGCGACTCGGCCAGGCCGGACTCGGAGCGAGCGACGATGACGTTGTCGGTCTCGGCCTTGACCAGCATCGCGAGGAGGGCCGCGGCGAGGCCGGCGGTGACGTAGGCGCCGGAGACGGTGAGGTGGCCCTGAGCGCGAAAGCCGAGACCCGTGAGCAGGGCGGCTTCACCGAGGTAGTGGCCGACCCTGTCGAGATAGATGCCGGTCGCCGAGGTACGGCCGCTCCAGCGGGCAAGCTCGCCGTCGGAGCAGTCGAACAGCAGGTAGGCCTGAATGAGGATCGCGGCGACGACGGCCGACCACAGGCCGCCGAACGCGACCACCACGCCGGCGGCGACCCCGCAGACGATGAAGGCCACCGTGACCGCGTTCGGCGACCAGCCCAGGCGGGCGAAGACCCAGGTCGCGCGCGGCGACACCCGGCGCATGTAAAGGCGGCCAGCCCAGTGCTCATCGTTAAGCCGCTCAAGGACTGCTGGCGGCTGGCCGGTGGCCCTCAGCTCAGCCAGCGACGGACCGGACATACTCCTCCACTCGCGTCCCCGCCTGCGCCTCGGTCAGCCCGAGGTGTTCCAGGATGGTGTACCGGCCGGGGCGGGTACTGGGCGCGGTCATGACCGCCTTGGTGAACTCCGCCGCCGACAGCCCCAGATCGGCGGGAGAACGCGGAAGGTTGTGCCGCGCGAGGCAGGCCGCCACCAGGCCGGCCCGCCCGGCGTCCTCCCGCAGGTAGGCGCAGAACAGCGCCCCCACGCCCGCCAGCTCCCCGTGCGTGCCCGCACCCGGGTAGAGCTGGTCGATCGCGTGCAGGATCTCGTGGTCGCCGCCGCTGCACGGGCGGCTGGAGCCGGCCACGGTCATCGCCATCCCGGACAGGATGAGCGCCTCCGCCAGCACGGTGAGGAACTCATCCGACGCGATCGTGCCGGGCTGGTGCAGCACCGCCTCCGCCGCGGTGCGGGCCAGGGTGACCGCGAGGCCGTCGATCCGCTCCCCCGCATGGGCCACCGCCAGTTCCCAGTCCGCGATGGCGGACAGGTTACTGACCGCGTCCCCGATCCCGGCCCGGACCAGCCGGTCCGGGGCCGCGTGGACGCTGTCCAGGTCCACGATCACCGCCACCGGCGGCGCCACCCCGTAGGAGGCCTTGCCGGACTCGTGCTCCAGCGAGCTCGTCGGTGAGGCGATGCCGTCGTGGGAGAGGTTGGTGGCCACCGACACCATCGGGATGCCCGCCATGTTGGCGGCGAACTTGGTGACGTCGATGGTCCGGCCACCGCCGATGCCGGCCACCGCCTCGTAGGCGGCTGCCCGCAACGTCTTGCCCAGGCTGACCGCGGTGTCCACGGTGGCGTCCTCCACCCGGAACACCTCGGCCTCGCCGAGGCCGAGACCGGCGGCGACGTCGTCGCCGTGCTCGCCGGGCCCGAGCGCGACCGCGACCCGCCCCTCCGTCGCGATCCGGCGGTCGGCCAGCAGCGCCCCGAGGTCGGCGATGGCACCCCGGCGCACGTCAACGGTGAGCGGCGCCGGAAGCAGGCGGGCCAGGAGCGGCATGGGCCTCCTTCCTTACGATGAGCGCGGCTCCCCAGGAGACCAGCGGCTAGCGACGGGTGGCCGGGCGGACACGGGCTGTTTGCCGCGCGTTACCCCCGGATGCCATCCGCGACACTAGCAGTGGGCGGCGATCTCCCGGGCCCGGCGCAGGTCAGCGTGGTCGTCGACCTCGACCCAATCGACCGCGTCGCCGATCGGTGCCGCCGCGATCCGGCCGCCCCGGTCGGCGAGTTCCTGATAGCCGTCCTCGTAGTACCGGCCGGGGTCGCGCCGCCAGGTGGCCTCCAGCGCGTCGGCGAGCGGCCCGGCGGCCGCGGCCTCGATGAGGGTGGCGCCGATATACTCGCCGTGCGCGCGCGCCGGGTCCATCTGCTTGCTGATCTTCTTCAGCAGCCCCCGCCGGTCGAGCACGACCTTCATCTCCTCATCGGCGAGCTGCTTGACGTCGTCGATCGCGATGATCACCCCGGCCGCGCCGCGGGCGGCGAGGAGCGTTTTCTCCACGCTCACCGGGTGCACGGTGTCGCCGTTGACCAGCAGCGCGCCGTCGCGCAGGTGCTCGCGCGCCAGCCACATCGAATAGGCGTTGTTCCAGTCCTGGGCACGGTCGTTGTGCACCAGCGTCAGCGTCACCCCATGGGCCTGCTCCAGGCCGGCCGACCGGTCCGCGATCGCCTCCGCCGCGTGCCCGACCACCACCACGATGTCGGTCAGGCCGGTGGCGGCCAGGTTGCGGAGGGCGATGTCGAGGATCGTGACTCCCGCCGCCACGGGCAGCAGCGTCTTCGGCAGCCCGTCGGTGTCGGGCCGCAGCCGCCGCCCGGCGCCCGCGGCCAGCACCAGCCCGATCAATGGGTTCCTCCTCCTGGGCAGGCCCGGCCGGGCCGGGCCGCCAGAGGCCCGGGCCAGCGCAAGAGCGACCAAAGATACGCCCCGCGGGCGGGCGTGACCAGGCTGGGTGCCACGGCCACGCGGGCTCCGCCGGTAGAGTCCGCGTCATGCGGACGGTGGCGGTGGTGCTCGCGGGCGGCTCGGGCGAGCGGTTCGGCACGCCGGTTCCCAAGCAGCTGCTGCCGCTGGCGGGCCGGCCGATGATCGAGCATTCCGTCGCCGCTTTCGAGCAGGCGCCCGCGGTGGACCGGATCCTGGTGGTCGTGGCCGCGGGCCATGCCGAGCAGCTGAGGGCGCTGCTCGGGGCCGGTGGTTACGCCAAGCTCAGCAAGGTCATCGACGGCGGGCCCACCCGGACCGGGTCCACCCGGTGCGCGATCGCCGAGCTGGGCGACGACGAGTGCGACGTCCTGTTCCACGACGCCGCCCGGCCGCTGGTCAGCCAGCAGACCATCGCCGACTGCGTGGCGGCGCTGGCTGATCACCCGGCGGTGGGGGTGGCCGTCCCCTCGTCCGACACGATCGCCGTCGTCAGCGACGGGCTGATGACCGCCATTCCCCGCCGGGACAGCCTGGCCTGCTGCCAGACCCCGCAGGGGTTCCGGCTGTCGGTGATCCGCCGCGCCTACCAGCTCGCCGACGCCGACCCCGGGTTCGGCGGACTGCCCGCCACCGATGACTGCGGCATAGTGCTCCGCTACCTGCCGGAGCTCGGCGTTCACGTGGTGCCCGGCAGCGAGCGCAACATCAAGATCACCTATCCGCGCGACCTGGTCATCGCCGAAGCCCTGCTCCGGGAGCCCGTCGCGCGTGACCAGGGACAAGGCTGCGGGGGCTGGTGAGGAAACCGAGGCCCCAGGCTAGGTGCATGGTCATGAGGGCGGCCGGCAGGCGGGCCAGCGCCGGCCTGGCCAGGGTGCGGGCCGCGGTGGCGGTGACCGCCAGGATCCCGGCCAGGTAGAGCGCCGGCACGAGGAATCCCACCGTCAGCCAGCCCAGCGTGGGCAGGTCGTCGGTGAACCTGTCGGCGAGGCCGTCGAAGCCCGCGGCCAGGCCCGCCGCGATCGCGAGCAGCGTCACCGGCGGGGCGAGGTAGCGCAGGTTGATGGTGCCCGCGTGCCGACGGGAGACCACCCGGCGCCAGCGGCCGTAGTGGAAGTACTGCCTGGCGAGCGCGGCCAGCGTGGCGCGGGGGCGGTAGGTGACCCGCAGCCCGGGCTGGAACCAGATCAGCCCGCCCGCCTGCCGGATCCGGTGGTTCATCTCCCAGTCCTCGGCCCGCAGGTAGCCCTCGTCGTAGCCGCCGACCTGCTCCAGCGCGGCCCGGCGGTAGACGCCCAGGTACACGCTGTCGGCCGGCCCGGCGCGGCCACCGGTGTGGAAACGGGCGCTGCCGACGCCGGCCGGCGAGGTCATGGCCCAGGCCACGGCCTGCTCGAACGGGGTCACGCCCTCGGCCGCCATGATCCCCCCAACGTTGTCCGCGCCGGTCTCCTGCAAGGTAGCGACCGCCTGCCGCAGGTAACCGGGCGGGATGAGCGCGTGCCCGTCCACCCGGGCGACGATCGGGTAGCGGGAAGCCTTGATCGCCGCGTTGTTCGCGGCGGGGATGAGCCCGCTGGGATTGGCCACCACGGTGACCCGGGGATCGGCCGCCGCCAGCTGCTGCGCTATCGCCTCGGTGGCATCGCGGGAGGGGCCCACCGCGAGCACCACCTCGACCTCGGCCGGGTACTCCTGGGCCAGCACATGCCCGACCGCCTCCGTCAGGTGGCGCTGCTCATCGCGCACCGGCATGACCACCGATACCGGCGTGCGCGTGGTGATGGCAGGCCGAGCTGGAAGGTCGGTTCCCCGCAACATCTCATTCATGCTGTGGTCACCGTACCGCCATAGCGGCGGCACCGTGGCCTCTGCTATGAGCAAATCCGGCGTGTCGGCCGACCGCCGGCCGCCGGGAGGCACGCCCGGGCGCTTAAGCGTTCCGGGGAGCGCGGGGCCGGGTGGTCAGAGCCCAGAGTCCTCCAGCATCTCGGTGACGAGCGCCGCGAT
>WNFX01003699.1_pt1 | contig 15200 bp, 12 predicted proteins | sample 5400111 | NCBI WGS metagenome assembly WNFX01 (sample SAMN13153363, study PRJNA577476) | soil metagenome | isolation source: 40 cm soil or saprolite under grassland replicate 1 | place: USA:California | collected 2016-06-15 | reverse complement strand
GTCTGGTCGATGGCTCAGCTCCGGTTCGAGGTGCACCGGGCGCTCCCGGTCCTCGATCCGGGCGCCGACGGCCAGGCGGTGGTCGACGAGGTGGCCAGGTTGGCCGTCTGCGGCCGGGCTGGCGCCGAGGTCGTCCAGGTCACTGCTCCGGACCCCGCCGACGTGACCAGTCTCGGCATTCGCGCCTCGGACGGCGGCAGCATCTACCGGCCGCCGAACGAGGAACGGTACTGTACCCTGGCCCACCTGGACATCGAGGAGCAGATCCTCGTAGCCGCCAAACGGGAAGTACCGCAGCCGGTCGGCGAGGAGCAAGCACGCGTGGCCGCCGAGGGCAGCGGGCTGACCGCCGAGCAGCGCGACGCCGTGGTGATGATGCTGACCGCGGCCGCGGCCACCACCGTGCTGGTCGCCCCGGCCGGGGCGGGCAAGAGCCACACCATGGCCGAGTTCGCGAGGCTGTGGACCACCTTCACCGGCCGCCGCGTCATCGGCCTGACCACCTCCACCAACGCCGCCCGGGTCCTGGCCCACGAGGGCTTGAGCGAGAGCTACAACATCGCCGAATTCCTCGGCAAGGTCGAAGGGTCCGACGAGCTGCGCCGCCCCGTGCCCTTGCACCAGGACGACGTGCTCGTCATCGATGAGGCCAGCCAGCTCGGCACGGCAGATCTGGCTATGGTGCAGGAGGCGGCCCGGCAGGCCCGAGCCCGGATCGTCGCCACCGGCGACACTGCCCAGCTCGGCGCCGTCGAAGCCGGGGGCATGTTCCGGCTGCTCGCCCAGGAGATCCCCGCCGCCGAACTGCATGAGGTCCGCCGGTTCGACGCGGCCTGGGAACAGGAAGCCAGCGTCCGGCTCCGCGACGGCGACCTGGCCGCGGCCGTCGTCTACGACCGGCACGGCCGGATCCGCGGCGCCGATGCCGAAGCCGCCTACGACCGCGCCGCCACGATGTGGCTCGCGGACCACTTGCGTGGCAAGGACGTGCTGCTGCTCGCCGGATCCAACGCCGAAGCCGCCGGACTCTCCCGCCGCGTCCAGGCCAAGCTCACCCAGATCGGCACCGTCGGCCCGCCGCAGGCCCCGCTGGCCGACGGCAACCACGCCGGCGTCGGCGACCTGGTCCGTGCCCGCCTGAATACCGCGATCGACGCGGGCGGCCGACAGCTCATCAACCGCGACGCCCTTGTGATCGCCGCATTCCGCGGCCCTGACGCCGTGGTTCGGCGGCAGCGCCTGGACGGGACCTGGACCGGGACGTTCCAGGTGCCCCGGGCCTACCTCGCGGCCAACGCCGAGCTCGCCTACGCCGGCAACGTTCACGTCGCCCAGGGCCGTACCGTCGACACCGCCCACCTCCTGGTCACCGAATCGCTCTCCCGGCAGGCCCTCTACGTCGGCATGACCCGCGGCCGCCAGGCCAACACCGTGCACGTCGTCACCGGAAAAACCGTCCCGCCCGGCCACCGGCCCTACCAGCAGGCCACTCCCGAATCCGTCCTCGCCAGCATCATGCAGCGCGACGACGGCGACCTGTCCGCCACCGAGCAGATCCGCCAGGCCCAGGACTGGGCCGGCGGAACCGGCCACCTGCTCACCCTGTGGTCCGCCGCCGTCCGGCAGACCCTGTACCCGGACATCGATGAGCAGATCAAGGCCCGGCTCACTGAATCCGAAGCCTGGCGGTACGACCGCGAGCCCTCCCGCGCGGCCCTGCACCAGCGGCTCCGCGCCGCCCAGCTCGCCGGACACGACATCAACACACTCATCGACCAGATCACCGCCGCCCCGATGGACCGCGCCCGGTCCATCACCCGCGTCCTGCACCACCGCCTGCAGCGCCTCGCCCTGCCCGACCTACGCCACGACGCCACGTGGGCGCAGCGCACACCCGCCACCGCCCCGCCCCTCGCCCACGAGCTCGCCGGCGCGTTGGATGACAGGGCCCGCGCCCTCGGCGAGCAGCTGGCCGCCAGCCCAGAACCCTGGCTGGCCCGGCACCTGGGCGTCGTGGCCCCCGGGGCATCTAGCGCTTTGCGTGAGGAATACGCCTGCCGGGCCGGAGCGGCCGCCGCCTACCGGGAAGCCGCCGGGATCACCGACCCCCAGCAGGCCGTCTCGTTCCTTCCGCACCGCAGCAGCCCTGAACTCGAAGGCATGCGCCTGGCCGCGATCCGCGCCCTGGAGATACGCGACGAAGCCGCCATTATCCGCGGCATGACCCGCGGCGAGCTCGAAGCCCGGACCCGCCAAGCCGAACGCGCCCGGGCTAGCGCCCCGCCCGATGTCTCTCGTCAGCTCCGCCTCAGTGCCCAGGCCGAAGCCGACGCCTGGCAGCAATCCGCCGACGCCGCCACCCGCCAGGACCAGGGCGGGGCCGCAAACGCGGCGATCCTCGCCGGTCAGCTCGCCGCCGATCGCCGCCACCTGGAAGCCGGCAACGCCTGTTACGAGAAATGGTCAGCCGCCACCGCCAGCATCAGGGAAACTGCCGCCAAGGCGCAGGCCGAACTTGAGCGCCGCGGCGTCATCGCGGCCGTCGGTGGGCCTGATAGCCGCCCCGTGCCTGACCATCAGGCGATCCGCGCCGGCGAACTGCTCTGGCGGGCCGCCGAAGCGGCTGGCCGTCTCGCCGCCGAGCGCCAGGCACGGGCGGAGTACAGCGCCCGCGTCGAGCGTGAATCCCGGGCTCAGCCGGCGCCAGACCTGGGGAGGCGGGCTGGGTACGACGCGGAAATGGAGCTGTAAGGCCGCCGGTGCTGGCGTGCCAGGCTCGCCTGCTGTTGGCGAAACCTCGGGGTTCTGGCAATGGGCGGGCTCTTGGCTGAGGCGGCTTTGTCTCTTACGTTAAGTAGGTGCCGTATTGCGGTCTGTCGCGGTCGTGATGTGCTGCTGCCCTGCCCGGAGAACGTGATGCCCAGACGAAAGTCGCTGCTCGCCCAGATGTATGAGTCCCGCCAGAAGGCCAAGCTGCAGCAAAGGAAGCTGGAAGAACAGGCCGCCAGGGCGTGGGCCGCGGAAGATCGCAGGATCGCGGCTCAGGCGGAGAAGGAGGCCGCTCAGCTGCGCCGGGAGGAGGAACGCGCTGCTCAGGCCAGGCTCAGGGAGGAGCAGCAGGCCGAGCGCGCGCGGCAGCAGGCGGCGGCGAAGGCGGAGCGGCTGGCCGCCAAGCAGGCACGGGAGCAGGAGCAGCGGGCGGCGGCCCAGGCCCGCGAGCAGCAGCGGCGGGAGGCTTCCGAGCGCCGGGAGCGGCAGGCCAGGGAGGCGGACCGGCGCCGCCGGGCGGTGGAACGGCGAGTGGCGGAAGCCGAGGTCAGGACCGAGGCCGTGCGGGCCACGGCGGCCGCGTTCGAGCGGCTGCTTACCGACCGCAGCCGTCACCTGGCCACGTACAGCCGCCATGCCGAGGCCGCCTTCGGCGCGCATGGCCCGGAAGCGTTCGTGGCGGCGGTCCAGAGGGCACTGGCCACCTCGGTGTACCCGGAGGGCCTGGACGGCTCGTGCGCGGCGCAGTACATCCCGGAGTCCCGCGAGCTGCTGGTGGAGTACGAGCTGCCCCGCCAAGATGTGATCCCGGCGGTGACGGGCTACCGGTACGCGAAGGCCAAGGACATCGTCCAGCCCGAGCTGCGCAAGAAGCCGGAGATCAACAGGCTGTATGAGAAGCTGATCGCCCGGGTGGCCCTGCGTACGCTGGCCGAGGCGTTCGATGTCGTTCCGTCCGCGTTGGTCGGCGGGATCGTGTTCAACGGGTACGTCTCGGCCAAGGACCGGGCCACCGGCAAGCCGGTCCGGCCGCTGCTGCTCAGCGTCCACGCCCCGCGCGATGCCTTCGCTGAGATCGTCCTGGACGAACCCGAACTAGACCCGAAGGCGTGCCTGCGTGGCTACCTCAACGCCTTGATCTCTGAGCATCCCTATGACCTGGAGCCAGTCGAGCCGGTCCTGAAGTTCGACCTGAGGAAGTTCAAGTTCGTCGAGGAGATGAACGTCATCGCCGGGCTGGACAGCCGCCCGGACCTGCTGGCGCTCAAGCCGGTGGAGTTTGAGCACCTGATCCGGGAGCTGTTCGAGGCGATGGGCATGAAGTCCTGGGTAACCCAGGCCTCCAAAGACGAGGGTGTGGACGGGGTCGCCGTCAACGAGGACCCGATCGTGGGCGGGCTGTGCATCATCCAGGCCAAGCGGTACAGCAAGATCGTCGGGCTGGAGGCTGTGCATGCGCTGGCCGGCGTCATGGACGATAAGAACGCCGCCAAGGGCGTCCTGGTCACCACATCCTGGGTGGGCAAGGCCAGCCGGGACTTCGCCGCCCGCAACGGTAGCCGCATCGAGATCATCGAGGGCCGCCACCTCAAATCCCTGCTGTGGGAGCACCTCGGCCTGGACGTGCTGATCGGCCTGCCCAAGCTGCCTCCCGGCTGGGAACGGCACGAGGTCTCCTGACAAAGCGCTGCGGACCGCACGACCAGCGCTTGAGACCGCCCCGCTGCCCACCTGCGGCACAGGCCGATCCATCGCGGGGTCGGCCTGGTTCGGCGATGGATGCCATCCAGCGGACGATCGTAAGCGTCCCAGTCCTGGATCATGTAGCAACTACTAGATACATCACTCGTTGTCCTACATCTCCCGAGGTTGGAGAGCGTGTTCGTCAGTGTGAGCAATAGACCTAGACTGGTTCGAACATATGTATTAAGCTGACCTCATGCTGACGCATGAGACAGGGTCGAACCTCGTAGCGAAACTCCACCGTACGGTGCGGCGACGGTCGCGGAGGCGGCGGTTGATCCCTGTCCTAGGAGGTGCGGCGGTCACGCGACTCGTTCCGCCTCCACGTCGGAAGCCTCGCTTGCTCGCCGAGGATATAGTTCTGTTCTCCGAGCGCAGCGCTGACCGATCGGGCATACCTGATGGGCAGGCGGCGAGGCTGCTGATCAAATCTGAAGCCAAACGGGCCCATATCCAACTACGGCGCGGCGGAAGCCTAGAGTCAACTCAATGTGAGATCCTGCCGCGCATGGTGTCGCCGAGTACGGCTAACGAGCCCGACGCTCCAGCAGCCTCCCCCGATGGAGTCTCAGCGTTTATTGCTCGAGTTCTCGATCAGCTCACGCTGACTGCTTGGCTTCCAGCAGCATTTCTTACCGCAAGCGTTGCGATCCTTCTGGAATTCCGGGCTATTAAGGAAGCTAACCTACTTAAGGCCGTACATGCACTGACTGTCGATCCGGTTCGAGTACTGGTACTAATAATTCCGACATTGATCATTGCGACGGTAGTGACCCAGGCGTTTTCCTTTGAAGCGATTAGGGCCCTTGAAGGTTACTGGCGAAGGCGCGGCCTCCCAAGCCTTGCTCGCACATTTATGATCCGCAGACATGTACGCAGGAAGATGAGTCTCGCCAAGCGGCGGATAAGAGCATCGGAAAAGGCGTTCTACAGCGCGGAACCCAAGATGCTGAGAGCGGGAATCTCCTTTCCTGTCGTCAACGCAATGAAGGCGCAAGCGCTCGAACTAGAGCCTCCTCATATCACCGACGAGGAAAGTACGCAACTCGAAGGACTAGACTGGACGTATTGGTGTGATGCGTGGCGTATTGCAATAATAGATCATCTCGATAGTGAAGAAGCATTCTACCCTGAAGCTGCCCAGCGTATATTGCCGACAAAACTCGGCAACCTGATTCGCGCTACCGAAGACCAGCTGGTAAACGTAGATGGAGACGTGGAAGGCTTCGCTCTCCGGCGGTACGCATTGGCGCCGCGTCTAGTACAAATAGACCATGACAAGTTCCGCGACCGGCTGGAAATGTACTGCACTTTGGTCTTTGTCAGCCTGTCGCTCGCGATACTGACTCCTATAATCCTGCTAGGGTCAGGCATTGACCTTGCTGCGAGCGCGATCATAACCGCTGGCTTCGCAGCGCTTGGTCAGGCGAGCTACCTTGCAGCTATAGCCAGCGCAGGCGGTTACTGCTCAGCCCTTAAGGAAATGGATAGAGACGTTCCCAAAACCTAATTATGAAATACTCGATTCTGGAGACATCAGTCCGTGGCCGTTGGGGCACCCTGGTCGTCTTACGCCCCACAAGACAGCGTTACAAACGCGGCACTTCCACAGCCGTGGTCTACGCCGACCAGTACCGGGAAGCCTCACGTCACGCATAAATCGATCGTTCTCCCAGTTTGTCGCCGAGTCAAGTTCGAAACCTGTCCGTCTAGTTGGAAGCAGGACAGCAACCCAGTAGCGCTAAAGCGAAACCGGACGTGCCAGCCAAATCCTCTCATTTGGAAGCCATCTCTGTAGTAACGTGCGCTGAGGGCATGGAAAGATCATCAACTTACGGTCGACCTCTCAGGTCCACTCGACGATGGTTACCATATGAAATCTTCCAGCTACATTAAGTGACCACTGGTCGGCTGGGTGGTCGTGGGCGTCAGTTTTGTGCCGCCAAAAGCCTCAATCGTAGATATTGCAGCATGCTCATTCGCGTCAATCTGTAAATCATCGTCCCAAGTCCTTCCTGTCGCGAATATTTTGGCGCTTGCTGCTATCGGTCAGATGCTTCGGGGTTTTGCCCCGAGCACTTGGGAAGAACACGTTCCCGTCCTAGTGTCAAGCTGGTGAACTTACGTTCAGGCTAACGGACACCTGCCATAACATTCCGATGATCTTCCAATTGAGGTAGCCGGAGCCGTAACGGCCGACGCCTCAGAAAAAATACTGTAACGGCTTCCCGGGCAAGCGTGTGCTGAGGTACAGTCCGGCTATGTCGGATACATCTTTGCCCCCAACGCCGCCAAGACGGACGAACCATACCGCCGAGCGGTACCCGCGACCATCGGCACAGCCGCTTAGACGTACTCTAATTGCTCGTATTCTATCTTCACTCTCAAGGCGGCAGCCCGATGTTCCGGCGACAAGTGAGAGACGGCTTACGATTACGCAGTCTGATTGGTCTCAGCTGCATGCGAAGGTTGCCAGCCTAAGGGAGCCGATACCTTATCTCGCCGCTGTAAGCTGGACTTGTATCGGAATTACAGTTAGTGCAATCCTCGCGCTTCCCGTATGGCTCTCTGCGGACTCCGAGCTGTCAGGTAAATCTCATAAGAACTTTGTGTTCGTTACGCCGCTCCTAATCATGATTGCTATATCGGGTAGCGTTATTGCCGTTTTTGCATTCGCGGTCGGCTACCAGGCTAAACGAATACGTACGGCGACAGCCGAGAATGTTCTCGCCGAAATGGACGCCATCTATAACCGCTCCCAGTAACACCCCACCAGTGACGAGCGCCAGGCCGACAAAGTCGGTCGTAGCGGCACGTTCGGACGTCAGCGCTAGGGAGGATGACGGGCGCGTGATGTGGCCGCCAGATCGCCTCTAAGTGCATAATCATGCCGAATACGCGCGTATGCTTGCTGCCGTTGCGGCGTTTGCCCAGGTCATGGTATTGCTGTGGGAGGTCTGCGACACTTTCCGCTGCAAGCTTTTTCAAGGGCGCTCCAGGGTTGCGGACGAAGTAGTCCTGTAGTTCCCGGTGGCGGAACTGGTAGCCGATTCCGGCGACGCGGACCAGTCCGGCTTGGTAGCACCAATGCAGAAAGCTTCCCCAGCCGCCAGGGCAGCCAATGATCGCTTCAGCGTCGTGTGTAGAGGAGGAGCGCAATGTAACCCAGGATCGGGAACCCTGCAAAGGGCATATCCAGGGGGCCGCCCGCGAGGGCGAGAACGAAGACGAACGTGAGTCTGATCGCGGACCAAGGCACGGGTCCGGACACGAGCAGGACCGCGGCCGCGGTCGCGAGCCCGACTGCGGACCCGACCGCGAGGTTTCCGCAGAGGATCTGTCGTGGGTCCGCGACAGAGTACTCATCAGGATCAGTCTCCAGCCCGGCCTAGAGCGCCACTGCGAACCCGATCCGCATCCCGATCGCGAGCACGTCCCGGATTCCTGGCATGACCCCAACGTGAGCACTACCGCGGGCCTAGCCGCGAGCCCTAACATAAGCAAGGTCGCGAGTCGGCGCCGTTCCCTGCTGGTCTTTAGGCTCGGGACTCGTACGCCGGAACCGCAGGCCATGCATCCCAGGTCAGGATGATGGCGAGGACGGGCAGCGTGCTCAAAAACGCGGCAAGATGGCCGCCGCAGGTCAACCAAGACGACGCGCCCACTGCCTCCCGGCCGGGAACCGCAGCCCAACCAGATTCGTGCATGGCACGGGGCGGGACAGGTCGAGACACAGCAGACGTCCAAGCTCCGCGTGAACCCACTCGGTCTATCGTCTATCCGCCGAGACCGGCTCGGCCATCGGAGACCCGGCGAGACCGGGAGACGTGCGTCGTATGGTTCATAACCGTGCAACAGCGGGCCGATCCGGGCTTGCGCACCAGTAGGGTGGTGTCGCTGAGCCCACAGCGAGCGACGGTCAGTGGCTGATCGTGGAACGAGTCGTGGAACGGGAGGCTGTGAAATTCCAGTGCAATCAGCGCTCTAAGTGTGATCCGTCGCGGTATCGGTGCAGGTCATGGCATCAGTGCCAGGGAGCAGGCCCCTCGTAATGCGCCGCTGGCCGGCTTCCGACGGCGGTTGCGCTTCGTTGTGGCCACGTACTGGCGCGCCGAGACGTTACCAGTCGTCGCTGGGTTATGAGCCATACGACGCGCGTCTCCCCCGTCTCCGGCGTTCCGGCGCGTCTCGCTGACCTGGCGAAGGCCTCGCTGAACGTCGCCGGTATCTCGCGTCGTCTCCCCCGTCCCGACCGGTGGTTAGCAAATCCGTTAGCCGATCCGCATCCTGGCATGCGATTTCTCGATGCTGTCCATGCGCTCCCGTGCGCAACCCGTCACGTGGCCCACCCAACGGGAGGGACCGCGCTGTCGGGGGGCCGACAGTTTTACAGACGGTGCAAGCTCGCTGGTTCTCTGATCCTTGACCTGCGTGTATGCAGCTCTGTCGGCGGGGCAGCGCATGGCTATCCCGCGCATATCCCATGCCAGCTGGCTACTCAGGCGTGGAGGCCTGTGCCAGGTCCCCGATATTTCCGGTTCGTGCGCCGGCTGCGCTGGCCTGTTGTGGCACGTCGTCACTACCGGCGACCTGGGGTTCGTCGTCGCGTACTTTCACTGGCGGGGGCGTCCAGGGCTTTATGTGCTGCACAACGTCGGCATAGAAGTTCTCGACGGTCTCCAGGATCGATGTCACGAATGAGCCGCGCGCCTTCCCGCGCTTGGTTCCGGCGTTAGCCGATAGTGAGACAGTGAAGGCTCGCAGCTCCCGGGCAGGGTCTTCGATGGCGAGCTTCGGTGTCTCGCGCAGTTCTGCGAGTGTCCGGACTGCGCCTTTGCCGCGCTGGCGGACAGCTGTCGCCTCGATACTGACCTGGCCTTTGCTATCGCGCAGCTGGCGCAGCAGCCAGTTCAGCCGCGTCGTGGCTCGTCCCGTGTTCGGCGCGTCGACGCTCATCGAGCAGCGGATCCGGCTGGCTCGCAAGTCGGCAGTGACCTCGATCGGAGCTGCGGCGTTCGGCACGCGCAACCCGCCAGACAGAATGCCGGTCCCGGCGAGCGCGGCGGCCGCGGCCTGCAGCCGCCGGTCCGGGTCCTTCATGTCCCCGCGTGATAGCACTGGCCGGACATCCACGCCAAGTTCGCGGGACAAGCGCATGGCGGCAAAGGACATCAGCTGCTCATACCGGCGCACGACATCGATACCGCCCTTATCCGCGGGCTGGAGCGTGCCCGCCCGGGCGGCCTCGCGGACGGCCACCCAGGAAGCGCCCATGTCCTCAAATTCGGCCGCACCCGATCGGGGATGCTCCAGGTAGCGAATGAACTCGGCGAGGATCCACGCCTGGTCAGGGTCGCTGACTGCCTTGTTTCCCTGCTCGACCAGGGCCTCGGTGCGGATCTGGCTCCACGACAGGTGATGCAGGCTCACCTTCCTCAGCTTCCGCTTATCCACGGTCAGCGGATGCTCGCCCGGCGCCCCGGCCAGCTGATTGGAGATCGTCAGGACCGCGTTAAAACCTTGCTCGCGGGCCACGTCGAGATAAGACTCCACCTGCGCGGCCTTCAGCTCGTTCGCGCCCGTCTTCACCTCGATCAGCACAGTCCACAGTGCTGATCCCCGCTTAACCTGAACGACCCCATCGGGCCGTAGGTTCTTCTCACCACTGGTGAAGGGCACCTCAATGTAGGCCATCGGAATGCCAGCGGGAGCACCGAGCGGGGCTGTTATCGCCCGCCCGAATTCCCGCACCGAGTTGATGACTGCCAGCAGTGCCGAGACGCCTCGCCGCTCCTGCTCATCCGGGCCGGTGATACCTGATACAGGAATCAGCCGTGCCCGTTCCCATGCTTGCTTATCGGTCACAACTTCAGCCTCCGCAGCCTGTCAGAGAGTACATATGGTGGAACCAATCGTAACCATTCGCCGGTACGTCTGCTGGAGAAAGCCTGTCTGCCGCCCGCAGAAGGGCAACCATTTGATCCGTAGATCAGTGCAATCTGTCCGGCCAGTGCCCCGCAATCCGGAAGCAGCAGGTCATGGAGTGTCGAATGTCCGACAGCGGGCGCCGTGGTCCGGTGCTGTCCGGCCAGTCCGTGAGAAAGCTGTGAGAGATGCCGCCGCTGGACGGCCTCGTAGCCCAGGTGCTCGGCGCTTCAAGCGGGCGACTGGCCCCGCGACGGAGGCGCAGCAAGCACGCTGCGCTGTCAGTAGTAAAGCCGGGCGAAACGGCTCAGCAGATCACGGTACGTCGTCGGCTGTATTACCCTCAGGCCGGTCTCTCGCTCGATGAACGCAGCCGCAGTAGGCAAGCGCCGCTCCATGGTCATGAAGGCGTCGCAGCGCCAGTCAAGCGCCTCTTGAAGCAGCTGACGGTCCTTCATGCTGATCATGCCAAAACGTCGGTCATCGAACGTACTACCCGGCGTCGGCGGCTGCTCGCCCTCGGCCTGGATCAACCAGGTGTCGAGCACGTCATATACCCATTGGGTGTACCCGGGGTGGGTCCGGTTGACAACCTCGCGCAAGCTCGCCTCGGTCACGACGAACTCGAACATGGCCCGCTCGTTGACCATGAAGATCATCCGCAGGACGTCAATTTCATCGGCCAGGCCCTGGACCAGGGATTCGTCAAAGTCGCGTGCGCTGTTTAGCCTGCTAAAAGGCGCGTGAGGTCGAGCAGTCGGAGGGCTCGGCGGGGGTCCTGGGCGCAGAGGCGGGTTTCCTCGGTGTAGCTGGTTACTCCGTGTATGCGGAACAGGGTGATGACCAGGTTGATGATGGCGGACCAGACCTGGGGTCCGTTTCCGGTTCGTATGAGTGATTTGTCTTCCTTCCAGATCACGTCGCGTAGCCAGTGGGCGTGCTCAATGCGCCAGTGCCCGCGGACGTGGGCGAGGAGGTCGTCCGGCGTGGCCTCTTGCGCGGTCAGGCTGGTGATGTAGAGGACGGCCTCGGCGCGGGTGTGCCACTGGCCTTTCTTCTTGTACGTGGTGTACCGCTCGATCAGGATGGCCTGGGCCGCGTCCTGGAAGCCGGTGTCCTCCGGCGCGGGCAGGACGCGGATGGTGCGGGTCTCGATGCGGCCGCGGCTGAGCTCGCTGGTGGCGGCCGCGACCGGGGTCGTTTCCCAGGGCAGGGCGCTAAGCTGCGCGTTCAGGTTCGGCTGGTTGCCGAGGACCAAGAGGGCGACAGACTACGACTTTTCCGTGGCCAGCTGCCGTGCGAGGTGGTGGTCACGGCGGTGACGCATCCGCTGCATGGGTCCAGGCTGCGTGCCTATGCGGTGCGGCGCGTGGACGGGGTGCCGCATCTGAAGGTGGAGCTGCCCGACGGGATGCCGGGCCTGGTGGCTGCGGAGGCGACCGATGCGCTCGGCGCGGATCGGGCTGGTGCGGGTGCTGGGCTGGTCCTGGATGGCGATGGCCTGCGCCGCCTGCGTGCCGTGGTGATGCGGCTGCGGGACGGGGATGGGTCTGGTCCTGGCCGGTAACGAGCCGGGCCGGGATTTCCTGCCTGCTCTGCTGGGGCGGCTCGGGCCAGTTCCCGGGCATGTCACCTGTGCTGGACGCGATCGGCGGGCCGGATCCCGCGCGGTCATCGCCGGCGGCGTTTCCCGGCGTGGCTGCCGCTGCCCGGCTGTCACGGCAGGCGGTTATCTGCTGGCTTGCCGGGACACGGGGTGACGGATGCCTGCGTGGCCTGCTGCGTCACGATCGCCGTGCTCGCGGCCCTCCCTTTTCCTTTCCGCTCATTTCCGGGAGAAGAAAGAGATGGGAAAGGAAAGGGATCTCGATGGCGGATGTGGCGGACGTGGTGCCGGTGGTCACGGAGTCCGTGCTGCTGCCTTCCGGCGGCACGGCCCTGGACGGGGAGCCTGGCCAGCGTCGCTGCAAGCGGCCTGGCTGCGGGAACCTGGTTCCGGTGTCCGGGCGTGGCCGGACCCGGGTGTTCTGCGGTGATGCGTGCTCGCGTCGTTTCCATAATGCTGCGCGGCCGGCGGGCGGCGACGGGGGCGCGGTGCCGCCGGGGCAGGCCGCTGACCCGATCGGCGCGCTGGAGGCGCTGATCAGGCAGGCAGGGTCGCTGATTGCGCTGGCGCGCGGGCAGGTCGCGGCTCTGGATGCTGAAGTGGTGGCCGCGCAGCTGGCGGAGGCCGAAGCGGCCCGGCGCCGCGCCGAGGCGCGGGCGGTCACCGCCGAGGCGCGTGCCGCCGAGGCCGGGCAGGAGATGCTCGCGGCGCTGGAAGCGGCTGAGGCCCCCCATCACGGCAGGGAGGCCGCCGAAGCAGAGGCCCGCCGCGCTCGCGCGGAGACCGCCCAGGCCCGCCGGGAGCTAGCTGAGGAAGTTGCCCGTGCCCGCGCCGATGCCGAAGCCGCCCTGGCCCGCGCCGGCCGGCAGGCCGCCGAGGCCGCCGGGATCGCTGAGACGGCACGGACGGAACGCGATCAGGCCGGCGAGCGGGCCGCGGCAGCGGTCCGTGCTGCCGAGACCGAGCTGGCCCGGGCCCGGCAAGCCGAAACCGGCGCCCGGGAGCAGGCCCGGCAGGCCCGCGAGGACGCGGCCCGGGAGCGGGAGGCGCTGGATGGGCAGTACCAGGCCCGGCTGGAGGCAGCCGGGCAGCTCGCCGCAGCCGAGCGTGACCGCGCCCGGCGCGCCGAGCAGCGCCTGGACGCTGAGCGCGAGCGCCATGACAGCCTGCTCGCTGCCCTCACCGCCGCCGGCGGGGCGGGGACACAGCCCGCTGCCGGCGGTCCTGGCGGGCCGGCGGCCCGGCGTCCTGGTGCCCGCGGCACGGCCGGGAACACCTCATGAGCACCGGCACGGAGCCCGCGGGCCGCCACGTCGCTGCCTGCGCCGGGCCGCCTTCGATACCGGGACGGGGAAATCTCCCGCCCGGCGGCCAGCACGCACGTAAGTTCGCCTCGTCCCAGGTCACGCTCATGATCAGGAAAGAGGGAACCTACGTGCGCGCCATGACAATAGCGCCTGCCCGCCAGCTGACGCTGGATATCCCCTGGCCAGGCCGCGACCGCGGCCGGGTATGGGACCAGATGCCCGACGCGGCCCGGACCCGGGTGCTGCGCCTGCTCGCGGCCATGATCGCGGCCGGCGTGCTGGCCGGTGATGACGGAGGGGCCAGGACGGCGGGGCGGTGCGGGACGATGGCTGACCCGGCCCCCGCCCACCTCGGGCGCAATGCTTATATTTACGTCCGCCAGAGCACGCTGGCCCAGACGGTCCGCAACACCGAGAGCCTGCTCCGGCAGTACGACCTGGCCGGGCGTGCCCGCCAGCTGGGCTGGGCGGACCACCAGATCGTGGTGATCGATGACGACCTGGGCCGCTCCGGCGCCTCCGCCCAGGGCCGCAAGGGCTTTTCCGACCTGGTCGCCGACGTCGGGCTGGGCAAGGCCGGGATCGTGCTGTCGCTGGAATCCTCGCGGCTGGCCCGCAACAACGCCGACTGGTACCAGCTACTCGACCTGTGCGCACTGACCGACACGCTGATCGCCGACGCCGACGGGGTCTACCATCCCGCCAGCTATAACGACCGGCTCGTCCTGGGCCTCAAGGGCACCCTCTCGGAATGCGAACTGCACCTGCTGCGGGCACGGATGACCGAAGGGCTGCGCGCCAAGGCCGCCCGCGGCGAGCTGCGGCTGACGCTGCCCGCCGGGCTGGACTACGACGACGATGACCACGTGATCATCACCCCCGATGAGGCGGTGCGCGAAGCGGTCACGTGCGTGTTCCGCCGCTTTGACCAGCTCGGCTCGGCCCGGCAGGTGGTGGTCAGCCTCCGCGCCGACGGCCTGCGGCTGCCCCGGCGTGACATCCGCACCCAGAAGATCACCTGGGCGCAGGCCGGCTACCCGGCCGTGCACGACATCTTGATCCACCCCGGGTATGCCGGGGTGTTCGCCTACGGGCGCAGCAAGACCGAAAAGCACCTGGACGCCGGCGGCACCGTGATCACCCGGCAGCGGCGGCTGCCCCGCGACCAGTGGGCCGTGATGATCCCCGGCCATCATCCCGGATACATCTCCCTGGACGCCTACGACGCCAACATCGCCCGGCTGGCCGCCAACGCACCGCAGCCCGCCGGCGGCGCGGGCGGGGCCGCGCGGGAAGGCGCGGCCTGGCTGCAGGGCCTGCTGCGGTGCGGCCGGTGCGGGCGGCTCATGCAGGTCGCCTACCCCTCCGGCGGCGGCCCCGCCTACCGGTGCGGCCGGGCGCACCAGATGTATGGCGCCAGGTCCTGCCAGTGGATCGGCGGCCGGCGGCTGCACGAAACGGTCCTGGACGAACTGCTGGCCGTGCTCGCCCCGGCTTCCCTGGCCGCCACCGCCCGGGCCCTGGCCGACGCCGAGACCCGGTACCGCCAGAACCTGGCCGTGTTCGAACGCGCCGCCGAACGCGCCCGCTACGAAGCCGACCGGGCGCTGCGCCAGTACGACAACGTCGAGCCGGAAAACCGGCTGGTGGCACGGACCCTGGAGGCCGCCCTGGAAGACAAGCTCGCAGCCGCGCGCGCCGCGGACAACCAGCTCGCCGCCCAGCGCAAGGAACTCATCCGCGCGGTCATCACCGAGATCGTCGCCACCGCCGGGAACCCCGGCGACGACGGCGGGCGAACCTGCCAGATCCGCATCATCTGGCAGGGCGGCGCCAGCACCGAAGCGCAG
>WNFX01003912.1_pt1 | contig 15205 bp, 9 predicted proteins | sample 5400111 | NCBI WGS metagenome assembly WNFX01 (sample SAMN13153363, study PRJNA577476) | soil metagenome | isolation source: 40 cm soil or saprolite under grassland replicate 1 | place: USA:California | collected 2016-06-15 | reverse complement strand
CGGACGCGTCGCGCTCCGATCCAAAACATACTGGCGGTCTTCGATCTCGATATCTTTCTGCCGCGCTTTGATGACCGGGCGATTCACGTCAGCCCTCGCCAGGCAGTCGTTTAGGTCGGCGTGGTTCGGCCGATATTGCAATTCGCCGTAAATCTCAAATGGCGGCGCCTGGGCTCCCGGGCGCAAATCGGTGCCGAAAAGTTCCGCTAATCGCAAGTAGGAGTTTTTCAACTCGGTCTGCGTGTTGAAGAGTTCCGGCCGTTCGTTGGCCAGGGCCACTTCGGCTCGTTCGACGTTCAATTTGCTAACGATCCCGGCGCTCAATTGTTCCTGCTGGTTCTTAAGTTCTTCGTCCAACACCCTAACAGAATCTTCGCGCACGCGGACCTTTGCCCGATTCAACAGCAACTCGTTGAAGGCGATTCGCACATCCATCGTCACGCGGCTGACAATTTCCTGAAGGTCGTCGTCTCGCTCTGAGTCTGTCGTTTATCGTACAGCCCGCTGGAGGTCAGCGAGGGAAGAAAGCCAGAGCGCGCTTCGATGAAACTGCCGCGCGCTGCCAACACTTTCTTGCGCGCAATCAGGATTTCGGGGTTGCGCTCCGTGGCAACAGCGACTGCCTGTTCGATACTGTAAGCAGGCGCCGCATCGAGTATTTTCAAAGAAGCGGACAAAACGGCAGCGCTCAGCATGCTGATGGCCGCGAACTTCGAACACATTGGTCTTTCTCCTTAGGACGGCTTTCCTTGGATCAGGAATGCCTGTGACTCTTGCCCTTATATCAGGTCTTGCAAGCTGGCGCGACTTCGGACACATTCGGCGCTTGCAGTATTTAGAGCCAAAGGGCAGGCGCAGCCTATCGTGATTGAAACGGCCTAACTTGTGTCTTGCTCCGAATAATCTAATTCAGGTAGCTTTGCAGTTTTAACAATTTAGAAATGAGAAAAATAAGAATCGCCATCGTCGGGGTTGGAAACTGCGCCAGCTCTCTTGTCCAGGGAATCAATTTTTATGACGGCTCCTCCGCCAACGGCACTCGCATCGGCTTGATGCACCGGCAGGTCGGCGGCTATCGCCCGAGCGACATTGAGATCGTGGCCGCGTTTGACATCGACCGGCGCAAAGTCGGGCTGGACGTAAGCAAAGCCATTTTCTCGCCGCCGAATTGCACAAAGGTTTTCTGCGAAAAGATCAAGCTCACCGGCGCCATCGTAAAAATGGGTTGCGTTCTGGACGGCTACGCTCCGCACATGCGTGATCAGGACCCCCTGCGCACATTTCTTCCACTGGAGAAAGAATCCATTCGCGAAGAGATCATCGCCGAGCTGAAAAACTCCTCTGCTGAACTGATGGTCAATTATCTTCCTGTAGGCTCCGAACAAGCCACCCGGTTTTACGCCGGCTGCGCGCTCGAAGCCGGCCTGGGCTTTGTCAACAATATCCCGGTTTTCATCGCCAGCGATCCGACGTGGTCGAAGCGTTTTGCCGATAGAAATCTCCCCCTTATCGGCGACGACATCAAGGCGCAAATGGGCGCCACGATCGTGCATCGGGCGATGGTGGATCTTTTTCGCAAGCGCGGCGTGAAACTTGTGCGCACCTATCAGCTGAACACCGGCGGCAACACCGATTTCCTGAACATGCTCAATCGCACCCGTCTGGCCTCTAAGAAAACTTCCAAAACTGAAGCGGTGCAATCTGTCACTGGTGAGCGTCTGGCAGACGAAAATATCCACATTGGCCCGAGCGATTATGTGCCCTGGCAACTCGACAATAAAATTGCCTTTATTCGGGTTGAAGGCCGGCTCTTTGGCGATGTGCCGATGGAAATCGACGTGAAACTTTCCGTCGAAGATTCGCCGAACTCAGCCGGCGTCGCCATCGACGCCATTCGCTGCTGCAAGCTGGCGCTGGATCGAGGGATCGGCGGCGTGTTGCATTCCGCCTCCGCCTACTTTTCAAAGCATCCGCCCGTGCAAATGACCGACGACGAAGCATATCGCTGTGTCGAACAATTCATCCGCGGCGAGCGCGAAAGCTGAGCATCGCTTCGATTCCCGCTACATTTCGAAGCCGCTTCCACTCGTTCGCCAGTTCGGTTTGATCATAAACGATTAGCTGGCCGGTCGCGGTCGAAAAAATTCCTCCACCGACTTGCTGTTTCGTCATTTCGGTTACCGCTTTCCAGTATGCTGCAATCTGCGGCCGATAGTCGGCGCGCAACTTGCCGATTTCGTTCCGTTCGATCCGGTTCGTTTTCCAATCGAGAATAAACCACTCCTTTTCGCCTGGCCGGAACAAGGCAAGATCGATAATGCCTTCCAAACATTGATTCGCGTTCATTCGCCAGAAGAACGGCATTTCGACGAAAACATTTCCGGCTAAAAAGTCCCGACGCTCGGAAACAAATTGGCTCAACAACTTCCATTCGCGTCGTGAGCGTGCCGGCTCGGGTGACGTCGCAACACTTTTGTCAAAAGCTGCCTGCCATGCATCCGTCTGCGAACGCCACGGAATCTCCTGCGCAAACTCGTGCCACCAGAGGCCGTATCGCGTGGCAGGATTATCGATTCGCGTTGGGCGCAGTTCCGGTTCAATCTCGCTCCAAACCTCCACCCCTTCCGCAGCCTCGACTTCCTCTTCCGGAGCAAATTTGCTGGGGTTGGTCGTATGAATGAAACGCGCGGCGCGCTGGCGAGCATCGTCGATCCAGCCGAGTTCGCGTTTCCCAAGATTCTCGGAAACCTGCTCGCACGGAGCCGACTTTTGTCTATCGCGAGTCTCGGTGCATTCCCGCGCGTTAGTTGAAAGCGCAGCCAGCACTTCGCAGTTGCACTCGCCATCTCCGGCGCGGAGCCAACTGATTTGCGAACTGCGGTGGAATTGTCCTCTGGCGTTTCGGAAAAATTGCCGATCAAAAGCGAGCACCAACGTGTGCTTCGCGCGCGTGAGAGCCACGTAGAGCAGCCGCTCCATTTCCTGTCGCTCGATTTGCTTAAGCTCGTCTTTGTATTCGTCGAAATCTGTTCGATCAAAAACGAGTTGTGTCTCGAGTGCATTCACACTTCGAATCACGTATGGATATCGCGGCGGCGCGTCGCGGACTTCGCGCGTAAGGAACGGCACGATCACCGCGTGCCACTCGGACCCCTTGGCTTTGTGGGCGGTGATCAATTGGATCGCTTCACGCGGCGACGGGTGGGTCTCACGTGTGGCGTGAAAGTTCCCTCGCAGGCTTTGCCCGAAATCTGCGAGCGAAAATCCGCGCGCTTCGGCGGTTGCGGCAGCGCTGAGCAGCGCGTCGAGTTCGCTGTCTAAATCGCCAAATTCCTCCTCCGGAAGGGACAGCATGCGTTCGCGCAATTGCGTCGTGCGAACGATTTCCTGCACTGCGCTGAACAATGGTTGTTGCGCGATCGCTTCGCGAATTCGGACTAGGCGGTTCAACGTGTCAGCAACCGAGCCCCGCCCGCGCGTGCGCTCAGTAATTTGAAACCGAGCGCCGTGCCCTTGTGAAAATCGATGGAGGTCGTCATCGGACAGACCAAAAATTTCGCGCAGTACCCCGACAATTTCGTAACTGGCGTTCGGATTGGCCATGATTGTGAGGAGCGCCGTCGGCCAGGCGTATGCCGGGCTTTCTCCTTCCCGATCGGTTTCCGAGTGAACTTCCACCGGCAGATGAATATCGACCAGCGCGTCGCGCAACGGCCGCAGCCACGCTTTGCGCGGACACAAAATTGCGACCTGCCGCCACGATTCTGCGCGCAAGTTTTCGAGGCCGGTATCGCGGAGGCACGCAGCGAGTTCGCGCGCTTCCAACATCGCACGCTGCAGTTCCGGCAAATCACCGTCGACGTCGCAATGGAAATCAAAGCGGATCACTTGCCCGGGCAAAACTTCGGGACGCGGATTCAACTCCACAAACTCGACTTGTCCATCCTGATTGTTGAGAATTTCACCAAACGTGGCGTTGACGAAATCGAGCTGCGCGGTGTCCAGCCGAAACGTCACGGAAAACTTCAGTTCCTCCGCGGCGCCCATTGCGACGAGCAATTCGTGCAGTTCGCGATAGCGCGCGAGATCGGCCGGGTCCCGGTAGATCGATTGCTGGAAATCGCCCACCATGCAGAAATGACCGGGTCGCGGTCCGGCTGAGCTGGATGGATTTTCCAACCAAGCGCCGCTCGCTTCCGGCCTGCCCGCCGTAGTCTCGGCGGCGGCGGGAGGCCGCGCGATTTCCAGGAGCACAAAAAATTGCTGCGGATCCGTGTCCTGCGCTTCATCGAGAATAACGCGATAGGTTTTTTCGCGAATGCGCCGGGCTACATCCGGAAGCCGCATCAGTTCTCCGGCGAGCGCGACTTGATCGGCGTACGTCATCAAACCGCGTTCGAGTCGAAACTCGCGGTAATCGCGTTGCACTTCGGCAGCGACGCAAAGCGCACACGCGTTCACCCAGTCGCGCAGCGGTCGAAACGCTTCGCGCCAGATGCCAACAAATTGTTTCGAAGTTGTTGCGCAGGCAGGCCACGCAACGAACTCGTCCGTTTCGCGCCATCGTTTTTCCCAGCGCGTCAGTTCCGCTTTCGCCTTCGCGATATTCAGCGAGGGCTTTTCGTTGGCGGCATAAACTTCAGCAAAGCCTGTGTCAGAACACTGTCTTTCCGGTTCGGCAGCGCGAAGATCGACTTTTGCGTTGCGCGCCAGCTCCATTAATTGCCGCGCCTGGACGTGCCGCAGCAGGATGCGCCGGTTCTGCTCGCTCAATGAACGACCGATCGTCGTGTATTGCTGCACAAACTGGTTCCAAAGGTCTGCCTCGTCGGCGATGAGTTCGAGATTCCGTGGTAAACCGAGGTCATGCCCGTGCGCCGCGAGCAACTTCATGCAAAAGCTGTGAATCGTTCCGAAAAACGCGCGGTTGAATGCCTCGATCACCTCCGGGTTTTTTGAAAGCTTCACATCCTCCAGAATTTGCTGCCGGGCGCGCTGCTGCATTTCATCCGCGGCACGGTTGGTGTAGGTGACCACGACAAGTTGCGGCAGCCATTCCAGCGCCTGCCGGCTCCTCGCGATTTCAACGACCCGATCGGTGATCGCACGTGTCTTGCCCGAACCAGCTGACGCAACTACCGAGAAGTTCCGGCTCAGATCGCACGCGAACCGTTGGCGGACCTTTTCGTCAACGAGGCCACTCATGAATGTTCCCCCTCCTCAACCGCCAGCGCGGGATGCGTTAGCGCCCACTTTTCTTTCAACAGCTCTTCATCGATCCCGAGCGTGGCCAGTGGGTAATCGTGAGCAAAACCGTATTGCGCATGGACGGGACCGAGCATTCCGAAAACCCCGGTCTCCTGCATTCGATAGAGTTCCTGCCAAAAATCCTTTTGGGCCAGCGCGTCCGCCAAATGAAATTGCGGCTCCAATTCATCCGCCAAGCCCAGCAACGCGAGCTGCACGTTCGCGGCACTAAGCGCATGCGTGGCCAGCGCGTACAAGGCAAGCTGCACACCGCGACCCTTTATCAGCAGCTTCCGAAATTTTTCTGCTGACGCTTCCCTGGAACGCCTCTCATGCAGATTGAGCCCGCGTTGTCGTCCCGTCTTGTAGTCGATCAACCATAAGTCGGCGAACCCAAGTCGCGAGCGCGTACGTTCTCCGCGCGCCAGGATCAAGTCGATGCGACCGCGCACTCGCAGCGATTCATTTGTGCCCAGTGGAATGTTCGTCGGCGAATCCAGCGGCCACTCCGGTGCCATGTGTGTCCAGTCGCCCGCCAGCCCGGACAATTTTGCGGCCAGACAATCGGCAACGTAAAGCGCGTTACTCCAACCCGACACCCACCAGTCGGGTAATGCCCGTCCAACCGCGAAGCAAAGATCGCGGACCCAATCGTGAAATTGGCGCGCGTGTTCAATCAGCCGCGCACGAATTTCATCGACTTCGCGGAGCTCGATGAAGGCGTTGCCCGCAGGTGACGCAGGCAATCCTGTCTGCGTCACGCGTACGGCATCTGCCAGCCAGCGGTGCACCCATTGCCCTGTCGCAGTCGCCCACGCGTCACCGTTTTCGCTATCAGGATCGACCCCGAGAAAAATCTGCATCCAGCGAATCGCGGGCCATTTCACTGCGGCCTCCCAATCGGTCACACGCAACGTGACCGGCCGCTCCGGTGCCGATCGCAACGCGAGCTCATATTCGCCGAATGCGCGCGATTGCCGGCGCAGGTCGTAAGCGTAGCGGGTTCGACCAACGCTGATCGAATCGGTTTTCTGTGCGTCAACCGGCGACCAATCGCCCAGCCACTCTCGCGTTTTTCCCTCCAACGCTTGGAGAGTTTGTTGGGAAACGCCGCGTCCGCGCGCATCAAAATAAAGGCGCGAGAAGAAGTCTGTCGGATTAGCAATTCGGCCAGGCGAACTCTCAGAGTAAAGATTCGCCGTTACACCGACTCCTGCTGTGGCCGATTCGATCAAATTCCGAAGCTGCCGTCGGCGAATCTGGCGACGCTCGGACGATCCCAGCAGAAACGTTTTTCCTTCAATGATACTCCATTGGCCTTCGCCATGACGGCCGCGTTTTACCGAGCGTCGGTTCAAGATCTTGTTCTGCCGGTTGAACTCGTCGATCTGCCGATCGGCGACGAATTCCTCGTCGAGCGCCGGCCAAGCTCCTTCGTTTAAGCCGGCGAAAATCAGATGGGTCCACGATTGCGCCTCCGCTTCAGAGTACGGAAGCAAATGAACGCGACTGTACGGATGCGCGCCGTATTCATCGCGGCTGAGCGACGGTGCGCTGAGAATTTCGCGCAGCCAACGCAGATAATTGGTCCTTGAAAAACGCTGCGGAACGCGCTCCGCCCAGTTCCGGCTGAGTCGCTCCACTTCATTCCAGCGTTGTTTCCAACCAAACTGCGCAAAAATGTTTTTGGTCTGTTGAAGAAATTCAGAGAACGTCGCCGCCGGTGGCAGAAACTGAATCGTCTCGAGACCGCGTGCCATCTCCGTTTTGTCTTTCGAGCGGGCGCAAAATTCGCGGAGGACTTCGATGTCATCGATGAGGACGCCGCTGTATGCGTCGCGCAACTTTTCTTCGACTTCCAAAATCGACATCTGCGCGAAAATCTCCGCGTCGATGGCGTGGAGAAATTGGGAAAGAGATTTCAACCGCGGATTTTCCTGCAGCTCCAACCACACACGCCAAGCGTCATTGTCGAAGACGCTCGGACTCAAATGCGCAATTCCGTCGTTATGCGCGATCTGTGCTGACCCAAGAAATCTGGCTACGAGTCGCGGCAGCGCGTCTTTTTGTGGGAACAGGATGCCGATGCGCTCGCAATTCTTCTCGCAAAGAAACTTCGCTGTCAAAGCGACAATGGCACGCGCTTGATCGGTCGTGTCGCGTCCGACTACAAAATGAACGCTGGGGGAGTGATCTCCCGTGCCGCCCTGCGGTTCGCCCACCGGCTCCGCCTCGCCGAAAACTTCTTCCCAAGTGCCGACCCAGGTTTCATCGACATCGCGCGCTTCGTCCCGAGGGTCGTTTAAGACGACTGCCGCTTGCAGTGAAGATTTTACCGCGGCGTGCAACAACGGCCACAGCGGCCAGTGCGTCCCGTTAAACCCCATGACCAGCAAGCCGCTGAATCGCACAGGCAATTTCTCCGCGTTCGCGACTGCCAGCCGGTCGGCTTCGTGAACAAATGCGAAGTCGCATTCGCGACAGATTTTGTCGAAGCGCTCGGCGGTTGCGCTCAGCGCTGGCTGGTCGATGTCCGCTAGGCTCCACCCAGCGGCATTCAGTTCGTCAAAAATACGCAGAAAGTAGTCGGGATCGCGCGCGACCGATCTCGCGATGAGATGCCCGGATTGGTCGCTCTCGATCTTCGCCGCGATCTCTTCGGCCGCAATCGCCAAAAGCAATCGCAGATGTTCCCGCAACGGAATATTTAATCCGCTGTTGCGCAGTAAAATTTCGCGCAATTTGGCAGGCACGAGAAAGCGGACGCCCAAAAGCGAAATGTCGTGGGCGAGAAGTCTGCTCCGCAAGAGATGTGCATGGCTGCGAAAGGGAGTGACCACGGCAACCGGGGCGGGCTCTCCGACGGCGCGGAGAGCTACTGCTTCGAACCACGGGAGGAACACGCTTTCCCATGCGGCATCAAATGAAGTGGCCAGGTGAAGGGAAACGCGCGTGGGACGAATGGAACTAAACCCTTCGCTCGCATCGCCGGACATACTCTCATCTGTCACATACGTCCTATCTATGGCAAGCTGCGCTTGTCCCCCATGCGTCGAGTGAACCCCTCGCGATCGAGCTTTTCCAACAAAGGTACCATAATGCGCCGCGAACTCTCCAGCGCCTGGCGCAGCTCGCTCACAGTGGCCGGTCCGTTCTTGGAAATGAATTCGATGATTCTCGCCCTCATGCGCTCGAAATTTTTGCGCAACAAAATTGCATCTGAACCCAATTCGATCACTTCATCTCTCTCGATCAAAAAGCGGAGAACATGCTGCGAGCCTCGGTCCACTTCGATCTCACGTCGTGGCGGGGGATCGAATGGTTTCTGCGAGAGCGCTTCGCGGATTTTTCTCTCAACTGGTTGAAGTTTGGCCGGTAACATTGGCTGGTGGGAAATGCGCGCTATAGCCGAACCTTTGCGAACAAAATCGTTGGCGCACAGCTCTGTAACGAGAGCCTCGAAAACATTTTCCGGCTGATCGCATAACACAGAACGAAGCTCGCTTAAATCAAGGCCAGGGCGTTCCGGCTTCTGTTTGTGGGCGTTGTCAATTAAGGCAATCGCCTGGTTGCGCAGCATCCGCCAAAACTCGCGATCCGCCGCGATTTCCTCGAAGAGTACAATTTCGTTATCCTGTTGCAGCCGCATTAGTGCTTCAGAGATTTCGGCGGCGCTAAAGTGCGACTTATTCAAGAGCGTTTTTCTCGGCACGAATCCGCGTCGTGCAATTTCAGAACGAACGCAAAGATCAATGTCGTCCGGAGCGGTCGCCCACATCGACAACAGTCTTAAATCCAGTGCATCGCGAAAACTTGCGCCGTCCGGATCAAGCACGACGCCGCCGGCGATGGTGTTCTGTTCCGACGCATCGCGAATGACAAAGCGGTCTCCGACGAATGCAACGACCGGAGACGCGAGCTTCAAATGCGCGATCGTTTTTTGGCCGGGCTCGAGCGCGTTTTTTTCAAGCAAAGTGATCCGTGCGGCCACTCGCGACGTGCCGTGATGAAGATAAACTGAGCTTCCGTTCTTAAGCGGGCGCGCACCCGGTTCTTTAGCAGTGAGTCGCGGCGATTTCTCGACCTGCGCAATGAGAGCCGAAGTCGGCGCAAAGTTGGTGTCAGTGATCACATCACCGCGCTTTACCTGATTGATCGGGAGATCGGGGAGACTGAGCGCAGTGCGCATACTCGGCTGTGCGGAATCTATCTCGACCCCGTGACTTTGGATGGAACGGATCCGCGCCCGAACGTTTTGTGGTTGGACACTGATGCTCTGGCCACGATGGAGTCGTCCGCCAGTCAAAGTTCCAGTGACCACTGTGCCCACGCCGCGCAGTGTGAATGCGCGATCAACAAACAGGCGCGACTTACCGAAATCGCGTTGTGTCGGCATCGTTGCGAGCTCCAGGACGAGCGTCTTCTTGAGATTTTCAATTCCCTCACCGGTGCGCACCGAAGTTGGAATTACTGGCGATTTCGCAAGAACGGTTTCGCGCAGACGAGTTAGAATTTGTTCGGTAACGCGCTCAACCTTTCCCAAATCGCTTTTCGCGAGGGCGATCACGGCTCGTTGCACGCCGAGATACGTCAAAATCTGCAAATGCTCTTCCGTTTGCGGCATCCAGCCGTCGTCCGCGGCGATAACGAGCAGCGCGAGGTCAATTGAGCCGACGCCCGCGATCATGTTCCGTACGAAATCTTCGTGACCGGGAACATCCACAATGCCGGCGTGAATTTTGTCGCCGCTCGGTGCAGTCAGATTTAATTCGGCGAAGCCGAGATCGATGGTGATCTGTCTCCTCTTTTCCTCCGGCAAACGATCCGGATCCGTTCCCGTGAGCGCTTTTACCAGCGCGCTTTTGCCGTGATCGACGTGACCTGCCGTGGCGATAATGAAATGCCGAGTGGTCACTTCGTGCACGCTGCGCTGATCGCCTGAATGACAAGGCCGTCCTGGTGCGGGAAAATTGTGCGCAGATCGAGTTTGAATCGGTCGCCTGCAATGTAGCCGATGACCGGCGGATTCCATGCGCGCAGCGTTGAAGCAAAGTCGGCTAGCAATGAATTTTTCGTAACGATGTCGATCGTGACCGACGGCAGATTCGACTTCGGCAAAGTACCACCGCCGGTTTTGGCGGTGCCGCGACCGCTGGCGATTTGCAGCTTAGAGCACCTTTTAGCCAGTTGATCGCAAATTGCCGCAGCTCGAGCGCGCAATTCATCCTCTGAAATTTGCAGGAGCGCGAGTGTCGGGATTTCGCCGGTTCTTTGATTGAGGTGAAGATCAACCGTCGCTTGCAGCGCAGCGAGAGAGAGTTTGTCGCACCGTAGCGCGCGAAACAGCGGTTCGCGTTTCAACGCGGCGATTAATCGCTCTTTGCCCGCGATGATTCCTGCTTGAGGGCCGCCGAATAACTTGTCGCCGCTAAAACAAACAAGATCGACGCTGCTTTTCAACGCCTCGGCGGGCGTCGGCTCGTGCTCGGCAATTCCCAACTCTTCGGTTGCGACAACGGCTCCGCTTCCCAAATCTTCGATAAACGGAATCCGTTTCTTCTGCGCCAGCGCGCTGATCTCCTCCGGCGAAGGTGATTCTACAAAACCGCTCATGAAAAAATTACTGCGATGAACCTTTAGGATCATTGCCGTGTTCGGACCGATGGCTCGCGCGTAATCATTGACCGTCGTTTTGTTGGTGGCGCCGACCTCGCGCAGCTTCGCGCCAGTCGCTTCGATGATTTCGCCAATGCGGAAGCCGCCGCCGATCTGCACCAATTCGCCACGAGAAATAACGACGTCGGTTTTGGTTCTGGTGAAATGTCGAACGATAAGCACTAGAGCCGCTGCGCAATTGTTGACCACCGTGGCCGCTTCTGCTTCGCAGAGCAGTCCGAGCGCAGTCTCGACGTAACTGCCGCGCCGGCCGCGTTCACCTGCTGCAAGATCGTATTCAAGATTCGAATAACCTGATCCTATTCCGTCCAGTGGACAGATCGCGTCGCGCGGCAGCGGGGCGCGCCCGAAATTTGTATGAATTACGATTCCGGTTCCGTTGATGATCGGCTGAAGTTTGCTGGCGCGAAGTTCGTCGAGCGACCGGCGGACAAGAGCCATAATTGATTCAAATTTGGGTACCGACCGCGCTGCCCGAATTTCTGAAAGTTTGCGACGGACAAGATCGACAATAACAGGCCGCGGCAAATCACAATGGCCCACTGCATCGAGGATCCTGTTGACGGCGGGAATTTGCCGCCGCGCGCGCAATTTTACCCGGTCATGCATATCAATGGACCACGGCGCCGGCGGCGTACGATTTTTCCGATCACGGCAGCGGAGGGTGTGTCCGCTTTTCGCAGGATGTTTAGCACGTTCTCAAGATTCGCTTCGGCGACGCAAAGGAGCAATCCGCCGCTGGTCTGGGCATCGGTTAAAAGAAATCTGCGGCCGTCATTCGTATTCTTCCAATCCACGACCACCGTTGTGTCCAAAAGATTTTGACGGCTTCCTTCCGGGACGCAGCCCAGCTCAATGAGGTCTCCGATCTCCTCGCTGATCATCGGCACGGCGGCGGGATCGATATCGGCACAGACGCGACTGGCGCGACACAACGAGACCAGATGTCCCATCAATCCGTAGCCGGTTATATCGGTGGCAGCACGGACAAGGCGAAGCTCTGCAAGTTTAGCGCCAGCGGTGTTGATCTTCGACATCAGGGCGACCACTTTTTTCCGAAGAGCGCGCGAAGCGATTCCCCGTTTGATCGCAGTGGTGGCGATGCCGGTGCCGAGCGGTTTCGTCAGCACGAGCAAATCGCCGGAGCGCGCATTTGCGTTCGTCGTTACGTGCCGAACGTCGACAATCCCTGTGACGGCAAGCCCATAAATCGGTTCGGGATTACGAATGGAATGGCCGCCGATAATCACGCATCCGACCTCGGCTGCCTTGGCAAGACCGCCGCGCAAAATGGCAGAAACCACTCTTGGTGGAACCAGATCAGCAGGGAAACCGACGATGTTGAGAGCGGTCAACGGGCGGCCGCCCATGGCAAAGATATCGGAAAGCGAGTTTGCCGCCGCGATCTGCCCGTAAGAAAACGGATCGTCCACGATGGGCGTGAAAAAATCAACTGTCTGCACAAGAGCGCGATGTCGATCCAGGCGATACACGCCGGCGTCGTCGAAAGTTTTCGAGCTCACGAGCACGTTGCGGTCTAATAAAATGGGAAGCTGCGGCAAAACTTGTCGCAGGGCCTGTTGGCTCAATTTGGAAGCTCACCCGGCGCACGATGAAAGCGAAGTGAGTTGTCGGATTTGTTCACGCGACATGCGGTTCACCCCCTTTCCATTGCGGCTGTTGTAGCCGTCGCCCTATGAGCGACGCGCGCGTTTCGCACAGCGAAACGGCTACAGGATTTACAAGAAATAGGCGGAGAGGATAGGAATCGAACCTACCTCGCCACTTGCGCGGCGACGGCGGTTTTGAAGACCGCGAGGGCCACCAGGCACCCTTCACTCTCCCATAAGAAGAAAACGTCGAACGTCCAACGTCCAACATCGAACACCGAATTACAAAAACCTGTGTCGAACTATTTTGCTTTCTTAATTGCTTTGACGATGGCGTCGAAATCCGGCCAGTCGCCGGTGTCGAGTTTGGAATGGAGCAGTTTGCCATTGGCGCGAATCTCGAAAGCGCCGCCGCTCGAGGGAATCAGCGTAAGCGACTTGATGCGCTCGCCGAGCTCGAGAATTTTGGCCGCCAAACTGACGGCCTTCGGCGTGTAGTTTCAAACGACGCAATATTCGATCGAGACTTCGGTCTTCACCGACAAACTCCTTTCCGACAACGAAGTTATCGATGCGACGAACGGTGGTCAAGAAATGCGCAAGAATGGTGGCGCTGCGCCAGACGCGCATTGCAAAGAAGTAGGCGCTTGACACAAGCGTCTCTACAACTCAAGAAGTGTAGCCGCAGCCCGCTCCACACGGGCTGCGGCATCTCCACTTCAGCAAACCGCGGAAACAGCCGCGGCTTTAGCCCTGAGGGTGTGACCCCAGAGATTCTTAGAAGGCGATATTCAGGCCGCTGCGGAACATTCCGAAATTGTTCTTCGGGCCGTCGATCACGCCAAAACTCAAGTCGTTAGTCCAACCGAAGTGCCGCGCGATTCGGAATTCGAGACCGGCCCCGAATTGGCCCAGTAATTTGGTTTCGCTACCGAAGTGATCCGTCTGGGCATGGACAGCGAACGCGTCCGGCGGCCCCTGCGTGTGAAGGACATCCCTTTCGCCGCCACCAAAAATTGCACCGACGCCAGCCCAGGCGTAGGGCGCAAAACGGGTGCACGGAATTGGATAGCGCAATGTAAATGTTCCTAAAACAGCGCCAATCGTATGGTCGTGATTGATTCTTTCACGAGTAAAAATGGGGATCGTCGGGTCCTCGAAGATATCGAAACCATTTTTGCTGGCGTCCAAAGCAAATCCTTCGACGCCCACACCAAAGTAGCGGCAGAAGAAATATTTTATGTCGCCGCCGCCGCCCCAGGCGTGATCGCCACCAATGTATCTGTCGTAGGTGCCAAGCACAGGGTTGCCTTCACTGGTACTTTGAACCACATCTATCAGCCAAAGGTTGGGATTGTACTCGGTGTTGGTGAAAGCATAGGTGCCAAAGAGATTCACGTTCCATTCGTAGTCGCCGTACCATTGGGGACACGGCGCCAGCGCGACCTGTTTCATTTCTTTTCCCGAATCCTTTCCCGAATGGCTATGCGCAACATCGGAGTAGTAACGGAACCGCGTGGACACGGGCGCTTCGGCTTCGGCGCGTTCGTTGCCAAAGAGCCAGGAAAAGACAACGAACACGTCAACCACTGGTGAGTCGTCGGTGCAACCGAACAGCGGCGAAACATCAAGGCGCGTACTCGCTGTCGGTTTCCACGCGACGCTTGGACCGATCACAAAACTGTTCAGAGGATCGCCGCGCGTGTCTTTGGTCGTAAAATTCTTGTATTCCATTTCTAAACCGACTTTCAGGCGCTCGTTAGGCAAGAGAACGGGAGTCATCACGGCCTGAGAAAAGCCCCATTCGCGGCCACGGTCGCCGGTATTCTCTTTTTCGAAGAACCAGTTCATGGCCCACTCAAAGCGCCCGCCGAACTCCTGGGCGAGCAACAAACGAACTTCGTATGCATCGGGAACTTTGGGCGGGCCGCCCTCTTCTTCTTCCTCCTCTCCTCCCCCCGCAGGAGGTGGACGTTCTTCGTGTCGAATTGTGCCTACACCGAATTTGTATTCGGCGAAGAGCGTTGGATTGAGCGGAATCTTGTTCCAGTCAGCAAGAGCCCATCGTGCTTCCAAGCTCACTGTCTCCGCGCCGCCGCCACCGTTAAATCGTTCGAACTTTGATTCCGCGGCAACGCCAAAACGATAGGGCAAACCCATTTCGATCTCCTGGGTGAAAAGGTAATCGGGCGGACCGTGGCGGAAACCCTGACCTTCAAAAATTTCACCGAAGAAAAATGCCCATGGCGGCAATACATAAGCTTGCGTTGTATTAGAAAGGCGGCTGCGCGAAATTCCGGGGGGTGCACCGTAGGCACTGGGCACTTCCTCGGCTGTGACAACAATCTCCTCCTCGGTCGTTGTCTGGGCGAGAAGCGAATTGTGGACTGCAGAAAATAGCAAACCCACGCACGCCATCATCGGGATGAGCCGCCGAATTCTATAAAAAAAGGATGTTTTCCTCATAAGTCGCGCGTATCATTACAAAATTGTAATAATTGGCAAGGTGAATTTTTGGCTGTAGCCCGGGATCGATGATCCCAGTAGTTTGTCGTGTCGTTGCCACGCCGGGATCGTCGATCCCAGCTACAGCACCGCCCGAAAGCTTTCAGGGCTGGTCTCGCAGGCAGTATGCCTATGTTCCGACTGGTTGGTTCGGAAATCGCAGCGTG
>WNFX01003695.1_pt1 | contig 15211 bp, 16 predicted proteins | sample 5400111 | NCBI WGS metagenome assembly WNFX01 (sample SAMN13153363, study PRJNA577476) | soil metagenome | isolation source: 40 cm soil or saprolite under grassland replicate 1 | place: USA:California | collected 2016-06-15 | reverse complement strand
CGCGGAAGATCAAGTGTTTGTTTTCTCAAGAGGCGAAACCCCGGGGGGCGCTGCTGTGCCCGACATCAGGGGTGCTGGCTTCCTTTCAAACAAACGACGGTCTGTATAATTCCGCATCCGTCTGCGGGAATCTGCAATGGCCTCCTTCGACATCGTCTCCGAGGTCAACAAGGTCGAGTTGAAAAACGCCGTCGACCAGGCGAACAAGGAGATCGCGAACCGCTTCGATTTCAAGGGCTCGGACGCGCGCATCGAGCAAGCCGAGCTCGTGCTTACGCTCTACGCGGACGACGATTTCAAGCTGAAGCAGGTGACCGACGTTCTTCTTGCCAAGTGCGCGAAGCGCGCGGTGGACGCGCGGATGTTCGACACGAAGACGGTCGAGAAGATCGGCACCAAGGTGAAGCAGCCGATCCACGTCAAGGTCGGCATCGAGCAGGAGAAGGCGAAGAGCATCGTCAAGCTCATCAAGGACTCGAAGATGAAGGTCCAGGCGAGCATCCAGGGAACCGCCGTGCGCGTCTCGGGCGGGAAGAAGGACGATCTCCAGGCTGCGATTGTGCTGGTGCGCAAGTCCGTCACCGATATTCCGCTGCAGTTCCAGAATTTCCGCGACTGAACGGCTCTATCCTCCGCTCAAAGCCCCGACGATGACGACTTCGTCGTTCGCGGCGAGCGCGGCGCCGAGGTCCCGCGCCTGCTGCTGGTTGACGAAGATCCTGATGTGGCGCCGGATCGCGTCCTGCTCGTCGATCATCCGGAACCGGATTCCCGGATAGCGGCGTTCGAGGTCCGCGAGCAGTCCGGCGAGCGTCGCGCCGCGCGCTTCCACGTGCGCACGCCCCCCGGTGTAGTCGCGAAGCTGCGAAGGGATGAGGACGTTCACTCAGCGGCCGGCTATCTCGACCGAGTAGATCTCGGGCAGATGGCGCGCGATCGAGATCCAGCGATCGCCTTCGCTCGCGCTCATCCAGACCTCGCCGCTCGTCGTGCCAAAGTACACGCCGACCGGGTCGCGCGCGTCTGCGCACATCGCCTGGCGTTTCACGGTGAACCACCCCTGCTTGGCCGGGAGGCCCTTGTCCTGGCGGCGCCAAGTCCGGCCGCCGTCGCGCGAAACATAGGCCGCGGGCTTGCCGTCCGGGGAGACGCGCGGCCACACGGTGCCGCCGTCCATGGGGAACACCCACAGCGTGTCGGGATCGCGCGGATGCAGGACCAGCGGAAAACCGATGTCGCCGATCGCTTTCGGCATGGCGTTGCCGATGCGCTCCCAGCGCTCGCCCGGGCGGTCGAGGCGGTACATCCCGCAGTGGTTCTGCTGGTAGAGGCGGTCGGGCGCGAGGGGATGCAGCCGCATGCAGTGCACGTCGTGGCCGTACTCCGGGTCCTTGACGGGAAGGAAATCGGCGGCGACGCCCTGGTTGAGCGGCCGCCAGGTCTCTCCGCGATCCGAGCTCTCGAACGCTCCGCCGGCCGAGATGCCGATGTAGAGATGCCGGGGGTCGCGCGGATCGACGTTGATCGAGTGCAGCGTCGCGCCGCCGGGCGGCCCCTGCTCCTGCTCGCCGCCGATCCAGACGATGCGCATGGGGTTGGCATTGAAGCCGGCGACGCCTTCCCAAGTGACGCCGCCGTCATCGGAGCGGAACAAACCCGGCGGCGAGACGCCTGCGTACCAGGCGCCGGGCTCCGAAGAATGCCCCGGCGTGAGCCAGAACACGTGTTCCACCGCGAGGCCTTTCTCGCCGGGAGCAGCCTTCGGGAACGCGGGTGGGCGCTCGGCTTCCTTCCACGTGCGGCCGAGGTCGGTCGAGCGGAATACGGTAGGCCCGAGATGGCCCGCGCGAACGGCGCAGAGCAGCGTCTTGCCGTCGCGGGGGTCGAGCACGAGATGGTTGACGATGTTGCCGAGAAAATGCGGCCCTGCGAGCGTCCAGCTCCTGCGCGCGCGGTCCGACTTCATGAGGAACACGCCCTTGCGGGTTCCGACGAGCAAGGTCACCGGTCCCGAAGCGGGACGCGGCGTCCCCTTCGCGGCTTTGGCTTTCGGCATGAGCACCCTCTCTATGTTTTCAGTCCTTCGATCCAGCGCCCGTAGAGGCTCGCGGCGATCGTGTTGAGCGAACGCACGCGCTCGTCGAGCCGTTCGAACATCTGCTCCGGGGTCTGCACCGACGGCCCGGCCTTCGCGACGAGCTCCTTTGCCCAATCCTCGCACCAGGCGCGGATCAGCTCGGGCGTCATCTCGACGTGGCATTGCATGCCGAGGTGCTTGCCGAGCACGAACGCCTGGTTCGGGCAATACGGACTCCCCGCGATGCGCGTCGCCCTCGGCGGGACGGTGAAGGTCTCGGCGTGCCAGTGAAAACCGGAGAACTCCCGCGTCGCGCCGAACCACTCGCGCGCTTGAGCGTTGTCTTCGATCGTGACCGCGCCCCAGCCGATTTCCTTCACCCCGTTGCGCGTCACCCTGCCACCCAGCGCCTTGGAGATGAGCTGCCCGCCGAGGCAGTGGCCGAGAACCGGAACGTCGGCGTCGACCGCCTTGTTGACGAGCCCGAGCACCGGAGGAATCCACGGCAGATCGTCGTTCACGCTCATCGGCCCGCCCATGAATGCGAGACCGCAGAATTCACGCGGATCCGCGGGAACCTGCTCCCCGGCGTCTATCCTGACGAGCCTGTGCGGAATGCGGTGCCCGTCGAGGAATGTGGCAAAATAGCCCGGCCCCTCGGTCTGACTATGACGGAAAATCGCAACTGGCTTCATGCGCGAAACGAGGTCAACGTGGTCAAGCTGCGTATTGTAGCGTCGCTGCTGCTCCTGTTGTCCTCTACCGGCTGGACCGTCGAAGTGAACGTGATCGGCCTGTTCCCCGGCAAGGCCGTGGTCGTGATCGACGGCGGCGCGCCGCGGGTCATTTCGGTGGGCCAGAAACCCGTGGAAGGCGTCACGCTGATCTCGACCGATCGCGAGTCGGCGACGCTGCTCATCGACGGCCAGAGGAGGACGCTAGGCATCGGACAGCATCAGGCCGGCCCGGCTCCGGCCTCCCAGAGCCAGAGCGCCACGCTCACCGCCGATCCGCGCGGACATTTCGTCGTGGATGGGCAGGTCAACGGCGGAGCGGTGCGCTTTCTGGTCGACACGGGCGCAACGGCGATTTCGCTCTCTTCGGCTGACGCGACCCGGCTCGGAATCGATTACCGCAAAGGGCAGCCCGGATTGATGGGCACCGCCAACGGTACGGTGGTGGTCTACCGGGTGAAACTGGACACGGTGCGCGTCGGCGACATCCTCGTCAACAACGTCGATGCGGCCGTGCTGGAAGGCAACCCGATGCCGTTCGCGCTGCTTGGAATGAGCTTCCTGAATCGCATGGAGATGAAGCGCGAAGGCCAGACGATGGTCCTGATCCGCCGGTTCTAGCACCGGTCTCATCGGTTTTCGGTTGGGGAAGGGGTAACGGGGAAACCGTAGGGTTTCCCCGTTCGTTTATTGGGCCCTTGGGCGGAGCCCAAGGGGAACCGTAGGGTTCCCCTGTTCGTTATTTGCTGGTCTTGTCTTTTTCTATGAGCGCGTACGCCGAGTGGTTGTGGATTGACTCGAAGTTCTCCGACTCCACCCGGTACCACTCGATGCGCTTGTCGCGGTTCAGCTCCACGGCGATGTCGCGCACCATGTCTTCGACGAACTTGGGATTGTCGTACGCGCGTTCGGTGACGAACTTCTCGTCGGGCCGCTTGAGCAGCCCGTAGAGCTCGCTCGAGGCGTGCTTCTCGGCGTAGTCGACCAGCTCCTCGATCCACACGAATCCCTTGGTGCGCGCGGTGAGGGTGACGTGCGAGCGCTGATTGTGCGCGCCGTAATCCGAAATGCGCTTCGAGCAGGGGCACAGGCTCGTCACCGGAACGACGACCTTCATCTTGAAGCACTTCTCACCCTTGTCGATCTCCCCGACGAAAGTCACTTCGTAGTCCATCAGGCTCTTCACCTTCGAGATCGGCGCGGCCTTATTGACGAAGTAGGGAAACGTCATCTCGATGTGGCCGGACTGGGCTTCCAGGCGCTCGACCATCTCGTCAAGCATCAGCTTGAACGTCTCCACGGAGATCTCGCGCTCGTGCGCATTCAGGATCTCGACGAAGCGCGACATGTGCGTTCCCTTGAACTGGTGCGGCAGGCCGACGTACATGTTGAACGTCGCGACGGTGTGCTGCAGGTCGCCCGAGCGCTCGGCGACGCGGATGGGATGGCGGATCGCCTTGATGCCGACCTGGTCGATGGCGAGCTTGCGCCTGTCCTCGGAGCCTTGGACGTCGGGAATGACAAGCGGATCGCGGATGTTCATGAAGAGCCTTTCGTCACGTTGGCTCAGTGTCAGAGGATTTTAACATGCGTTCCGTTCCCCGCTTTTTCAAGACGCGCGCGCACCGCGGCGACGATGCCCGCCTTGTCCAGGCCGATCGAAGCGAGCAACTGCGCCTGGTCGCCGTGGTCGACGAAGCGGTCGGGCAGCCCCAGCTGAAGGAGCGGGGTGACGATGGCGCGCGCGGCGAGCGCCTCGGCGACGGCGCTTCCTGCGCCGCCCTGGATCGCGTTCTCCTCGATGGTGACGAGGAGCCCGTGAGTTCCCGCGAGCTCTGCTGCGAGATCCGTGTCCACGGGCTTCACGAAGCGCATGTCGACGACGGTTGCATCGAGGTCGTTGCCCGCCTCGAGCGCGGGTTTGAGCAGGCTGCCGAAAGCGAGAATCGCGACGGAGCCCCGCCCGACGGAACCGCGCCGGCGCACGACCCCCTTGCCGAGCGGCAGCGGGCTCATTTCCTTCACGATCTCTGCACCCGGGCCGCTGCCGCGGGGATAGCGCACCGCGGCGGGCCGATCGAGCGAGAACGCCGTGGCGAGCATCTGGCGGCATTCGTTCTCGTCGCTCGGAGTCATCACCACCATGTTGGGAACGCAGCGCAGATAAGTCAGGTCGAAGGCGCCGTTGTGCGTGGCCCCGTCGCCGCCCACGAGGCCCGCCCGGTCGAGCGCGAACACGATCGGAAGGTTCTGGATGCAGACGTCGTGGATGAGCTGATCGTAGCCGCGCTGCAGAAAAGTCGAATAGATCGCGAGCACGGGCTTCAGGCCCTCGCAGGCGAGCCCCGCGGCGAAGGTGACCGCGTGCTGCTCCGCGATGCCCACGTCGAAATACCGGTCGGGAAATTCCTGCGCGAAACGCACCAGTCCCGAGCCCTCCCGCATCGCCGGCGTGATGCCGACGAGACGTGAATCGAGCCGCGCCATGTCGCACAGCCACTCGCCGAACACCTGCGTGTAGGTCGGCTTGCCGCCGCTCGCCTTCTTGATGCCCTGGGTGGGGTCGAACTTGCCCGGACCGTGGTAGAGCACCGGATCGGCCTCGGCGAGCTTGTAACCCTGGCCTTTCTTGGTGACCACGTGCAGGAACTGCGGGCCTTTCAGCTCCTTGATGTTCTTCAGCGTCGGGATGAGCGAGTCGAGGTCGTGTCCGTCGATCGGGCCAACGTAGTTGAAACCGAATTCCTCGAACAAGGTCGAGGGCACGACCAGACCCTTGGCGTGCTCCTCCATCTTTTTCGCCAGGTTCCACAGCGGCGGCACGCCGGCGAGGACTTTTTCGCCTGCTTTCCTCGCCGCGGCATAGAAGCGCCCCGACATGAGGCGCGCGAGGTAGCGGTTCAACGCGCCCACGGCGGGGGAAATGGACATGTCGTTGTCGTTCAGGATCACGAGCAGATCGGTGTCCATCACGCCGGCGTTGTTGAGGGCCTCGAAAGCCATGCCCGCCGACATGGCGCCGTCGCCGATCACCGCCACGACGTGGCGCTTCTTCTCGCCGGTATCGCCTTTCAGCTTCGCGCCCTGCGCCATGCCGAGCGCAGCGCTCACCGAGGTGCTCGAATGGGCGGTGCCGAAAGTGTCGTACTCGCTCTCGCTGCGCCGCGGGAAGCCCGAGATGCCCCCGCTCATGCGTATGCGGCTCATCGCTTCACGGCGGCCGGTGAGAATCTTGTGCGGATAGGTCTGGTGTCCCACGTCCCAGACGATGCGATCATGAGGCGTGTTGAAGACGTGGTGCAGCGCGATGGTCAGCTCGACCGTCCCCAGATTGGAGGACAGGTGGCCGCCGGTCTGGCTGACCGATTCCAGAATGAAGGTGCGCAGCTCGTCGGCGAGCCGCCGCAGCCCGCGTCGGTCCAGGGCACGCAGGGCCGCCGGGTCGTCGATGGTTTTCAGCAGCTCGTACGCGGCCGGATCGTATTCTCTCGATCCGCTCTCGGGCTTGCTGCCGGGAAGATCCGCTTTTCCGATCGCGCTCATAAGGGCGAATTATCCCGCAAACTGGAAAAGCTTGTCCGAGGCAAACTGGGTTTCTCCACAGCTAGAATTTGCGCAACACGATGAAATCGGCAAGCTCGGCGAGCCTTCGGGCGCCGCCCTGCAGGTCCGACAGCGCGGCCTGCGCCTCTTCGCGCAGTTCCTCGGCGAGCCCTCGCGCGCGTGTGAGCCCGAGCGCCGAGACGTAGGTCGGCTTGTTGTTCGCCGCGTCCTTGCCTACGGTCTTGCCGAGCGTCGCGGTCGAGGACTCCTTGTCCAGAACGTCGTCGACCACCTGAAAAGCGAGGCCGACGCATTTCGCGTAGTGGTCGAGGCGCGCAAGTTGCCCCGGCGCGAGCGCGTTCGAGCAGCGCGCGCCGAGTGCCACCGACGCGCGGATCAGCGCGCCGGTCTTGTGGATGTGCATGTATTCGAGCTCCGGCACGGTCAGGGCCTGGCCCACGCTCGCGAGATCGATCGCCTGCCCGCCCGCCATGCCGCGGCTGCCGCACGCGGCGGCGAGTATCTTCACCATTTCGACCTGAACCGCGGGATCATCGGAGAGACGATGCTCGGCGAGCAGCTGAAATGCGAGCGACTGCAGACTGTCGCCCACAAGAAGCGCGGTCGCCTCGTCGAATTCGACGTGGCAAGCCGGCTTGCCGCGGCGAAGCACGTCGTCGTCCATGCAGGGCAGGTCGTCGTGCACGAGCGAATAGGCGTGAATGCATTCTACGGCGCAGGCCGCGATTTCCAGGCGCGCCGGGTCGGCGCGGACCGGTTCGCCTGCGGAGGCCTCGCCTGCGGCAAACGCGAGCAAGGGCCGTATGCGCTTGCCTCCGCCGAGCACCGCATAGCGCATGGCGTCATGCAGGCGCTGCGGCGCAATTCCTGCGGGCGGGAGAAAACGCTCGAGCGCCGCTTCGACCCGAGCCTGGACTCTCGTCATCCAGGCGGTGAATTCACTCGTCGTCGTCGGCACCGGGGAGGTTTTTCAGCGTGTTTTCTTCGAGAACCTTGACCTGCTGCTGCGCGCGGGCGAGCACGCCCTGGCAGTACTGAGCCAACTCGAGCCCTCGCTTGTGCGCGGCAAGGGACTGCTCCAGAGTCAGCTTCCCGGACTCCATGCTGGCCACGATCTTCTCCAGCTCGGCCAGGGCGGCCTCGAAGCTCTCGGGTTGATCGGTCTTGGCAGGTTTTGACATGGAGGAGAGGCCGGCCACGGAGCGCCGTTCGGTTCAGGAAAACGGCAAAATAGCCCATGAGGAAAGGGCGGTCAAATGGGAAAAACCCCTGGTGCGCTCCGGGAAAAAGGTCTAGAATCGCGCCGATTTTACGAGTGACCGATCCAAAAGGAGCCCTCCAGCCGTATGTCCGACTTGCCCAGTTCGCGAAGACTCAAACCCAACGCATCGCAGCTTCCCGTTTCCTGGTACTTCGACCCGCAGGTCTTCGAGCTGGAGCAAAGGCTGCTCTTCGCGAACAGCCCCGGTTATGTCGGGCACGAGCTGATGGTCCCGAACCCGGGCGACTACCATACGCTCGCGTGGATGGACCACGGCAAGGTGCTGGTCAGGAACGCGAACGGCATCGAGCTCCTGTCGAATGTCTGCCGCCACCGGCAGGCGATCCTGCTCGAAGGCCGAGGCAACGCGCAGAACATCGTCTGCCCGCTGCACCGCTGGACTTACGACATGAAGGGCGAGCTGCTCGGCGCGCCGCACTTCCCCGAAAATCCCTGCCTCAACCTCGGCAAGACTCCGCTGCAGAGCTGGCACGGCATGCTGTTCGCCGGAAAGCGCGACGTGGCGAAGGACCTCGCCGGGTTCGCGAGCGCCGACGACTTCGATTTCTCCGGCTACATACTGGACCGCGTCGAGATCATGGAGTTCGAGCAGAACTGGAAGACCTTCATCGAGGTATACCTCGAGGACTATCACGTCATCCCCTACCATCCCGGACTGGGGAACTTCGTCACCTGCGAAGACCTCAAATGGGACATCGCGGACGCTTATTCCGCCCAGGTCGTGGGAGTGAAGGACGGGTTCGCCAAACCGGGGACGCCGACCTACGCCAAATGGCACGAGGCCCTCACCCGCTACATGGCGGGCAAACCGGCCAAGCAGGGCGCGATCTGGTTCCTCTATTATCCGAACGTCATGCTCGAGTGGTATCCGCACGTGCTCGTGGTGAGCACGCTGCTGCCGCGCTCACCGACGCACACCACCAACGTCGTCGAGTTCTACTATCCGGAGGACATCGTGCTCTTCGAGCGCGAATTCGTCGAGGCCGAGCAGGCCGCCTACCGGGAGACAGCGATCGAGGACGACGAGATCGCCCGGCGCATGGACCGCGGCCGGCGAGCGCTGTGGGAGCGCGGCGAAAACGAAGCCGGCCCTTACCAGTCGCCGATGGAAGACGGGATGATGCATTTTCACGAACACATCAAGCGCGGGTTGGCCGGGCACATCTAGAGCTTTTCGGTTCCGGCCGCGAGTAAGATAGCGGCATGATCCTCACCGCGCTCGTCAGCGCCGAAATCCTCGCGCAGCATCTCGCCGATCCCGACTGGATCATCTTCGATTGCCGCCACGATCTCGCCGACCCGGCGCGCGGCCGTGCCGAGTACACGTTCTCGCACATCCCGGGCGCACGCTTCCTGCATCTTGACGACGATCTCTCCGCTCCAAAGACCGGAACCAACGGCCGGCATCCGCTGGCCGATCCGGACGCACTGATGGAGAAGCTCGGGCGGGCTGGCGTCGATTCGAGAAAACAGGTCGTCGCGTACGACGCGCAGGGCGGCATGGTCGCCGCGAGATTGTGGTGGCTGCTGCGCTGGCTCGGGCATTTGCCCGTGGCGGTGCTCGACGGCGGCTGGAATCAATGGATCTCCGAAGGGCGAGCGCAGACAGCCGAGGTGCTGCAGCCGCAACCGGCGCGGTTTTCGGGCAAGGCAAATCCCAACTGGGTCGGTGCAGATTTTGTCCGCGCCCGCCTCTACGATCCGGGCACGGTGCTCGTCGACGCGCGCGCGCCGGACCGCTTTCGCGGGCAGAACGAAACGCTCGACCCCGTGGGCGGGCGCATTCCCGGCGCGCGCAACCGGTATTTCCGCGACAACCTCGATGCGAGCGGGCGTTTCAAGTCGCCCGAAGCGCTCGGAGAGGAGTTCGGTACCGTACTCGGGCCCGCGGGCGCGGAAAACGTCGTGAACTACTGCGGCTCCGGAGTTTCCGCCTGCCACAACCTCCTCGCCATGGAGGTCGCCGGCCTGCGCGGGGCGCGCCTCTATCCCGGTTCCTGGAGCGAATGGTGCGCCGATCCCTCGCGGCCGGTCGAATCGGGAGAGCCGAAAGCAGCGAGGCGCTGAGGGCCATGGTTGCGGCATGGCTCGCGGATGCGGTTCTCGTCGTGCACGTCCTGTTCGTGCTGTTCGTCGTCGGCGGTTTCGCCCTGATTCTCGCCGGGGCGGGGCGATGGGGCTGGGTGCACAACCGCGCGTTTCGCATCGCCCATCTCGCCGCAATCGTGTTTGTCGCGGTCGAGACACTGCTCGGCATCGCCTGCCCGCTGACTCTCTGGGAGGACGCCTTGCGCTCGACCGGGCGCGAGGAGCGCAGCCTTATCGGGCGCTGGCTTGCGTGGCTGCTCTACTACGATCTTCCCGAGTGGGTGTTCGCGATCGCCTATTGCGCGTTTGCCCTGGCGGTGGTGTGGGCCTGGCGCGCGATCCCGCCGCGAGCGCGCTCGACCCGCCACGCGCTATGATCCCGGTTACGTTTGCGGCCCTGACTCGATGAAGCAATATCTTGATCTCATGCGTCACGTGCTCGAGCACGGTCACAGGAAGACCGACCGAACGGGCACCGGCACGCTGTCCACGTTCGGCTGGCAGATGCGTTTCGACCTGGCAGCCGGCTTTCCGCTCTTGACCACCAAAAAAGTCCATCTCAAATCGATCATCTACGAGCTGCTCTGGTTCCTGAGAGGCGATACCAACGTCCGCTGGCTGCAGGAGCGCGGCGTCACCATCTGGGACGAGTGGGCCGACGCAGACGGCGAGCTCGGCCCGGTGTACGGCTCGCAATGGCGCACCTGGCCCTCGCCCGAAGGGGGCGCGATCGATCAAATCGCGCAAGTCGTGAATTCGATCAGGACGCGGCCGCATTCGCGCCGCCACATCGTGACCGCCTGGAACCCCGCCGAGATCGACAAGATGAAGCTGCCCCCGTGTCACGTATTGTTTCAGTTCTACGTGGCGGACGAACGCCTTTCCTGCCAGATGTACCAGCGCAGCGCCGACATTTTCCTCGGCGTGCCGTTCAACATCGCTTCGTATGCGCTGCTCACCCTGATGGTGTCCCAAGTCTGCGGCCTGAAACCGGGCGAATTCGTGCATACCTTCGGCGATGCGCACCTCTACTTGAACCACCTAGAGCAGGCGAGAGAGCAGCTCGCGCGTGCGCCGCGGCCGCTGCCGCGCATGCGGCTCAACCCGGCGATAAGGGACGTTTTCGGTTTCGGCTACGAGGATTTCACCCTCGAAGCTTACGACCCGCACCCCGCGATCAAGGCGCCGATCGCGGTCTAGCTAGCGGCCGTGCGCTCGGGTGCCAGGCGACGCAGCAGCGCCGGTTCAGTCGCCGCCGCGGCAGCAGGCCCCTGGAACGCAGGCGGCGACATCGCTGTGCCGTCGCTCGGAACGCTCAGTACTTCCCGGCCCGTTTCCTTTCCCGAAGCGTCGCGGTAGACCAGCTCGTTCGTGTCGAAATCGTACTCGGGATGACGTGCGTCATTCCACTGGTTGAGGAAAACCATGTAGAAGGGCACGAAGAGACCGTGGCGGGGCTCGCGGTGTTGCAGGGCGAACACGAATTCGGGCTGCTCTCTGACCGCGAATCCGCTGTGACAATGCTGCACCCAGACGTAGTCGCCGAGCACGATCAGCTTCCAGAACGGCTCCTCGTCGTAGAACTTGAGCTTCACCATCTTCCCGAACTTGCGCAGCGCCGAGAGATACCCGATTGCCGCCTTGATCTCGGTGTGCAACGTGAGCACCGTGATCTCGGGGGGCAGGGATTCCGCCCGCTCTCGCAGCGCTTTTCCGACCGGGTTGACCAGCATCACGCGGATTTCGTACGCCTTCCCGATTGCGCCTCGCAGCAAGCTGTCGTCGGCAACGAAGGTGTCGTATCCGGTGAGGGTCAGGACGAAGGCGTCGCGCGGGGCCGGAAGCTGCCTTATCAGGGCACGTTCGCGCCGGCGCGACCACCAGCTGGAGCCGGAGTTGCGGGCGTGCACCAAGGACGCGAGCCGCGCGGTGAGGACGCGCTGGCGGTGATCCCAGGCGATCTTCGCCAGATTGAACAGGAGCGCGAGAACCGACGCCAGGGCAACTTCAGTCGCGAGCAGGAGATTCGCGTTGTTCTGGACCTCGGGCCACCACTCGTTCAGGATGTAGTTCGCTATACCGGGGAGCGAGAAAGCGATCGCGACGGCGAGCATGGTGATGACGCCGTGCGTAAGGATCTGCCGCAGTCCAGTCCAGAGGTTGTACGTGGGCGTCCCACGATGCATCACCGTCACGTCGGTTCACCGGTTCCATTCCTGCTCGCCCCGGCCGGTGTGCGTGACGATGGCGTCCAGCGTGCGGATCGAAGTGTCCTCGAGCGGCCCGCCGAGCCCGACCGCCTCGCGCGCTTCGGCCAATGCCTCGTCATGACGGTCGAGTTCCTCGAGCGTTTGGGCCAGATTGTTGTGCGCGGCGGCCGACCGCGGATGAACGAGAACGGCCCGCCGGAACGCCTGTTCCGCCGCTTCTAGATCGCCGTCGCGATGAGCTGAATTTCCCAACCCTATGAGCGCCGTGAGATCGTCGGGCCAGCGCTCGAGCGCGCTCTCGTAGGCTTCCCGCGCCGACGCGGCCCGGCCGGTCTTTTCCAGCCGCGCCACCGCGCTCAGATAGTCACCTACCGCCACGCTCGCGGGCAAGCGTCGCGGCGGCAGCGCGAGCATCGCCCAGTAGCCGCTGCGCCGCCAAGTATGTTCGAAGGTATCGAGCGGCATTTGGAGGCGCCGCTCCGTGCCCGAACGCAAAGTGATGCGCCGGGCCTTGAGGTCATAGCCGATCGCGACAGCGTAGTGCCAGGCCGGATACCAGTCCAGGGCGAGGTTCTGCAGCACGATCACCGGGCTTCCTGCGGCGATCTCGGCGAGGAGATCCGAGAGGGTCGGAGCGAGCTCGATCGCGACAAAGCCGTTGCGACGTGCCGCCGCGATCATCTCGATCTGCAGGCTCCCGTGCCGATCGGGGAGGTAGACCTGCGGCCGCAGCGCCTCCGGCTCGATCGCCTTGCCTCCGGCGCCGAGCACCATCGCCAGAGCGGCCGGACCGCATTGATAGTCCTCCTGCGGAAAGAACGGGACCGCTTCGAGCTCGGCGCGCTGTGGAATCCCAGCGGAACGGCTCCCCACCAGGGCCTGCAGCTGCAGCGTGGTGCAGCCCGCAAGCCCGAGAAGAAAGATGCCCGCCGCCGTAAGGCGGCGGGCGACACGCCGGCGCGGTCGAGAGGGGAGGATCACTTGGCCGGCCGGGTGAAGCTGAAAACCTTGGTGAAGCCCAGAATATCCGTTACGAGAAGGGTCACGAACACGAGAAATCCGATCACCAGAAAAGTCTCGAATCCGCTGCCTCCTGCGGGAAGCGAGTCGAACCGCGCGGCGAGCCGTTCGACTTCGCCATCGCTCATGGCGTTGACGCGGGCCTTCGCTTCGTCGGGGCTCACGCCCTGCCGCTCAAGCGCGGCCCGGACGTCGGCCCGGTCAAAAAGCGAACCCAGAAGCTCGCGCCCCGAAGACCCGCCCTGCCGGATCGCTTCGACTCGATCGGTGGCGACCAGCTCGGCTTGCACCACTGGTACCGGCAGGCCCAGGGCGCACAGGCTGAAGACAAGAGCGCGTGCGACGGTCCGGTCAAGGCTTGGCATTTTTTTCCTCCTCACCTGAAGCAGGGTTCCTGTACCCGACTTTTCACGCGCGCACGAGCTTGCCTTCTACCACCCGGACCTTATCGCCTACCGCGAGTGTGGGCGGGTTCGACAGAGAAATGGTGCGAAAGGAGCCGTCGTCCATGCGCACCGTCACGCGATATGCATAGCGCTTCTTCACGTTCTTCTCGATCTCGCTCCCAGCGATCGCACCGCCCGCCCCGAGGAGCGTGATCGCATTGCCACTTCCCCCAATCGTCTGCTCGCCGACGCTGCCGGGGCCGCCCGCCGCCGCTCCGGCACCGCCCGCCTCATCGCGCACCTCGACGGTCCGGATGGACTCGACCGTGCCGCACAACGCACAGCTATTTGTCGGGGCGGGTTTGCGTCCGGTGTCCGCCGGCCGCGCGTCGCCCTGCTTGGGCGAGAGCCCGCTGTGCAACCAGCCCGTGACGGCGCCGACACCGATCAGGCTCGCAATCAGCACCGGAACCGCCCGTACTGTGAAGAGAGGATCGATCCGCATTTATCCCGAATGGAGCGCGCTCGTTTCAGTAAATTTGTTTCTCCCGCCGCTAAATCGCGCCGGAATCGCTGGCATGAGTGCAATCCTCGTGCCAACATAGATTTGCGCGCCAACTCAATGAGTTATCGAGAATCCATCGTGCCAAAGATTTTCGATGCGTCGCTTGTCAACGACGCTTTCCCGCAAGCGACGAAAATCGAACTGATGGGAAAGGGAATTTGTTGTCGCCCCGGGACGACAGCACGACGAATTCCGCGCGCGCGGATCGGCTGGTTTCAGCCCTTTTCGGGCTTGAACATCTTCGGCTCGAGCTTGTGGCGCTCAAGCAGCTTGTAGAACTCGGTGCGATTGCGCTGCGCGAGCTTCGCCGCACGGGTCACGCTGCCGCCGGTGATGCGCAGGATCCTAACCAGGTATTCGCGCTCGAAAGCTCCCCGCGCCTCCTCGAGCGAAGCAAGCTGCGCGGGCTCCTCCTTCAACGCCTGCTGGATGAGCGAGGCCGGCACAACGCCCGAAGTGCAGAGGGCAACCGCCTGTTCGATCACGTTGACGAGCTGCCGCACGTTGCCCGGCCAAGGCGCCGCAAGGAGCGTTTGAAGCCCCTCCGGAGCCATCGCCCGGACGTCTTTTCCGTAACGCGCAGCGGTGACTCTGAGGTAATGGGTCGCCAGAGGGACGATGTCCTCGCGCCGCTCGGAAAGGGGCGGGAGCGCGAGCGAGACCACGTTCAGTCGATAGTAGAGATCCTCACGGAACCGGCCCGCTTTCATCTGGGCGTCGAGGTCGCGGTGCGTGGCGGAGATGACGCGCACGTCGACTGCCGTCCCCTGAGTCGCACCGACCGCACGCACTTCGCGGTCCTGCAACACGCGCAGGAGCTTGGCCTGCAAAGCAAGAGGCATGTCGCCGATTTCATCCAAAAACAGCGTCCCTCCGTCGGCGGCGGGGATGAGCCCCTTGTGATCGTAGCTCGCACCGGTAAACGAGCCTTTGCGGTGGCCGAACAATTCTGATTCGAGCAGGTTTTCCGGGATGGCCGCGCAATTGACCGCAACGAAGGGTCCCTGCGACCGGCGGCTCGCTCGGTGTATAGCGCGCGCGAGGAGCTCCTTTCCCGTGCCGCTCGCGCCCTGGATGAACACGCTCGCCTCCGACTGGGCAACCAGCCGCGCCTGATGAAGCACGTTTTCCATTTTCGGGCTCTGCGTCACGAAGTCGCCCCGCCAGTCCTCCTCGCCCTCACTTTGTCCGACTCCGGAAAGGCGTAGCGCCTGGTCCACCTGTTCGAGCAGGTGCTTCCCGTCGAACGGCTTGGGCTGAAACCCGAAAACCCCGCGGCGGGTCG
>WNFX01007504.1_pt1 | contig 15214 bp, 37 predicted proteins | sample 5400111 | NCBI WGS metagenome assembly WNFX01 (sample SAMN13153363, study PRJNA577476) | soil metagenome | isolation source: 40 cm soil or saprolite under grassland replicate 1 | place: USA:California | collected 2016-06-15 | reverse complement strand
CTAACTTGACTCTGCAAGCGGCTTCATGGTATACTTACATTAGAGTTGGGACTCAGTGAAAACTATCCCAACTCGTTTTTATTGGTGTCCCGGCCTATGCGAATGTCCGTATAGATAGGGGATGCCCGTTATGTGTACTGATATCGACAATTATACCTCTCTACCCGCTATGACTGTTGGCGGTCCTCCTGGCGATTACCTCATTAGATGTCCTATACCTTCCTCAGATTATGCTGAATTTTCTATTGTCTCTATTGCTGTCGTTGGAAATAACTCAGCAGTTGTGCAAGCAAGCGGTCTAGACCGACCTCGCACGCTCGACACATCGGGCGTCTCTATCTATAACGACACAACGTTTATTCGTTCTCAAGTCATTCAATGTCCTGCTAATAGTTCTATCCCCATCGGTGATTCCTTTTACGATCGCATTGCCAATGAGCGCGGCGACGTGTTCATCAGGATTGATGGAGCGGTCGCCGCGTTTGTGACGGTGAAAATGCGCGTCAAGAAACTGACTAAAATACCTGCTCCGTTCACCACTGTTCATCCGGAAGACAGAGAACAGTATAACTACGAGCGAGAAAGAAGGATACAAGATGCTGTACTCGGCAAGGAAGGCGAGATGGAAGTTTATGGAGCAAGACCGGGGAGGCCAGGGGTCAGGCGACTCGACACCGGCGACCCCCCCGTCGAATACGCCCGAACACAAAGAGGAGCATCCAAGCACAGAGGACAATAAAGAGTACGTCAAGAAGAGTGAATTGAAGGACGCTGTAAAGGACGCTGTAAAGGAAGTCTTACCGGAGCTTCTTCCAAAGAAGGAAGAGAAGCAAGAGGAACCTCCGAAGGAAGAAGAGAAGGACAAGACACCTGAAAGTCCAAAGATAGAAGTACCTGGAATTAAGTTCATAGCAGTGCGTAAACGTGGCGGGAGGATAGTGCGAAGGCCAGTGAAGGAAGAGAAGAAGAAGGAAGAGGACAAGAAGAGTGCCTAGAACCTATAAAGGTAGAACCCCGCAAGAGCAGCGTGATTATAATCGGGCCAGGAAAGAACGCTACAGGCAGTCTAAAGCATCCAAGCAAAAAGCTGATGATGATATCAGCATTGATATTGCTGCTGAAGATATGCCAGCTATGCCTGCTCCTTCCTTCAAAGATAAAATACTCTCACATTTTGAGCAGGACGATACCGACGATGATGACAAGCCAACAAAGCAACAACAGGAGCATATAAATAAAAGTGAAAACCTCGTTTCAAGTGTGCTGCCTCTTACAATTAGTGGCATGGTCGCACTCTATTCCAAACGCTTATTTGCTGATCCATACAAATTATGCGCTCCGACGAAACAAGAAGTATCAGCAATTCTCACACCTATTTTTAGTGTCATCGCAAGACACGTAGAATTGACTGGAAAGGCCAGTCAAGACGCTATTGATATTGCATCCTCATTGCTCTCAGCGTTGACGCTTGGCACAAGGATGCTCATGACAGCAGAGGTGATACGTGGCGCAAATAGTCAAGAAAACATCGTTGATATCCGAGCAGGAACAGGCGCAAATAATCAAGGGCAGAATATTGGAATTGTTCGATCTGATACAAGCGCGGCTTATAGCAACGGATACGGAGGAATCGGGCGGGATGACAGCAATGGGCTTGGTGATGATACAAATGGTGTTGACGACGACAGAAGCCGAGAAGCTAAAAAAGTTGCTGAACTCCTGCATAGAGATACTCTCGGTCGTCGGCAGATGGGACTTGCCCCGCGAACACTACCAGGCACAGATTGAACCGCTCATCATTCCTTTATTGGAAGCTCTATGAATGAAGATAGAAATACGTCCATCTGAACGCCTTATGATAATGGGCAAAACAGGTAGCGGCAAAACAGAATTTGAAAAGTTCCTGTCGCGTCGTATCGCTATGAAAATGCCTGTTGTGATTATAGACCCAAAGACCTTTTGGCTTGGGGAAATGCCAGAATGGGCGAAAACACGGCTATGGGGGAAGCAGGAACCGGGAACGATCGATAGACCGCATAAGGTCAAACATTTCAATGAGCATCATTGGGTCCAGGTGCTACAGCCTGATGTGTACTCGAAAAACTTTGAGAAGTGTTTGCTCAAGATAATTAAGCTGAAAAATCGCTACGTTATTTTCGATGAAACTGATGGGTTATGCACCTCCTCTATGGTGCCTCTTGGCATACGCAAAGTGTGGAAGCAAGGCAGAGTATTTCGCATTGGTGCCAGCGCGGGAAGTCAAACGTATTCAGGCATTCCTAAGATATTCAAGACGCAAGCTGAGAAATTTGTTTTATTTCAAGTAGGGGATGAAGATATTGAGGATGCTGCTGCACTCGTACATGTTGCGCCAGAAGAGGTAGCGAACCTGGATAAATATGAATATATTTATTATGATAGTGCAACGATGGATAATGGTCTATGGATGCCTCCCATTGATTTGGAAGAGGAAAAGAGATTTTTAGGAAGGGCCGCATAAATGCCTTCGATAAATCCACAAACGGTCAACGTCGATAATGTGAACCCTAATGGACAGGCAACTATGGCGAACAGTTCGCCAGTCACGATTGCCCTTGACCAATCGCCCATTCCAATACAGGACGTTGGTGTTGGTTCTACCACGCCACTTGAAGTTGGTACAACAGTTTCAGCAGGAGCAAGCGGGACAGTCACGTTAGCAGGAGTAGCTGCAAAGTATACCTATATCCGTGGCTTCAAAATTAGTAGCGCGGCAGCCGCGGCTATAGTGAGCGGATTAGTTACTGTTACAGGTCTTACAAACACACTCTCATTTTACTATGATAATCTGGCTACTGGACAATCTGACCTGGAAATATATTTCGGTGAGGCAGGCGTACGAGCCTCTGCTGTCAATACAAGTATTGTGGTGAATTTTCCTGCTATCACAGGTGGAGCGGCGACAGCCATTGCAGCATGGGGCTATCAATTATGACCATTTCAACCGCTAACAATGTAACAACTGATAATTTCACCACAGATACTAGTGCTAGTTATGTGAGTAATCATACAAATGGTGGTTCCAATGGAGTATGGACATTTGATACTGTAAATAGCCGAATTATCGCGACAGGGGGCAATGATTGTTGTCTCTTCAATCCTTCCATCTCGCTGTGGAACTCCTATGCAGAAGTAGATATGGACCAGTCTGAAGGCGGCGGTGTCCAGGTCATGCGCTACACAAGTGGCGGCGAGGCTTCTTATAATCTCTATATACAGGATAGCAATTCAGCCTCAAATCCAAATACATTTATCCTGTATTCATTGCCGTCTTACAACCTGCTCGCTCAAGGTGTCATCAACTTTCCACGTGGTACAAAGCATACAATCCGCTTGGAAGTTGTACGCTATGATTTGGTGATCTATTTCGATGGAGTGGTTATCGCTATTGTTGGAAGCTCAGATGTACAAGTTGCCGGTAATTGCGGCATGTTGGGAGGCAATCCAGGCACACAGCATTATCTTAGATTTGCTATTGGAAACTTTGATACTGTTGTGAAGCCGCTTCCTCATTATCCTGTACAGGGCCATTGTATCTATGAGTACTTTGTACCAAGTGACCCGAACACGTACAGGCCACGCATTGATAGGTTTGCAGCAGGTGGTTTCAAGCTAATCATGCAGTATTATTTGATTTACGACACGACAGCACATATGATTGACTATATCAATTATGCAGCTAGCAAAGGCATGAAAGTTATTATTGCCCTAGATCGTACATTTTTGTGGCTTGCTCCTGCTATTCAGGCCAACATACCAATTATGTATGCTGAAAGTGGTAATCTTGCCACTGATGCCAAAAGCCGCTTTACAAACACACATCAGTGTGATTACAGGCGCGGATAGCAGCAAGCCCACACTACAAATTCAATCAGATTTAGCAGACACCAGCGCAGTACATCGGCTGCTAGCCAATTGGACAAATTGCGCTTCTATCATCGGTGACGATGTATACCCATTTCCTGATACTCCTCATCCATCTGTGGAAGAAGTGGCATATGGTACTGGTAAATATTGCTCATTTTATGGAGGAATAGGCCAGGCTATTGCGCTTCAATGTTACAGCAAAGATGGTAAAAGTATTCCAACGTTTTCTATGATGATGGACTGGCTGGCTTCTGTCTACGCTTATATGCAGCCACAAATAATATTGTGGTTTGCTTATCCTGATTTATTGAGTAGTCCAAATCCTATTGGATTATGGAGCGATCTTACGAATGCTATCCGCCTCTCTCAAATTGGCACATTAGCTAGATTTGCTCCTTTCATGGCGCATAGGTGAGAGATGCCACTCAAAAAAGGTTATAGTAAAACAGTTGTTAATACGAACACAAAAGAACTTATCAAAGCTGGCTATAAGCCTAGTCAAGCGAGTGCAATAGCCCATGAAAACGCCAGAAGAGACAAACGAGAAGCAACAAAGCGATCACGAAAAGTATCTAGAAAAGCATAGAGACTTTAAGATACCTGATAAGGATTTATCTAGAGAAGGCTGGCTTGATATTGTAAAGCCTGCTTATCTGAGACGAGGCCATACGGATTATTTGTTGCATCAAGAGGCAGATACAACGCTGAGAAAAAGCAGAGCAAAGACGCAAAACTATTGGCTGTCAAGGCGTTCATTTGGCATGCCTGATAATTATGAAAGGATTAAGTGGGGCCATGACAGAGGAGGAGCCGAAACAACAACAAGTACAGATAGCAACAATCCAAATGCGACCGGGCAATGATGGTAATGGAGCGATTATTTCCTTCTCTATCCTCAATGCATTTGAAACGGCTATAGTTGTACCTGAACAGGTGTTACAGCAATTTCTAAAAGAAAGACTTAAATTTAAGCAGGAACAAGCACATATGCTTGAATTGATACAAAGGAAAGGAGCTAAAAACGGTGGTTGAAGAACCGATCAATTATGAGAACGTAGTTTCTCAACTACAAACTGAGAATGATTATGATGGTGCTTTCCATTGTCCTGATGAAAGTAGTAAGGAGCTAAATCTATGCAACTTAGGGAATGGACAATCAACGGCCTTTCGGTTGTTGCTTTTATCCTCTTATTGAAACTCGGAGCAGCGTATCTTCCAGACATGGGTGTGTTGGGCGCTCTTAAAAGAGTTCTTGCGAACATTTAAGGAGTTCCAATATGGCATGGGGCGAAGAAGGAGTAACTAAGCTCCTTTACAAACAAGATAGTGCAGTATCCTGGGGACCTATCAACAACGCGGTTACTCAGCAGCTTATCAAATCGGGTATCCTCAAAAGACTCAGACTCATTTCTCAGACTGGTACAATGGCCTTCGCGGGCGCTACAACTGCTAGCTTGATGGGGCCATTCAACGCACTTCAAGATATCACAGTGTTGGGCAATGCTCAACAGACGGTCTATAAGGCGAGTGGGATTATGGGCTATTTTATTGATAGCCTGACACGTGGTCTAGAGATGGATGATGGTGCTAGCCAATCTTCACTACCAGCAACCATCAATCCAACTGATACCGCTTTCCGCTTTAATGGTAGACAGACAGCGGCCGGTACCAATGCTAGCTGGACATGGGGCATTGCCATTCCGACCTCGCAAGAGATACGCTCTCTTGGTGGTGATGTAGGACTCATTCCAATGAGTACGGAAAATGCTCAGTTGACAGTGAGTTATACACCTACTGCTGTTTCAGTTTCAGCAGGTACGTACACTATTCAGAGTGCAGCCGATGATTTGTCTATGCCCTACTTCGGTGCAAATGCGGTCACTATCCCTGCTCCGAACATGGACATTTTCAAGTACCTGTACGAGCCGGTGATTAACGAAGCAGATTTTCCTGATTTCAGTTTCGTCAATCAGTGGGTTGAAGAGCGACCTCAGACCTTTGGTACCAACGGTTTCACCTGGAAACAGAACCAGGATGCAGGCGTGATCTTGCGTTTGCTTTTTGGCTTGTGGGTATCGACTACTCCTTGGGGCGTGCCAACAACTGCACTCAATAGAAGTGACGCGCTTGTGCTCTCATACAATACCGACGTGGTGAAATTTAGAGAGAGTGGCATTGAGGCACTCAATAGACAGACCGAACAATGTGGCTTCGACTTCGATCTTGGCGTATTCTTCTACGATTTGCTTGGCAAAGATTTGACACTTGCCGATGTGCTCAATTCCTACATTGTGCCCGCTATTCAATTGCAGTTGAATACCTCGTCAGCAGTGACCGTTAATACAACCGTTCCCCCGAAAGTGGCTGTACAACGACTTATGCCGATCAGAGTACAGTAAGGAGGAAAAACGTGGGAACTGACACAGTTTTGACCGTTGAAGTTTTGCAGGTCAACACTATTGCAGAAAATCAAGTACCAGGAACTGTAGTTACGCTTGGCGCTAGTGGAACTATCCCTACAAATACGCCAGTACAACGTGTGACGGCTGCCGGCGCTGTTGCTGGTATCATTTTGAGCAATTCACCAACGCCACGAGCGGGACAACGTGTAACTGTCATTCATGAAGGAGCAGCAGGAAACACACTTACAATGGCAGCGTCGGGTACTTCATTTGTAGCCAACGGCGTGTCATGTATTATCACCGGGCCGTCTGCTCGTACCTTTGTTTGGGATAGTGTGACCGCATTGTGGTATCAGGTCACATAAGGAGGAAAGTTATGTTTCAAATGCCTGATAGAGATGAGGCGAACGCGCCGCAAGAACAAGAGGAAGAAGAAGCGCCACGTGAAAAAGTATTGCATGTAAAGCTCAATCCAGTAACACATGTCTATGATCTTCTTGAGAGTGAGCAAGAGGAGGCCGATATTGTCGGCGTTTCTCCTTCATTTCGCCCCGATGAAATGGAAGTCATGCTAGCGCGGGCTTATGCACATCAGTATAGAGTAGAGGTGTCTTAATGGCTAACGGTGGACTTACCATTTCGCAGATGATGAATGCGAAAACGCAAGATAGGGGGCCGGTACCGCAACAGGCTTTCTATGGCAGCAACATTGCAGGTACTCCTATTCCAAAGGTAGGGGCTGCTCAAAGTACGCAAGGTGCTAGTAACGCAGGCCAATTTGCAGGTGTGAAGCCAATGACACTCGCGATTATCGTTGTTGCAATCATTGGAGCCGGGTATATCCTTCATCATTTGACATTTGAGGAAGGTGTATCGGCAAGGGTCGGATAATGAAACCTGTTATCGGATTGCTCTTGATCTTTACAGGCTTAACTGTTGGCTACCTTGTGTTAGCTGGCAGACTTCCAAGTGGTCAAGCGGCTTCTGCTACAAGTGGCGGCCCGCCTACTGATATCAAATCAGCAAGTAGGAATTATGCATTGAGACCGATGCCAACTGTTAGGGGATTTGCCGTATGAACAAAGATCAATGGACAGTGACCGGGCTTATCCTCTTCCTGGTTTTATTGGAAGTGGGAAGGTCAAAAACTGTACGCAGTTGGTTTAAGTCTTTGTATGGTGACTTTCAGTCGGCTATTGGTAATATGCCCGTTTCACCGACAGGTAGCACCAATCCAAGCAAGTATACAAAGGTACAAAGTCCTACCCCGGCTGGCTTATGTCCGAAAGGTTTTACCAAGTTTTTCGATCAATTTGGTATAGCCAAATGTGGGAAGTGAAATATGCCTGAATTAATCCCAAACATCAAGCACTTTTTCTACTTTGGCATTGCAGCATTAGCTCTCATTGCTTTGGCGGGCTACATGGGAAAAGCTGCAATAGTTTTCACGCTTATATTGATAGCCGGTGTGCTCTTAACTCACTGGCGTGACTACACTGGCTATCTCACTATGAAATAAGGAGGTTTCCATGTCGCTTTTACATGCGTTAGCTGTTGGTATTGGCTTGCTTATTCTCGCCTATCTCGCATTTAAGAATGCGGGCGGTGTTGCACAAATCTTTGGAGCCGGGGCTACTGGCGTTTCTAATGTGAGCAAGACTTTGCAGGGAAGGTGAGGCCAGAAATGAGCAATAAGATTATTGCAAAATTCATTGCGAAAGCTCTCGCTCCTCCCGCTTACCTTAATCCAAGTTATACGGTATTCGATGAAGAGCAAGGGTCACGCGATCTACAGATTCAGCGCAATTTGAATGAAACAAACTGGCGCGGTATGACTGTTACTGCTGTCTACAACAAACTGGTCACGCAAAACCTGAAACAGAAACGTGATGCTTACTTTACACAGTTGGCTATGCCCTGGAACAATCAGTTTATGCCAGTCACACCAAATCAGGCAGAGAGATTGAATAATCCTGCTCAGCATAGTTTTGTGCAACAAAGGCAGTTGACCGTACCTAATACGTATGGTCAGTTCTACGCATTTATGCACGCTTTATCGGCTGCATTTGGAACACTACAGGAGTAAATCATGCCGGAAAACTTTAGCAATGAAGAAATTGAGCGACGTTTTAGCTATCATAAGTCAACAGAAGAGCAGCTTAAACGCCATGAGCAAGTAAGAAACCTCGGAAAGAGCTATGCATACAACTTGGTAGAACTTTGTCCATACTCAAGAGAACTTTCGCTTGCCCTTACTCACCTGGAACAAGCTATCATGTTTGCGAACGCTGCCATTGCGAGAAATGAATGATATCCATTTTCATGCGATTTCATGACTACTTGCAAAAGTGGCCTAATAGCTACCTCACAATTGCCTTACTCATTGCAGCGGTGGTCATTGCGGCTATTGCGCTTACAGGTGATGGACTCACCAAAGCTATTGTGCTTGCGTATGTGGTGTTTCCATAGGAGGTGTTTTATGGGACTTCTCTCGTGGGCTTTCCGTGTTGCTGTTTCTGCCTTTTTCCTCTTGCTCCTGGCAATCCTTTTGTGGTTTGTATGGAATGCTGTTATGCGCGTGTTCAACGGCCCAGAACTGAGTTATGCATATACAGCGATTGTCGTAGCAATTGTGAGCGTTGGGGCGGGCGGGTGGGCTTTTAGCTTGCCAGTTTTCACGAGAGGAGCAAACACAAATGGCTGAAAACGTAACGTATCACGGTTCCGCATTTGGGGATGTGGCTGAGGAATGGCACAAACTACCGACCTGGGGGAAGTTTGCCGTAGGAGGATTGTTCATCGCTGTAGCTAGCATTGGCTATTATGAGTTTTCCAAGTCAAAAAGTAGCGGGGTAACTCCACAAGGTGGTAATGCTGGCTCGCTTGGTGATTTGTCAGGAGCCGGGGCCAATCAGTTTCCTACAGTGCCAGGGGGAAACACGGGAACAGTACCAATTTTGCCGGGAGGTATCTGTCCTGTTTTTGACAGTAGCGGAAACCTTGTTGCCTTTGGGCCATGTACTGGGGCGACAGGAGGTACAAATAAGCCTCCATCGACAAAATGTCCTGCTGGCATGCACAAAGGTGCAACATCAGGACAATGTAAATGTGATCTTCCAAACATGGTCAACAAGGGCGATCACTGTGAGCCAAAAACGAGTAGCAAGAAGCATAGCGGAGGACTTCCTATCGGTGATGTATCAGCTCCGGTCGGTGGTGGTAGCCAGTTCCAAAGATATCATGTGAATGAGCGTGGGCATATGCAAGCGGTACGGCATAGTACAGGTGTTAGCATCTTACAGCAATTTGACGATACATCGCCAGTTATCAACAATCATCCAAGAATTATGCCGCCACAATTGAGGTAGCTATGGCGCTCACAGATTTCCCTTGGCTTCAATTAAATAACATCACCTGGGATGTAGACAAATGTCATGCAAAAGCAGGCTGCAATGATGAAGGTGGAATAGATATCGGCTATAGTTCCCCTACTACTATCACGGCTCTTTGTACTGGGCCACTTGTCGGAGCCGGGAACTACTGGGGACATGGTGTCGTTACACAACAATGCAATGTACCAGGACTTGGCAAGTCAAGAGTCTACTACCAACATATCGCCATTGATGGAAGTATAAAAGGATGTAGAAACGGGAATTGTGGAGGACAAATCGTACAACGCGGGCAACCTGTCGGGGTAGCACGTTGGGGCTTAGTCGAAACGGGTATCAATCCTCCGTGGGGCGGCATATGGGGACAACTTACAGGAGGATGGGTACAACATCCTATCCCCTATCTTCAGAATTTAGCGGGTGCTCCTGCTACAGCGATCAATTATTCAGCCGGTACAACAACAATCCTTCCTCCTCCTGTAGCTGGTACAACCTTCTTCAATAATATCCTCAACAAAGCTTTATTATTTCTTGTGGCTCTCACCTTAATAGGAGCAGGTGCATATCTCACCTTTACCAAGCAAATAAATAGTGCGTTCAAAACAGGTGTGAAAGTAGCAGCACTTTAATGCCAGCATCACCTCCGCCAGGAACAAAGACAGCACCATGTAATCACCCAGAAGATGCTTGTTTGTGTTGTGGCATCAAGGGGAGCGCCGCTTATTTTACCTGTACCGGGCAAGTGGCTACTGGCTTTATACCAAATTGCGCTAATACTTCATATCAGCAAAGCCAGAAAAATACCGGAGGAAATATTGTCAGTGATGTTTCTCAGCAAGTACAAAACGCCATACTAGGTCCTATTGAGCAATGGCTACCAGGAGCCGCTGAAAAGATAGGTTTGTTCTTATTTGCCTTAATCTTAGTAGTGGTAGGAGTGGTTATATTGCGATGAGTTTTCCGCTTGGCTCTTTACCTCTCATCAATGGACAAAAAACATCGTTCAATACTCCATTTACAGGATTGAAAGGTCTCATCATTGGTAACGAAAGTGGCCTGGATTGTGATGTGCAATTAGGTCCAAGCGGTGTACGCAAAAAACTCTATCCAGGTACCATAGACTTTTTTGAGGTGAGACTTGGCTATCAAGGCGTTGTGCTCGTGAGTCCCACGCTTGGCATTGCTTCAGGTATTCTCTATCCTTCCTCCTTTCTCACATTTGACATGGTAGGCAAGGATGAGAACATAGATACCTCCGTTTTCCCATTAGCACTTGCAAGGCAAATGCAAGCCGGTTTGACAAGTCCTCAGAGTGGATTTAGTTGCTATGTTGTATTCTCAGTAGCAGCAAATCCTACCAACAGGCAACTCTTGAATATCTTCAATAACAATGCTGCCAACTCAGGAGTGATAGCACGTATCTTCTCTATCCAGGTGAAACAAAGCGGAGCCGGGTTTTGTATCGCTAATCTATCGGTACGTACTGATGGAATCGATAACAATCTTGCAATCGGAGCCAGCATTGTTGTACATAACGTGGGGGGACCTTCTTCCAATATGCATGTGACCTTTGCCAACAATACTGTATTGCCGGCTGCAAATGTCTTCATTGGTACAACGGTGATAGATAATGATTTGTACGATTTTGCCGGTTCGAGAGGAGCGTACTACTTGAACCCACGACAAAATCTTACTCTGGATATTCAAGATGCTGTAGCTTTATCACGTATCTATATGGTATTCGACTGGACAGATGCATAATGGCAAGTATCACCTATCCAAGAGGACAAGTAGTCAGTGTTACCGCCTCACCGGCAAATTCTACCGCGCAAATAGATACCACACTAGGGCCATTTAATATTTCCTTTGGCACATTTACGGCTCCGCTCATGAATGGTTTATGGCTGCTCAATGTAAGCATCAAATTTGGCGTACCATCGGCTAATGTAAATGAAGAAGTGTTGTTGCGAGATATTCTAGGCAATACAGTATGGCAATGGCACTGCAATCTACAAACGGGTGCTACAGTAGCAACAGAAATCAAGGAAAACTTTGGCTTGCAAGGGTTGGTTTCACCATCTATATCAGGTGTTCAACAGTCCTGGACAATACGTACTCCTGCTACAGTCAATGGGCCGGGGTACAGTGTGAACATGATGGGCTACATTGTTTGAAAGGAGGAAATCAGTGAGAAATTTATGGAGTATTCTCATTCTGGTGCTAGCGGCTGCTGGCGTGGTGTTCTTTTATCGTTGGTTTAGTACGGGACGAGGTTAGATATGCAATTTACAGATGATGCATTTAATAAAATTCTCACGCTTTCTTTGCTCTTATATGTCATGGTAATGTATACCATTTCATATGTAACAGGAAAGCCACTCGATTTGTACAACATGTTTGTGTTTCTGGCTCCTCTGTTGAATAATACCATACATCTGGTAACACGTGCAAATGTAGCACAGAAGACTATAGAAGCGGACACACAGAAACAAGTTGCACAAATAACAGCAAATGGGAAGGTGACAAATGGGAAATGAATACGCTCCTGCAAAGGACATGTTTATCACATCGGGCGCTTGGGTGTTTACCGATGCATTGAAGGACATCCCACATAGTGATTTGTCGATCGTCATTCACAAAACAGCCTGCAATGGAAACTGTAGTGCTCAGAGCGTAGCCAACTTTTTCCACAATGATACTGCGAGCCACAAATCTGTGCATTTCATTGTTGGCCTGGATGGGGAGGTTGTCCAGGTAGTTCATCTCAAGGATGGAGCCGGGGGAAACTGCTGCCTTGAGAATGGACACGATACGTACTGGGATAAGTATAAGGCAAAATATGGTAACCTGAATAGGTGTACCATCTCGATCGAGCATGTTGACCAGACGGTAGACAACTCTCAGGCCATGCCTCAAGTCCAAGTAGATGCCTCGTTTAAGCTGGTACACTGGCTATGTCAAGTATATAATCTGCCTACTTCCCACATTAAAGGCCACAACACGCTTGACCCACTTTCGAGGAAAGACTGTCCCGGTTCTACGTATCCAATGAAAGCCTTGTTTGATAGTTTCACCGTACCACATGTGGATCCAAAATTCTTCGATCAAGAGACATTAGCGTGCTGGCAAGCGTGCATATCCGATATGGATGCAACAACCTTCATCTATCAGCAATGGAAGAAGGCATGGAAAGAGCAAGGCAAGCAATACGGTCCAGCTATCTCACATGAGTATAAGACGGTTAATAGCAGCGGAACAAGCATTATAGCGCAAGAGTGCGCACATGCACGGGCAGAATTTGACGGGAAGGTTGTAAAGTGGTATAGTTATACAGGAGGTGCATAATATGGCAGTAAAGACGGACTGGCTAGGCAGGCCAATCAAGCGAGCAACGAGAGCGCAAGCGGACACGGCGCGGCGTAACCCGGTATCCAAGAATAAGAGTAGAACTAGCAAGCGAGTCAAGAAGAAGTGAACAACCCCCTACTTTCAACTGCTCTCGATAAAGTCATTGGCAAATTCCAGGCCGTGAAGCTAGAAATTGCTGAGTGCTCACGCCATGTTGATGGTGAGTCCGATGATCTTTCCCATTTCGCCTTGTGGCAAGGCGACATAGAGTTTTTAGAACGTCTCATCGGGGAGTATATGTTCGATCGAGGTTTGAAGACGCACAAAACACCTGCCACGCGACACATCAATCACATTCGTAAGGTAGTTCCCGTAAGGTCCGAACTTGTAGATGGTGAATGGATAGGGAGAGAACATAGTGCCTAAGTATCGCAAGAAGCCTGTCGTTGTTACTGCTGAACAGTTCCTACCAGATGAAAAAACTTGGCACGGTTTACATTGGCCTCAAGGTGTTTATATGACATCCGATTCCAATACAGGTTATCGCATTGACACCTTAGAAGGTTTTCACGAAGTTACTCCCGGCGACTGGATTATCACAGGTGTAAAAGGTGAAAGATATCCCTGCAAACCTGATATCTTTGAGGCAACATACGAACTAGTAAAAGAGGAGCAACATAGTGCCTAAGCATCATGAGATTGAAGCTGCAATGGAAACCCGTACAGAGCAGATATCCGGTGAAATTGCCAAACTGGAAACCTCCGAAGTTGCCATTGCGCTTTCAGATGGTCCCGGTCAAGGCCATGTAGACAAAGAAGTACTGGACACCATTAACGAACTGCTCAAAACGGGCATGTTCCATATTTTCGCAAAGATGGGCATCGTCACCGTGAAGGTACGTGGCCTATATCTCAATCCCCATGACCACAACTATGTGGATTTGATGATTGCCGACGAATTGGAAGACATCAAAATCTCAATGCTGTGGAGCGTCAAGCTTGTGGCTTACGTCGGACACCGGCGTTGGCTCTGGTAGTCCTCTTCCCTACTAAAATGGTCCCGGTTCCGCCACAAACACGGCACGTTTTGCCCTGTGAGTTGGAACCGGAGCCTCCACACGCTGAACAGGTGATGTACGGCATTAGTTATGATTATCCCTTTCTAGTGGCTTGCTAAACTCATCCTCCAATGTGATGCTCTTTTTCCACTTTTGCAACACATACCAATGGCCTATATAAATTCCAATGAACAGGCCGCTCACCCAGGACATGCCAAGCGCAACATAAAACTCGATCATGCTACCACCTCTTTCTTACTCGATCAATAGCCCAAGCAATACACATGCCAGCCCCCAGGAAAGATAAACCTAAGAGCACATCATGCAAAGATGGTAGTGTCATTCCGCCTTCTTTCTAGGTATTCTCACCTTGCCCTTTGCCTTTTCCACTTCCCCACTCACTGTAAAGGCCCGCCAGATAGTGAGTGAGACACTCCCCATGAGCACAAAGAAGCTGATGACTGACGCGATCACAACTAAAAGGACAATGTAAGGAACAAATAGCCCTATATTCTGGTACGTGATGTACAACAGAAATAGAATGACGATGAAAAAGACGCTTGACGAGGCATATCTAAGTTCTTTCATTTCCTACTCCCAACAAAGCATCAATGTCACTCTTCTTTACGCGGTACTGCGTGCGTTTGTTCTTGTGTGGCAGCTTCACAGCAGGTAAAGTGCCTGAAGCAATCCATCTTCTCACCGAAGTAGTATCCACACGAAAAAGCTTGGCTACCTCCCCAACTGTCATCAGCTCTAATGGATCCATCCAAGCACCCCCATCGTAAACCAAAACACCAGGAGCAGCCAAAGTGTGAACACGATGAAAAACACCACTACTCCCCCCTTCTGTACGATCTGTTCTCTCTTAGACATACGTATACCTCCTTGCATCTATTATACCATACTTGCCAAATGTGGTATACTGTAAGTGGCTCCTGGAAACGCTACCCTTGAAGCATTGAACCGCCAGGGCGAGACCTATATGTCAGAGGACGTAGAGGTAACAGACTACGGCATCTAAAGGCGGGCACCCTGGACAGGAGCCAACCCCCATACCACTCTTTCTTTCTTATAGCCTATATGCAGCAAAATGACGCATATATCCCTC
>WNFX01011804.1_pt1 | contig 15215 bp, 20 predicted proteins | sample 5400111 | NCBI WGS metagenome assembly WNFX01 (sample SAMN13153363, study PRJNA577476) | soil metagenome | isolation source: 40 cm soil or saprolite under grassland replicate 1 | place: USA:California | collected 2016-06-15 | reverse complement strand
CGGTTTACGGTGATGCTTCAACCGGGCGACAATGGAAGCGGGTTTATGCCAAAACCACGGTGAGGAACCTGAACGAAAGCGTTGTCTGGGTCTTCGCCCACGAAGCTTTTCATTGGCTCCGCAAGACCGGACAGATTCCAGGGCGAAATAATGAGATCGAGGCTGACGCGTTCGCCGATCAAATGCTGGGGAAATTCCGGGCGATTGACTCCCGCGCAAAAGACCAATTGTTTCAGCCAACGATCCCACCCCAGCCAATGCCGGTTCAATGCGAGTTGTTCGACGACTCCTGACAGCCGCAACGCTTCAACCGGCCTAATGCGCTTGGTTGCCTTGGCCGGAAAAGGACTCACCAACAGGATGACCCGAGTTGCATCGCGGATTCGCAACAAGAACGGATCGTCATGCACAGGTCGGCCACATTATGGGCACTTGATGGCGAAGCCGCCACACCTTGAACCCCTGGACCAGGCCATCGAGGGCAACAGTGGCGGCGCGGATTTCCTTCTGGTCGTCCGTAAGGCCCTCGGGCTTGTAATCGGGAATCGCATCGTCATCCTTGCGCACGTAAGCGAGCACGCGCAGCAATCGTTCGCACTCCGCCGGGCTGCCTTCGCGAAAGCTGCCATCCTCCTTCGCCAGGAGCAGTGCGGCAAACAAACGGCAGTTCTGCTCGATGAAATGATGAGAAAGACCGCCGTCCGTCATTCTCTTCAACTTCGCCAGAAAGTCGGGCGGCAAAGCGCCTCGGGTCAGAGCGTTGCGCAATCCCTCCAATTCATGAGGAGTGATCCATTGTAAAAGTGCTGGCGGTGACACCAGTGTCCGGGCCGGAGATTGGGTGCGGCCCGCGCCAACTTTCTCACTCATACCACGCGTGCAGATTTCCATAGGGCTGCGAGTTTAGCGATGCACCGGGGACCGGGGGATTACAAAGTGCCGCCAGATTTATCATCCCGGCGAGCCCGAGACTCAACGCCCGTAGCGCATCCTGCGTTTAGACAAATCGCTGCCACGCTGAACACGATTATCCTAAAGCTGTTTACCAGTACGGCAGAGTTGCCCAATTGAACCAATCGCGGAAGGCCACCGAACCGTGATTCGAGATGCTGACCTCCGCCATGCCGCCAAGAACGATTCCGTATTGTGCCCCACCGGAGAAGGCGAAGGGATCTTGTAACCCAGACCATTGCCATTAACGGCCGGAGTTACCGTCTCAAAGACCACGCCACCGCTGCCGGCAAGGAGGACAAAAGCAAAAAGACCAAATCCAAGTCCAACGACACTTCCGCCGCAGAACCGGCGAGCTGAATGGTCGCTTCCCTGTTCTGCTCGTTTTACTTCGCTGCTTAAGCACTATGCAAAACACTCGATTTTCGCTGCGAATCGGCCATATTACCGAGGCTCTTCACCCACTGTGAATTCAGAACTACAACCACGCAACCGAAAGCCGTTACTTTGGGGCGTCAGCGGAGTTGTCATCGGGGCGTTCGTTGCGACGAACCCTTTTTATGCGCCAGACGTTTCCCTCGACCTTTGTATTGCGGCGTGGGGCGCGGATATGTTGTTGGTTTTAATCCTTTCAGCCCGTCGCCTTGGCGCGCGCATCGGCGCTTTAATTGCAGGTCTGTTCCTGGCAGTTCCGTGCTTTGTCCCGTCGTCACCTTTGTGGCGTGGCTTGCTGATGTGCATCATGTGCATGCCTCTGGCTGCCGCCTTGGCGCTGGTGCTCGTCGCGCCAATTGCGGGCTTCCGGCCGCGATTGGCCTATCTGTGCTCCTGGGGCGGCACATACCAGGTGAACCAGCGCGCACGCAGTTTTGACAAAGCAGCACTGCTTCAACTCGTCGTGGCCACGGCCGTCTTCGCCACCGCCATGTCCGCCGTGATGGCGGTTTCCGGCCCCGCATTTTTGCTGCCCGTGCGATGGCTCGCGGGCGGAATCATGATTCTTGCATTTGCAGAGATGGCGACGGCCACTTTTCCAATGGTAGCCGCCGCATTCGGCCTCACGGTGCCGGCATTAATGCGATCACCCTGGCGCTCGGCTTCGGTCAGCGAATTCTGGACGAGACGCTGGAATATCTTCGCGTCGGAGAAAGTCTTTCGTCCGTATGTTTTTGCGCCGATGGCGAGGTATGGCGCGGGGCTCGCGTTGTTCGCCGCCTTCGCTCTGAGCGCGTTTGCTCATGTGCTCATGGCCTTTATGGCGCTCGGGCGGTGGAGGATTTCGCTGATTTGCGGCGCCTTCTTCCTGGTTCAACCTCTACTCATCGCCGCAGAGCGGCGGTTTGGTGAACGGCGCTGGCGACCGGCAGCCAGGCGGGCATGGACGTTGGGCGTTCTGGCGATAACGTCGCCCCTGTTTGTGGAACCCCTGCTCCAAATAGCAGAAAGAAGCTGGGGAGTGCCAGGCTCAGTCCTCTTTCCGACATTGGCCGTGCTTGGCTTTGTGATTGTTTTTAGTAGCATCTTCTCTTTGGCTTCATTCGCAGGATCCGCGGCTACTCAATGATATATCATCCTTTGGACCTTGGGTGCTTCAATCCGGTGACGGTCTGGAAAAGGTGCCGGGGTTTCACCGAGTGCAAATGCTTCGCTGGGGCCACGTTGTCAGCCGCTTCGCTGAAGCTATGGGGGAACAGTGATCAATGATCATAGTAATGATCACTTCCGAAGTTACTCGCGCAGGATTCGCCTCTGGCAATTTACTTCAGGTGCAGGGTCGAGTTGGGCGGAAAGTGGTTCAGGAAGGCGCGCTGCGTGGGTTCATCGACTGGCAGCTTGAGGTAGGCACCCAACTGCGTTGTGTCGCTGGGGAACTGGCCGTTGTTGGCGCGAGCATATTCCTTCGCGGCGTCGAGCATCGTGCTGATATTCGGGTCAACCGTGGCGACTCGCTGACCCGCCAGCCGGAACATGTAAACCGTGTCGTAGTCCTGGTCTGCGGGCGGAGCGACCTCAGCCACAAGCAAGGTTTCGCGCGTCAGATTGGGCACCTTTCCGGTCAGCAGGAGTGAATAGCGATCGAGGATGGAATCATCGATGGGCGACTGCATCAAGGGCTTCAGCTCGGACAAATCATTTGGGAGCTGGCCGCCATGGGTCTGGATATAGCTTTCCAACGCCGGACGGAGGATGGCGCCAAAATCCTGCTTGGCAATGCTGCGGAGTTGGCTGAGGGCATTGCGATAGTCAGCTTCGGTATCCAGGTTGCCGTTCTTGACGGCATCGAGCCAATCCTGTTCGGAAAGGAACTGGAACTCAGGAATCTTTTTGTCGGGCATTTGTTGCAGGATCTGCTTGAGCTGGGTGGCGCGAGCCGCCAAAGATTTGGCAACGCCGGAGGCGGGATCGCTCGCTTCGGCTTCCTTTTGTTGCGCGTTGGCTCGCAGCCGTGAGACCTGCGCGCGAAGCCGGAGCAATTCCGTTTGGTCGCCCGGGGCCGGCCGGCCGGTGTTGGTCTGGTCAAGGAGATGGGAAAGGCGCTGGTTCTCCGCTGCCAGTTGAGCCAGTTGATCGGCTTGCTGCCGCAAGGCCGCATCCTTTTGGCTGAGCCTGGCCTGAGCTTGATGTTGAATAACCAAAGGCGTCGCGACACCGGCGACGACCACGGCACCAATGATACCAAGTTGAAGTTTTGTCATAGTCATAAGTTTGATGAGGGTGAGCGTTGTTCCCGCACTGACGGCGGAGGAGCCGAGGGCTGCGGCCGCAATCGCAGCAGCCAGACCGACGGGCGCAGCAGTGACGGCCTCGGCAGCCAGCGCGGCGCCGAGTGTGGCCGCGGACAAGGTGACCCCCCGGTGCTTGAGCAGAACATGGAGCTTTTCGAGAGCGCGGGCGACGCGTTTGCGGGCGGCGTCTTCCGTGCTGCCGAGGATCTCGCCGACGGACCGCAGATCGCACTGCTCGAAGAACCGCAGGAGGATGGCGGCGCGGTCCTCGGCGCCGAGCTGATCAATGGCTTCATCAAGAACAGGCGCAACCTGGGCAAGGTTGGCCTCCGAGTGATCGGGCAACGCAGTCATTTCCACGGCTTGTCTTTCGCGATTACGGCGGCGGCGTTCGTCGCGCATGGTTTTGGAGGCGACAAAGCAGGTATGACGATGCAACCACCCACCGAGCATGACCTCGCCGGGAAGGTTGCTGGCCTTGCGGGCCAGGTCCACAAAGACGGTTTGAGTCACGTCCTCCGCCAGATGTGTGTCGCCATCTACCAGCCGAACGGCGGCCGAATAGACCAGCTTCACATAACGCGAGACCAGTTCGCGAAAAGCGGCTTCCGAACCGGAAACGTAAGCGGCCAGCAGTTGTTGGCTATCGGTCATCGTGTCTTCATTACTAAAGACCCGCCGGGGTACGAAACCGGACAAAAAATTTAAGTTTGTTGCTCTGGGCTCAATATGGCCTGAATTGGTGAGGAATCCATGGCGATGCGGCAGTGCCGAAGATAGAAGATAGAAGAGGGCGCTTTTGTGAATGCGCAAAAAATTTGCGCAACCTGAGTAAACTTTTATGCATAGTAATACAGATTTTACAGAACAGAGCCAACGGAGAGGGAGGAAGATGGCCACGAAAAGGCACGAAAAGACACAAAAATAGAAGGGAAGAATATCATCGCAGCCTGCGAACGATATATCGCCAACGATGACACAACGACCGGGAGCAAACCGGCACGAAGAAAATGAAAAGCCATTTGCCCGCATCAAGAAAGCTGGTATGAATAAAGCACCTAAGAGTGGCCGGTTTTGATTCGACCCCGACTGGCTGGTTTTGAAGTGGCCGGTGACATAACCACCAGAATTACTTTTTAGGTGCCAGCGCCCGGACGCGATTCAAGTCAAGCTCCCCTTTCGCGCGCACGCGATGGGATAGCCGGTGCCACTCCTAACTAACTGTGGCGCGTTACACGCTGCTGTGCCGCAGAGAATCAAAAAAGATATTTGGATGAAATGCCAAAAAGTCGGCAGGGCGAACGCTGCCAAATATTTTTGCTTCGTGTTTTTGCTTAGAGCATGTTTTGCCACGTGGCAGTGGACTGCCTGGGATTCGACGACCGATCAAGTCGGTGTATAAAATCGATCACGATGCTCACATTCTGGGAACTGGCACGGATGCGTCTTGATTAGAGAGGAGATTAAACATGTTAACCGCCATCTTGCCCTACCGAAACTGCTGATCGCTGCTGCGAGTTCGATCAACCAAACATTGCGGCCTTCCAGCACCCACCGCGAGTACACGTCGTCGCAAACGTCGAATGCTGTCCTGACGCAGGAAATGCACCCCTCGACCCGGGCAAAAAGAGTTCCATCGGGCAAGCGGTCTTGAAGGGCCGATTTCAACAGGTCCGCCTTGGCGTTAGGGCTCAGGCAATCCTTCGCAGCGCCCCAAACGTGGCGGGTCTTTTCTGGTGGTTGGAGGTAGTCATTCAGCAACCCCTTCAACAGATGTATCAAATCGTGCCGCTCGGATAAGATTCGCCCGATGGCCCAGCCGTACTGGTCTTCCACCGAAAAGCCACCTGCGTCCGTGTACTTTTTGAATTCCTCGACATCGGTTTCCCGGGTCCAGCCGGCTGGCACTTCGATGATCGGTCTGCCTAGTGATTGAATCGTGTGTTTTACCAGCTTCAGGGCATAGGTTTTTCCAGATCCAGTGGATAAATCGCGCTGCATAATCGGAAGGGAAAACGGCGAGTCAACGCCTTGCGGAGCCTGCGCATCGAAATAAATCGGGCCGGCAGGCAATTCTCCGCGCAAAAACATGTGAGCTCCGTACCTTCCAAGCTCTGTGGCATTTAATGAGTCAGCCGTGACTCCGGGCGGAAGCTTGACACCGGATTCCAACAAGGCGTCATCATAAAAAAATTGGTCTCCCTCGTCCGCACCAGGTGGACCGGTAAAATTTGCGTATTCAATCACCGAAACGTCAACTGGACGGCCCAGGCGCTCCAGAACATCGTTGGCAAATTTCTCGCACAAGCCCAGGCCAACGTCCGCGGCGCATTTGACCAGCCCTGCTTGCAGGTATTCGCGCAAGGTTTCGTTTATCGCTTGCGTGATTGCGGACCGCGACGTTTTCGACACAGTAGATGCCATGTGGTCTTCCGTTGTTCCTTTATCCTCGATCATTACCTTATTCTTTGGGTCCTACTTCCTAATCCGGTCCTGTGCCATTTGTTCCGCCCATGATCCTTCCCGGCGCTGCGGTCATCTCCTGAACCCCATCAAGACGCCCAAGCAAATTTGCCCGGTGCGACTTTCTCGATTTCTTTTACTGCTTTTCCCGTGGTGTGCAACCAAACGCTGATGCTGCCGTAACTCTTTCCAAGCTTCGCCGCAAGGTCTTTGACTGTCGCTCCGGACTTTCCGGCCGCCTTCAGGGTTTGGACGATCCGCTCCTTCAATGGACCGCCCGGGGATCGCCCTTTTGCTTTGGCCGTTGCGAGCCTGGACACGCGCCTCTTTCCCTTCTTCGCCCATCGGGCCTTCATTGCCGCCGAAATTCTAGCTCTGGCCGCAGCACTAATTCTGCGCCTCCCCCTTTTCATTCCGCGAGCCGTAGCAGATCGCGATTCACCACCCAGCAGTTGCCCGAGTTCCGTTTCCAGTTTTTCGATCTCTTCCCGGATGGCGATGGCTTGTTTGAGTTGTTGAAGGGATATGTTGGCAAAAGGGTTGGTTTGCATGGGAATCCAGCAAGGGAAAGGTGGGAGCGAAGTCAAGGTTTGAACCTCGCCACGGGCACTTGATAAAACTTGACGAATTTTTGAAAAGTTGGCTCATCGGGCAGGATCGCGCTAGGGGGCAAGCGCAGGGCTTGGCTTCGCCGGGCAGCAACTTCAATCAGGTAGCGTTTCCAAAGCGGAACGATGCGTTCAATCGGCATCTCCAGGGCCGCTTCAAAATACGAATCATATCCTTGCTTTTCCTGCTGCTGAACCAATTGCAGGAATCGGTGGAATGTACCTTGTTCCCATAGAAACATCGAAACCATGCGCAGGTCCGATTCGTGGAATTGTCCTTGAGCCTGCTGGGTTGTAAGAAGATTTTTTAGATCGAGTTGAGTGAGATTTGTTCCGAGCATTTCGATACGCCACGGATTCTGATAGCCCCAATGGACAACCGGTTCATCGTCTTTCCAATAGCCGTAGAATTTCTCGAAAAACGTGGGGATGCCTTCCATAGCCCAAAGCGGCCGGTCTTTCAGGTTCCGTTCCACCAGTGGATGCAGGATTTCGTGAGTGAATGTTCCCAAGCCGGAATCTTCGTATGTAGCGAACAGTTTATGCGCCGGCAGATAGATACCGAAGTTCGGCGGATCGTTCACGCGGAATTCGCGGCGGAGAAATTCCTGGAACGCTGCCCTGTCTTCCAGCACCAAAACACGCGCGCCGTGGGCCACAAAAGCTCATCATCAGTGGCAGCACCAAAGAGAAGAGGAGCAAGCCGGCAAGATAACCAGTTTCGAGTAATGTCAGCTCACGCATATCAATGGCCCTTTCTATTCAATCTGACCAACGAATCCAGTGTTCGTCACGCACTGCGGTTTAACGAGATCAGGGACCGCCGCCGGGGAGGTGCTCACCGGTGCAACAGTCGCGTTGAAATTTTCCCGAACCGTCCGACTGCCCAGTGGAGCGGCGGTTCACTGCGCCGCTCGAGTTAGACATTGATCGGTTCATCAGGTGTCTGAATGCGCCTTCGGGTAAAACGCGTAATCAGAATACACCCGAACGACAGAGCGACGAACCCCGCCAAGAACGCGAGATCAATCGCGGGCAGCGGTATTGAAACCGAGACTTGACCAAGGCGAAACCGAGTGTAACGAAGATGGCTGTCCCCCGGTTGCTTCACTCTGCTCGCCGGCCACGGGATTGCACTTCCCGCTGAGTCTGTCCAGTAACTGCACTCTTCAATGCCAAATCCATTCTGCGCCGAACCAACAACCCAAATTGGAGAGGTGCTCACAACGGCTACGCGGTAACCGGTTAGAGGCGTAGAGGCAGAAGTAAAGAAGGAATAGAAGTCGTTTGACTGCGCCAGACACACCGATCTCCACAGCAGGACGAGCGCTACGACAATACCTGTTCGATGGACTGTGTGCATGGGGATAAGGTCTTAACGTCCGGGGACCCGGCCCATGAGGAGCGTGGGTTGCAACCTGGACGCTACAGCGGGTTAAATGCATCGATCTGATTAGGGATCGTCAATCTGTTACCTTTATCTCAATCTCCGCTCCGTCCGGCAAATCTGCGATCTGGCGATGGAGCGATCCCCACGCTCCGAAATGCTCGCGTATCGGAAGCAAAACCCTCTCTTCGGCTTTGTAGCTGCCGCCAAGAACGGGCAATATCTTGTAGCTGTAACACTGACCCGGGCCAAGCACGCACCCTGACGCAACCAACTGGTCAATGACGGGAATCATCAGCCATTCGTCTGCAACTCCCGGTTGGTCAATCTTCGCGCAGGCATCATCGCGACTGTCGGCGACTCGGCTCAACTCGCCAGAACCAACCTCCAGCATGTGAATAGAACCGTCCGGCAGAGTGATGAACAAATCTCCGGCACGTGTAAAAAGCCAAATCGAAAACCTTGGAGGAAGAAGCCAATGCCACTCCTCCAGGAGCGACGACCAGTCCAATCCTGTCTGGTCAATCAGATAGTCGTGAATGTTCATGGCGCGGTGATGCCGAACGGAAAAAGGTCAGCGCAGGGAAGCAGCCACCGATGACGTTTGCATTTCACTCTGAGCGAAACGGCTGGCTCCCATTCGCTGGACCGCCATGGTTCGGCTTTCCGACTTTTCCGATGAACAATTTCTCCGCTTCTTTCGCTGGAGCAAAACCCTGGCCGGCTGATTTCTCGATCCACCGATAAGCATCCGCCAATTGTTCCTGACTAATACTGCTGTCAATGCCATAAGTAACCTTCTCAAAGAATAGCTTACCAATCAACGGAATAGCGGACAATCGGGGTACTCGATCTATCATGGTCACAAGATTCGTGCGAATCAAAGTGAGTCCCAAGTGGAATTGCGCCTGCGGCTCGCCGTGTGCCGCCTCTGAGGACCAGTCTTTGGCACCCCCGGCTCGCAGCCAATAAGAAAGGTCTTTAGGATCATGTTCGCGTCGTTTAGAAAAGCTCACGACGAGAATGACCGCGATCAGCACGAAACCAACGAGAATTGCGATGACGGCATTTTTCATTCAGGTACCTCACTCGAACCAGATTTCAATTTCGTAGCCATCCGGATCGACGACGTAAGCGTAGGGGAGGCCGGGAGCGAACTCGCCACGACGGAGCAGGCGGCCTCCGGCGCGTTCGACCTCGGCGATGGCACGGTCGATGTCGCTGGGGTCCACGAGCCGAAAGCCGAAATGTGCGATGCCCCCACTGAGACAGGCGGTGGCGGGGTCCTCGGCGAAGGTGAGGATGTCGTGCCTGCCAGAAGCCTGAGTGTGCACCAACCCATCTCCGCGCCCGTACTCGCGGAGACCGAAGACCTGCTCGTAGAACCGCAGCGCGCGTCCCAGATCGCGGACAGCTAGATTGATGTGCGTAAGGCCGTGGGTCTGAACCATTGTCACCTCGAAATTCTTTCGCCGCCGAACAGTATCTATTGGCCAAAACCCACGGGCCAAAGGTGAACTAACTTTTCACAGTCCATGCTCCATTTTCTACTCGAAATCCAACTCGTTAACAACCTGATTCTTGCCTCCTGCGATTGTGGCCTGGCACGCCACCCCCATCCCCGAACCGATAATAATGCCAGCGTGTCCGCACAGCCCACGGTTGGTGCGATTGTGTATCGATCAACCAAATGGTTCGGCATCCGGGCCACACGGTACTTATGCATCGCCGACTGGAAATGTGGTATGGTCACCGACAAGAACAAGTTCACCCGCATCGAAAAAGAACGTCGCCTTCCGGTTAAGAACTGATTCGAAGCGGTAGGTTCGTCTCCCGTCTGGGGTCGCTGAAGCCTTGGTTCGGCTTGGCTCAATAAGGAAGCTCGTCAGGGGATGCTCCGACATAATCTGGCTCCGGATCGACCGCAAATTGGACAGCCTTGATAGAGTCTCGTCTCTCCATAACCGCCTTGCAAACTCTGTGCATGCCATCCATGACTCTCCCATCTTTCGACAGAATGATGGGATGATTCAAATCCGTTTCCTCGATCAGTTTCGCGTGAAGTGCAATTTTCCTGCAGGTCGCCACTTCCTCCTGAGCAAACCAAAACGGCTCGTCCAACTCCTTGATCTGCGTCAGTGGTACATCAATGACCGGAGAATTCGCCGTCAACGCAACCAATCGGTGAACATCCCATGCCAGCAACCCTGCCTCAGAAGGACGAAAGTGGTATTGCTTTCTCATTTGTGAACCACGCTCTGGTCTATTGCCGAACAGTATTATTGGCCAAAACCCACGAGCCAAAGGTTAATTAACTCTCCGCAGTCCATTCTCCATCTCGTAACCAAGTGTCCGCAAAACATCCTGACGAATATACGAGTAGCAAGCCGCCGCCAGCCCACTCGCGACGCAAGCAATCGCGATTTCTCCCCACAGTGCCGTGTGACCGAAGTAATCCAAAGCAACTGGCCCTCCGCGCTTATAAACCAAAAATGGAAATCCGAAACGAGTCATGGCATCTGGTGTATCCGGCGTAAACAGGTCATCTGAACGCACAAACAATGATACGAGATTTGCAATCCCGAAAGCCGCCACCGCAAATATAAACCTGATGATGAACCTTCTCATCGTAGCGCGAACAGCGAGTAACGCAAATCTCAACGACAGGAGCCAGCCGTCGATGACGTTGAATTTGACTCCGAGCGAATCGGCTGGCTCCCGTTACATGGACCGTTTTGTGGGCGGATGGCTTTTTGTTGTGACATACTTCGCTCGCGTCTCCGTGCGAGGATAAACGCTGCAAAAGCCATCGATATGGTCCCAGTCAGAATTATCAAATAATGCCAAGCTTGTACCCATCTCTCCCTAATTATAGCATCAATCAGCACGACGATGCTCATTGTGCCAAAGAACGCTCCCCAAATTCTCAAGAGCATCGGCGACATCAGTCCGGGATGCCCGCGCTTGCGTCTGATCAACCGGAATGAAATTACGGAAAAAGCAGCGACAATAGCGAGGAGAACCAAGAATATGAAAAGAGTGCTGACCTTGTACAAATCATTCACACCGTATTCTCGCGGATTTCGCCAAGCAACGAGGTAGGCAAGCCAAACAAGTAAGGCAGCGAACGTGGCGCTAATCAACGCACACACGCCCCCCACCAAAAGCTCCCAGGACCGGCCAGCGTCTCGCAGTAACTTTTCCGGTCTATGAAGCATGAGCAAATGGCAGCGAACGATGGAGGTGGGCCACGCCGGGGCGATGACACGAGACAATCCGTGGCTTCCCGGCAAACCCGAGGCAGTCCCGGCGTTGAATTCCAGTGATTTTGTTCGGCTGATTAATCATTTGATGAGGTCAGACCGATTACGGGCAAATCGCAACCCGGCGAGTCCGCCGATGCCGATCAAGAGTGTGCTGAGAACTGGCCCCACAGGACTACGCAGTGTATTCATAGCAATCGCGGCGGCTACGAGGAAGCCGATAACCGTGCCCAGCGCTGTTGCCTTCGTCGCCGGGGCAGGAATCCATTGGAGGCGACCACCAAGCCAAGCTGCCGCACAACATCCGAGCAGTCCGCCGGAAAGACCGCCCACGAAAAGGCCACGATGTCCGAGCGCCGCACCTGCGGCAGAGCCGACAAGGGCACAGAATCCTACGGTCGCCACGAGGAACACGAAAAGCCTGGCGTGTTTCATTGGTTGTGAACCGAACGACTGAGCGGAGCCACGCCGGGCGAATGGCCCCGGACAACCCGCGACTTCCCGGCAAACCCAAGGTGGTCCCCGGCGCTGGCTCCAGCAATCTGGTTCGGCGGACGGTTCATATCTTCAGATCTTCCTGTTCTCCATTTGAACGCACTTGCCACGCTCGCATGAGCCGCCAACGAACGACAGAGGTGAGCGACCGCCGGGACTGCGACAGCGGAGCCCAAGGTCGGCGTTGTAAAGTCTGAACGGCGGAACGGACAGCGCCCACGGCACTGGAGCGCTCTGGTTAGATGACTGTTCCATACCAACTCCACTTCTTGATAAACTTCTGAATCTCTTGGTCAGCATCTTCGGTTTTGGGATGGGTGAATCGATACTCAACAGCCCACTTGCCACCTACAAAGCAAAACACATACAGATCAGAACGAGCCGGAATCCTCGAACCGGCAAATACATCCTCATACTCGAAGATAGCGAGTCTACCGGGATACGACTGACCACGCTCAGCCCGGAGAGTGTCACGCTGCTCAATCAGCGTAGCGCCTGGATGCGCGTGCTGAATCTCCTGCTTCCGGTGCTCAAACTCACCTTCGGTCAGGTGTGCTCGCGCACCTGCAACAACGTCTGGAGGCGAACCGATGGAGACCAAGGAGGGTGCTGGGTAAATGTAAACGGTCGCTGCTATCTGGTGAGATGCACTGACGAGGTTGTAACTGGCGCTCACATCCAAACCGTCCGCGTCGTAGCGCAAAATCCTGCCTCGCTGGAAGCCGGCGACACTCTCCGGCAAGGTGATTGTCGATGGGGGATGAACATAGGCGCCTTGCGTCGCCACTCGCTCCGGCTGTGCCAAGTAGTGCGGGTGCATCGTTGGACAACCGCACACGAGCACAGTCGCTGCGACTGGAACAATAGCTTTTAACAGTTTTGTGGGGTTCATGTTTCGGAGGCGTACCGTCTAACGCCCCGGATGAGCTACCGCCGCTGTCAAGCGCCGGACGCCAATCTCGCCGACTGTCTCTCGAAAAACGAGAGGCCGGTGGCGGTTAGCACGATCCGGTTGGTAAAGCAGGTGGTTCATTGGTGGTTTTTCCCGTTGTTCTTCTAAGATACCCGAACGCAGTGGCCAAAAGAAAGAAGGCGCCGCCAAAAAGTGCCAAATGGGCCAACAAAATACCAAGAATCAAGCAAAACGCCGCCGCTCCGAATAACTGAAACGCTAGATCCTTGACGGCCAAGTGATTCGAGAACGTAACGGAACCTCTTGCAGCGCCCGGTTGTGACAGCGACCGAAGGAAAAGGATGCTTCGAAGATTAAGAGAGATAGATACCGCGGATGTGACGACCCATCCGCCAGCAAAAAATACGAATACAGGACCGCCAAAAAATGAAGCGAAGGCGAAAATAGCTGCCGCGATTGAAACCTGAACCAGCGAAAGCCCTAACGATTGCTCTCGGACTAATTGAGGCGGGCCACCAGTGACGACGAAATCTTGAGCTTGAGAAAACGAACGAGCCGTTCGGAATAGAACCTGTGCGGAAGCGAAGATGATGAGCCAGAAAATTACGACCCCCCAAGCTGGAAGTGCGATCGTACTGGACTGCAACTCACTGATGTATGTCTCCATGAGCGAAATGCCTAACGTCAGACTGAGTCACTCCGGGCCGGTGACTCAGAAAAACCCCCGACTCCGAACCAATCTCCGGGCGTCTGCCGGTGTTGGTTCAAGCCACTTTATTCGGCCCGGTCACATCCATACTCCCAATTTTGCCTTCCAGCATCCGCCGCTCTGAAAACCTGTCAAGGTCGACTTGCCGAAATCTCCGCGCTCGTGTAGAAACGCGCCCCGTTTAACGACTGAATGATTATGGACACTTTACAGAACGAACTCAACGAACTGAAAAACTTCATCGCCGATCTGAAGGCCGACCGGGCGGCGCAGAAGGAAAAAGAGAAGCGCGAGGCGTGGACGAAATATACATCGCTGTCGATCGTGTTCATTGCGGTGCTGGCGGCGGTGGCGACGCAGTGGTCGGGCAAGTATTCATCGCGTGTACTCGTGGCGCTGAACGACGCGACGTTTCACCAGGCCAAGGCGTCGGACCAGTGGAGTTACTACCAGGCGAAATCGATCAAGCAGAATCTCTACGAAGTCGCGCGCGACCAATTGCCGAAAGCGTCCGAGACGCCTGATTCAGCGACCGGCAAACAGCTTGAAACTTTCAACGCCAAGGTCGCCAAATACGAACAGGACAAGAACCAAGTTCAGGCCGACGCAAAGAAATTGGAGGAACAACGCGACCAGGCGCGAGGGGCCGCGGTGATTGCCAGCCAGCGGGGCAGTGGGATGGGATTGGCGGTTTCCATCTCTCAAATCTCGATTGCGATGGGATCGATCTGCCTGGTGGTGAAGAAAAAGCCGCTCTGGTATTTGTCGCTGCTACTCGCCGGTTTGGCGGCTGCGGAGATGGCGCGGGTCTGGATGTCCTGAGCGCGGGACGTGGTACCGTTTCGCCTCACCTGCCAAAATACGCCAAGACCAAGCTCACTTGGACCGCCTCCAAGCCGAATACGGCCCGGAAGCGATTACTGGGTATCCGCACGTTTTTGCCCGTTCGGCTCCGCCACCACTGCAGCATTGCCAATCCCTTCGCGACGCCGGTGCGGTGGCGTAACGACCCAGTTCAGGACCCGAGGCGAATTTTCCCGTGGTATGCTTTGGCAATTATCAATCGAGACTTCAGCTTGCTTGCGCCGAATCAATGATACTAACGCGAGTCGTTCCCGCCTGAGGACCGATCGGAATGACGTTCTCGTCGGCCGCATTGCGTTCATATTGTTCCAAAGACGGCAGCCGAACTTGCGCCCGCTTGGCGTAGGAACGATGGACGGCCTTGCTATTGTGCCCGAGCGCTTCCTGGGCGAACCGTTCTGGGTAGCCACATGTTCTCGCGCGCTCCGCCCATGCGTAACGATACGAGTGTAAACTGACACCGCGAATCCCGAGACCCTCACAACGCTGTTTGAACTCGGTCGCCCGATCCCCGGCACGAACCTTCTTCATGTAGGGAAACAGCGGACCACCGACAGGCAGCCGCCGCAATATTTCCGTGATTTCATCCCCGAAATGAATAATGGCCAAACTGCCAGTCTTCTTGCGCGCATAGCCAATCGTTCGTTGCTTCCAGTCGATGTCGTCGGCATTTAAATTGGCGACATCGCTCTGCGATCCGCCCAAGTGCCAGCAAAGTTCGTAGAAACTTCGGCGTTCGGCGTTCTTTTCGCGGTCAATTATCAGACGGTGCTCCGCCAGCGTAATGGAGCGTTTCTCTTTGAAATGGACCGGAGGCCATTGTCTTTTTGGGATGA